>Ga0335075_10011319_pt1 | contig 13487 bp, 12 predicted proteins | sample Lox_Sample_24_FD_206723 | JGI IMG/M metagenome (GOLD analysis project Ga0335075, IMG submission 206723) | Soil microbial communities from Loxahatchee National Wildlife Refuge, Florida, United States - Lox_Sample_2.4 | ecosystem: Environmental > Terrestrial > Soil > Wetlands | place: USA...
CGCTGAAGGTCTGATTCGGCTGGGCATAGAACCCGTCGATGCCGACCCAGGTGACGTAGTCGGCTCCGGGCCACCAGTCACTGATCGGCCCGGTACCAGCCTGGTCGGCCTGCACGGTCCACAGCCAGGTCACGTTGTCGGCACCCACCTGCCTGAACACAGTCACCAGATGCTGCCACGCCTTGACGAACAGGCTTGGTTGCACGTGGCCATAGCCCCACGGACTCCAGCCCGCGTTCATCTCCGGGCCGAACCCGATCACGACCGGGCCGCCGAAAGCCTTCACGCTGTCGGCATAGTCGCGCAGGTACTCGTCATAGGTTCCGTTCGCTATCGCCGCCATCGAGGCGTCGGTCGGGTTGATCTGCACCAGCACGGCGGCGCCGTGGTTCCGCAGCGAGTCAGCAAACCCGGTATCGAACGGCTCAGCCCAGCCGCTGAAATAGCCCGCCAGGTTGGGCGATTCACCGACGGCATCGGCGAACGCGTCGACTGCCGGATAGCCGGAGGGCTTTCCGGCTGCAAACACTCCCAGGTACGAATGCGGACGCTGCGGAAGGTGCGCGTGGACTGCCGACGGCGGCGCGAGCCGGATGGTGTAGTCGAGCCGTTGCGCCGCGAGCACGACTGAGAGCGCAGCGATCGCCAGCGACATCAGCATCACCATGCGCGACTTCATTTGCGTGTGCCCCCTGCGAAGATCACCCGGCCCACGACGGCCAGGTTGAGCGCCCCGAACAGCAGCAAGACCGCGAACCGCGGTGAGCCGGTCGCGGCAGTTCGCCACACCGCCAGCGTCAGCCACAGCAGCGCGGCGCCGCCGCTCCACCAGACGACGCCGAGCCGGAACCGGCGCAGCGAGCTGCCAGGCGTGCGGGACGGATGCCAGCTCATGTGATGCCCGTGTGCTCCGTCCCAGATCGCGAACACGTGCGCCCAGCCCCTGGCGATGCCCAGCGACCAGGTGCCCGTCCCGTAGCTGGCCCGGTGCCAGAGCGGATAGAGCACGAACCCGCTCAGCATCGCCGGGGCCAGGATGATGAAGTTCCGCAGCCTGACCTCGGCTGGCAGGACGGCCAGGAGCACGATCGGAATCAGCGGGCCGAAGAAGATGAGCAGCGCGGTGTAGGCGTAGTAGCAGAAGCCCGAGATGTAGGTGAGCCGAGCGGCAAGACTCATCCGGATCGACCACAGCCGCCAGGAGAATATGATCCCCACGTTGCCGGAGCACCAGCGGTACTGCTGGCGGACGAAAGCGTCGAGGTTGTCCGGGCACATCCCGGTCGACAAGATGACCGGTACGTACACGAGCGACCAGCCGTCGCGTCGGACGTCCAGTCCGGTATGCACGTCCTCGGCGTACGGGATGAGGGTCGGGCCGCCGAACGGCTCCAGCGCGATCCGGCGGTACACAGCGGAGGTACCGACGCAGATGGCAGCGTCGAACCGGTCACGGGCCACCTGGATCGTCCGATAGAACACTTCCTGCACCGCGCCGGCAGCGTTCTCGATCCAGTTCTGCTGCGGGTTCTCACGGAAATACTGCGGCGTCTGGACGATGGCGACCCGCGGATCGTCGAAGTAGGGAAGCGTCTCGGCCAGGAAGTCACTCCGCGGCGCGAAGTCCGCATCCAGGATGAGCAGGTACTCACCGCCGGTGCGGGCGAAGGCGTAGCGAAGGTTGCCGGCCTTCTTGCCTTCTGGCAGGTCGGGCCGCCGGATGTACTCGAAGCCGAAGGAGTCGGCCAGTTCGCGGGCCTCGTCAGACGCGCCATCGTCGAGCACGTACGGCTGCGCGCTGCCGGCATAAGCTGCCACCAGGTCAGACACAGCCGACCAGGTGTTATGCAGCACCTCGATGGGCTCGCCGCAGACCGGCAGGAAGATGTCAAGCGTCGGATACACAGCCGGCCGCCAGTCCTGGATCCTGGCTTGGTGCGCGGCCAGGTTGAAGTTCCGCCCCGTGAAGTTCACCGGCAGGCTGATCAGCTGGTAGGCGATGTAGGTCCCGGTGAACAACATGAATGGCCAGAGCAGGCGGCTCTGTGTCTCGAACCTGAGCTGGCTCACGCTGAGGCACGTGGCACCGATCACGAGGATGGTGGTCAGGTAGCCGAGATTCCGCTCGATGTAAGAGTGCTTCTCGTCGTCGCCAGGCGGCAGCGGTGGTACCAGCGCGGTTTGCGGGCGCCACCTGCGAGCGACGGCGGGGAACGTGCTCAACGGACGCCCGGCGAAGGACAGGCAGTCATAGGCGAGGCTCGTATCGCCAGATGATGTACGTGCCGCCATCCGGCCCGTACGGCACAACGGATACGACGTGGTAGGACCCCGACTTCTTCATGTCGGCGGCGATATCATGATCTAGCTGCGTCGTATCGGTGAAGTTGAGCGCCACCAGGGAGAAGTAGCCCGCCGCGATGAACCGGGCGAAGGCAGCGGGATCTCCCTGACCAACAACGCCCGCTGTCCTACTCGGGCCACCGGTGCTCGCACCCGAGTACAAGACGATGTTCCGGGTGCTAGACCAGCGTTTCCACTCGCTCTCTTGATGGAGGTAGTACTCGGCAGGGGCCGGATCCTCGATCAGGATCGGCCCGGTGGTGCGGGCCAGCCACGGGCCAAGAATGTCGATAAACGCATTGGAATCAGGCCACTCTGTGGCGAACTGCCGTGATTGCCTGACTCCGAGCGCGAGCGGGAACGCCAGCGCGATGACGCAGGCTCCGCAGGTGACAGTGCGCGCCGATCCGGCGGGTGCGGCGGCGATGATCCGGTCGACCGCGTATCCGCCGGCCATCACGGCAAACCAGATGCCGACACCGACGTGCTTGTTCAGCGACCCGACGTAATGCAGGCCGGCCTGCTCCGCAGGCGCGAGAAGGGCAGCAACCGTGAACAGCCCGAGCAGCCAGGGCCGGGCACCGTGCTCCCGGCTAAGCCAGCTAATCACCAGGCCGATCACGGCCAGGACGACAATGATGCCGGTCCAGGACCAGGCGTCGGACAGTACCTCCGTTGTGCTGTTGGATCCGCTCACGCGCTCGAGCGTCGTCACATCGACGCCGTGTGCGTAGGTGCTTCCGCCGATGAGCAGGCCTCCTGTGGCGAGGACCGCGGTCACGCCGAGCAGGATGAGGCTGCGACCCGCACCCAGCTTCGCTCCTGGCCTCGGGATTGCCGTGAATAGTGCCAGCAGGACGACAACCACGTCGTCAACGGCCGTTGAGTAGGACGTGGCGTTCGCTATCGCGAGAACGACCCCAGCCGCGATCATCAGGCGGCTGGCGTCCTGCCGCTCGCCCGCGAGGACCACGAGCTGCGCAGCCACTGCGACCAGGAACAGAGCCATCGCGTCATAAGTGGCGAATGAGCCAAGATGCAAGGCCGGCCCGGAGATCGCAAACAAGATCGCGGCAAAGAACGCGGCCCGGCGGCCGAAAAGCCGTCTGGCAACGTTCCACGCCAGTGCCGTCGCGCCAAGCATGAACAGCAGTGACAACACGCGCGCGGCTACCAGGCCGCCGATGCTGTCGGCCGTCGCGGCTAGCGGCGGATAAATAACCGGAGCACCGGAGAAGTATGAGGCGAATTGCGGAATTGTCATCCCGTGCAGCCAGTGAGCCCACTCTAGGTGGCCCGCCCATAGGTAAGCGGCTTCGTCCTGGAATGCGGTATCTGCCCGCAGCAACCGGATTGTCAGGACCGCCTGGACCGCCAGGACCAGAATCAGGTCCACGGCTCCAGGAATGCGGAATCCGGCGCGCAGCAGCTGCGCCTGGCGGTGTGAGCCGCCTTTAGCTTCGGTAGCGATAACCATGCCGGATGGCTGCCCTGGCTGCGGCGATGCGGGGCCGTTGTCCATGGGGTTACACCTGTCGGCTTTCAGCGAAGGCGGGTTTAGCTCGGCGCCTGGCCGGCACGCGTCTCGCCCTTACGACATCAGGCAACGCTGTTTCTTAGGTGATAAAGCGGCAGCACCCACCAGAAGGTACTAGGCGCTGTCCTGACCTGAGTCTCATTCCGCGAATTTGGTAGCTATCGCGATTATGCGGATGATGTTAAGCCCTATATGTCCTGATATGTGATTCGACACCAGAAACAAAACTTCGCTTTGGGTTGTGCATATATTGATCTTGTGCTGGCCTTTGTACGGAGAGTGCACCCCTGCTCGCACTTTCCGGGGGGTCTGGCCTATGGAAGACGAGGGCCTGCCGCTGCGTAAACGCGTGCCTGGAGCTGGCCGGTCGGCTCCGGGCCCGTCCGCGCGGCCGGTGTTGTCCGAGCCAACGCTGAAGCGCATGCAGGCAGCGGTCGACGCGGCCAAGGCAAAAGCGATCAAAGAGGAGGGCGGGCCCGGAGCCGATCAGCGTTCTGGCGGCGCCATCGACGATAAGGCGCTCAGTCATGCCGACGCCCAGGCGACTGGGGACGGTAGGCGGATCGGGGCAAGGTGGTCAAGTCGACGGGCCCGCCGGGAGCGCGCGCCGTCGGCAGCCGCATCTTCGGAGAGCGCGGTGCAGCGCGAGCGCACAGGTCTGCCTGAGCGAACGGGTCTGCCTGAGCGCACAGGGTCGTCCGAGCGGACGCCGCTAGACCATTCCCACGGCCGGCTCGCCAGCACGGGTCCAGCCAGCCCCGGACCAGCCCGGCTCACTCCGCCGGGTGGCCGCACCGAGCCCTCTGGCTCGCCCGCTCCCACTGGCCTGCCCAGGCGCACTCTGCCAGCAGAACGCGAGCCAGCCGACGGGGGGGTAGCCGCCTACCACCGCGATGCCGACAGCACAGCACCGCCGGCACCCACCGCCTCGCCCGCGCCCGCTGCCTTGCCGGCACCCACTGCCCCGCCGGCTCCCGTCGGCCTGCCCAGGCGCACCCCCCCAGCCGGCCGGGAGCCAGCCGGCCGGGAGCCGGGCGGCCGGGAGCCGGGCGACCGCGAGCCCGCGGCTGACAGCCGCATCGACAGCCGGCCTGCAGCCACCGTCCGCCCGTCCGACACGAGGCCAGCCGCTCCGCCCTGGAGCATTCTGCACGACGAGCCGCGCGCTGGCGACCGCTCCGATGCTGACTCCGGTCCGCACGGACACCGGAAGTCACCCCAACCGAACGATGCCGGCACCCGCCCGGCTGCCATTAGCCCGAACCGTGCCCCGGAGCGGCCAGGCACGCTCGCGTCGCGGTTCCAGCCGCGAACGCCCGCGCCGCCTCAGGCACCGCCAGGCCGAGTGCCGACCAGTGCGGCGAAGTCGCCTACCGGCACGTGGCCCGAGGCGCCGGTACTGAGCCCGGCCCGCCCGCCGAAGCGGAAGCTGGTACGTGACCGCCGCAGCCGCCATCGGCGCTTCGGTACGGGCATTGCCGCCGGAGCAATTGTCGTTGTGGCGGCCGCGGTCGCCGCTGCGGCGCTGGCCATGCACAGCTCACCAGGCCAGGCTATGACCCCTGTTCAGCGGCGGGCGCTGGCGCGCCAGGAGGCAGCCAGCCGGAAGGTGGCTGCGACCTGGGTGAGCCAGCAGCTAAGCCGCAGCGCCGTCGTAGCGTGCGACGAGCAAATGTGCGCCGATCTCACGGCCGACGGCTTTCCGGCCGCGAATCTGCTCATGCTCGGAGCGACATCCTCGTATCCGCTAACCGCGGACGTCATCATCCAGACCGCAGCCGTCCGCGCGCTTCTGGGCAGCAGCTTCAGCACCAACTACGCCCCAGCAATCCTGACGTCCTGTGGCTCGGGCACGGCGGCCATCGACATCCGGGTGATCGCGCCGCACGGCGCCGCCACTTACCGGCAGCAACTCGCCAGCGACCTGACGCTGCGCAAGCAAGTTGGTTCAGAACTGCTGGCCAGCAGCCAGATCAGCGCGCTCCCAACCGCGAAGGCGCAGCTGAGCTCTGGGCAGGTCGACGACCGGCTGCTGTACGACATCACTGTCCTGGCCGGAGATGTGCAGATCAAGGTCCTCGGGTTCAGCAACATCGAGACGGGCGCTAGCAAGGGCATTCCGCTGCGCTACGCGGACCTGGCCGAAACGGTTCCGGGCGTGCATCTCAGCCCCGCGGCATACGCCGCTGCGCTAGTGCACGACCTGCGCAAGCTGCCGCCTCAGTATCAGCCGCTCCGAATCGAGACGATCACGATGGGCGCGATGCCGGTGCTGCAGATCGAGTACGGCGCACCGAGCCCGCTGGGTTTGCTCGGACCGTCGACCGGCACGCCCTAAGGCTAGGCAGCCCTGGCAGCAAGCGCGGGCAGCCACGTCGGGCGCCGCGCCTCGAACGCGGATATCGCGTCTTCGTGCCGCAGCGTCAGTCCCACGTCGTCCAGGCCCTCGATCAGCCGCCACTGGGCGTAATCGGCAAGCTCGAAGGGCTCAGTCACGTCGCCGACGGAAACCGTCCGTGCTGCGACGTCCAGGACGACCTCCGTGTCCGGCGTCAGTGCTGCCGCGAGCCGGGCCAGTGCGTCCTCAGTAACCTGCGCCGGGACGAGGCCCGCGCTGATCGAGTTGCCGCGGAAGATGTCGGCGAAGCTCGGCGCCACGACGGCCTGGATGCCGAAGTCCTGCAGCGCCCAGACCGCGTGCTCGCGAGAGCTGCCGCAGCCGAAGTTCGGCCCGGACAGCAGCACCTTCGCCTGGTCGGCGCCCGGCTGGTTCAGCGCGAAGTCCGGGTCCTTGCGCCAGGCCTCGAACAACCCGGCGCCGAAGCCGGTGCGCTCGACCCGCTTCAGCCAGGCGGCCGGGATGATCTGGTCAGTGTCAACGTCGGGCCGCACAACTGCTACCGCGCGGCCGGTGATCTGCTTGACTCCGCTCATCTGACGTCCTCGTTCCCCTCAAGACGGATGGTGCCCGGGACCTACAGGTCGCCCGGCAGGGTGAAGTGGCCGGCCACCGCGGTGGCCGCGGCCACCGCCGGGGACACCAGGTGGGTGCGCCCGCCGGGGCCCTGGCGGCCCTCGAAGTTGCGGTTGCTGGTGGAGGCGGAGCGCTCGCCGGGGGCGAGGATGTCGCCGTTCATGCCGAGGCACATCGAGCAGCCAGCCGACCGCCATTCGAACCCGGCGGCGGTGAACGCCTGGTCCAGCCCTTCCTCCTCGGCCTGTGCCTTGACCAGGGCCGAGCCCGGGACCACCAGGGCACGGACGCCAGGATGCACCCTGCGGCCGCGGACCACGTCGGCGGCGGCGCGCAGGTCCTCGAGGCGGCCGTTCGTGCAGGAGCCGATGAACACCGCGTCCACAGTGACGTCGCGGATGGCCGTGCCCGGCTTGAGGTTCATGTAGGTGAGCGCCCGCTCGGCTGCCTGACGCGCGGCCGGCGTCGCCGCCGACTCAGGTTCCGGGACGAGGTCGTCGATGGTGACCGACTGCGCCGGGTTGGTCCCCCAGGTGACAGCGGGTCGCAGCGCCGTGGCGTCCACCTTGATTTCCTGGTCGAAGGTCGCCCCGTCCGCGGTCACCAGAGACCGCCAGTCGTCCAGGGCGCGCTCCCAGTCCTTGCCCTTCGGGGCGTGCTGGCGGCCCTCCAGGTAGGCGAACGTGGTGTCGTCGGGCGCGATCATCCCGGCCCTGGCGCCGCCTTCGATCGACATGTTGCAGACCGTCATCCGGCCTTCCATCGACAGGGCCCTGATCGCCGGGCCGCGGTACTCGATCACCGAGCCGGCGCCGCCGCCGACGCCAAGCGCCCGGATGATGCCGAGCACAAGGTCCTTGGCGGTGCAGGCGGCCGGCAGGTCGCCGTCGACGGTGACCGCCATTGCCCTCGGCTTGACCTGGCTCAGCGTCTGGGTGGCGAGCACGTGCTCGACCTCGCTGGTACCGATGCCGAAAGCCAGCGCTCCGAACGCGCCGTGCGTCGAGGTGTGGCTGTCGCCGCAGACCACGGTCATGCCCGGCTGCGTCAGGCCCAGCTGCGGGCCGATGACGTGCACGATGCCCTGCTGCCTGCTGCCGAGCGCGTGCAGGGTGATTGCGTGCGCGGCGCAGTTGGTGCGCAGCCTGGCGATCTGCTCGGCCGCGAGCGGGTCGGCGATGGTTCCGCTGCCGTCCGGGTTCAGCCCGGTCGTCGGCACGTCGTGGTCCATGGTGGCGATCGTCAGGTCCGGACGGCGTACCTTGCGGCCCGCCAGCTCGAGCGCCTCGAACGCCTGCGGGGACGTCACCTCGTGGATGAGGTGCAGGTCGATGTACAGCAGCGGTGGCTCGCCGTCAGGGCTGGCCACCACGTGCCGGTCCCAGACCTTGTCGAACAGGCGATCAGTCATCTCCGCCTCGCTAGCCTCGTGTTGTCGCGTGTCTGCCGTCTGGCGCTTGCCTCTGACGTGGCGCTGTCTCAGAATGTGAGATAACATGTTCAGAGTATGGACAGCATATCGCACGCTGAGACGAGCGCGAGCCGGACTACCGGTGTTGGCGTTCTGGACCGCTGTGTCACCTTGCTCGATCTGCTCGCGACCGGGCCCAGGTCGCTGCGGGCGATCGCGGACGCCAGCGGGCTCCCCCGCCCGACCGCGCACCGGCTGCTGGTCGCGCTCGAGGCGCACCGCCTCGTGGCGAGGGATCAGGGCGGCGCTTTCCGGCTCGGACCGCGGCTGACAGAGCTGGCTGCGGTGGCCGGCCCCGAGCTCGACCTTGCGAGCCTCGCAGGCCCGGTGCTCGACCGGCTGCACCGGGAAACCAGGGAGAGCGTGCAGTTGTATGTCAGGTCCGGTGATCACCGGCTCTGTATCGCGGCTCGCGACGCGGGCACTGGCCTGCGGGACAGCGTTCCGGTAGGAGCACTGCTGCCGCTCGAGGCGGGGTCCGGCGGGAAAGTGCTGCTCGCCTGGTCAGCCGGCAACGGGCCTGCCGGCGACGGCCGTGACGGCTCTGCCGGGGATGAGCTGACCACGGTGCGCGGCCGCGGCTGGGCAGCGAGCGTCGCCGAACGGGAGGCCGGCGTGGCCAGTGTCAGCGCGCCAGTCCTGCGCGATGGCGTGCTGCTGGCCGCGCTGTGTGTGTCCGGCCCGGTGAGCCGCCTGGGCGAGTCCCCGGGCCGCAAGCTCAGCACGGCCGTCGTGGCGGCGGCCGCCGACCTGTCCCGTCAGCTAACCGAGCCTGCCGGCTAACCGAGCCCGCCAGCTAGCAAGATCGCGCTCGCGACCTCCTCGGGCCGCGTGACCAGGTCGAGGTGTGCGCCCATCCGGCGCTCAACCGGCCAGCCACGCGCCGCAGCTGCTGCCGCCGACTTCTCGTAGGCCTCGCTGAGCAGGACGTAACCGCATCGGAGCTGCATCCAGCCCGGCGGCACGGGCACCCGCGTCTCGAAATACGACAGCGGCAGCCTGGGCAGTTCGGCGCTGACGATCGCACGCTTGGCGTCGTCCGGGAGTAGCTCGCGCATGGCATCCGGTCCGAACCAGTCCGACCATCTCGGCAGCATGCCCTCCACGGCGAGGCCTCGGAGCGGTTCCAGATACACAGCGGGCATCAGCTCCGCGTGGTCTTCCTCCGGCGGCACGTCAGAGTCAACGAACACGAGTCCGGCGGCCGGTACACGCGCGGCGATCTGCGGCAGCAGCAGCCCGGCGCCGCTGTGGCCGACCAGAACCGCGCCCTCCGCATCCACCTGGGCGGCAACCGCGCCGGCGAACTCCTGCCAGTGCCTTACTGCCGCTACCGCGGGGACCGAGACCTCGTGGCCCCGCGCGGCCAGCTCGGCGGCGACCCACCGCCAGGTGGCAGGCCCGGTCACCGGGCTGTGCACGAGGACGAAAACCGCCATGACCCCATCCTGCCGGGCGGCCTAAGGTAGCGCGCGTGCACGACACCAGGGAACGGCTGACCGGAGCGGACGTGGACGAGATCCTGCGGACCGAGATCACCGACCGGCTCCGCGCAGCCGATAACTACGACCGCGGTGGCCGGACCGACCTGGCCTCGCGGCTCTGGCGCGAGGCCAAGGTTCTGACCGCCCAGCTGCCCGGCTAGGCGGCGTACTCGTCGGCCAGGTACGGCGGCGCCGGCTCGTACTGGATGTAACGGCGCACCGCCCTGGCATGTTCGCGGCCGTGCAGGGCACCGACCAGCCACAGTGCCATGTCGATGCCGGCCGACACGCCCTGGCTGGTCACCAGATTCCCGTCGACCACGTAGCGGGCGTCACGCACGACGGTGATGTCGCCTCGTTGCTGGAGGGAGTCTTCGAATCCCCGGTGCGTCGCGACCCGGCGGCCGCGGGCAGGCCCTGCTTCGTGCAGGAGCATGGCCCCGGTGCAGACGCTGGTCGTCCAGGTGGCAGTGGCAGCGGTATTGCGGATCCAGCTGGTGAGGACGGGATTGGCGACCTCGCGGCGAGTGCCCTGCCCGCCCGGCACCAGCAGCACGTCCAGCAGCGGATGGTCGGTAAGCGTAAAGTCCGGCAGCACCCGCATGCCCTTGGCGCACCTGACGGCGTCGCTGCGCTCCGCAATCAGCACAGCGGCGTCAGGACCGCCGTTGTTTGCTGCAGCGTCGTCTGCCGCCCAGGCCCGGATCATGGCGGAGGCGGTGAAGACCTCCCACGGCCCGGCGAAGTCCAGCTCCTCAGCGTCGTCGAAGATCAGCAGTCCGTACGTAGTCATGGCGTCTCCACGGTGGTTGTCTGCCGGGCGGACCTGAAGCGGCTGCGGTAGTCGGACGGCGCGACGCGAGCGTGCCGCTGGAATGAACGCCGAAGGGTCTCCGCGGTTCCGAACCCGCAGCGCCGGGCGATGACCTCGACCGGGTCGTCGCTTCCGGTCAGCGCGCGCTGAGCGGCCTCGATGCGAACCTGCTCGACGTATGCCGCAGGCGGCGAGCCAAGCTCGGCGGTGAAGCGGCGCTGGAGGTGGCGCGGGCTCAAGCCGGCCTTGCTGGCCAGCTCGTCGATCCCGTGGGCGGCACCGGGATCGGCGTGAATCGCCGACACGACTGCGCGGATGGGGTCAGTGCGCGGACGTGCCGACCACAGCGGCACGCTGAACTGCGACTGGCTGCCGGGCCGGCGCAGGAACATGACAAGTTCCTGCGCGATCGCGTGCGCGATATTGCGGCCGAAGTCCTCCTCGACCAGAGCCAGGGCAAGATCCATGCCTGCTGTGACCCCGGCCGAGGTCCACACGTTCCCGTCGGCGATGAAGATCGGGTCGCAGTCGACGGTGACCTCCGGGTGCTCGTGCCTCAGTTGCTCCGCACGCGCCCAGTGCGTCGTCACCCGCCGGCCGGTGACCAGGCCGGCAGCTGCCAGCAGGAAAACGCCGCTGCACACCGAGGCGGCTCGGCGCGCTTGCGCCCCCGCCTGAGCGATCCAGCTCACGAGCGCCGTGTCGCGGCACGCCTCGTCGACAGCGCGCCCGCCGGCCACGACCAGCGTGTCGATTCCGGTCGGATCCGCGGGTTCCGGGTCGGCAGCGCCGCGCATCACCGACACCGGCAGCCCGCTTCCCGATGTGACCAGTCCTGCTCTCGGCGCGATGAGCTCGCTCACGTAACCGCCAGTCAGCCTCGCCGCGTGCTGGAACACCTCGTACGGCCCTGTTAGGTCGAGCGACTGGAAGCCGTCGAAGATCACGAAGACGATACGGCGCGGTTGCATGCCTTCAACCCTGGCGGTTCCGGAGTAATGGCGTCAACGACATGTACCCCACGATTCGCGCCATCCGCCCGGAACACCCCTGCGCCTGCGTCAGTGCTTTTGCCCGAGGTTGAACCGGCGTCGCGCTAGCGCGTTCCCGTGCGATGGCACCGAGTCACAGCGGCGTGCGCTGCCCAAGCGTTGCCGTGACTGGCGTGTGCACCTCGGGCCCACCTGGCGCGTCACATAAGTCGGCGCATTACGTGGGTTCGCCGGTGTTTCGCCCGTGGGAGCAGCCGTGAAATATGCATGTGGTGTTATTGCAGGAACGCTGGTCATCCTCCTTGCCGCATGTGGCAGTAATGCACCCAGTAGCATTACGCCGCTCGCTACTCACGCGCTGAACTCGACCTCGGGCGGGACTGCTCACGACTCGACGCCGGCAGCAGCCCAGACGCCAGATCTGAATGCCGAACTGCTCGCTATCAACGATCTTCCTGCCGGCTGGTCAGTGGTATCACACTCGGGCAGCGGCGGCTCTCCCGCTCCGAGATGCCTGCAGCACGCCAAGAACGTCCTGAAGCCCGTCGGTAAGGCCGAGGCAACCTTCGCGGACGGATCCGACGACATTCCGCTCCTCGACGAGTTCCTCGCCTACCTGCCTGGCGGAGGGCAGAGCGCTATGGCCGCTATCTCCCGGGTGCTCTCGGGCTGTCGTCACATCAGCGTGACGTCAGATGGGACCACCATGACCGGGACCATCGGCGCAATGTCGTTCCCCGCTGTCGCGGACCAGTCAGCTGCGTACCAGATGAATCTGTCAGCGACAGCTTCGGGAGTGTCAGTCACGTTCGGTATCGACCTGGTCGTATTTCGCGAGTCGGACACGGTGGCGATGATCCTCTACGGCGACCTCGGCACCCCGGACATTCAGACTCTCCAGCCCATCGTCCGGGACGCCGCCATGAAGTTGTCGTGAAAGTAGACCCGCAAGACCTTCAGCGATCGGTAAGGACGCAGAACTCGTTGCCCTCGGGGTCGGCCATCACGACCCACGGAACGTCGCCCTGGCCGATGTCGGCCCGAGTCGCCCCGGCCGTCAGCAGGGCGCCGACGGCAGCTGCCTGGTCTTCGCCGCGCAGCGGCGCGACGTCGAGATGCACGCGGTTCTTCACTACGCGCTTGTCGTCGCTGGGCAGCAGTTCCAGGTAGGGACCGAGCCCGGCAGGCGAGCGCAGTGCCGCCATGTCAGTCCGGTTGGCGCTGCGCACCCAGCCAGCGGCCAGCTCCCAGAAACCTGCCAGCGAGGCAGGATGGGCGCTGTCCACGACGACCGCAGCTATCGGCCCGATGCCCAGGTAGACGGGCCGCGGTTCGAGCACGCAGAACTCGTTGCCCTCGGGGTCACCCATGACGACCCACGGAACGTCGCCCTGGCCGATGTCGACGTGGCGGGCGCCGAGGTCGAGCAGGCGGGAGACGATGGCCTGCTGATCGGCGGGCGACTGGCTGGCCAGGTCCAGGTGCACGCGGTTCTTGACCGTCTTCGGCCCGGCGCTCGGGATGAACGTGAGCGGCAGCGCCTCTGGTCCGGGGTAGTGAAACCCGGCTGGCGACGCAGTCGCCTCTTCGGGCAAGTCTTCGGCAAGGTTCCAGCCCAGTGCATCGGCCCAGAACCGCGCAAGCCGACGATGGTCAGCGGCATCGAACACGATGTGCACGAGACGCGTCGGCATGACCGATACGGTGCCATCGGCTTCTCGCGCCCGCAACGGCATTTGGCTCACCCCCGTCACGGCCCCGCTCGGTGTGGCGGCGGAGGCCGGCTAGGCAACCCGCGGCAGCAGCGGGCCGTGCTCGAGGTGCGGCAGCACGTGCCGGGCGAACAAGTCGCACTCGGCGGCATGCGGGTAA
>Ga0335075_10011320_pt1 | contig 13486 bp, 11 predicted proteins | sample Lox_Sample_24_FD_206723 | JGI IMG/M metagenome (GOLD analysis project Ga0335075, IMG submission 206723) | Soil microbial communities from Loxahatchee National Wildlife Refuge, Florida, United States - Lox_Sample_2.4 | ecosystem: Environmental > Terrestrial > Soil > Wetlands | place: USA...
CCGCCTGCGGCTATGCCGCCTACACCGGGTTTCCGGAGGATCGTGACGTCCTCACGGTCGAGTTCTCGATGAGTCTCGTCGCGCCCGCGGCACAACCGGCGTTCGTCGCCGCCGGCCACGTGATCCGCTCGGGGCGGACGCTCACCGTGTGCCGGGGCGAGGTCTACGGCGTTGCGCGGGGTGGGGAGCGAAAGCTTGTGGCGCTCATCCAGGCGACGATGATGGCTGTCACCCGGATGTCAGCGGGCGCCTGAGACGCCTACGGCTAGGCGAATTGTTCGCAGATCCCGGGTATCCGACGTAAACTTTGGCGCAACGCAGACCGTGTCTCGATGCCGGAGAGGGGATCGGCAATGACTGAGATGATTCTGTGCGCCGTCGATGATTCAGAGGCGGCAGCGCGCGTCCTCCACACCGCCCAAGGATTGGCCGACGCCTGGGGAGCAGAGTTGGTGGTGGTGCACGCTTTCGCGAGCTCCGATGAGGATGCGGATCGGGCTAAGGCGTCGATTGGCGCGCGGCTGTCCGGAGCCGGCATGAGCTCGGACGTGCGGCTCATCGAGGGGCCGTCGGCACGCGCGATCATCGAAACAGCCGAGCACGACGGCGCCGAGCTGATCGTCGTCGGCTCGCGTGGCCGCGGTTCTCTGCGCTCGGCGATGCTGGGGAGCGTCTCGCGCGGGCTCGCTTTGGACGCGTCGTGCCCGGTGGTCATCGTCCCGTCCGGCGAGCACTGGGCGGACGCTGTCAGCGGCGACGGAGACGCTCAGGCCAGCGTGGTATGCGGAGTCGACGGCTCTGACCAAGCGCTGGCAGCCGCAGCGCTCGCCGGCCGACTCGCAACGCGACTCGGCGCTCGCCTCGTCCTCGTCCATGCCAGGCAGAACCTGAGAGCTGTGCGGACCTACCCGGGAGCGAGCATGAAGACCCCACCGGTGACCGGTCAGGAGGATGCGGTCCGGGAACTTGCCGCGAGGGTGATCGAGAACGCCGAGCAAGCGGCCGGTGTCAGCGCGGTGGCGGTGGTGGAGCCGGGCCCGCCGACCGAGGTGCTCGAAGCGGTCGCTGAGCGCGAGAACGCGCGGCTGATCGTGATCGCAGCGCGGGGGATAGGGGCGGTACGCGCTGCGCTGCTCGGTTCGGTTGCCGCCGAGCTTCCGGCAGAGGCAGCGCGCCCCGTGGTGGTGCTTTCGGTCGCCGCGGCGGCCGCGGTCGGATCAGGTGGGTTACCCCCCGATTTGGATGCTTCCGGCGACGCCACCACCGCAGATCCGCGCGGCGGACCGAAATGCGGGCGACGCGGGGTTGATCTCAGCGGGTAGTCCCTGGCCGTTACGGGAGAGCATCGGATCTGGAAAGCTCGGCACGCCGTGCGCGCGCATGCAGCGCGCGAATGCCAAAGCCTGGCGCTGCTGTTCGGCTGCGACCTGGGGCGACGGGCCGCCGGCGGGCGGCAGATACGCCTTGCACGCCCGCTCGGCCGACCGGAGCGCCGGCCCCGCGAACGTTTTACCTTCGGCCGTCAGCGAGCCGTCCGAGTTCACCGACAGCGGCAACCCCTCGCCGCCGGGACCCGAGATCGGATCGGGAAAGCCAGACACGCGGTTGGCGCGCATGCACCTGGATAGAGAGGCCGGCGAGTTCACCGGACCGTACCGACCGGTGGGCGCGGCAGGCGTTGAGGGCGAGCTGCCGCAGCCAGCCACGGTGAGCGCCCCGCTGATCGCCAGCGCCGCGACCAGCAACGTGCCAGGCCGCACCCCCGTTCGAGACGGGCACTCTCTCCTACGCACCCGGCGTGGTGTACTCCTCGTCACGTAACAGGGGCGTAACTCGTTCCCAGCCGTAGCGTGCGAGCGCGGGCAGCGAGGAACGAGCGAGCGAGATGCCGAACTCGGGCTCACTCTTCTTCCCGACGTTGTCGCGGTCCTTGAGGGGAGGCGACGCGTCCAGCCATTCGGAGCTCGGCACGAGGTACACATCCGGATCCTCGGCGTCAGCCAGCAGGACGATGGCTGCGAACCGGTCGCTCGCTGGGTGAAACCGCCGCTTGGTCCAGAACACGTACCCGCCCACCCGTTGCGTGGACACGAACACCTCGATGGAGCGGCCAGAGGGAGTTGTTACGTGGAGCCTGCCGTCGAGGAGACCGTTCGGCGGGTCCACGGTGCAGCCGAGACGCTCCAGTTTTTCTCGCACGATCGTCTTGCCAAGCGCGATGAGCTCGCTTCGGCTCAGCTGCGACCACCGGTCATGAGTCTTGCTCGGTTGAGAGCTCATTTCGTCTCGCTTTCGTCGAGTGCGGTGTATCGCCGCCTCGCGAGATGAGTTGCGGCTGCTGATCGGTTCTTACCGACTTGTGGCTTCGCCTGGCTAGGCGGTGCAGCGAGGGCTCAGCGGGACGTTCTGCGAGGGAACGGGCGCCGGGTCGCGCTTGCAATAGACAATCGTGCGCGCGCGGGCATCGACGACGCTGACGAACGGATAGCTCACGCCGGCGGCTGCGACGGTACAGCTGAACCTCTGCCCGCCCTGGCCGGACGTCCCGGTCGGAGCGCAGGATGACCGCTGCAGCGGCCCGTCGAGCGACCCCTGGTCGATCAGCGTGGTCATGTCAGCGCGGATCGCTCGATTGACCGCGGCACGTGGAGCGGTGTGCGCAGGCAGGCGCACGGTGTGGGGCGCCTGGTCCTCGGCCACCAGCGCCTCGGCCTCCTCGTTTTGCTGGCGCAGGCCGGCGGGGCTCTCCGTTGTGAGTTGGTTCTCCGTGGCGCTGTGAACGAAGAGTACGAGCGCCAGGATCGTGGCCGCGGCGACCGTGATCGACAGAACCCACTGCAGCCAGAGTGGTGGGCGGCGCATGCCCGGAGGCTAACGCTCCCCGCGCCTCGCACGTCCGAGCGCAGGATGCTCAATTTCTCACCGCGTGCGACGGCCCGTGACCTCTCGGGTGCGCTCCGTGAGCCGGTGGGTGACTACGCGGCGGCTTCCCCGAACGCGGGGCCCGACAGACCACGGGCCGGCGCCGGCCGGTGCTCGAGCACCTGGGCGGCTGGATGAGATTCAGGCGTCTCGACGGCCACGATGGCGCGGAGGGCCGCCACGCAATCGGGATCGAAGGCAGTGTCGCGCTCTTCCTCGAGCAGCGCGAGTGCGCGCTCAGCCGGCCAGGCAGCGCGGTAGACGCGGTCTGCCGTCAGTGCGTCGTACACGTCGGCGACGGTGAGGATGCGGACGGCAACGTCGAGCTCGCCGGCCGGTACTCCGTTCGGATAGCCGCGCCCGTCGAGCCGCTCGTGATGGCTCTCGACGAGGTCGAGAACGAGCGGCGAGAATCCGCCCAGCTCGGCCAGAAGCTCACGGCCGGCGCCGAGGTGGCGACGGATCTGAGCGAACTCGGCGTCGGTCAGCTTGCCCGGCTTGTTGAGGATCGAGTTCGGTACCGACAGCTTGCCGACGTCATGCAGGAGGCCGCCCAGCGCGAGCTGGCGCACACGGCCTTCGGACAATCCAAGCCGTTCGCCGATTGCGACTGCGAGGGTGGCGACGCGGCGGGTGTGCCCGTCGGTCGACGACTCCTTGTCGCCGAGCCGGTCCAGGATGGCGCCGACTCGACCGCCCAAGAACTTCTCCTCGTGCTCGACCAGCTCGCCGGCGCGGAGGTCGCCGACCAGCGGTCGTGACCCGATGGCATGCCGCAGGTCAAGCGCGGCGGGGATGCCGACCAGCCCAATGCCGCCAACCTCGAGCAGGTGCGCCGCCCACCAACGTCCGTCCATCATCCCGAAGTGCAGTAGCCCGTACTCGGCGAAGAGCAGGCAGACGACACCCTCGGCCACGAGCAGGTCCAGCCGGCGCCGGGTCAGCAGGTAGGTCCGGGCGGCGCGCAGGCGAGCAGCCCGAGTGGGATCGCTCCGGCGACGAAGATCACATTGGCCACGACGGACGAGGGCGTTGGCACCACCAGGATGGAGGAGGCGACCGTGAGCACGGCGGTGAAGCATGAGCGGAGGCCAAACCTGCCCCGACACACGTCCACTTAGAATGCCGCGGGTGCTTTCGGACCTGCGAACGCGCCTAAGGGCGCGTGCCCGGACGGCGCTTGCCTCGCGCGGAATTGAGGTACGTCGCACCCGCGGCGCGCGGCAAACCCTCCCGGCGATCCTCGCCCATTACCGCGAGCTCGGATTCGCGCCCAACGTCGTGTTCGACGTTGGGGTGGGCCCGGGGACGCCCGAGCTGTACGCGGGTTTTCCGGACGCGCGGCTGGTGCTCGTCGAGCCGCTTGAGGAATGGGGACCGCACTTTGAGTGGGTGCGGCGGGGACGAGACACCGAGACGATATTCGCCGCCGCCGGGGCGACGCCGGGGGAGGTCGAGATCTTCGTCGACCGAGCGCCGTGGTGTTCGTCGGTGTTCGGCGGTCTCCGCGGCGAGGACACGGAGGGCGCCCGTCGATCGGTTCCGGTGGTGCGACTCGATGACGTTGCCAGGGAGCGCGAGCTTGTCGGTCCCTTCGTCGTGAAGGCGGACGTCGAGGGTGCGGAGCTAGACGTTCTGTCGGGCGCGCTCGATGTCTTGCGCGCCACCGAGCTCGTGCTGATGGAGGTCTCTCTGTTCGAGCTCATTCCAGGGGCGCCACAGTTTCACGATGTCGTGTTGTGGATGCACGATCACGGCTTCGCCGTGGCGGATCTCTTCGATCCCCAGAACCGGCCGCTCGACGGGGCGCTGGCTCGGCTGGACGTTGCCTTCGTGCAAGAGGACGGGCGGTTTCGCCAGAACCATTCGTACGCCACGAGCGATCAGCTGGATGCGCTCTACGCCAGCTGGGGCTTGAGCTGAGCTGTCGCCGGTCCCGGAGCGAGCCCCTTGCAATTTGTCGCCGATGCGCGACACTTGCAGCGACAACGTCAGAGATCGGTCGGTGCGAAGGTGGGAACAACGGTGCAGCGCGCACCCTTTGTCCGGCGACCGCGACCGGGGCGGTTCATCGCGCGCTTGTTGGCACCGCTGATCTTTATCGCGATCGCGGTTGCCGTTGCACTGATCGTTAGCAGCGCCATCTCGGGCCGGCACCCGGCGTCCCATCGATCGCAGGCGGTAGCGCGCCGGCTGCCGCCGTACTGGACCGTCCGGCCGGACGACACACTTGGGGACATCTCGGCCAAGACCGGCCTGTCGGTCGCGCAGCTCGAGGCGTATAACCCGGCCGTCAATCCGTTTGCGCTCAGCCCGGGGGAGCGCCTGAACCTCTGGGCGCACCCGCCCCAGCCGGCAAAGCCCAAGTCGAAGCCAGGACCGATGTTCTGGACCGTCAAATCCGGCGAGTCGTTCGGCTCGATTGCCGCCAGCACGCGCATCGATATCACCACCCTGGAACAGCTCAACCCGAACCTGAAGCCTTCGTCACTGCAGCCGGGTGACCGAGTGCGGCTGCGTCACTGAGTCTGTAGCGCAGGTGGCAGTCGCAGCGTGAAGCGGGTGGAAGAGGGTCAACGGCGGCCCTGCTGCTGGCCGGGCTGCCGGCACCGCGAGCGCAACGGCAGCTAGCGACCCACGTAGGGTGTAGTCGCAAATGCCGGCTAAACGGTCGGAACGTCGTGCCAAGCTCGCCGGGCCGCTGACCGGGCTCGCGGTGGTGCTCGCGCTGCTCGCGCTCGTGCTGTCCTACGTGGGACGGTCGGTACTCCAGGCGGAGCCGTTTGCCGATCGCGTCGTCGCAACCCTGAAGGCTCCGGCCGTTCAGGACGACGTCGCAGATCACCTGACCGCCGTAATCGTGCGCCAAGGTGGCGGTGACCTCGTCACCGTGCGTCCGGTCGTGCGGGCGATCGCCGGCGCGATCGTCGGAAGCGGGGCGTTTGCCGGCCTGATGCACCGCGCGGCACTGGAGCTTCACGGCGCGCTGGTGGCGGGACATGGCAGCGCGCTTCTCATCACGGTCTCCGACGCCGGCGTCCTGGTCCAGGGCGCGCTCCAGCGGTTCGCCCCGGACGCGGCCCGCCGTGTGGGGGCTGATCAACTCGCCAGGCTCGGCTCGCTGCACCCCGGAGGCGCGGCGCTGGGGGTGATTCGCCTGTTCCACCGGATCTACACGATCGCATGGGTGCTGGCGGTCGTGGCGATCGTGCTCGCGCTCCTCGCCTTGTGGCTGTCGCGGAACCGGCGTCGTGCCGCCCAGGAGTTGGGGATCGGACTGGCCTTCGGCGGGCTCGCCCTCGCGGCGCTGTACGCGTTCGGCGGCGACCTCGCCGCGAAGCTCGCCGCGCCCGGACGCGCGGGCGTGGTGACCGCGGTGTGGAGTGCCTTCGGGCACGGTCTGCTCGTGCAAGCGCTGTTGGTGGCCGGGGCCGGCGCCATCCTCGCGGCCGTCGCGGCGGCTTCAGAGCGGACCTCGGGAATCCGCTCGCTGACCGGTGAAGGGCTGTCCTCGCGCGCCCGGCTGGGCCGTTCACTGCTGGCGATCGCGGTCGGGGCGGTGATCGTGCTGGAGCCCGGGGCGGCGGTGACCATCGCGGTCTCGGCTGCGGGCCTGTTCCTGGTGTACATCGGGGTGCGCGGCGTCATCGATGTCGCCAGGGGATCGCGTCTCGCGCTGCTATCGGGTGCGCAGCGAGTCAGGCGGGTGGTTTCTCGGCTCGCCGCGCCCGCGGTCGCGGTGGTGGCCGTGGCGGCAGCGGCGGCAATCGTTGCCGGCGGTGGGGAAGACGGCGCCGCGGCGGTCACCCCGGCGACGTGTAACGGGGATGCGGCGCTGTGCGACCGGCCGCTCAACGACGTCGCGTTCCCGGCCACCCACAATTCGATGGCGTCGGTCACGATCCCATCGTGGCTCTTCGGACAGCAGGACGGGACGATCCAGGAGCAGCTGGACTACGGGATCCGTGGCCTGCTCATCGACACCTACTACGGCTTCCCGGTGAAAGGGGGAGTCCGTACCGATCTCTCGACTTTGCCCAAGCGCGAGCTCGCGGTGCAGGAGGTCGGCGAGCAGGCCGTAAAAGCGGCCGAACGCATTCGATCGCGGCTCGGAGACCAGAACCTCGGGCCCCGGCAGATCTACCTCTGCCACGGGTTCTGTGAGATTGGCTCGGTGACGCTCAGCGCCACCCTGGCGGAGCTGCGTACCTACCTCGTCTCCAATCCCGGTGCGGTGGTGATCGTCATCAACCAGGACGAAGGCGTGACCCCGGCCGACATCGAGCGTGCGTTCGCCCAAGCCGGGCTGCTCGACCTCATATACCGCGGGCCGCTCGGGCCGTTTCCGACCCTTCGCGAGATGATCGACTCCGGCCAGCGGCTGGTCGTCATGGCCGAGAACGATGCCGGCAACATCCCCTGGTATCACCTGGCATACAGCCGGGCATTACAGGAGACCCCGTTCCGGTTCACGAGCGCCGGGGAACTCACCGATTCCTCGCAGCTGGCCGAGAGCTGCCGCGCCAACCGCGGACCGGCCACCGCGCCGTTGTTCCTGGTCAACAACTGGGTCGACACGACCCCGTTCCCCCGGGCATCGCTAGCCGCGGTCGTAAACGCGCGCGCTGCGCTCCTGCGGCGTACCCGGACCTGCCAGCGCATCCGTCACAGACTCCCGACGCTCGTGGCCGTCGACTTCTACCAGCAGGGCGATGTGCTCGGGGTGGTGCGCACGCTCAACGGCCTTTCCCCGTAGCAGCGCGAATCGCTTCAAACGAATAAACTCGCTTAGCGAGTATATGAAGGCGGACGCTCCACCCCAGGCCAGGCACTGGCGCTCGGCCGCCGCGGCGCTCGAGTTGATTCGCCGCCGGCCGCAGCCGACGCGACGCGAACTGGCTAGCGAGCTCGGGTTGGCCAGCGGGGCAGCGTCTGACCTGCTCGGTCGCCTACGCGCGGCGCGGCTGGTCGCGGAGCGCCCGGCGCCGGCGCACGGACCCGGACGGCCCACTACCCGGATCTCGGCCCATCCTCAGGGTCCGGTCGTGCTTGCTGTGGACCTTCGCCACGCGGACTGGCGGCTGGCCGTGTCCGGGATCGACGGCGAGCTTGAGGTGCTTGCCTCAGGGCGCCACAGCGCCCAGCACGCCCGTGCTCTTCTCGGGCGGCTGCGCGGGACGGTGGCGCGAGAGGCGGACCGGCTCGGTGGGCGTGCGGTCGCCGTGGGTGTGGCCGTGCCCGGGCTCGTCGTGGGGACGCGGCTGCTCGACGCCACGATGCTCGGGTGGCGCGACGTGGAGCTTTCCACGGTCGGTGGCGGCCTCCCGGTGGTGGTAGGCAACGACGCCACGATGGCCGCCGTCGCCACGGCTCGCGCGCGGCCGACCGCCAACGCGCTGCTCCACCTCGTCCTCGAGGTCGGAATCGGTGGGGCGCTCGCGCTGGGCGGTCGCCCCGTTCAGGGCGTGCGCGGGCTGGCCGGGGAGTTCGGCCATCTACCGTTCGGCGATCCGCGGGAGGTGTGCGGCTGCGGGGCGCGGGGCTGCTGGGGCGTCCGGTTTGAACCAGCCCGGGTCGCCGCGCGGCTTGGCGAGCCCGAGCCGGCGGATCCTCGCGTGTGGCTGCGGCACCTGTTCGAGATCGCGCGGCCGAGTGCGAAGGAGCGGCGGGTGCGCTCGGAGTTGGCCGCCGACCTGGGGCGGGGCACGGCGGGACTGGTGAACGCGCTCGACCCCGACGTGGTGACGCTCGGCGGGCTGGCCGGGCCCCTGCGAGACGCGGCGCCCGGTGCCTTCGAGCAGGCCTTCGAGACGGGGCTCATGGACGTGCACCGCGGCGCGGCGCCGGACGTCGTCACCGGGCCCTCGGACGAGGACGCGGTGCTCGTCGGCGTTGCCCTCGCCGCGTTCGACCAGGTGCTCGATGCCCGGCGGCTCGCGCTCTGGGCCGGGGGAGCGCGATGAGCTATCGCCGCGACGCGTTCACCTGGACCGCGTTCGGCGCGCTGTTCGCGTTCGGCTATCTGAACGCGTTACTCGGTCCCGCGCTGCCCTATATCCGCTCGGTCGAGGGGATTTCCTACCTGGTCGGCGCTCTGCACCAGGTCGCCTGGGCAATCGGCGGGGGGCTGGCCGGCGCGCTCTCGGCGCGCGATCGTGTCCCCCTCGGGCGCCGGGCGATGATCGCCGCGGGGATCGCGTGCGCCGGCCTCGCCGGCATCGCAGTCGGCTACGGCGAGATCGCGCCGATCACGATTACCGGCGCCTTCGTGATGGGGCTGCTGGCGACGTTGGCGCTGATCCGCGTGTGGGCAGCCCTTGCCGACGCCCACGGGCGCCGCCGAGCCGTGGCGATGACCGAGGGCGAGGTGGCGGTGTCCCTGGCCGGGATCACGACGCCGCTCCTGATCGGGGCGCTGGCTTCGAGCGCGGCGACCTGGCGCCTTGCGTTCGCGATCGGGACGGTGGTCGCGGCTGTATCGGCGGTCGGGGTGCTGCGCATCGACTTCCCGACGCCCCGCGCCGCGGCGATGGATGGGAGCGAGCCACCGCGACGTGGGCGGGGTCAGCCGACGCTCGTGATCATCTTCGCCATCGTCGCGCTCGAGTTTGCCCTCAGCTTCTGGCTGGCCAGCTACCTCAACGACGACGTTGGCCTCGCCCGCGGCACCGCTGTGGCGCTGGTCAGCGGCCTGTATGCCTCGAACCTGCTCGGCCGCGTGGTGGCCAGCCGACTCGCCCGCACCCAGACCCCGGAGCGGGTTCTGGGTATTGCCCTCGGCGTGGTGCTCGCCGGCCTGCCGTTCCTGCTTGCCGCGAGGAGCGCGACCGCAGCCGTCGCCGGGATCATCCTCACGGGAGCCGGCATTGGCGCGCTCTTCCCCCTGACATCCTCGCTGCACATCCAGGCCAGCGGACGCACCGCCGACAACGCGCTCGGACAGACCCTCACCGTCGCCGCACTCGGGCAAACGAGTGGGCCGCTGCTCGTCGGGGCGATCGCCCAGGCGACCAGCCTGCGAGCCGGTCTGCTCGTGCTACCGGCGATGGTGCTGCTCGCGGGGATGAGCCTCGCCGCGTACCGACATCACACCGCCAGCCGGTCGTCGCGGGTCCCGGCGTGAGTCGCTGCCTCCTCGTCGGCGGCCGGTTCGACCTGTCCGCGCGGCATCCCCCGGAGGACGATCAGGAAGGTCACCACGAACACACCCGTCATGATGTAGAAGACCGTCTGAGTCGCGTGGGCGAAGGCGAGCTGGACTTGATGGATGAGCGCGGGCGGTGCGTTTGAGAAGGCCGACCCGTTCGGCGGGGAACCCGAGCCGATTGCCGAGGCGATCGAGTGGGCGATGTGCGAGGGAACGCCGGCCCGAGTCAGTACGGGCGTGACCGTGGCCTTGGTGCGGCTGATGAGGATCGCGCCGAGGACGGCCAGGCCGAGGCTGGCTCCGAAGTTCCGGGCGGTTTGGGTGATTCCGGTGACCTCGCTATAGCTGCCGCTCGGCGCCCGGTTGACCGCGTCCGTGCTCGCCGGCCCGAGCATCATTCCGAGGCCGACACCGGCAAAGATGATGTTCAGCGTCTGCTTGTGCAGTGCAAGATGCAGGAGTTGGCCGGCCAGGAGGTAGAAGCCGACCGCGGCGAGTGCCGAGCCGATCACCACGGGCCGTCGCGCGCCACCGCGGTCGAGCATCCGTCCTCCGATCTGCGCGGCGACGACGAACCCGATGAACCAGTAGAGCAGGTACTCGCCGGCGTTCGAGGACGACTCGCCGAGCGCGACCTGCGCGTAGATCGAGGCGAAGAAGAAGAACGGGACGAACACGACCGACATCAGCCCGAGCGCCGTGGTGTCGACCGTGAAGCCGCGGTCGGCGAAGATCGCCAGGCGCAGGAGCGGCTCGGGCGTGCGGCGCTCCCACCGGACGAAGGCGACGCCGAGGCCGACGCCGACGATGATCGTGAGCCAGGTTGCGATGCTGCTCCAGCCCCACGTCGTCGACTGCTGCAGCCCGAGCACGACGAGGGCCATCGCGCCGGTGATGAGTACGGTGCCGCGGTAGTCGATCTTCGCCGGCCGGCGCTCGTTGTCGGGACGCGAGAGCCAGATGAGCACGAGGGCGATGATCGCGACCGGGATGTTGACCCAGAAGATCGCGCGCCAGGTCCACTGGGTGAGAAAGCCGCCGGCGATCGGCCCGATCGCGGTCAGGCCCCCCGAGATACCGAAGAAGATCGCCATCGCCCGGCCTCGCTCGCGCAGCGGATAGGACGCGACGACGATCGCCACCGAGGCCGGGAACATGAGCGCTGCGGTCGCGCCCTGGAGCACTCGGAAGGTGATGATCCAGGCCTCGGCCACGCTGCCCTTCGGCGTCAGTCCACACAGCGCCGAGGTCACCGCGAAGCCAATCACGCCGATCACGACCATCCGCCGGCGGCCGAACACATCGCCGAGGCGCCCGCCGAAGGCGAACAGCGCGGACAGGGCCAGCAGGTAGCCGTTGATCACCCACTGCGAACCCGTGCCGGTGAGCGAGAGCTCCTTCTGGATGTGCGGGATGGCGATCGCGACGATCGTCTGGTCGATGAACGTCATCGCCACGGCGAACACCATCGCGGCAAGCACGAGGTTCTTATTGGGTGACTGCGTCACGAACCGGTCCCCTTTCGTGGTGTCTAGGCCAGGCAGCGGATCATCTCAGGCCGACCGTCGCGCTGGGCTTGAAATGTCCCGAGCCTGAGACCGCGCCGCGGGCGGGGAAGCTCCCCGCCCGCAACGGAAACAGCTAGGAGGCCATCACCTCACCGGAAGAGGCCGGCGAGCCTGGCCAGGTCCGGCTGGCCAAGGCCAACGCCCTCGTTGTAGCGATCACCGGGGTTGCCGGTGTAGTAGATGTTGTCGTTGTTGGTGCCGACGGCGTTGAGCTGGCTGAACACGTTGTCGCGGCTGGCCGCGGAGCTGTAGAGGACCGGGTTCCAGAACCCGACGCGGTGCCCGATGAGCGAGTCGATGACGGCCGCCGAGCCGTTCAACTGCGGGTCGACGAAGCTCGTCCCGCCGTATTCGACGAGGCCGCCGGCCGATGCGGCCCAGACCAGGTAGCCGGTCTGCGGGTCGCCGTTGGTGGCGAGATCTGGGACGGCCCGGCCGGAGCCACGGCCGAAGCTCACGCCCGGGGTCGGGTTGAAGTCCCACTCGGTGGGCTCAACCAGGCCCGGGACGACCGCTTGGTACTCGGTCGGGGTCAGGTACTGGACCCCGTGGAACACGTTGGTGCCCGACACGCCCGTCTGGTAGGACGGCTCCGGCTCGATGGTGCTGAAACCGCCGCCGCCGCCGACCACGTTGCTCTCCGCGGCCTGCGCCAGCGGGATGCCCTCGATCTGCGCGATCGGTCCCCACAGGTAGTCCCAGCCCCAGATGCGCGTAGCCGTGGTCGTCGCCGTCGCCGTGCCGTCTGGACCGGACAGGTACGTGGTACCAGGCAGCGAGGTGGCGCCGGACGCCGTGATGTATGGGCTGTCGGCCGGCCAGTCCGCCGACAGGTTGGTGGTGCCGAGGTCCTCGCTCGCGGTGTAGGCGCCTGCGTCCCCGGACGACGTGAACGCGGACTGGCCCTGCGCGGCCATTTCGAGGAAGGCCTCATCGAAGGCCTGCACGTATCCGGCTGACTCATCGCCGGCTTTGATGGCTGCCTCGATCACGGTCTCGGACTCGCCCCAGCTCGCCGACACGCCACTGGCAAGGTCCTGACTGGCGGCGGTGAAGAACGCGTCTACGAATCCGGGGTCGGTGTTCGGGGCCTGGTAGTCGATCACCCTCGCGCCGGGAGCGAGCGCTCCCGACTGCTCGATGTCGATGTCCGTCTCGACCGAACCCGAGGCGGCGCTCGGCGCTCCCGGGCCGCCGTCGATGTTGTCGACGGTGAGGGTACCGGTGCGCTTGACGTTTGCGATGTTGGTCCAGAAATACTCCGGTGAACCGGGGTCAACCGCGGCCAGCGTGACGATGCCAACCGTCTGCCCGGAGCCGGTGGACCGGGAGTACAGCGGGTCCAGGTTGTACATCTTGGCGAAGTCGGACGGCAGGTGGCAGCCGTTGGTGAGACCGAACTCGGCCACGCAACTGTTCGAGCTGCTCTGCTGAGGCTGGCTTTCGCTGGCTGGCTTGGCGACGTTGGTGACGTACGAGCTGTAGTTCGACAGACCGAGGATGGCCGTGACGAAGCTGGCCAGCCGGTACGGCAGCAGCGGGTCCTGGTTGTTGCTGTACACCGTCTGCCGGCGATGGATCGGGCCGAACGCTGCGTCACCTGATTGCGCGGGAACGGTGACCTGCTTCTCGGTGACGCTCAGCGCGTTGTTGAACTCACCCGCGGTACCGGTCGCGCTTACGTCCAGATCGTCGGCGTAGACGTTGGTTTTGATGCCGAAGCTCGCCAGATAGGCGGTCAGGGCGTTGATGTTCGACGTGGTCTGACCGTACGTGCCGGCGAACCTGGCAACTGACAGGTAGTTCGAGCTCGGGATACCCTGCTCGGTCGCGTTGCCGAGGGCCTGCT
>Ga0335075_10011321_pt1 | contig 13485 bp, 9 predicted proteins | sample Lox_Sample_24_FD_206723 | JGI IMG/M metagenome (GOLD analysis project Ga0335075, IMG submission 206723) | Soil microbial communities from Loxahatchee National Wildlife Refuge, Florida, United States - Lox_Sample_2.4 | ecosystem: Environmental > Terrestrial > Soil > Wetlands | place: USA: Florida...
TGGTCATATCGTTGAAGGAATGCACCAGGAATCCCATCTCGTCGCGCGAAGGCAGCGGCAGACGCGTATCGAAGTCGCCTTTGCCGACGGCACGGGTGCCGGCAATGAGGTCCTGGACCGGACGGGCCAGCCGCTGTGCGGAGAAAATGGCGCCGTAGAACGCCGCCAACATCGCGAGCAGCAGCACCAATGTCAGCGTCAGACTGAAGCTGTACTTCAACGGCTCGCGTAGCGCGGCGAGATTGCCGTATTGCGAGTAGGACCGCTGCACGGCATCGGCGAGGTCCGCAAGCTGCGTTGGTACTGGATAGAGTGCCATGACGTAGCGATCGTCCGGACTGTCCGGCGACTCGCTGAGAGGCGCACCGATCCGGATGATGTACTGGCCGCCCGACTGTGGCTCGAGGCTGACGTAGGGACGGTGCTCGCTCACGCGGCGGACGAGGTCCGCGGGCGGGGCCAGCGGTACGGTGGCCAGCGGGTTGTCGAGACTCGCGGCGAGAATGCGCTCGTCACCGCCGAAGAGGACGATTTCCGAGGCTGCCGTCGCGCGTCGCTCCTCGTCGATGCGGGCCTGGAGCTCCATGCCCGAGCGCTCAGTGAGCGCGCGCGCGAGCGCCTCCGTGAGCCGGGAGCACTCTTCCACGCGCAGGTCGAGCGCCTCGCGCGAGAGGACCAGCGCGTCCTTGAGGCCCTGGCGGACCTCCACCCGAAACCAACTGTCGATGCCGCGGTTGAGAAACTGAAGCGACGACAGGTAGACGATGAGAAGCGGTGCTACCACCAGCGAGCCGAAGATGATCACCGTCCGGGCCGTCAGGCGCGAGCCCGGCACGTGATTGCGGTAGTCACGCACCAGTTGCCAGAGCTTGCGCACCAGCAGTACGACGAGAGTGAGCACGCCGGCGAAATTGAGCAGCAGGATCCAGGGCTGCAGACGGCCGAACTCAGCAGAGTTCTGCACGCTCTTGGCGAGCAGGAGCAGCAGCGCGCCGAGCCCGAGGACGCCCCAGAGCGCAAGCCACCATGCGCCGCGGCGGCGGGCACGCAACCGCTGCGCCGCGTCGCGATCGTCGCTTACACCGGCAGGGACCATGAGTACCACTTGCTCACGCGTTGCCAGTCATCCGTCCAGAACAGCAGCGCGCGCAGTGACGAGGGAAGCTTGCCGCGCCGCACGCCCGCGCGCACGCTGATGATATAGCGGCCTCCGTCGAGCTGTGGCTCGACGAGAATGGGCCAGCCGTCGACCTTGCCGAGGTAGGCCAGCGCCTCCTTGAGAGTATCGAAGCTCTTCTCATCGCCACTGCGCACGTCGCGGACCACGAATTGGTCGGTGACTACGTGGTAGGCAAGCTCCCGCTGAAGCGTAAGGTCGACCACGTTCGCGTCGAACCAGAGATGCCGCACGCGGTCGACTTTCGCCTCGAGATCGAATGTCAGCGTGACCCCGTCCTGCAGCGCCTTCTGGATCGCCGGATTCAGCGGGTACTGGACTCGGGCGTAGAGCTGGATGACGCCGTTGTCGAAGTTGACGTAGGCGGAGCTGACTCGCAGCACCCCATCCAGGGCATTCGCCAGGGCCAGCGTGCTCGAGAGCGCCATCAGCAGGGCCCCGGCCAGACCAATCAGGCTCGACCGGATATCCGTGCCTGGGTGCGCGCGCGCGTAGCCTGATGGTGAGAACCGTCGTGGCATGAATGCAACGGCAGATGATCAAGTCTCTCGGACCTGAACACTATGCTCAGGTTCCGCACGTTGTCTTTTCGAGACAAGCATAATAGAACCCGTCGCTTCCCGCCGCTCCTCCGCAAAGAAGCTGGGTGCCGACCCCGGCCGCGATGCCGCCGGGGGCGAGGTTTTCGCCGCGCGGCATCGGCGCCGGACTCGCCTGCGGCTGCTCCTCCAGGAACCGCGCGGCCACGGCCTCATTCTCGCCCGGCAGGACGGAGCAGGTCGCGTAGACGAGCCGGCCCCCGGGCGCCAGCATCCGGAAAGCCGCCCTCAGGATCTCGAGCTGGGTTCGGGCGAAGGCAGCCACATCCTCGGCGCGGCGCAGAAGCTTGATATCCGGATGGCGCCGAATCACTCCCGTACCGGAGCAGGGGGCATCGACCAGGATCCGCTCGTAAGGCTGGCCATCCCAGAAGGCGCCCGGATCGCGCACGTCCGCCGCGACCAGGCGCGCGGCAAGGCCGAGCCGCTCCAGGTTCTCGGCGATGCGGCCGAGGCGGCCGACATCGATATCCACGGCGGTCACGTCGAGGCGGCCGGCGGCGGCCTCGAGCAGATGGCTGGTCTTGCTCCCGGGAGCCGCGCAGGCATCGAGCACCCGCATGCCCGGCTGCGCCTCGAGCAGCAGCGGGGCGAGCTGTGCGCCGGCATCCTGCACGGATACCCAGCCCTCCTTGAAGCCGGGCAGCGACCCGACGGGGACTGGCCGCTCGAGCGCCACGGCGGCGGCACCGCAGCCGGCAGAGATCCACTCCACGAGCGACCCGCGCAGTCCGGTCGCCGCCAAGTCGGACAGATATTCCGCCGCTGCGCGGCGGCGCGTGTTCAGGCGCAGCACCATGGGAGGATGGGCGTTGTTCGCTTCCAGGATGCAGCCGACGCGATCGGGCCAGGCCTCGGCCAGCGCGGCGACCAGCCACCCCGGGTGCGCTGTGCGGACGGCAGGATCTGAATCCACGCCAGGAAGGAGTGCCCCGCGTTCCCGGACGAAGCGTCGCAGGACAGCATTGACCACCGCAGCAGCACGAGGCTGGCCCAGCAGTCGGGTGGCATCCACCGCCAGATTCACGACGAGTGCCGGAGCATCACGGGAGTATTCGATCTGATGGGCGGCCGCGACCAGCAGCGCGTGGACCTCGCGGCCCAGCGTTGCCGGCGAGCTGAGGAGCGCATCCACCGCAGGTCGCAGCCGCAGATACCAGCGCATCGTACCGAGCGCGATCGCGCGAACGGCCGGGCGCTGGGAGCTGGCCCCCGAGCTCGCCAGCGCTTCGTCGGCCGATCGCCCGCGCACGACAGCGGCAACGGCGCGGGCGGCCTCGGCGAGGGCCTGAGCGCCCGGATTCCCCGGCGCGCGGCTCAATTCACTCCGCCCAGCCTCATCGATGGCTCGAGCGCTCGTGGTCCCCGGGTGAACGGCGCGGCCGGGAGGCGCTGCCCTCCGGGACGCTGCAGGGTCAGCAGGTCCAGTGCACCGTCACCGCATTGGACGCGGATATATCCCCCCTGACGCCCGTCAGTCGCGATGATGGTGCCGGGTCGGAGCCCGGCCGCCGCGCTGCCAGCGGGCGCCACCCGGGCGGCATAGATGAGAAAGCGGTCGGCTCCACCGGTCCGGGGGTCGGATAGGGCCGTCTCCGCCACCGGCCATGGCTGCAGCGCCCGGACCTGCCGCTCGACCTCGACTGCGGGCCGGCTCCAGTCGATGGGCGCTTCACGCTTTTCCAGCTTGCGGGCATACGTGACACCCTCGGCAGGCTGCGCGCGGGGCTGCAGACTGCCGTCGGCAAGCCCCTGCAGCGCCTCCAGCAACAACAGGGCGCCCGCAGCGGCGAGCTTGGCGCGCAGGCCGGGGCCGGTGTCGAGCGGACCGATTGCGACCGCTCGTTGCAGGAGAATGGGCCCCGTGTCGAGACCCGCGTCCATTTGCATGATCGTCACTCCGGTCGTCTCGTCGCCCGCAAGCAGGGCGCGCTCGACCGGTGCCGCGCCCCGCCAGCGCGGCAGCAGCGAGGCATGCACGTTCACACATCCCAGCCGTGGTATCTCGAGAACGGCCTTCGGAAGGATTAGCCCGTATGCGACGACCACCAATACGTCAGGCTTCCAGGCGACGAGCTGCGCCCGGTCCTCCGGTGATCGCAGAGTCGCGGGCTGCGCCAGAGGTATCGAGGCGTCGACCGCCGCCTTCACCGGTGAGGGAGTCAGCCGCCTACCACGGCCCGACGGGCGGTCGGGTTGTGTCAGCACACCGACTAGCTGATGCGGCGAACTCATCAACGAGAGCAGTGTCGGCACCGCGAACTCAGGCGTGCCGGCAAAAGCCACACGCAGCTTCATTGGGCACAGCGAGCCCGGGCCGTTCCCGGGCTCGCGGCGAAATGTGTAGGGTCTCGCGAAAATCGTCCAGACGATTTTCGCCAATCAAAGAGCACGGCGGCGGCGCTCTGGAGCCGCCGACGCGGCCCGCTCCTTGCGCTCCTTTTCCAGCTTCTTCCGGACGCGCTCGCGCTTGAGGTTGGAGAGGTAATCGACGAAGAGCCTGCCATCGATATGATCCATCTCATGCTGGACGCAGACGGCGAGCATGTCCTCGCAGTCGCGCTCCAAAGTATTGCCGTCCCTGTCCTGGGCACGAACCCGGATCTTCGCCGCGCGCTTCACCTCATCGAAATAGCCGGGCACGGAGAGGCAGCCCTCCTCCGTGGAGATCTCTCCCTCGCGGACGAGGATCTCCGGGTTGATGAGGATCAGGGGATCGTTGCGATCGGCCGAGATGTCGATGACGATCAGGCGCTGGTGAACGTCGACCTGCGTCGCGGCCAGGCCGATCCCGGGTGCGGCGTACATGGTCTCCAGCATGTCGTCGATGGTGCGGTGCAGGTCCGCATCGAACCGAGTGACCGGCTGCGCCCGGGTGCGCAACCGGGGGTCGGGGAATTCGAGAATCGTTCTAATTGCCATTTGGGGTTCGATTGCGGCGGGAGGACGGAGGTTCAAGGGCGGCCGGTGGCCAGTCCGGCCCGTGACCGAGCGCACAACTTGACATTAAGCCGCCCTGCGCCCGATATCGCCATGCGATTATACCGCGCCCATTCAGGCTGGTCTTAGCGTGCGAAAGCAAGTGAGTAAGCGGACCAGGGCCGTTCCCTGGGCCGCGAGGTCGACAGAGTCATAGGGCCGCGCTCGCCCACAAAATCGCCTGGAGCGATTTTGGACGGCGTAAGCCGGCCCCAAAGGGGCGAGGCCCAGGATGGGCCGAGCAACGCGGCGCAGCCGACTTTGGGCCAATAGGCGAAGGGGTGGAGGATGGTCTCGAATCTAGCTTTCCGGGCTCGCTTGGCAGCGGGTCTCGTCCTGTCGGTCGCACTGGCCGGCTGCTCGTTTCTGCATGGCTCCCGCAAGCCGGCGCCCGCAGCCTCGCCGGATACCGCGCCGCCTGCCGCCCAGGCGCAGGGCGCGGGCGACAACCAGACGGCCACCCAGGCCGCGGTCTCGGCGTCCGACACCGAGCCGCAGGCTTCGGCAGCCCCGGTGCCCCAGATCAATCCCAATGCGCCGCTCACCTATACGGTGAAGCGCGGCGACACCCTCTGGGGCATCGCCTCGATGTACCTGCGCGACCCGTGGGACTGGCCGGAAGTCTGGTACATCAATCCGAACATCAGGAATCCCCACCTGATCTACCCGGGCGACAAGCTGGCCTTGGCGTATGACCGCAACGGCAGGCCGCAGGTGCGCCTGGCCGAGGCGAGCGCGCTGCGACTCGAGCCGCGGCTGCGCAGCACGCCGATCGCGGCCGCCATCCCGACGATTCCGTACTCCACGATCGCTTCGTTTCTCTCGCGGCCGACGGTGATGACGAAGAGCGAGGCCAATGACGCGCCGCACATCGTCGCCTTCCGCGACGATCACCAGATTGCAGGCTCGGGTGTCATCGCCTATGTCACCGGACTCGGATCCGACCCGCACGCCCGCTACAACGTGATGCACGTGAGCGATCGGCTGCGCGACCCCGACACGGGACACACGCTCGGCTATCTCGGTATCTACACCGCCACGGCGCTGATCACTCAGCCGGCGACCCATCCGGCCGCGCGGGCGGAGCTGATCGACACCGCGCGCGAAACGCTGCGCGGGGACAAGCTGATTTCCACGGACGTTCAGGTGCCGCTCGACCTGGTGCCACGCGCACCGTCCACGCAGGTCGACGGCAAGATCGCCTGGATCGTGGGAGACACGGGAGTCAGCGACCTCGCGGGTCAGTACGACATCGTCGTGATCAACCGCGGCTCGGATGCCGGACTCGAGCCGGGAAATGTCCTCGAGGTGGATAAGGTCGGCGGCGTGGTGCGGGATATCAACGACACGAAAGGGCTAAGGGGTCTCCTCGCCGACTTCGGCCCCGCGTTCGCACCGCGTGTGCGTTTGCCGGATGAGCGAGCGGGGACGCTGCTCATCTTCAGGACGTATCCACAGGTGAGCTTCGGGCTGATCGTGGGCGCATCCAACACCCTGCAGGTCGGGGACGTAGTCCACAATCCTTGATTGATGGCGCTGGATCCGGGCATCCTTGCCCGGCCCAGCGCTGCTTCGAGCAAAAAGCGTGGTTTTTGCTCGAAGCTCCGCCGCCTGCGGCGGCGGGGCACATCCTGTGCCTGATCTTGCGTAGGGCGTTTTATTTGACGCCGCGGGGGCGCGGCGCGGGCGCCCTACGAGCGGCTTTGCGCGGCGCTGCTTTTTTCTTCGCCGGTTTTTTCGCGGCGCTGGCGGGGCGGCGGCGACGGCCATCGGCATTGGCGCCGTTGCCGTTGCTGCGGCCGGCGGATGTCTTTGCGCGCCGCGGAGCGGCGGCGTGAGCGGCTTCAGGCCTTCGGCCTGGAGGCGGCGCACGACCGCGCGAGGGCGCTGCCGGTGCACTCGGTGCGGGTTTGGCGGCGGCGGTGGCGGCCGGTGCGGCGGTACTCCGCCTGCCTCTCCCCCACCTCCCCTTGCCCCGCTCCGGCGCCTGTGCCAACAGCGCACGGCACTCCTCCAGCGTCAATGACTTCGGTTCCCGACCCTTCGGCACCTTGGCGTTCTTCTTCGTGTCGGTGATGTAGGGGCCGTAGCGGCCATTCAGCACCTGAATGTTGTCCACGCCGAAGTCGGCGATGATGCGGTTCGCATCCGCCTCCTGCTTCAGCCGTATGACCTCGAGCGCCCGCTCCAGTGTCACCGTGTAGGGGTCGTCTTCCTTCAGCGATACGTACTTGCTGCCGTACTTCACGTACGGGCCAAAGCGCCCGATGTTGGTGACGACCTGCTCGCCTGCGGCGGTCTGGCCGAGCGCCCGCGGCAGCTTGAAGAGCTCCATCGCGTCGGCGAGCGTGATGGCGTCCATCTTCTGCCCGGGCCGCAGGCCGGCGAAACGCGGCTTCTCGACATCGTCCTTCGTGCCGATCTGGACGAAGGGGCCGTAGCGCCCCATTCTTACGCTGATCGGCTTGCCGGTCGCGGGGTCCTTGCCGATCTCGCGCGCCTGCGCGACTTCCTCGCGCGAGACGTTCTTCTCGATGCGCTCCACCTGGCGGATGAAGGGTTTCCAGAACTTGTCGAGTGGCTGCGTCCATTCCTCCTCGCCGCGGGAGATCGCGTCGAGCTCATCCTCCATCGCCGCCGTGAAGCCGTACTCCACGTAGCGGTGAAAGTGGTGCGTCAGGAAGCGATTGACTATCTTGCCGATGTCCGTCGGCACGAAGCGGCGGTTGTCCATCTCCACGTATTCCCGGTCCTGCAGCGTGGAGATGATGGCCGCGTAAGTCGACGGGCGACCGATCCCGTGCTCCTCCAGCGCCTTCACCAGCGAGGCTTCGGAGTAGCGCGGCGGTGGCTCCGTGAAGTGCTGATCCGCATGCAGCGTCACGAGATCGACGAGATCGCCCTCTTCCAACGGCGGTAGCACGTGATCGCCTTCGTCCGACTTAACGTCGTCCGCGCTCTCCTGGTATACGGCGATGAAACCCGGCTTCACCAGGGTGGAGCCGTTGGCGCGCATCACGTGACGTTCCGGACCGTCGGACCCCGCGAGCATATCGACCGCGACCGTGTCGAAGACCGCCGGCGCCATCTGCGAGGCGACGGCGCGCTTCCAGATCAGCGCGTAGAGTCTGTAGAGATCGCCGTCGATCTTGCCCTCGACATCGCCCGGCGTGATGGCGGCCGAAGTCGGGCGAATCGCCTCGTGCGCCTCCTGCGCATTCTTCGATTTCGTCTTGTAGATGCGCGGCTCCTCGGCCACCTCGGCGCTGCCATAGAGGCGCCCGGCAACCTCGCGAATCTCCCGGACCGCCTCAGCCGCGAGTGACACCGAGTCCGTACGCATGTAGGTGATGAGGCCGACGTTGCCCTCACCGAGATCCTGGCCCTCGTAGAGCTGCTGCGCGAGCCGCATCGTTCGCCGCGCGTTGAAGCCCAACTTGCGAGCGGCCTCCTGTTGGAGCGTCGAGGTAGTGAAGGGCGGGGCCGGTGTACGCCGCCGCTGCTTGCGGTCCACCGTGATCACGCGCAGCTGACCCAGGTGGTCCGGCGCGGCTTGGCTCTGCGCCGCGGCCTTGCGGGCCGCCTCCAGGATCGAGCGCTCGACCTCGCGCGCCTGCGCCTCGTTGGTAAAGGAGAACGGTTCGACTTTCTTGCCGGCGTACTCGGTGAGCTTCAGCGGGAAAGGCGGGGAGCGATGCGTGCCTTCGCCTTCGAGCGTCCAGTACTCCTGCGCGACGAAGGCGGCGATCTCCTCCTCGCGCTCGCAGATCATGCGCAGCGCCGGGCTCTGCACGCGGCCCGCGGAAAGCCCACGCCGCACCTTCTTCCACAGGAGCGGCGAGAGATTGAACCCGACCAGGTAGTCGAGCGCCCGCCGCGCCTGCTGTGCGTTGACCAGGTCGAGCGACAGGCCACGAGGCCGGGCCACCGCCTCGCGGATCGCGTTGCGTGTGATCTCGTAGAAGACCACCCGATGCACCGCCTTGCCGTCGAGGTCGCCGCGCGACTTGAGGATCTCCTTCAGGTGCCAGGCGATCGCCTCGCCCTCGCGATCGGGGTCGGTGGCCAGATACAGCGACTTCGACTTCGCGAGACCACGGGCGATGCTCTCAATGTGCCGCTCGTTCTTCTCGAGCACCTGGTATCGCATCGCATAGCCGCGCTCGGTATCGACCGCGCCTTCCTTCGGCACCAGATCGCGCACATGGCCATAGGAGGCCAGCACCTCGAAGTCCTTGCCCAGGTACTTTTTGATGGTCTTCGCCTTGGCGGGCGACTCGACCACGACCAGATTTTCAGCCATGAGTCAGCGGGTCCCTCAGCGCCATCAGTGCCGGATGCTGTCGCCGGCCGCCGACATGACGCTCTCGAAGCGGGCAAACGCCAGCTCCTGTCCCGGCTGGCTGGAGAGAACGAGGAGCACCACCCATTTCAGCTGCTCGACGTCGACCTCGTCTACGTCCAGAGCCAGCGCGCGCTCGATGACGAGCTCGCGCTGCTGGGGGGAGAGCACGTGTTGGCGATCCAGCAGCATGAGGAAGGCGCGTGAATCTGCCGACAGACGCGACAGCTCACCGTCATCGAACACGCGCAGCGCCTCGCGAGCGGCCTCTGCGTCCGTCGGACCAGGCGATGCGCGCTGGTCGCCCACCAGCGCCGACAGCCATTCCATCGCGTGCACGACCTCACTCACCGAGAAGCCGCGCCTCTGCAGGTCTTCCAGCATGCGGTGCCGCTCAGGCACATCCGCCGGGTCGGCCAGCATGTAGTGGTCGTAAACGTAAATCAGCACTTTCAGAACACTGCCGGTGGTCATTTGGATATTCGGCCGTAGAGGCCGCCGGGATACGGCGCGATGCGCCCTTCAAGCTCGAGAATCAGCAACATCGAGGCGATCGACTCGCCGGACAAGCCTGAGCGGGCCACCAGCGCATCGATGGTCGCGGGTTCGAAACCGAGGGCATCTAACAGCATTTCATACTCCTTGTCCAATGGGGCGCCGCCACCCCGGGGCGGGCCGCCGCCCACACCATGTGAGATAAATCTTTGAAATTCCTTATGAAATTGAAGCCCTCGCAGCACGTCCGCCGGCTCCGCGGCGAGGTGCGCCCCCTCCTGGATCAGCTTGTGGCAGCCGAAGGAGAGCGGGCTGGCTACGGAGCCGGGCACGGCGAAGACCTCCCGACCCTGGTCCGCCGCCCGCTGGGCGGTGATGAGTGACCCGCTGCCCTCGGCCGCCTCGACCACGAGCGTCCCGAGCGCAAGCCCGCTGATGACCCGGTTGCGCTGTGGGAAGTTCTGCCGCCGCGGTCTCGCCCACGGCGGAAACTCCGAGACCAGCGCGCCCGCGGCAAGGATGCGCTTCGCCAGGCCGGCATTCTCCGCCGGGTACATGCGAGCGATTCCGCCGCCGAGCACGGCCACGGTGCGCCCCCCGACCGCGAGTGCCCCTTCGTGGCTCGCGGCATCGATGCCGAACGCGAGCCCGCTGGTAATGGTGAGCCCAGCCTCCGCCAAGGCGCCGGCGAATCTCCAGGCAATCGCCTTCCCCGCGGGCGAGGCCCAACGCGCCCCCACCATTGCAAGCTGCGGCCCGTTCAATGCCTGGACCTCTCCCAGCACATAGAGCGCCGGCGGTGCGCCCCGGATTGCGGCAAGGGGCCGCGGATAACCCTCTCCATCCCACAGCAGCAGGCGACCGCCGCTCGCCCGCAGCCACTCCAGGTCGGCCGCGAGTGCCGCCGCGTCAGGCCTGTACAGGAATGCTCGCGCCGCGGGCGGCAACTCGACCCGCGCGAAGACTTCCGGCTCGCAGATGCGCTCCAAGTCTCCGGCAGCCTGCGCCACCAGGACCCGAACATGGTCGCCGGTAAGCCCGGGACTGCGCACCAACTTCGCGCCAACCATCGCGATGCTCATGCGCCAGGAGCATAGAGCCGACGTCTCGCCCGAGGTCCCCCGAGAATGGACGACTTTCTGGCAGAAACAGCGGCAATTTATCCGGCGGTCTCCAGGGTCGAAGCGACCTCGAGCCATCGCTCCTCGACGGTCGAGATCTCGAGCGAGAGCTCGCCGTGGCGGGCGCTCAGGCGCCGCTGCTCGTCGGCATCCGCGGCCGCATAGGTGGCGGGATCGGCGAGGCGTGACTCGATGCTCGTGCGCTCGGCGATGAGGTGCTCGAGGAGACGTTCCAACTGGCGCTGTTCGGCGCGCAGGGGCGTCAGGCGATTGCGGGCCTCGGCTTCGAGGCGGCGCTGCTCCCGGCGTGAAGGTGTGGCTGCGGCCTCGGAACCCTCCTCCTGCCGCGCGTCGGAGCCGCGTGCGAGCCACGCCGCGTAGTCCTCGAGGTCGCCATCGAACGGGGCGACGGCTGCATTGGCCACCAGGAGAAAGCGGTCACACGCACCGCGCAGCAGCGCGCGGTCATGGGAGACGACCACCACTGCGCCCGCGAAATCCTGCAAGGCCACGAGCAGCGCGTGGCGCATGTCGAGATCCAGATGGTTGGTGGGCTCGTCGAGCAGCAACAGGTTGGGCTTGCGGGCGACGAGGATGGCGAGCGCCAGGCGCGCGCGCTGCCCGCCCGAGAACTGTCCTGTCGGCTCGAACACCCGGTCACCCCGAAAGCCGAAGCGTCCCAGGTGATTGCGCCGGTCGAGCTCGCTCCATCGTGCCTGCTCAGGACCGCCGCGGCGCTCGAGCTCGGCGAGAGCGGTACCGTCGGCGTCCAGATGCTCGAGCTCCAGCTGCGCGAAAAAGCCGGTCGCGACGTCCGGCGCCGCTTCCATGATGCCGGCGAGCGGCTGCAGTTGTGCAGCCAGCAGCCGCATCAGCGTCGACTTACCGGCACCGTTGCGGCCCAGGATTCCAAGGCGATCACCGGGGTTGACACTCAGCGAGACATCGCTCAACACACGGCGATCGCCGTAACCGGCCGCGGCGTGCTCCAGTGTCAGGAGGGGCCGAGGCAACTTCGCGGGCGCCGCGAATTCCCAGCCGAAGCCGTCCTCGAGATGCAGCGGCGCGATGTCGGGCAGGCGGGCCAGCCACTTCATGCGGCTCTGGACCTGACGCGCCTTGCTGGCCTGCGCGCGAAAGCGGGTGACGAAGCTCTCCACTCGCGCACGCTCGCGCGCCTGGCTTGCCAACATCGCCTGCGTGCGCTCCGCTGCCGCCGCGCGCTGCGTCTCGAAAGCGCTGTAGTTGCCCGCATAACCGCGCAGACCGCCGGCCTCGATGTGCAATATCCGGCCGACGACACCATCGAGGAACTCGCGGTCGTGAGACACCAGCAACAGCGTCCCCGCGTAGCTCTTCAGCCAGCTCTCCAGCCACAGAACCGCATCGAGATCGAGGTGGTTGGTCGGCTCATCGAGCAGCAGCACGTCGGAACGGCGCATCAGCGCGCGTGCGAGGTTGGCCCGCATTTGCAGACCGCCGGAGAAGTGGCGCACCGGACGCTCCAGGTCATCGGGCGCGAATCCCAGGCCGGCGGCGAGTTGCGCGGCGCGGCTGCGCGCGGCATAGCCGCCCAACCGGTCGTACTCCGCGTGCAGCATGGCCAGGCGTGTACCCTCGGCCGCGGGTATCTGGGCCTCGAGCGCCGCCAGCTCCACATCACCGCCGGCTATGTATTCGACCAGTGTCGCCTCGGTCTGCGGCAACTCCTGGGCGACGGCCGCAATCGCGAGGCCGGGCGGCGCACGGTATTCACCCGCATCCGGCGCAAGCTCGCCGCGGATCAGCGCCAACAGAGTGGATTTGCCGCAGCCGTTGCGGCCGACGATGCCCACCTTCTCGCCGCGGAAGATGCCGCAGGTTGCGCCGTCGATCAGAACCTGCGGTCCGCGCCGCAGGCGAACCCCGGCAAGAGCGAGCATCGGGTCAGCGAGTCGGTTCGCCGACGGCGACCGTGGTGGAATCCTGCGTATAGCGCCTGAATGCCGGCCCCGACGCCGCCTGCCGCTGCAACAGTGCCAGCAGCTCCTCGGACTTCAGCGGCTCGCCGAACAGCCGCCCTTGCGCGTAGTGACAGCCGTTGCGGCGCAGGAACTCGAGCTGACTGACCGACTCGACGCCTTCGGCAATGACGTCGATCTCCAGGTTGCGTCCCATCTCGATGATGGTGCGCACCAGGGTGGCGTTGCCGGTGTTCTCGCCGACATCGCGCACGAACGACTGATCGATCTTGAGCGTGTCGATCGGGAACTGCTGTAGGGCGGAGAGCGAGGAGTAGCCCGTGCCGAAGTCGTCGATCGAGAGGTGCAGGCCCATCGCGTAGAGCTCATCGAGCAGGCGCAGCGTCCGCTTGGCGTCCGCCATCAGGGTGGTCTCGGTGATCTCCAGCTCGAAGGCGGTCGGTGACACCCCGTGGCGGCGGAACACCGACCGGCAGCGCAGGATGAAGCTCGCCTGGCGCAGCTGCTTCAGCGACAGGTTGAGCGAGATGCGGCCGGGATCGCCGATCTCAGCCTGCATCTGCCGGTAATCCATGCAGACGCGATTCAACACCCACTCGCCGATGTCGAGGATGAGGTTGGTCTCCTCCGCAAGCGGGATGAACTGCGAGGGCGGGATGTCGCCGTGCCCGGGCAGACGCCAGCGCAACAGCGCCTCGGCGCCGATGATGCGGCCGGTGGCGAGATCGACCTTGGGCTGGTAGCGGATCACGAGCTCGTCGCGCTCGAGCGCGCGGCGCAGCTTGCTCTTCAGGATCAGCCGCTCCACGGC
>Ga0335075_10011322_pt1 | contig 13485 bp, 10 predicted proteins | sample Lox_Sample_24_FD_206723 | JGI IMG/M metagenome (GOLD analysis project Ga0335075, IMG submission 206723) | Soil microbial communities from Loxahatchee National Wildlife Refuge, Florida, United States - Lox_Sample_2.4 | ecosystem: Environmental > Terrestrial > Soil > Wetlands | place: USA...
TGTCGGCCGAGTAGTGCACCGGCAGGTACGGGTCGGTCTCGGGGTTCCATGCGTCATAGTCGACGCCGTTGATGACCCCGCGGAACCTGTCCTGCTGTTCCTTGAGATTGCGGCCGAGTCCGCAGGCGCCGTCATCGTAGAGCGCCTCGTCAGCGTGGTTCGGGGATACTGTGGTCACGAAATTCGAGTAAAGAATGCCGCCCTTCATCGGGTTCAGCCCGCGGTAGCGGAAATCATCTCCCAGCCGGTCGGCGTCCAGGAAATAATCCGGGCTGCCTAGCCCGGTGGCCCACAGCACATGCTCGTCGCTGGTGCCCTGATGGCGGAAGTTATGGATGGTATAGCAGACCCTCTGGTCAGGCATGAGCTGGCCGTACTGCTCATAGAGCAGGACCGGGACCAGTCCGGTCTGCCAGTCGTGGCAGTGAACGACATCTGGGCGCTTCCCGGCCTGGAGCATGAACTCCAGGGCGGCCTTGGAAAAGAACGCGAACCGCTCCGCGTCGTCCGCGTATCCATAGAGGCGGTCCCGGTCGAAGAAGCCAGCCGCCGAATGCGGCTCGATGAAGAAGCATTTGCGGCCGTCCGCGTAGCCGAACCACACCGTGCAGCGGACTGCGCCGCCATCCCACGGCACCTGCAAGTCGTGGTAGCTGGGCTGCAGGTCCCAGATCTCGGAGTACCGCAGGCTGGCGTACTTGGGCAAGATGATCTCAACCGCGTTTCCGCGCAGCTCGAGCTCTCGGCTGAGGCCGGATACGACATCGCCCAGCCCGCCGGCCTTGGCCGCAGGCGCACACTCGGGCGCCACCATCACCACATACATTGCTCCCCCGGCGTGTGACACCCGCGGATCCTGTCGCATTGACTCTCATGGTGGCGTCCTGCGCAGCAGGCCACATCCCTCGTGACGGATGAAAGGCGGGTATACCTAAAGAAATCTTTCGTATGCCTGAGCAATGGGAGACGGAGTCTTGCCCGCTAATCCCCTCGGCGTCGCACTGCGCAACCGGCGCGCCGGTCAGCACACCCTCGTCTGGGCGCGCCCCGACCTGCAAGCCCCGGAGAACTTCACCCTGACCAGCCCCGCTTTCGACCACGGGGCACCGATCCCGGAAAAGCACCGCGGCAGGCTGTTCCGCGCGAACATCTCGCCCGCCCTCAACTGGACGCAGCCGCCGGACGGCACCGCTGAGCTCGTGCTCATCGTGCAAGACCCCGATGTGCCGTTCGGGAAGCCAGCCACTCACGCGCTCACGCTGGGCATCGACCCTTCGCTCAGCGGCATCCCGGAGAACGCCCTCACCAACCCCAGCCCTGTCCGGGGGATCCAGCACGGGAAAGGTGCCCTCGGCCGCCGCGGCTGGGCAGGGCCTATGCCGCCACGATCACACGGGCCCCACGCCTACGTCTTCCAGCTCTTCGCCCTCGACCGGGCTACCGGGCTGCCAGACAGCTTCACCCTTGATGCGGTGATCGCCGCCATCGCAGGCCACGCCATCGGCCGCGCCCGGCTGGACGGCACATACGAAATCCGCTAGCACCTACTAGTGAGGCGTCAGGGGTCGAACTACTATCTTCTGTAGAAGAGCTTCGCTTCGCTGAGTGTCGCGTTGGAGCTTCGTTGTTTACTATTCACGTCACCACCCCGCTGTTCGAGTGGGGGCCGGGCCTCGATCGTCCGAACGGCACCGACCACCCGGACACCCTCAACGCGCGGAACAGGCTCGCGATGAGGTACCTGGCTGCAGGGCAGCCCGCCAAGGCGATCCCGCTCTACAAGATGACGCTCTCCGAGTGCGAGCGGGTGCTTGGCCCCAACAACTCGAACACCCTGAGGTCGCGGAACAACCTCGCGATGGCCTACCGGGCCGCGGGGCAGCCGGCCAAGGCGATCCCGCTGTTTGAGCGGACGCTCGCCGACAGCGAGCGGGTGCTAGGCGCCAGCCACCCGGACACGAAAGCGGTGCGAGCGAATCTGGCTGCCCTGACAGGCGAGCCGGAACCAACGGAGTAAAAGAAGCGCCCTCGTCCGGCCTCACCCGACTCGGAGGAGGCCGGCTGCCGCAGACAGCCCGGATGATCGAGTCATGACCTCATCGCCACCCGAGCCCTTTGATGTCGTGGTCGTCGGCGCCGGGCCTGCCGGTGTCACCGCGGCGCTGCGCACGGCCCGGCTTGGGGCCACGACGGCGCTGATCACGCGCGATCAGTTCGGCGGGATGGCGGCGAACGACGGGCCCGTACCGGTGCGCACGCTCGCTCAGGCGGCGCGGCTGATCCGCGAGGCCAGGCAGCTGCCTCGCTACGGGATCGAGGGCAGCGAACCCGCACTGGATTATCCCCGGCTGATGGCGCGTGTCCGGGAGGTGACCGCGGCGACGCGCGAGCAGACGTTGCTGCGCGGCGATCTTGAGCGGGCCGGGGTAAGGATTTACGAGCAGGCCGGCCTGGCGCGGTTCGCGGACGACCACACCGTGGAGAGCGATAACGCGCCGCGGCTCCGCGCTGACAAGATCATCCTCTGCACCGGGGGAACCTCGCGGCCGCTGCCTGTTCCCGGATTCGAGCTGACCGCGACGCACAGCGACGCGTGGAACCTGTCTTCGGTGCCATCGTCGATGGTGGTCATCGGGGCCGGCGCGACCGGCGTGCAGGTGGCGTCGATCTTCAACGCGTTCGGCTCCCGCGTCCACCTCATCGAAGTCGCCCCTCGCATCCTGATGACCGAGGACCGCGACATCTCCGAAGCTGTCGCGGCCGCCTTGGCCGCGTCCGGCGTCCAGGTCGTCGAGGATGCCGGGACCATCGACCGCTTCGAACGGTGTGCGGCCGGCGTGCGCCTGCTGCGCTCATCAGCTAATGGCCAGCAGAGCATCGAGGCCGCACTGGCGGTGGTCGCGGCCGGGTGGGTCGCCGACACCGCCGGGCTGGCCCTGGACCGCGCCGGGGTGCAGACGAGTCAGCGCGGGTTTGTCGAGGTGGACGCGCAGCTTCGCACGACCGCGCCGCACATCTTCGCGGCCGGGGACGTTACCGGGCGCGCGATGGTCGTACACGAGGCCGTTCGCCAGGCGCTGCTAGCCGGGACCAATGCCGTCCTGGGAGCCAACGCGGCCTTGCCTGCCCAGGTGAGTCCGGTGGGCAGCTTCACCGACCCGGAGTACGCCTCGGTCGGGCTGACCGAGGCAGCCGCCCGGCAGGCCCACGAGACGGCGGTGACGACGGTGCGCTTCGACTCGCTGCCACGGCCGATCATCGATGGCCGCCAGACGGGGTTCTGCAAGCTGGTCGTTGACCGCGAGCACCACGCCATCCTCGGCTGTCACGTCGTTGGAGAGCGTGCGGTCGAGCTCGCGCAGCTGGCGGCGACGGCGATGGCCGCCCAGATGCCGGTCGAGCAGCTCGCGCTGGTCCCGTTTTCTTTTCCCACGTACGCGAGCGCCTTGGGCCGCGCGGCCGTGATCGCAGCGATCGACCTCGATCACACCGGGCTGTGGGTGCTCGATCACCTCGAAACAGCGGTAGAAACCGGTGTTGCCTGAGCCCGTTCATGCCGTGGTGATGATGAACGGCCAGGGCGACGCCTGCCACGCTTGACCCATGAGCTTCGAGGGCTTGAGCGGCCTGGTGAACCGGATTATCGCCTGGGCGGATCGTCTGCAGCGCGAGCATAGTGTGCTGGGATTCCCCTACGCGGTGGTGAAGAAGTACGGCGATGATGAGGGCGGGCGGCAGGCGGCGCTGATCACCTACTACGGGTTCCTGAGCATATTCCCGCTGCTGCTGCTCGGCGTGGCGATCCTGTCCCGGGTGCTGGCCGATCACGCGGACCTGCGCCGGCGGCTGATCGACGAGATCGTGCCGCCGGTGCTGCAGCCCACGATCGACCGCTCGCTCGCCACCTTGCCGACATCGACCGTCCCGTTCGTAGTCGGCCTGTTCGGTCTGCTGTTCGCCGGAACCGGTGTCGTGTTCTCCGCCTTCCAGACGCTGAACCATGTGGCGGCGGTCCCGTACCGCCTTCGCGGCTCTTTCGTCTCGCGGTACATCCGGGTATTCGCGATGCTGGCCATGCTGCTGGTCGGAGGGCTGGCCGTGGGTACGCTCACGGTCGTGGCCACCGCCTTGCCCGGCCAGCCCGCGGTGCAAACCGCGGCGGCGGTACTGGGGTCGGCCTTGATCGTCTTTGCGCTGCTGCTGCTTGGCACCAAGGTGCTGCTGGCGCGGCCCACCCCGGTCCGGGCCCTATGGCCGGGCGCCATCGTTGGCGCGGTGGCGGTGACGGTGGTGCTCAACGTCGGCGCGCCATTGCTGGCCAGGCTGGTGGCCAAGGCCGGACCTGTCTACGGCAGCTTCGCCACCGTCGCCGGCATGTTCACCCTGCTCTACCTGCTCGGCCAGGCGCTGGTGTACGGGGCCGAGGTCTCAGCTGTCCGCTATGCGCGGCTGTGGCCGCGCGCTCTGGATCTGAACCACCCCACTGCGGCCGATGCCCGCGCACTGACCCTGCTGGCCCGTGAGCAGGAGCGCATCCCCGCCGCCCGCGTCCAGTTCCACCTCGCAGGACCGGGCGATTCCCCGCCAGACAGTGACGGCCCGAGCTAATCACGCGGCAGCCTGGGCGACCTGAAGATCGTCCCCGGCCGGGCCGTGCTGCTCGCCGCTAACACCGTCTCCACCCAGACCGTGAACTGACCTGAGCCTGAGGGCGCGGCCGGAGCGAGTCAGCCCATCCGGCCGCCCGACTCAGGGCTGGGCTGCCCGAATGACCGCGCTGGAGAGATTGATCCTAGGCAGCCGCTACCGACAGCTACACGTGTACGCCGCGGACAAGATGTCGGCGGGGCTGCCGTGCGTATGGCCGCGCCGGGTGAGGCGGCGTTAGCATGGTCCGAGCCGGGGCGGTTTCCCGGTGAGGGGGCGTTCCGGACGATGGGTGCAAGCCGGGCCGGGCGCGGGAGGCAGGACCAGGACGCGCCGACTTGCGGGCAACTACTGCAGCGGTACCGAGTGCTGGCGGGCCTGACGCAGGAGGAGTTGGCCGGGCGCGCCGGGTATAGCGCCAACTACATTGGCAAGCTGGAACAAGATCAGCGGGAGCTACCTGCCGCCGCCGCCGATCGCCTGGCCGAGGTGCTAGGCCTGGCGGACCAAGACCGGGCGGTGCTGCGAGCCGCGCGTGAACGCCGCCAGGGCGGCCGGGAGCTGCCCGCCCGGTTCCTCGCCGGCCGGGACGCCGAGATGGCGCGGATCCGTCAGTTTCTCGCTGGGGCCGGGCCGCCGGTGCTGCTCCTGGCCGGCGAGCCAGGCATGGGTAAGACCCGCCTGCTAGAGGAGGCTGCCTCGCGTGCCGCGGGCGGCGGGTGGGGCGTCGCCCGGGGCGGCTGCCTGCGGCGGGCCCACGACGCCTACGCTCCGCTGTCCGGCGCGCTGGAGGATGCGCTGCAGCGGCTGCCTGCCGGACAGCGAGCCGAGGCGCTGCGGCAAGCCGGCCGGGTGGATCTGCTGCTGCCCGAGCTCGCCAGACCGGGCGCCCCTGGTCCCGGTGAGGGCGGGGCGCCGGCGGGAGCCGGAGCGGAACAGCAGCGGCGGCTGCTGGTCTCCGCGGCCGGGCGGTTGCTACGCGCGGTGGCCGGTCCGGCCGGCACCCTGCTAGTCCTGGATGACCTGCACTGGGCCGGCCCGGATGCGGTCGACCTGCTGGCCGCGCTGCTGGCCGCGGCTGGGTCGCCGCCGCTGCGGGTCATCGGCGCCTACCGTGACTCCGAGACCCCAGCCCGGCTGGATGAATTGGTGGCCGACCTGGTCCGCACATCGCTGGTGCGGGTGCTGCCGCTGGGCCCGCTCACCGACGCCGACGCCGAACGGCTGCTCCTGCAGCTGGCCCCGCAGGGGGAGCAAATGCCGCCGGTGCTGCCGGCGATCGTGCGACGGGCCGGAGGCGTGCCATTCTTCCTGGTCAGCTACGCCGAACAGGTACGCGGCGGCGGCCATGGCGGGGCGCCGCTAGCGGTGCCGTGGACGGTGGCGCAGGTCATCGGCCAGCGGGTGGCCGTCCTGCCCGGTCCGGCCAAAGAACTGCTATCAGTCGCCGCGGTCGCGGGCACGGTAGTGCCGCACACGCTGCTGGCCCAGGTCACCGGCAGTGACGACGAGCAGGTGCTGCAGGCGGTGGAGACGGCGCTGGAGGCCCGGCTGCTGGCCGAGGACGGGCCGGACGGGTACCGGTTCACCCACGACCTGATCCGGGAGACCGTCGAGAACGGCCTGTCGGCCGCCCGGCGTCGGCGGCTGCACCGCCGCATCGGTCAGGCGCTGGAGCACCAGCCAGGCGCGTCGGCCGAATCGCTGGCGTACCACTTCTCGCACAGCGGCGAGGACGCCACGGCGGCCGGCTACCTAAAGCTAGCCGGGGACCAGGCTCAGCAACGGATCGCCTACGCCACGGCCGCGGAGTTCTACGCCGCCGCGGCGGAGCGGCTCCAGGCGGCCGGTCGGCCCGCCGAGGTGGTGCCGGTGACCGAGAAGCAGGGGATGGCACTGTACCGGGCCGGCCACTACGACGCGGCGATCACCGCGCTGGAGGACGCGCTGGCGGGGTACCGGGCGGCCGACGACGCCGAGGGCGTGGCCCGGGTGGCGGGCCGGCTGGCCAACGCGCACTACCGCCGCGGCACCAGCCACGATGCCCTCGGCGAGATGGCCGACATGGCCGAGGGCGATCCGGCCCTGGCGCCCGGCGCGGCCTCACCTGGCACCTTGACCTGGTGGGAAGGGTTGCTGCTGCTCCTGTACGCAGAGGGCTCGTACACCAAGATGGTGACCCTGGGCCGATCGCTGGCCCAGGCCGGGCGCGCGGCCGACGACAGCCAGATGCAGGCCATCGGCACCCGGGTCGAGGGTGGCGCCCTGATCCACCTGGGCCGGCTGGCGGAAGGCGCGGCGCTGATGGCGGCGGCCCTGCCCGCGGATCCGCCGCTCGGCGACGACCGGGCCGTCCAGGCCGCGTCCCTGCTCGGCGCTGCCTACCTGTCCATGGGCTCGACGGACCGCTGTGCCGCACTGAGCGAGCGGATGCTCGCCGCGGCCGAGCGGGCGGGCGATCAGCTCGTCATCGCGATGCACACCACGATGCTTGCCGGGGTCTGCTACGTGCGCGGAGATTGGGACCGCGGCCGCGACTTGGCCAGCCGGGCCCTCGAGTGCTTCGCCGCCAGTTCCTCGCCCGTGGCCGTGCGCTGGGTCGGAGTGCTAGCCCCGACCATGATCTGGCATGGCGCCTGGGACCAGGCCCGGGCCTACCTGGAAGGCTCCCTGCAGGCCGCCCGGTCCGTCCAGCTCGTCAGCATCGAGTGGACGGCGCTGACTCACCTTGCCGACCTGGACCTGCTGGACGGCCGCCCCCAGGACGCGGTCGCCCGCATGCACCCGGTGACCGCCGACCGCCCGCTCCCGGCTGTCGAAGATCTGACCTGGGACACCCCTGTCGAGCTCTTTTCTGTGCTGGCCGAGGCCCACCTGGAGGTGGGCGACCTGGACCGCGCCCGGGCGTATGCCGGGCGCGCCGTTGACCATGCCCGCCGGATGGGAGCCTGGGTCCAAGGCATCCGCGCGCTGGAAGTGCACGGGATGGTCCTGGCCCGCGACGGCCACCACGACCTGGCCCGGGCCGTCTACCAGGAGGGCCTGGACCGCGCCCGGGCCATGCCCTTTCCCTACGGTCAGGCCCGGCTGCTGCACGCCGACGCCCTGCTCGACCGCCAGCAGGAAGACCATACGGCCGCGCACGCGAAGCTCGCTCAGGCGCTGGCCATCTTCGAACGCCTGGGGACGGACAACGACGCCGGACGGCTCCGTCAGGCGATCGCGCAGACCCCGCCCACGCAAAACCCGCCTGGCCAGACACGATGAACCTGTCACGAACGGCGCAGGAAGCTCCCAGCAACCGGTAATGCCGCAGGCAGGCGCCGGGTCCTGAGCGTGTCGCGGCGCCTGACCCGGCATTTGTCCTGGTCCCTTGTCCGGGTCTTGTCCGTGTACACGCACCCCCCGGGATGCGCAGGCTGATGCCTGTCGGCATACCAGCGCCGGACCGCTACCCGGCCGGCCTGACAAAGGAGATTCCCATCGCTTTGTTCGTCGCTCAGCACCGTCACCTGCCCGACCAGTGCCCCGCTTCCCCGGGCAGCGGACCGCTACTGCTGCGCAGGGTCTCAGCCGCAGCTGCGGCCCGTTACGGCGTCACCATCGAGGCAGAGGCGCTCATCGACGGGGAGCATCTGCTGCTGTTGGTCGTGCAGGCCGCCAGCCAGCAGGCGGTGGAGCGCTTCCTGGAGTTCTTGCCCGGCCCGGGCTGCCTGCGGGTCCTGCCGGCCTGCAGCGCTGAAGACGCGGTCCAGCGCGGCGGGTGCGGGCCGGCATCTCCGCCGGTCCCTGGGGGCGACCTGGTGACCGGCGCCTCGGCAGGCCGGTGCGCGATCACTCAACAACCAGTTCCAAGCCCGTTCGCAGGAGACGAGCACAATGACAACGATCCGCAGGCGGCCCTACGCCGGTGACGGTACCGCCGTCATCGGGCGGGCTGGGACGATGCCGGCCCTCGGCTCCGTCCGGCCGGGCACGGCCATCACCCTCACTTCCGGGGCGACCACGTCGACAGCGGGCGGCATGGTGGCCTATACCGCTACGGTCCGCCCGGCGCCCGGCGGCGGCACGGTGGCGTTCGCCGACGGCACCACCCCGGTCCCCGGGTGCGGCGCCCGGCCGGTCGGCAACGCTGGCACAGCCACCTGCCAGGTCGCCTATTCCGGCGCGGGCACGCACGCGATCACCGCCGCCTACTACACGGTGTCGTTCGCCGCGGACAGCGACCCGACTACCCACACGGTCCAGTTCGCAGTGCCGTAACCCGCGCCGCCGAACAGGTCAGGGTCGGCCTGGTCCTGTCGCGGTCCATCCGCCGTCATCTATCCATCTATCTCGTCTGGAGCACGACCATGCCCACTGACACCCGATCTCCGCAATTCCGCCCGCACGGCGCGCCCGCCTGCTACCTGGCCCGGTCCGCGAGCTCGCGGGTCACCGCCCGTGGCCGCCAGTCGCAGCAACGCCTCACTCAACGCACAGGAAAGAGCCGGTCATGACAGCTGCACTCTACGGGCTGGCGCGGTTTTGCGCCCGGCACCGCTTCTGGATCCTCACCGTCTGGTTCGTGGTCGTGGTCGCGCTGGTCGCGGTGTCTCACCGTCTCGGCGACAACACCAACGACAACCTGACGCTGCCGGGAACCGGCAGCCAGAACGCCACCGACGCGCTGAGCAAGTCATTTCCCGATCAGGCCAACGGGACCAGCCCGATCGTGCTGCACGTCAGCAACGGGAAGCTGACCGACTCCAAGTACGCCAGCGCGGTCAACCAGGCGGCCGCCGACGTAGCCAAGGCACCGGACGTGGCCTCGGTGGTCAACCCGCTCACCTCGCAGGGCGCCGCCGCGCTGAGCAAAGACCAGGCCACGGGGTACCTGTCGGTGACTCTGTCGGTCAATCCTGGGCAGCTGTCCAAGGGTGATGCCCAGACCATCATCGACGCGGCGGCCACGCCCGCCGAGGCAGCCGGGATCCAGGTGGAAACCGGCGGCCAGCTCGGGGCGAAGGTGTCCACGCCGTCCACCGAGATTAGCGAGCTGATCGGGATCATCGCCGCGATGGTGATTCTCACGCTCACCTTCGGCACGGTGGTGGCGATGCTGCTACCGATCCTGACCGCGATCCTGGCCCTGGCCGCGACGCTGTCGATCATCACCATCCTTGGCCACGCGATCACCGTCTCGACCGTGGCACCAACCCTGGCCACGATGATCGGGCTAGGCGTCGGCATCGACTACGCGCTGTTCATCGTGACCCGGCACTTGCGCGGCCTGAAGGACGGCCTGGACATGCGCGAGTCGATCGCCCGGGCGGTGGCGACCTCGGGCGGCGCGGTGGTATTCGCCGGCGGCACGGTGACGATCGCCCTGGTGTCGCTGGCGGTGGCCAATATCCCGCTGGTGACCACCATGGGCCTGATGGCCGCGATCGCGGTCATCGTCGCGGTCCTGGCCGCGCTGACCCTGCTGCCCGCCATGCTGTCGATCGCCGGCCCGCACATCAACTCGCTACGGGTCCGCGGCCGCCACCCCGAACGCCGTGACCCGGCGCATCCGCACAAGGGCCTGTGGGCCCGGTGGGCCGAAGGAGTCGCCCGGCACCCGGTGATCGCGATGGTCGCAGCCCTGGCCATCTTGATCCCGCTGGCGGTCCCGCTGCTGTCGCTGAACCTGGGGCAAAAAGACGTCGCCGCGCTGTCCACCTCGACCACCGAGCGCAGGGCTTACGACCTGATCTCGCAGAACTTCGGGCCAGGGGTGAACGGGCCGCTGATCATCGCGGTGTCGCTCGGGTCACCCGCGCAAGCGTCCTCCGGTAGCAGTTCGTCTAGCTCGTCGAACTCGTCGGGCAGTGACCCCCGCGCCACCGACCCGCGGCTGGAGACGCTGCAGAAAGACGTCTCGACCACCCACGGGGTCGCTGCAGTCACCCCGATCCAGATCGATAAGGCCGGGACCACCGCCTACTTCAACGCGATCGCCACCACCGGCCCGGCCGACCAGGCCACCACGAACCTGGTGGATACGCTGCGCTCCAGCGTAATCCCGGCTGCCGATAAGGGTACGAACATGACCGCCTACGTCGGCGGCACTACCGCCGGCTACGAGGATCTGGCCTCGGTCATCGCTGGCAAGCTGCTGCTGCAGATCCTGGTCGTGATCGCGCTCAGCTTCTTGCTGCTGCTGCTCGCGTTCCGCACGGTGGTAATACCGATGCAGGCCGCGGTGATGAATCTGCTGTCTATCGGCGCCGCCTACGGTGTGCTGACCGCGCTTTTCCAGTGGGGCTGGCTGCACGGCCTGATCGGCCTGGACGGCGCGGTGCCGGTGGTGTCCTACGTGCCGCTGTTCATGTTCGCAGTCCTGTTCGGGCTGTCGATGGACTATGAGGTGTTCCTGGTCAGCCAGATCAAGGAGCACGTCGACGAGGGCCAGGACTACACCCGCTCAGTCGTGTCCGGGCTCGTCACCAGCGCCGTCGTGATCACCGCCGCCGCCTCGATCATGGTGTTCGTGTTCGGCAGCTTCGTCCTCAACGGCGACCCGACCGTCAAGCAGTTCGGCATCGGCCTGGCCGTCGCCGTCATCTTGGACGCCACGGTCGTCCGCTGCCTGCTCGTGCCCGCCCGGATGATCATGCTGGGCAAGCACACCTGGTACCTGCCCCGCTGGCTCGGCCGGATCCTCCCCCGCATCAGCATCGAAGGCGCCGAGTACTTCAGGGCCCGCGACCAGATCCCGGCAGCCAGCCAGGCCCTGGACTCCGCGTCCGAATCGTCCCCCCTGGTTAACACCAAGGAGAGCTGACAAGAACGCCTCGCTATCACCCCGCCGCCCGGCGGGGTGATAGCACCGATCCGGATGATCGTCGTAGAGAGGATGCAGGGGTGTCAGCATCGGATAAGACGGCGTCACGCCAGCTCGCCAGCGGGCCGGGCCAGCGGCCGGGGACGAGGCTGGCAGACATAACGGCCGGATGGCCCGGCGTCCGGCAGGCCCGCCGGGCCGCGCAGTGGGGCAACAAGAAATATGCCGGATCGCTGGCTGAAGACGTGTGGCGCCGGCTGGACGCGATCGACTTCATCAACCGGGGCATGGTGTTCGCTGCCACGCTGCTGCTCTCCTTGTTCCCGTTCCTCATCGTGGTCAGTGCGCTGGCCGGCCGGTCGGCGGCCCGCTCGCTGACCCGGTCCACGGGCCTGAACAGCCAGGCCGCCGCCGACATCGGCCATCTGTTCGCCTCCCCGGCGGCCACCACCAGCGCCGTGGTCGGGACCGCCTCGATGGTTGCTGGCGGGCAGGATCTCCCGGCGGGCTCTGTTCTCCGCCGCTTGCGCCACCGGCGTGCTGTACGTGGCCATGCAGACGGTCTTCTCGCTGGTCTTCTCCGCCATGGTGGTCTCCGGCGAGCACACCTACGGCCCGATCGGGACCATCTTCGCCCTACTGTCCTACCTGATCGCCGTCGGCGTGGTGGTTATCCTCGGCGCGGTCGCCGGCCGCGCCTGGCACGAGCGCTCACCAGGCACGAGGGAGTCCGGCGCGCCGGGTGGCCCTCAGCCGCGAGGCAGTAATCACCCCCGCGCGGGCGAGGTTACCCCGGGAGCGCTTGGACAGTATCAAGGAACGAGCGGCGGCCATCTCCGAGGAGACTGGGAACATGACGGTGACAGAGGACCTGGCGCAGGCGCGTGCGGCGCTTGTGATGATCCAGCCGGAGCCGTTCAACGCCGAAGCGCCGCCGGAGGCGCTTGCGGGAGACATCACGCCGACCGGCCTCCACTATGTGCGCAGCAATTTCGCCCTGCCCGCGCACGACGGCACCCTTGAGATCGGTGGCGCGGTCGAGAATCCCCGGACGCTGACCCTGGACGACCTGCGCGCCATGCCCTCGGCCGAGCGGGTCGTCACGATGGAATGCGCCGGCAATGGCCGCCTTCGCCAGACGCCGTTGCCGGTCGGCGAGCCCTGGGGTAACTATGCGGTCTCGACGGCCCGCTGGAGGGGCGCCTTCCTGCATGAGGTGCTGGAGCAGGCGCGTCCGGCGGCCAGCGCCGTCGATGTCAGGTTCCAGGGCGCCGATCACGGGCCCTATTACGAATACGAGGACATCAGCTTCATCCGGTCACTGGGCTTCCCCCACGCTGCCGACCCGGCGGCCGAGATCCTGATCGCCTACGAGATGAACGGCGAGCCCTTGACCGCCGACCACGGCGCGCCGTTCCGGCTGATCGTGCCCCGCTGGTACGGCGTCGCGTCCGTGAAATGGCTCAAGCGCATCGACGTCATCTCCGAGGAGCACGAGGGAGAATTCCAAACCGGCCGTTACATGTACGAATGGGCTGACCGCCCGCACGAACCGGTCACGCTGCTGCGCGTGCGCGCACGCATCACCGATCCAGCCCCTGGCGCGACCATCGCGGCCGGCACCTACACCGTGCGCGGGAAGACGTGGTCGGGCACCGGGCCGGTGACGCATGTCCACGTTAGCTTCACTGGTGAGGGCGACTGGCACCCGGCGAAGGTCCAGCCTGCGGCTGGCCCGTATCAATGGCAGGACTGGTCGCTTGAATGGCAGGTGGCCAAGGCCGGACGGTACACGCTGCGCGCCCGCGCGAGCGACATTGCCGGCAACGTGCAACCCGATGTTCCGCCCTGGAACCGCCTCGGCTACGGCAACAACGCCATCGAGGTCTCTTACGTAGATGTGCGGTGACGCATCAAAACTGCAGGTGGGGCTGAAGGTGGGGCGCCAGGGGGTCGAACCCTGAACCAACGGATTAAAAGTCCGCTGCTCTGCCATTGAGCTAGCACCCCGCAGCATCGCGCAACCGCCG
>Ga0335075_10011323_pt1 | contig 13484 bp, 12 predicted proteins | sample Lox_Sample_24_FD_206723 | JGI IMG/M metagenome (GOLD analysis project Ga0335075, IMG submission 206723) | Soil microbial communities from Loxahatchee National Wildlife Refuge, Florida, United States - Lox_Sample_2.4 | ecosystem: Environmental > Terrestrial > Soil > Wetlands | place: USA...
ACCGGAGCGGCATCCTGCCCCAAGGTGTTCGCCCGTACCGCGGTGCTGATCTCCGGGCTGTTCCTGATCGCGGGGCTCGCGGCGGTGTTCGGCTCGGCCGGGCTGATCTTCGCCACGGTGATGTCGGTCGTGGAAGCGGTCTGGATCCCGGCCGCCGCCATCGCTTTTGCCCGGACGATGTTCACGGGCCCCGGCGACAGCCCGACGGCCGGGCAGCTAGGAGGGGAACAATGATGTCCCGCTCATTGACGCGTCGCCGTGGCCGTCTGCGCGGCCGGCCTGCTCCGGGCGGGGATATGCGGGCGGCTCGCCGCCAACCTGGCAGCCTCCGCGCGCAGGCTCTCACCGGTGGTCAGCGCCCTAGTGCTGGCGGTCGCCCTCGGCGGCTCGCTATGGTTCCTGCAGACCTCCATCCAGCACGCCACCCCCAGCAAAGCCGCGCCGGCTTGCTTGCCGACCAGGTGATTACCACAATCGGCCCCGAACTCCCGGCAGGCGTGGCCCAGGCGGCACGCCAGGTGCCCGGGGTCGCCGCAGCGACCAGCATCATCCGCAGCGCCATGTTCGACAGCCGAGGCGATGAGTACACCACCCAAGGCGTGGACCCCAGCGCCCTGCCAGCCACACTCGACCTCGGGACCGTCAGCGGCAGCCTGGTTACCCTGCGCGGCCACACGGTCGCCGTGGACACCGCCACCGCCGATGACTTGCACCTGCAGGCCGGCAGCACCTTCTGCGGCTGGTTCGGCGACGGCGCCCCAGTCACGCTGCGCGTCGCCGCCATCTACCGGCGCGGGCTCGGCTTCGCCAGCCTCACCTTCCCCCGCCGGGATACCGCGCCCGCACACCGAGACCGGGCTCGACAGCCTCGTCCTGGTCGCTGACACCCCCGGCACCGGCGCAGCCATCGCCGCGCTCGCGCTGAACCCTCAAGAACAAGCCAGCCAGACCCGCCCGGCAGGTGTAGCGCGATCGATTGGCGGGACAGGCGCCCTCCGCGCAGACGAGAAGAAGGCCGTAATGAACCGGCAGGCCGGCAACGAGCAAGGGAGGCTCGGATCAGTGGCAACTTCCATACGTACCGATCACATCACCGACGAGTACATGCACAATCGCATCAGCCAGGCGAAGGCCTATGCCCTTGTGGTGCTCAAGCCGACCCCGGAGTACTTCGCTGCGGGCTCGCGGCCGGTCGTCTGGGAACACGGAAGGCGGAATGTGGCACTGCAGGCGGCGGGAATCATGCCCATCGTGTGCCCAGTGGGAGACGGCGAGATCTCCGGAATCGGCATCTTTACCACCGACCCGGACGAAGCCCGGGCCATCATGGCCGACGATCCTGGCGTCCGGGCGGGGATTTTCAACGTCGAGGTTCATACCTGCCGCGGTTTCCCCGGCGATGCCCTGCCCTGCTGACAGGGGTCCGGGGCAGTCCGAGACCGTAGTCCTCGGCGCGATCATCCTCTTGCCGTGCGGAGGGCGGCGGCGGCCGCAGATCTCACTGCGCCAGATGCACATCGCGAGCATGGACCCGCCACCCTCGCAGCGGCCCTCGACGTCGAGCGAGCACGCACGGGTCTGTCAAGCCGGGATCGCCTTCGCACCCGCGATGCACTGCCGTTTGCCCCACGAGGAGGACCTCACTGCTCACCTTTGGATCGATTGGCTGTGCTCCGGCGTCTCGTACGCCTACACAGCCGTGACTGACCATGACACGCAGCGCTATAAATGGACATACGGAACGGGTTCCGAAAGCTACGCTTACCTTTCCTGTGGCGCGAAGATTCGGCAGGACGGATCTCGGCGACCCGGCGGTCAGATCACGCTCAGCGACAGCGGCTTGTTCGGCAGCGTGCGAGATCGCCTGATTGATAGTTGATCATGCGCAGCGATCTTTGGTGATCATCGTCGGGTGTGGAGCGGATGGAACTGGATATAGGCGCTCCCGTGGTCGGTCGGCCGCTGCGCCGCCGCCGGGGTCAGGTGAGCGTTTCGGCGAGGAACGCCTGGGTGGCGGCGAAGGAGCGCTCGTCGGCGAGCCGGTGGTAGGCGACGCCGGGGACTGCGGCTGGCACGGCGTGCTGGTGGGTGAAGCCGTGCATTGCTCCGCCATAGATGATCAGCTGCCAGTCGGCCCCGGCGCGGTCCATTTCCCCGGCAAAGCCGGTGACATCGGCCATCGGCACGTGCGGGTCGGCAGCCCCGTGGCAGGCCAGCACCCGGGCCTTGACAGCGCCTGGCTCGGCCGGGCGGCCGGTGGCGAGGCTGCCGTGAATGCTGACGACGGCGGCCAGCCCGGCGCCGGACCTGGCCAGGGTCAGCGCGGCCAGCCCGCCGAAGCAGAAACCAACCGCGGCGAAGGGTTCCCTGGCAAGCCCGCAGCCGACGAGCTCGGCCAGCCCGGCCCGGGCCCGCCCGGTCAGCACCCCGGGATCGTCGCGCATCGCGGTCAGGGAACCGATTACCCGCTCACGGTCGCCCGCGACCCCGTCACCGAGCATGTCACAGGCGAAGACGACGTAGCCCAGGGCCGCGTACCGGCTGGCCTGCCCGCGGGCATGGTCATCCAGGCCTCCGCCGCCGTGGATCAGCAAGATGCCCGGACGCGGCACCATGTCGGTATCCCAGTACAGCTCGCCGGTCAGCGGAGTGTCCTGGTGGGCATAGGCCACGGTGCGCGTGGTGCGGGGCACGGTCCCTCCTCATGTTGACGATCACAGCCAGGCCAGGCTAATGACCGCCGATCGCAGACGGCCGGATCAGATCACCGCGCCATACGACGTGACCGGCGACCTACTCCGGACGAACGTGACTATGTCAGTTGCCTTGCCGAGGCCGGTACCGGGCCCGTGGCCGCCAATGCAGGTTAGGGCCCGGTTTCGCTCGGGCGCTGGGCAGGCAGATAGCTGCCGACGAGCCGGTAACCGTCGGCCACATGGCTGATTATGTGCGGACGGCGGTGGTGTTTCCCGATCGGGCCGGCCGCCGTCCCGGCGGCTGTGATCCCGTGAGCTTCGGGATCTCCTGTGGAGATGGCGACGGACGTGGCCCGGCCCCGTTTGGGACCACGTCCGTCGCATCAGGACTACGCTCCCCTTGTCCGCCGGGTCATGGCGTCGGGCACTTGGCCGACGCGTCCGGGTACTGGCCGAATGCCCCACGGGCGGTGGCAGCGCCGATGTCCGAGAAGCCGCCGGTGACGATCATCGGGCGGCTACGCAGATCCTGCGCGCCGCTCACTCCCGCCGGCGGTTCCGGCCGCGGCCGTGCCGGTGTGCTGGCGGAGGAAGGCGCCGGCCCGGGTCAGCGCGGCCTGGCCTTCGTCCAGGACGGCGGCGAACGCCTGGAACACGTGCGGCAAGCCGGGTACCACGTCCAGGGTGACCGCCACGTCGTCGTGGGCGGCCCGGGAGGCGAGCCGGATCGCGTCGTCGAGCAGGATCTCATGCGACCCGGCCTGGATCAGCAGCGGCGGCAGGCCGGCCAGGCTGACGTGGACCGGGCTTACCGCCGGGTCGGCGGCGTCGGCGCCGCCCAGGTAGTCGCGGGCCCGGACGCGGACGGCATCGGCGGTGAGGACCGGGTCGACCTCAGCCTTGGTCTTGAGGCTGTCCCCGGCGTCGGCCAGGTCGGCCCACGGGGACATCAGGACCGCCGACGCCGGCTGCGGCAGGCCGGCGCGCTGGACGGCCGCCAGGGTCACCACGGCCAGGCCGGCGCCGGCCGATTCCCCGGCCACCGCGACCCGGGCGACGTCCTGGCCGCTGTCGAGCAGGCCCCGGTACGCGGCTAGGGCGTCGTGCGGCGCGGCCGGGTATGGGTGCTCGGGCGCGAGGCGGTAGTCGACGGTCACCACCCGCATGCGCGCCTTGCGCGCCAGCTCGGAGGCCAGGCCCACCGAGGACGCGGCCGAGCCGATGGCGAAGAACCCGCCGTGGAAGTACACAACGACCCCGTCGGTCGTGGTGCCGGGAATGTCGACGTGGATGACCGGCACGCCGCCGAGCTGCCCGGGGGTGGTGACGACGTCGGCGGGCACCGGGGCGGCGGCGATCATCTGGTCGAACAGCGGCCGCTGCTCGCGCAGGTCACCCGCCGGGTCGAACGGCGACGCGCGCAACATGCCCGTGACCGCCTCACGCTGCTGCTGGGTGTCATGAGTCCCTCTCCTCCTGTCTGGTCCGTTCACTGTTGGAAGCCTCGGATCCGCCAGGGTGAGCAGGCGTCACCCCATTAGCGTGAATCAGCGAAGGTCAGCCCTCGGGGGCGCGTCACGCTGAAGCCGTGGCCGGCCACGGGGTGGGCGGAGATGATCACCTGGCCGGGTCGCAGGCGGCTTTGATCTTCTGCAGGGGGCGGTAGGAGGCGGACGGGAGCACGGCGCTGGCCGGGGACGGGGTTTCCTCGAAGTTGTCGTAGTCGTAGCCGGCGGGCCAGGGGGCCAGGGCATCCTTGACCGCTTGCGCCCGCGCATCGCGGCGGCTAGGTCGGCGTGGGCGCCGCGCCGACCGTGAACGCCGGGCGCCGCTCGCACCAGCTTGCCCGGCGACAGTCACCACGGTTCGTTCGGAAACCAAAGGAACTATCCCGGACCGACCCGCAGTGGCCGAGCGGCCTCAGCCGGTGCGGTGTCTCTGGAATCACCCTGATGGCGTGAGCCTGAGTCACCCTTCGAGTCGCGAGCCTGAACAGGCGAGCGCCTGCAGAAGGGGACGATCGATGACGGCGCATTACCAGCGCGACCGCGGGATCCGGATGCGGCTGCCGGGACTGGCCGTCACCGTGGGCTGCGTGGCGGGACTGGCCTGGCTGCTCGCCGGCCAGCACGACCAGCTGGGCCGGGCCATGGCGGGGATGGGCCACGCGAAACCAGGGCTGATCGTGGCCGCCGTAGCCTGCGAGTGGGTATCGATGGTTTCCTTCGCCAGGATGCAGCGGCGCCTGCTCCTGGCCGGCGGGCAGCACCTGGCCATCGTGTCGGCGGTCGGCATCGCCTTCGCCGGCAACGCGGTGTCGGTCAGCGTGCCGGTGGCCGGTTCCGGGCTCGGCACCGCATTCACCTACCGGCAGTTCCGGCGGCACAGGATCAGCGATGCCGCCGCTGCCCTGGCCCTGCTGGTGTCGGGCGTGCTGTCGACGCTGACGCTGATGGCGGTTATGGCCGCCGGCGCGCTGATGTCCGGCAACACCGTGGCCGGGGCCGTGGGAGCGCTGTGGGCGGGGGCCTGCGTCGCGGGGGTGGCCGGGCTCGTGCTCGGGCTGCGAAAGCCCGCCTGGCAGCGGCTTTTCGAGCGGATGGCCGTCGGCGCGGTCCGGGCGGTTCAGCGGCTCAGGCACGCCCCCGGCCAGCCGGAGGCGGTGGTGGCCGGCGCGTTCGGGCGGCTGGGCGGCGTGCGGTTCCGCCGGAGCGACTGGGCCGTGGCCGCGGGCATGGCCGCGCTGAACTGGCTCGGTGACGCCGCATGCCTGGTCCTGTCGCTCACGGCGGCCAGACTGACTGTCCCGCTTCGTGACGTACTGCTGGTGTGGTCGGCGGGAGTCGCGGCGAGCATCCTCTACCTGACCCCGGGCGGGGTGGGCATCGTCGATGTGGCGCTGGTCGCGGCGCTGGCCGGTCTCCGGGTGCCCACGGCGGACGCGGTTGCGGGGGTTCTCATCTACCGGCTGATCAGCCTGTGGCTGGTCTTGCTGACCGGCTGGGTCCTGTTCTTCCTCATCGGATTCCGGCGGGGCGGATTCCGCCGTCCAGGGCGCGCCCTCATCCGGGCCGAGCATCCTCCGGCCCCCGCCCGCCACGACTTTGCACGTGACCTGCACGACGATCCTCAGGAGGTAAACAGCGATGCCTGACCTAGAAAAGACACCCGGTCCGCCAAAGCCGAACCCGGTGCGGCGGCTGGCCCGGCCGGCCGTCGCGCTGGGCGGTGTGATCCTGTTCCAGTTGCTGTTCGCCAGCGTGTTTGTCGGCGTGCTGCATCATCCGGTGCTGCACCGGGCCCCGGTCGCGGTCGCGGGCCGCTCGCCGCTGGCGCAGGTGGTCAGCGGCCACGGCGGGGGGACGGTCCGGCTGGTCGCCGCGCCGGACGCCGGCGCGGCCCTTGCCGCGCTGCGCGGCGGGCAGGTGAATGCGGCGGTCATCGCGGACCCTGAGGGGGAAAGCCTGCTCATCCGGACCGCCGCCAGTCCCGGCACCGCCAGCGTCCTGACCAAGGAGTTCACCACGGCCGCGGCGGCCCTCCGCACGCCGCTGCGCGTGGTCGACCTGGCCCCGCTGCCCGCCTCGGACTCTACCGGCACTTCGTTGTTCTTCCTGGTCATCGGCTGGATGCTCGGCGGGTACGTGGGCGCCACCGCCTTGGCCTTGGTGCTGGGCGGGATGCGCAGTCCCGGCCTGCGGCAGGCCGCGATCCGGCTGGGTGCGCTGGGCGGGTACGCGGTCATCTCGGGCCTGCTGGGCACGCTGCTCATCGGCCCGGCCATGGGCGTGGTGTCCGGGTACAGCCTGTCCCTGGCCGGCATCGGCATGCTGCTCACGTTCGCCGCCGCGGCGGCGACTGCCGGCCTGCAGTCCGTCCTGGGGATGCCCGGCACGCTGATCGCCATCATCGGCATGGTCGTGTTCGGTGACCCGACCGCGGGCGGGTCCATCGCCACGCCGCTGCTGGCCCGCCCCTGGAACGTGATCGGGCAGGGACTGCCGCCGTCGGCCGCGCTCAGCGCCGCCCGCGGCGTGGTCTACCTCGGCGGGACGAACCTGACCGGGCCGCTGGCCGTCCTGGCCACCTACGCGGCGGCCGGCACCCTGCTCACGCTCGCCGCCACGGCCTGGCCCCGCCACCGCCCCGCCTCCGGCACACCCCAGCGCACGGCGCAGGTGGCCGCCCCCGCCGCCGAACGCAGCCTGGCCTCGTGACCCGCCGGGGCCACGAAGCGGACGCATGCCACGCCGGCGCCGCCCGGCGGCAGCGGTACGCCTCATCCGGGTGATCCGGCCTCGCCCGGGTAGCGTGGCGAGCCAGCCGGTCAGCAGCCTGCTGACCTCGGCCGGTGCTCCGAGCCGCCATCTGGCCTTCTGCGGGTAGTCTCTCGTGGCCGCCGTCACGGCAGGAACACCCGGGCGCAGTAGTACACCCCCTGCCAATTGACCGCGAACGTGCGCTCCCACTCTTCCGAGCTGTCACGGACGAAGCTGGCGCCCCCGCCGATGCCCGCGTTGCAGAACACCAGATCCACGTGATCGCGGGCGTGCGCCGCGAGCAACTCGTCGCGGAACCGCTCCACCTGTGCCTCGCCGGAGACGTCGCAGGCGTGAGCGCTGACGGCGGCGCCGCCGACGGCACCTGCCCGTGCCGTGGCCGCGGCCCGCTCGACTGCTGCCGGGTGCCAGTCGCAGGCCGGGACCGAGCAGCCCGGCCGCCGCCGGCAGGCAGACCAGCTCGCGGCCCATGCCCGAGCCGCCGCCGGTCACCACCGCGAGCTTCCCGCTAAACGACTCCACACCCGGCGCCCCTTGCAGTCAGCCGCCCCTGTATAGCGCCTGCGAGACTGCTCGCGCGGCCTCCGAGCCCGCGGTTCCGGCGAGCCCTGTGTCGTGCTCACCGCAGGCATGCCTGCGGGCCTTTGGCGGTGAGAGTCGCCAGCGGGCAGACAGCAGCGCGCGGATCGTACGGGCCCATGATGGCCGCGACCGCCGCCGGGTCGTCGGCCTGCGTGACGCCCTGGGGCGAGTGCGTGAATGACGGGCTGACCAGCAAGTACCGCAGGGCCAGGAGGTACGGGCCAGCCGGGTGGGCGGTGGAGAACGGCAGGAAGGTGACGCCGGGGACGCGGCTGATGGCGGCCCGCTGTGATTCGCTGCCGATCACGTAGGTGTAGTACCCGGCCGCGTTCAACCTGGTGGCCTCATCAGCGCGGCACCCGTAGTCGGTCCCTCCCCCGGGCAGTTTGTTGGCGACGAGCGGAACGAGGCGGATGAGCACGCCCATGCACATCGACCAGTAGCGGACGTCTTCCCCCGGGGCCGGCCAAGGCGATGGATGGCTGCCGGGCGCGAAGGTCGGCGCTTTCCCCGTGACGACGACCACGTCAGCTGCAGGCGGGCGGACCAGGTAGGCGTAGACGTGGCTGGTGTCGACGTTGGCGAGTCCCGCGTTGTTGAACGATTGTTGAGCCTTGTAGAACTCCAGTGGCGGGGGCACGGTTGCACCGGATCCGCCCGCGCCCGCGGCAGGGGCGGCGGAACCGCTTACCGCCGGGAAGGTCACGAGGGCGTTGTGGCTGGGGCAGGCGCGAAGCGTGCGCGCCGCGTCCCCTTGCTCCACCGTCAGCACCGGAAGCGGCACGGCCGAGGCACCCCCGGCCGGCAGGTAGACGCGGTAGACGAGGTAGCCCGGGTGCTGGCTGGTGGTCCCGGCGGGCAACGGCAGCGTGTTGGCCTGGCCCGGGGCGGGATCGGGGCGGATGGTCACCGTGAACCGGCCGCCGGGCGCGGCCTGCTGCTGCCAGGGATTGAGGCTGCCGGGCTGCGGGGCGATCCTGTAGTCGGGCAGCGACGAGCCGACACCGCCAGGCGTGTAGACCTGGACCGAGGCGTAGCGGGCGTCCGGAAAGCGGCCCGACAGGACGATCCAGGTGCCTGGGGACGCCACGATCGGCCCGCCGAATATTTCCTCTGCCGCATCAGGGAAGGCTGTGTTGTCCGTCTGCGCGCTTAGCTCCGTCGGCCACGCGCAGGACATCCCGGGCAGGACAGCCGACTGGCTGAGCCCCGGGGCAGCGGTGCTTGATGGCTGCGCCGATGTACACGCCGACACTGCCATCGCCAGGGCAACCGCGACCCCGACGAGGCCAGCGACCGCGCCGGGCTGATGACGCCCCCGGCTGCGGCACGGCCATGGCCCGGCCCTTGCCTTTCCGGCTGACCCGATACTGGCCCGCATTGACACCCCCCTGCCGCGCCGGGAACGGCCGCGCGGCTCATCTTCGTCATCTGTTATATAACTTATAGAGCTTATGGATCAGAACGTCAAGGCGCACCTTTGCTGCGGGCGGGCTGCAGCCCGGCGAACGCCCGCGCCCAGCGGCGCGGCCGGTACCTCCCGGAGTCGACCTGGTGCCGATGCCGCACATCGGGTCGGCGACCAAGTCCCCCGGCTGGGTGTAGCGGGCGATCGCGGTGGCGGCGATGGCGGGCAGCATCTTGGCCGGGTGCGCGACCCTGGCCGAGGCCGTCCACCTCGGCCGCGGCGGCCTCGGCATCGAATACGAAGACCGGTGGGCCGGTATCGCCGCCGCCAACGTCGCCCACGCCCGCCGCAACGGCGCGACCGGGACCGCCGAGGTGATCCGCGGCGACGCCCGCCAGCTCGCCGCCCTCCTCCCGCCGGGCACGGCCGGCCGCGCCGCCCTGGTCGTCACCTCCCCGCCCTACGGCCCGTCCGTCCACGGCCAGGTCAAGGCCGAACAGCGGCGCGGCCAGGACGGCGGGGTCCGCAAATACGACAACCGCTACGGCCAGGACCCGGCCAACCTCGCCTGCCAGGTCTGGACGAGCTGCTCGCGGGGTTCACCGAGATCCTGGCCGGCTGCACGGCGCTGCTGCGCCCCGGCGGGCTGGCCGTGGTCACCGCCCGGCCCTGGCGCCAGCGCGGCGAGCTGGTCGACCTGCCCGCCGCCGTCATCGCCGCCGGCAGCGGATTGCCCCGCCCGCATCGCGCATCGCCTGCGAGCCGAGCGATCGGCACACGTAGCTCTATGGCTCCGAGCCGACGGCCGCGTTCCCGGGGAAGAGCGTAAGCGGGTAGTCGCGTCAGTCGGCCCGGAACCCCCTGGGTTCGACCATGCCGCCGGGATGGCGGAAGCTCGGCGGTGCCCGTAGCCTCGGTTGCGAGACGTGGCGGACAAATTCTCTGAGTCATCGCGGGGACGCCACGGGCGGTGGCAGTTGCGGACAGGATAAGGATGACGACCAGCGCGCGGGTCGCCGGAGCAAATCCAGCGGACGGCGATGCGTCGCGGCAGGCGACGGTGCTCGTTGTCACCGTCTTGTGCCTGCTCGCGCTCGCGGAAGCCGGTTTCGGTACCGCTAACGGCGGGCCGGGCGAGGGTCTGCTTGTCGTGGCGCTGGTAGTGGCTCCGATGCTGTACGTCATTCCGCCGGCCAGGCTCGTGTGGCTGCGGTATCGGTACTGGCTGCTGGCGGCTCAGGCGGTACTGACGTGCGTGCCGTTCGTCGTCTACGGCGCGTATTTCATCGCCGGCCCGTCGGGATGGCTAGCCGGCCTGGTGCTGCTGACGCTACCGCCCCGAGCGTCGTGGCCGCTGTTCGCGGTCCTCGCGGCGGCTGAGGAAGCCGTGCGTGTCGGGCTCGTTGGCCTTCCCTACGCTCCTGCTTTGTCGGCCGCGATCTGGGTCCTGATCGCCTTCGCCATAAACGCGCTGGTCTTGTTCGGCCTGGCCAGGCTGGCCGATCTCGTCGCGACGGTGCATGCGGCCCGCACTGGGCTTGCGGACGCTGCGATCACGGCCGAACGGCTGCGGGCGGCTGACAGTCTCCGGTCGGCGATCGGTGACCGGCTCGCGGCTGCGGCCGGCCGCGCCGGGGCGGCGGTCCAGGCGATGGGCCGCAGCCAGGAGCAGGCCCGCGAGCACGTGGCGGAAGCGGGTGCAGCAGCCCGCCGGGCCCTCGCGGACGTGCGGGCGGTGATCGTGCGGTATCCCGGAAAGGGCGAGCCGGACGCGTTCGCGGCGCCAGCAGCCAGCGTGGTCCCGGCTCCCCGGCTCGCCCGCGCGGTCCTGGTTGCCGTCCTCTGCGCACTAGCCGTGCAGAACGTGAACGACGTGTTCATCGGGAGGTCCAGCCCGACGCCTGTCGGCTGGGCCCTGGCGGAGTCCATCGCGGACACTATTCCGATCGTGGTGCTGCAACTACGCCACTCGTGGCCACGAGAGGGCAGCGCGCCCTGGGCGTGGCCCGTCACGCTGACCCTGCAGGCGCTGCTTACCTACGCGATGCTCCCGGTACTGGGCGTGCGGTCGTTGGTCATGTGCGGCTTTCTCGCCGGGTCGGTGCTGCTGCTGGTACCAGGCCGGCGGGCAGCGGCGGGATTCGCGGTGGTGGTCATCAGCGTGCCCGCGCTGTGGGAGATCGAGCCGTACCCCGGGCTGAACCCGCTTGAGCAGATCGGTGGGGAGGTCTTCCTGACCGCGCTCACGGCGGTACTCGGCTTGATGGTGTACGGGCTTTCGCGGCTGGCCGGCCTGGCGGTTCAGTTGGAGGCGCTGCGCGGTGACCTGGCCCGGTCGGCGGTGCTGGGCGAGCGGCTGCGGGTTGCCCGGGACACTCACGACCTGCTTGGCCTGGGCCTGTCGGCGATCGCGCTCAAGGCCGATCTCATTCTCCGGCTGATCGGCCGCGACGACAGCCGAGCGCACGGCGAGATCGCCGAGATGGCCCGGATCTGCGCCACGGCCCGCACCGACATACGGCTGGTGACCGGCGAGGCTGCCTACCTGCCGCTGGACGCCGAGCTCACGGCGGCCCAGCAACTGCTGGCATCGGTCGGCATCGACGTCCGCGCCGACATCGCGGCCATGCCGGTACCGGCGGCGGCCGGCGCCGTGCTCGTGCCCCTGCTGCGCGAGGCTGTTACGAACATCCTCCGGCACAGCGGCGCCAGAAACGCCAGCATCGAGACGGCCGCTGGGGTCGGCGTATTGCGGCTGCACATCGGCAATGACGGCGTCGCCGGGGCGTCGGCTGACGACGACACCGGTCACGGCCTGGCCAACCTCGCCGCCCGGGTCCAGGCCGCCGGAGGCTGCCTCACCAGCCAGTGCTCTTCTGGCCGGTTCGATCTCGTCGCCGAGATCCCGCTCTCCGCGGCCGGCACCACGACGTCCGCGATGACTCTGCCGGATGCTGCCCCGGCTCCGGCGCCGGATGGGCCAGGCGTGGGCATATGACTGCCTGTCGCGCGCTGCTACCCGGGTGTGCTAAAGCCACCCGGCCTCCGCGGCGATCCGCACCGCGTCTGTCCGGTTGCGTCCGCCGAGCTTGGTGACCGCCGATGCCAGGTAGTTGCGGACCGTGCCGTAGGACAGGTAGAGCTCAGCGGCAATCTCGGCCGGGTCGGTGCCAGCCGCGTACCGCCTGAGGATCTCGGCTTCCCGCGGCGAGAGCGGGCTGCCCGCTGTCTCCAGCGCCGCCAGGGCCAGTTGCGGATCGATCACCCGCTCCCCGGCGGCGACCCGCCGGACCGCGTCGATCAGCTCGTCCGACCGAGCGTCTTTGACCAGGAAGCCCGATACGTGCGCGGCGAGCGCCTGGCGCAAGGTCGCAGGCCGTCCCAGCACCGTCAGGATCACCACCCTGCAGTCAGGCAGCCGCTCGTGCAGCTCAGCGGCGGCGGTGAGCCCGTCCACGCCCGGCAGGTCTACGTCGAGCAGGGCCAGGTCGGGGCGGTGTCCCAGGGCTGCAGGCACGACAGCCGCGCCCGCCGCCACTTCGGCGACCACTTCGATGTCATCCTCCAGGTTCAGCAGAGAGACCAGCGTGTCCCGCAAGATCCGCATGTCCTCCGCGACCAAGACCCGGATCATCTTTCCCTCCGGCCTGCGGGTCAGCCCGCGCCCTTGAGAGTAGGTTAGCTCCCTCGTGCCCGCCCATGGTCGACCGCAGGCCGAAGGGATCAGTGCTGCCACGAGGAAGGGATCATCTCAGGTGATGATTGATCACGGTGGTCTCCGCCGTAGTGCAAAGTGCATGTGCAGGGCCTGAGATGCCCACCGTGTGCTGGTGCCCCAGACACTGACCGCGCTCCGCGTGCAGGTCAACACTGGTGATATGAACAGCACCCGAGCAGATGTCAGCGGCGCGGATGTCATGGCTCCCAGCGCGCGCGGGCGGCACTCGGGCGGCTCCCGCCTGCGGATGTACCGCAACCCGCTGCGGCTCGCGGTGTCGGCGAGCCTGGGGCGCAGTCTGTGGTACCTGACGGCCTACCTCGTTACCGGCGCCGTGCTGGCGACCGTCGCCCTCATCGTGGCCACCGGGGCGGTCATCTTCGCGCTGACACTGGCTGGCCTGCCGCTGCTGATCCTGGGCGCTGCCGCGCTGCGCGGATGCGCCGACGTCGAGCGCCGTCGGCTGCTGCAGGTGCACAATGACCCGGTCCGCGGCGGATACCGCGCCATCAGCCGGCCGGGCCTGATCGACCGCGCCGCCGGGCGCTGGCGGGATCCGGCCACCTGGCGAGACCTCGCCTACCTGCTCGGGCTCTGGGCGCCGCTGACCGCCCTAGACCTCACCGTGCTCACCGTCTGGGTCGCATCCCTCGCTGAGATCACGGTGCCGATCTGGTACCGGATCCCGTGGATGTCCTATCACGGCAGCAGAATCCACGGCGTCCAGCTCTTCGGGTACTTCCCGAACGGGCCGTACGGCCACGGGGCCGTCGGAGTCTTCATCGGCAGCCTGCCGTCCG
>Ga0335075_10011324_pt1 | contig 13484 bp, 10 predicted proteins | sample Lox_Sample_24_FD_206723 | JGI IMG/M metagenome (GOLD analysis project Ga0335075, IMG submission 206723) | Soil microbial communities from Loxahatchee National Wildlife Refuge, Florida, United States - Lox_Sample_2.4 | ecosystem: Environmental > Terrestrial > Soil > Wetlands | place: USA...
CGAACTGGAGTCCGTGGAGCAGCTTTCGTCTGTGAATCCAAAACAACTGCTCACCTATTTGCGCCTGCTTCATTTGCCCGTGGGATTGTTGATCAATTTCGGGGCAGTGCGCCTGAAGGATGGCATCCGGCGAATTGCCAATTGATTTCTCACCACATCGCTGTGTTGTTCGAAATCTCTGTGGCTCGGCGTCTCTGTGTGAGACCCATTTTCCCCCAAACAAGCGATGGCCTCAAATCACCATCCTGAGCGCCCAGTAAAGCACGCCGGCGAGCAGCATTGCGGCGGGCAGGGTGAGCACCCAGGCGGAGGCAATGCTCCTGATGGTACTCCATTGCAGGCCGGAACGGTTCGCCGCCATGGTTCCGGCCACGCCGCTCGACAGCACATGCGTGGTCGAGACGGGCAGGCCGTAAAGCTCGGCAGCGCCGATGGTGGCTGCGGCGACAAGTTCGGCGGATGCGCCTTGTGCATAGGTCAGATGGGTTTTGCCGATGCGTTCGCCCACCGTGACCACGATGCGCTTCCACCCCACCATCGTGCCAAGGCCGAGCGCGATGGCGACCGCCACTTTCACCCAGCCGGGAATGAAGCGCGTGCCGTTCTGCAGATTTGTCTGATAGGCCTTGAGCGTGGCGGCCTCGGCAGCCGTGAACTTCGCACCCGATTTGGGGAGCAGGCGGATCGAGTCGGCCGTCAGATACATGTCGTTGCGCACGTTGGGCGTCGCCTTCGCCGGCACCTGGCGGATCGAGCCGTAATTGCGCACCTGGCTGGTGATGTCCTGCGACAGCACCGAGAGCCCTTCATACACGAAAGGATGGTTCAGATCGCGGGCGCGCAACGCGGTGCCGACGCGCGCGCGGGCTTCGTCCGCGCTCATGGCGGGGGCGCCTTGCGCATGCGCGGCGAACACCTGTTCGGCAGCCGTCGCCGACTGCATGAATGCGGACATCTGGCTGTCGGGCATGGTGCGGTTAAGCGCATAGGCCGTGGGCGCCACGCCGATCAGGATCAGCATGATAAGACCCATGCCCTTTTGGCCGTCATTGCCGCCATGCGCGAAAGACACGGCGGTGCAGGTGAAGATCAGCGTGCCGCGGATCCACCAGGGCGGGGGTCTATTGCCCTTCGGCTCGGCATAGAGCGTCGGCGCTTTGATCAGCGCGCGCATGACCAGCAACAGCAGGCCGGCAAGCACGAATCCCATCAGCGGGCTGAAGAACAGCGCCTCGCCGACATTGAGCGCCTGCGACCAGTCCACGCCCGCGGTATGCTGCGAGGCGGGCGCCATCAGCTGATTGGCAAGCCCTACGCCCATGACGGAGCCGATCAGCGCATGGCTCGAACTGTTGGGAATGCCGAGCGCCCAGGTGCCGAGATTCCAGATAATGGCGGCGATCAGGAGCGCGAAGATCATCGCGTAACCGGCTCTGCTGCCGACCTGAAGGATGAGGTCGACGGGCAGGAGCGTGACGATGCTGTAGGCCACCGCGCCGGTCGAGACGAGCACACCCAGAAAGTTGAAACAGCCGGACCAGATGACCGCGGCCACGGGTGGCATGCTGTGGGTGTAGATGACGGTTGCGACCGCATTTGCCGTGTCGTGGAAGCCGTTGACGAACTCGAACCCCAGCGCGATCAGGAGCGCGAGGCCCAGGAGCCCGAAGACGCCGAGCGCCAGCGATTCATGGACGCTCTGGATGTCGTTCAGAAAACCATGGCCTGCATAGGCGATGCCGCCGAGCAGGAGAAGGACGAAGACGGCGGCGGTCCCTTTGCCCGTCTTGCTCTCGAGAAGTGGATGCCCGGCCTGGCCGTGGGTGTGAGGAATGGTAAGAGTCGCGTCGGTCATCGGGTCTTCTTTTCGTTGGCGCCGCGCGAAGCTAGGTTCGGTTCTTAAAGGTATTGTGACAATGCCCTGCGTCGCAGTTTCCGCCTATCGGTGCGCGAACGGATCGAGACGCTCCCGCTCTCGGGCGCAGTGCTTGCCCCGGCCGGTCACAAAAACCATCTATCGGGGGATCGAACACGACCGGGTCGCATTCGCCGCCCGATGACAACAACTGAGAACGGAGCTCCCTCATGGCCAATTCCGACACTGTAATTCTTTCGGGCGCACGAACGCCGATGGGCGCGTTCCAGGGGGAGCTCGCGTCGAAATCGGCGCCGGAGCTTGGGGCGGCCGCGATTTCGGCGGCGCTTGAACGCGCGGAGCTGATGCCGGAGCAGATCGAGGAAACGTTGATGGGCTGCGTGCTGTCGGCCGGTATCGGCCAGGCGCCCGCCCGTCAGGCCTCGCGCTTCGCCGGTTTGCCCGACAGCGTACCCTGCACGACCGTCAGCAAGGTCTGCGGCTCGGGGATGAAGGCGGTGATGATCGGCGCCGACCAACTCGCGGCGGGCCGTGCGAACATCGTCGTCGCGGGCGGCATGGAGTCGATGACCAACGCGCCCTATCTGCTGCCCAAGGCGCGCGGCGGCTATCGGCTCGGGCATGGCGAGATCAAGGATCACATGTTTCTCGACGGTCTCGAGGATGCCTATGAGCACCGGCTGATGGGAACCTATGCGGAGGACACGGCGCGGCATTATCAATTCACCCGCGCCGATCAGGACGCATTCGCGACCGAATCGCTCCTGCGCGCCAAACGTGCGCAGACGGACGGTTCTTTCGCGGCCGAAATCGTCGGCGTGAAAATCTCCGGCAAGGGCGGCGAGAGCGAGGTTGCGACCGACGAGCAGCCGCGCCGCTCCGATCCCGCGAAGATTCCAACACTCAAGCCGGCCTTTGCGAAAGACGGCACCGTGACGGCGGCGAATTCCTCCTCGATTTCCGACGGCGCGGCGGCGCTTGTCCTGGCACGGGAGGATTTCGCGTCCAAACACGGGCTGAAACCGCTCGCCCGCATCGCTGCGCAGGCGAGCCACGCCGCCGAGCCGCGCTGGTTTACCACCGCGCCGGTCGGCGCCATCGAAAAGGTTCTGGCGCAATCGGGATGGAACAAGGACGAAGTCGATCTTTACGAGATCAACGAGGCCTTCGCCTGCGTGGCGATGATTGCGATGCGTGACCTGGGTCTGCCGCACGAAAAGGTGAATGTGAATGGCGGCGCCTGCGCGCTCGGCCATCCTATCGGCGCGTCCGGCGCGCGCATTATCGTCACGCTTCTCAATGCGCTGGAGCGGCGCGGACTGAGACGCGGCATAGCGGCGCTGTGCATTGGCGGCGGGGAAGCGACAGCAGTCGCAGTGGAGCTGGTGTCCTGAGTCAGAACTTCTCCGGAATCGCGGCGCGGCTGCTTATTGAAACGCGGAGTCGCAGAGGCGCAGAGAAGAATTGCGCGCGAAAGCGCAAGAAAGACCTCTGCGTCACTGCATCTTTGCGGTTCATTCCTTCAAAACGTGGCGCGCTTCCGCTTTCCGATAGAGATAGCACTTTGCGACTCGGGAGCCTGCCGTGACCGTACTCAAATCGACGATCAACCCGCGCGATACGGCATTCAAATCGAATGCGGCGGCGATGGAGAAGCTCATCGGCGAGCTGAAATCGCGCATGGAGATTGCGGCGCGAGGCGGCGACGAGCGTTCGCGCAAACGCCATACCGAGCGCGGCAAGCTGCTGCCGCGGGAGCGCGTCGAAAGGCTGCTCGATCCCGGGACGCCGTTTCTCGAACTATCGCCGCTCGCCGCCTTCGGCATGTATGACGGTGACATTCACGCCGCGGGAATCATCACCGGCATCGGCCGTGTCGAAGGCCGCGAATGCGTGGTCGTCTGCAACGATGCGACGATCAAAGGCGGCACCTACTATCCCATGACGGTGAAGAAACATCTGCGCGCGCAGGAGATTGCACGCGAGAACCGTCTGCCCTGCATCTATCTCGTCGATTCCGGCGGCGCCAACCTTCCCAACCAGGCGGAAATATTCCCCGACCGCGAGCATTTCGGCCGCATCTTCTACAACCAGGCCAACTTGTCGGCGCTCGGCATTCCGCAGTTGGCCTCCGTCATGGGCTCCTGCACCGCGGGCGGCGCCTATGTGCCGGCGATGTCGGATGAAACAATCATCGTCAAAGGGCAGGGCACGATCTTTCTCGGCGGCCCGCCGCTCGTCAAAGCAGCGACGGGCGAAGTCGTCAGCGCCGAAGATCTGGGCGGTGCCGAAGTGCATACGCGGATTTCCGGCGTCGCCGATCATTATGCGACCGACGATGCGCATGCACTGGCGATCGTGCGCCGTATCGTTGCCAATCTGAATGTGCGCAAAGCGCCCGATATCCCGCTCGCACGGCCGCACGCGCCGCTTTACAACCTCTGGGAACTCGACGGCATCGTGCCGCAATCGCTGTCGGTCCAGTACGACGTGCGTGAAGTGATCGCGCGCCTGGTCGACGCCTCGGTGTTCGATGAATTCAAGAAGCTTTACGGCACGACCATTGTTACGGGCTTCGCCCATATCGAAGGCATGCCGGTCGGCATCATCGCCAACAACGGAATCCTGTTTTCGGAATCCGCATTGAAAGCCGCGCATTTCATCGAGCTGTGCTGCCAGCGCCGCGTGCCGCTCCTGTTCCTGCAGAACATCGCGGGGTTCATGGTCGGGCGGAAATACGAATCCGGCGGCATCGCCAAGGACGGCGCCAAGATGGTGACGGCCGTCGCGTGCGCAAACGTTCCCAAGATCACCGTGCTGATCGGCGGCTCGTTCGGCGCGGGCAATTACGGCATGAGTGGCCGGGCCTATTCGCCGCGCTTCCTGTTCACCTGGCCGAATTCGCGCATCTCGGTGATGGGCGGCGAGCAGGCCGCGAGCGTGCTTGCGACTGTTCACCGCGACGCCGACAAATGGACGCCGGAACAGGCCGAAGCCTTCAAGGCGCCGATCCGCCAGCAATACGAAGACGAAGGCAATCCCTACTACGCCACCGCGCGGCTGTGGGACGACGGCATCATCGCGCCGTCGGATACGCGGCGCGTCGTCGCGCTCGCGCTGTCGGCCTGCCTGAACGCACCGGTTCCGGAAACCCGCTTCGGCGTCTTCCGGATGTAGCAGACATTCTGTCACTCCAACCCGCACGGCCAGCCCCCCGGGTACAGACAGTGAGAGAGGGCAAATTGCGTTGGACTTGGCATTCGAGCCATAGCGCATTCGCCCTCGCTGTCGCGGAATCTTAACGTGAGCGACACGGTCCTGAGACATTGACGCCGCAGCTTCCCCGCTGGCGCACGGATTCCATGGAGCGGGATCCGGTGCGCTCGTCCCAATCTCTCACCACAAACAGCGAGGTACCATGTACGCTACGACCCGGGCGATCCGGCCGACTTGGCTTCTGGCCGGATGCAGCCTTTTCGCCATTTGTTATTCGGCAAGTCTTGCCGAGGCGGCACCGCCATTCCTGAAGCCGAATTCGCTCGTCATCAGCAGCAGCACCTATGACAACAGCCAGGGCGCGGTGGAAAATCTGCAGACCGGCGACTCGCTCCCCAGCGCCTCGATCGAATCCACCTGCCAGCCGTTTTCGACCGCCGTCGCGGGCAATGATTACGTCAATGTGTGGAGCAATGCCGGCGCCGACCCGAGCTTCGGCGTCACCTCCGAGATCACGCTGACCGACGTCAATGCCGAGACCGGCAATCCGAATTCGGCGCCGCTGTCGATCCCCACCGACCAGGTCGTCACCAGCTTCTCGTCGAAATCGGAACTGGGTCTGCATGTTTCGAATGCCTGGTACGGGCCGGTGCTCACCTTCGTCGGCTATGGCGGAGCGGGCGTCGGCGCGCTGGACGCCTCCAATGCGGATGCCGTCGCCGGCCAGGATCCGACCAATCCCGTCACCTGTTTCTTCGGCAACACCTATGCCTTCCCGCGCACGATCGTGAGCGTGGCGGCGGACGGAGGCCTGGCCTACACGCCGACGATCACCTATGGCGGCAACAATGGACGCTCGGCGCTCTACAGCTCCGACGCCGACACCTATTATACCGTCGGCAATTCCAACAACGGCTACACGTCGGAGTATGATCAGGGAATTACCAACCCCGACGTGACGGAGACGACGGGCCTCGAAGTGGTCAACCCTCTCGACTGGCCTTCTTATAACTATGGGACGATCCCGACCGGCAATTCGGAACAGGTCGATCCGATGTACGCGTCGGTCTCAGGTCAAAAGGCCGGCAAGGACAGCAATTTCCGCGGCGTGACCGAGTATGGCGGCGCGCTCTATTTCACCAAAGGCAGCGGCAGCAACGGCATCGACACGGTCTATACCGTGACCCCGGGTCTTCCCTCGCTCAGCGACGCGGCCAGCGCCACCGTCAGCATCGTGCCGGGCTTTCCCACCGATTCGACCAAGGAGACGGGCGGCAACTACACGCCGTTCGCCGTCTTCTTCGCCAATGCCACGACCATGTATGTGTCGGACGAAGGGGCGGGCAACTCGACCGATCAGACGAGCCATGCCGGCCTTGAAAAATGGAGCCTCGTGAACGGCACCTGGCAGCTCGATTATGTGCTGACCAACAACCTCATCGGTACCAATTACACGCTGACGGGTTACGACGGCCAGTATCCCACGGTAACAACGGTGGGCCTGCGCAATCTCACCGGGAACGTCAAGGGCAACAGGGTGAAGCTGTGGGCGACGACGGCGACAAACAGCGCCGCCGGCGATCCCGGCGCCGATCCCAACGAAGTCGTGGAGATCACGGACAAGCTTTCGGCCACGACATTGCCGACGAAAGAAGCCTTCACCGTGGTATCGGCTCCGGTCTATGGCAACGTTTATCGCGGCGTGGCCTATGTACCTTCGTCAAAGTAACCGTCAGGAGCCCTGACGGTCGGGGTTGACCCGCGGTTTCGACCACCTTCCTCCCCCGCGCATATGCAGGGGAGGAATTTTTTGCGCAAGATCCACGCTCCCCACTCAAGAGCGATAATCGCGTTCATCCCCTTTGCCCCTCTTCAGGGGGAGAGGGTTAGGGTGAGGGGGAGAGACGCGCGACAGTTGTTGAAGTATAGCCTCTGCATCGACGCACATATTCGACACCGGTGCGGCGGAGAGGCCCCCTCACCCCAGGCCTCCCTCTCGCTCCGCCACGAGGGATGTAGCCCTTGCAAAACTACGCGATTCGCGTATATTCTCATGCAGTTTGAATGGGACGAAGCGAAGAGCGCGAAGAACCTGCGCGAGCGCGGTTTCGGCTTCGATGTAGCTGCGCTGGTCTTTGATGGCCCGGTGGTCGAATGGTGCGATGTGCGTGAACAGTGGGGTGAGACGCGCGTCGTCGCAATCGGCTCGGTCCAGGGCCGGGTGTTGGCGGCGGTGTATACGGATCGCGACGGCGTGCGCCGGATTATTTCATCGCGCCGCGCCAGAATGGATGAGGAAGCGTTATGGCGGTGGTGCGAAGGACTCTAGATCAGATCAAGGCTTCCAGTCCGAAGGCCGACTGGAAGAAGGTCCGTGCCACGACGGAAGCGGATGTTCGCCGGCATATGGTCGAAGACGGCGAAGACGCGGATCGCGTTCCAGCCCTGGAGGATGTTTTCACGCCGCAGGTGCTGCGGAAACGGCTTGGAATGACGCAGGAAGAGTTTGCCCGCGCGTTGCACATTCCGGTTGCGACCCTGCGCAATTGGGAACAGGGCCGCAACGCCATCGATCCTGCTGCGCGCTCACTGCTGACCCTCGTGGCGAAAAACCCGAGGCTCGTTTTGCAGACTCTAGGATCGGCGGCGGAATGAGTTGCGGGCGAAGACGACAGCAATCCCTATTACGCCACCACGCGGCTCTGGGACGTCGGAATCATCACTCCATCCAAAATCCGCCGAGCCCTCGCCCGTGGTCGCTTCGCCCGTTTGAATGTACCGCATTTATCCACAGCTTTCTGAATTTCAGGGCGCAGGAGCGCAATTCATGGATTTCGTGATGCCTGCCGATTTCCCCTGGTGCACGTGCCGCCGGATTCCCATCATTACTGCTGGGAGAAAGAATGGGCTGATTGTGCGGGACATGATTACAGCCGGCAAAAACGTGATTATTGGACAGAAGATATATTTGCGCAGAATGCGGCTTACGAACCAACGCTCCGAGAGTGCCTGAACAGTTTTCTGAGGTGGGGGCGCATGAGCTACCACAACACACCCTAGAATTCCGCTCAAAGAAGTGCCCGCGATTGGTTGAAGTAGCAGCGGATTCTGGGCGAACGGTGATTGCTCCCATTCTATGAATACGAACAGGATCGCCATCCACGTCCGATGGCAAAGCTTTTGCTAGGCGAGTTGATCCGCGGGTCAAATATATATGAACCGTAGGGTTCTCGACCCCTTCTTCAACTCCTACCGACTGTACCGCAAGACCACCAAAAGGTTCCGCTCGAGTCGCGTAACTTATTGCTTGCTCTTCCTCGTCCGTGCTCGCGGCAGCGACAACTTGTGCAAGAACAGGAACATCAATCGGTCCCAACGAAGCGCTGTAGTTTCCATTTTTCAAAAATTCGTAAGCCAATGCAGTGGCAACCTCTCGCGCTGTTGGCATTTCGCCCCCTCCGTAATTCATGTTGCGAGTCCAAAGCTACGAGGACTCGCAAGAATGGACAAAGGGTCACTCTAGCACGAGAACAAAAAAAGAACAAGGACCTTTGTTGCGTTTCACCATTTTGGCTTCCACACAAAAATTGGAAATTTACCGGTTTGTTGTGCGAAGCACCGATAGGGATGGGAGAGAATAATCGCGTAAATGGAGTTCCGACGCCGTGGCATTGGGTTCGTTGACATGTTCTCCAAACTCCTGATCGCCAATCGCGGCGAGATTGCCATCCGCGTCATGCGGACGGCGCATCGGATGGGCATTGCGACCGTTGCGGTCTATTCGGACGCCGACGCCCAGGCCGCGCATGTGGCGATGGCGGATGAGGCGTTGCGCGTTGGTCCCGCACCGGCGCGCGAGAGCTATCTCGACATCGCTGCGGTGATTTCCGCCGCCAAAGCGAGTGGCGCCGAGGCGATCCATCCGGGCTATGGTTTCTTGTCGGAGAACGCCGAATTCGCCGAAGCCTGTGCAAAAGCCGGAATTGCGTTTGTCGGGCCGCCGCCGGATGCCATCCGTGCGATGGGGCTGAAGGACCGGGCGAAAGCGATCATGGCGAAAGCCGGCGTTGCGGTCGTACCGGGTTATCTGGGCGAGGACCAATCGCCCGGGAAGCTTGCCCAGGAAGCTGTGCGACTGGGCTTTCCGGTGCTCATCAAGGCGGTGGCCGGCGGCGGCGGCAAGGGCATGAGGCGCGTGGACCGCGCCGACGAATTCGAAGCGGCACTCGAAGGCGCGCAGCGTGAAGCCAGTTCCGCCTTCGGCGACAGCCGCGTGCTGATCGAGAAATATGTCGCGCGGCCGCGCCACATCGAGATGCAAGTATTCGCCGATAATCATGGCGATGCCGTCTATCTCTTCGAACGCGACTGCTCGCTGCAGCGCCGCCATCAGAAAGTGATCGAGGAAGCGACCGCGCCCGGCATGAGCGAGAGCATGCGTGCGGAGATGGGGGCTGCGGCGGTCAAGGCGGCGAAGGCCGTCGGCTATGTCGGCGCCGGCACGGTCGAATTCATTGCCGATGCGTCCGAGGGCCTCAAATCCGACCGCTTCTGGTTCATGGAGATGAACACGCGGCTGCAGGTCGAGCATCCTGTCACCGAAATGATCACCGGGCTCGATCTCGTCGAATGGCAATTGCGCGTCGCCGCAGGCGAGACGCTGCCGCGGCGGCAGGAAGAGCTTCGCGCGCACGGCCACGCGATCGAGGCGCGGCTTTACGCCGAAGATCCGCGCAAGGGGTTCCTGCCTTCGATCGGCAGTCTGGAACGGTTGCGGCTGCCGGCGGAGGGCGATGGTGTGCGCGTGGATACCGGCGTGCGCGAAGGCGATTCCGTGACGGTGTACTACGATCCGATGATCGCGAAAGTGATCGCCTGGGACGCGACGCGCGAGGGCGCGGCGCACCGGCTCGCGAACGCGCTGGCCGCAGGCGAGATCGCCGGCGTGCAGACCAATGCGGGCTTTCTCGTGCGCGCGCTCCGCCATCCCGAATTTCTTGCCGGCGAGATCGACACGGGGTTTATTCCGCGCCACATCGGGGAACTGACGGTGGTGCAGCCATCGCCCGAGATTTATGCGCGCGCGGCTTTGTTTGTTATCGGCGAGCGTGGACAAGGCGCTGCCCGCAGCGATCCCTGGGATGGGCCGGACGGGTTCCGTTTGTTTGGCGAGGCACGGGAAACGTTGGAGTTCGGCGGCAATTCCGATCGCACGAAGATCGTCGCCACGCATCATCGCGGCGGCGGCGTGACGCTCACCATCGACGGGGCGGAAATCCGGCCATCGCCGCATGCGGTTGCGGTGCGTCTCGCGTCCGGTGCGGTTGCGGTGATGGAGCAGGGCGAAACCTTCGTACTCGCGCCGCATGATCCATTCGAGGATGCGGAATCCGGCGGCGCCGTTTCCGACCGCATTGTCGCGCCGATGCCCGGCAAAGTGATCCGTGTATTTGCCGAGCCCAAAACCTCCGTCAAACGCGGGACACCGCTTATCGTGCTCGAAGCGATGAAGATGGAACACACGCTCGCCGCTCCGGCCGACGCCCGGATCGAAAGCGTCGACGCTGCGCCCGGCGATCAGGTCGCGGAGGGTGCTGTGCTCGTTCGCTTCGCCAAATCCGCCGTATGACTCTGCATCTCATCAAGCTTTGCGTCGGCGTGGATTCGCTCGAAGAGCTGGCGCGCTGGCAGACGGGCCGCATCGCCGCGCTGAAGAAGAAACGCGCCAAGCTTGAACTCATGCATGTCACAAGGCAGACGCCGAAGCGCGCGGCCGAACTGCTCGATGGCGGTTCGCTTTACTGGGTCATCAAGGGCCAGGTCGCGGCGCGGCAGACGCTGATTGATATAAGAGAGGTGCGCAGCAAGAACGGTCCGCCCAAATGCGGGCTTGTTTACGAGCCCGTCTTGGTGCCGACCCTGCGCCGCGCCCACCGCCCGTTCCAGGGCTGGCGCTATCTCGACCCCAAGGATGCCCCGCCCGACGCCCGCAGTCTTAAACGTGGCAAAGGCCTGCCGGATGCGCTTTGCGCCGAACTGGCGGATCTGGGGTTGTTGTGAGCCTGCGCGGACTGCACGCAGGATAATCGACCAGGTGCGCCCCGATGGAACAAGGTTGCGTTTTGGTCGCCTGTCGCTTTCTGCTGGCATTTCCGAAAGTGGTCTGCTTTCTAAATCGCCAAATTGTCGATGAGGCGGGTTTTGCCGATTGTGGCCGCGGCGAGGACGCGCATTTGGACGGCGGGGTGCTCGATTTTCGCGAGCGTGTTGGCATCACGGAGGGCGACGTAATCGACGGAATTGAATCCGGCCGCGCCTAGGGCGTCGGCGCCGGATTTCTCCGCTGCTGAAATCGCTGATCCGTCGCGGACGCGCGCGGCAACATCGGCGAGCACGCGATTGAGTTGGGCCGCCACCTGGCGCTCACGCGGGTCGAGATAGGCGTTGCGTGAGGACATGGCTAGGCCGTCGGGTTCGCGCATGATGGGCGCGCCGACGATTTCGATATCAAGCCCGAGGTCGCGTACGAGGCGGCGGATCACCAGCAGCTGCTGATAGTCCTTTTCGCCGAACACCGCGACATGCGGATTCGTTGCTATAAGCAGCTTGGCGACGATTGTGGCCACACCGGAAAAGAAATGCGGACGGAAATCCGCCTCGAGGCCCAGCGCCGGTCCGGCAAGTTCGATTTTCGTGGCGAAGCCTTCCGGATAAAATTCGCCGATGGAAGGCGCGAATACGAGGTCGGTCACTCCCTGTTCGCCCAGGCAAGCCAGATCGCGGGCGAGATCACGCGGGTAGCGGTCGAAATCCTCATGCGGGGCGAATTGCGTCGGGTTGACGAAGATGCTGACGATCACCCGCGCGGCACGGCGTTTTGCGTTCGCGATGAGCGAAAGATGCCCCGCATGGAGCGCGCCCATGGTCGGCACGAGACCGACCCCATGTCCTTCGCGACGCCATTTTGCCACCTCGGCGCGCAGGCCGGGGATGGTCGTGATGACATCGGGCTTTTTCATGCTAGGGAGATCATCCGTGCGCCTGCCTGGCACGCGCAATCCGCCGAACCACGAACTATATAGCTGGTCATGAATCCCGATCCCCTGCGCAAAGCGATTTCCAACGCCTGGCTGGCCGATGAGGAGAAGCTGTCGGGCGAACTGATTGCAAGAGCCCGTCTCTCGCCCGGCGAGCGCGCGGCCACCGAGGCTCTGGCGACCGATCTTGTCCGGCGAATCCGCGAGGCGCGCGACAAGCGCAGCGCCGTGGATGCCTTCACGCAGGAATACGCGCTGTCCAGCGAAGAGGGCGTGGTGCTGATGTGCCTTGCCGAATCGCTGCTGCGTGTGCCGGATGCCGCGACGGCCGACCGACTTATTCGCGACAAGATCAAGAGCGGCGACTGGGGCAGCCATCTGAACCGCTCACACTCGCTATTCGTCAACGCCTCGACCTGGGCGCTGATGCTGAGCGGTCGGGTGGTGAGTCTCGACGAGGCAGTGAAATGGGATTTCCCGGGCATCTGGAAGCGCCTTGTCGCGCGATCGGGCGAGCCGCTGATCCGGCAGGCCATAACCTATGCCATGCGCATCCTTGGCCGCCAGTTCGTGCTCGGCCGCACGATCGGCGAGGCGTTGCGCAATGCGCGCTCCCAAGTGGAGCAGGGCTACCGCTACTCCTTCGACATGCTGGGCGAGGCTGCGTATACGAAGGACGATGCGGCCCGCTACTACGAAGCCTATCGGCAGGCGCTGAACGCGATCGCGGCCGACCGCCCGGACCGGCAGGCCTCGATATTCGAGCGGCCGAGCATCTCAGTGAAATTGTCCGCGCTGCATCCGCGCTACGAATGGATCAAGCATGTGCGGATCATGACCGAGCTCCTGCCGCGGCTCGTGGCGCTCGCCGCGCAGGCACGCGAAGCCAATCTCGCCTTCACCATCGATGCCGAGGAATCCGAGCGTCTGGATTTGATGCTGGACGTGTTCGAGGCGATGGGCGCGGCGGAGTCCTTGCGCGGCTGGAACGGTCTGGGCCTCGCGGTGCAGGGCTATCAAAAGCGCGCGCTGCCGGTGATCGCCTGGCTCGCTGATCTCGCAAAGCGGCAGGATCGCCGGATTCCCGTGCGTCTGGTGAAAGGCGCCTATTGGGACACGGAAATCAAGCGCGCGCAGGAGCAAGGGCTGCCGGAATATCCCGTGTTCACGCGCAAGGTCGGAACGGACACGTCCTATCTCTCCTGCGTGCGCGCCATGCTCGCGCAACGCGACGCAATTTATCCTCAATTCGCCACGCACAACGCGCACACGCTTTCGGCTGTCCAGGTCATTGCTGGTGACAACAGGGGTTTCGAATTTCAGCGCCTGCACGGGATGGGCGAAGCGCTTTACGG
>Ga0335075_10011325_pt1 | contig 13483 bp, 12 predicted proteins | sample Lox_Sample_24_FD_206723 | JGI IMG/M metagenome (GOLD analysis project Ga0335075, IMG submission 206723) | Soil microbial communities from Loxahatchee National Wildlife Refuge, Florida, United States - Lox_Sample_2.4 | ecosystem: Environmental > Terrestrial > Soil > Wetlands | place: USA...
ACTTCTTTGGCATTTACGTTAGTGCTATTGTGGAGTCAACTTATGATCGCTCCAAAGCTTAAACATAGCAAAAGTCTAAAAGAGGATCCACTTACCCAGCCTCAGAGCCAGCCTCTCCAATCGTAATCACGACATGCGTCTCGATAATCAGAGCCTGCTGCAGTTAGTGTGCATACTCGAATGACTTTCTTATCTCGACCTTGACGGTCTCTTACCGCCGCCCCTGGTGTTACTACAATGGTTTGCGTGCCATCAGCGATTATCGCGGGTCCTTTAATACGGTCACCCACATCCAATCCCTCAAGTTTGTATATTGGTGTTTCCTCGCGCCGCTGCCGGGCCTCGAAATATACCTTAGACTTGGTATGAATTTTATCAGATGTCACTTCTTTTGGTTTTATCTCTTTCAATTGTTGATCCACAGTTTTTTCAAGTCCTTCAAAAGTCTTGCCGATGCCCCTGACACGAACGTCGTCGACAATTATGTCCCGATCAGGTAACGTAAACCCAAATTCCTGTTTATGCTGCTTGATAAAGGCCTTCCCATAAGCCCAGTCATCACCGAACTCATTCTTATCCGGTTTTACAATCATGAGCCCAGTTTCTGTGCCCCGGTCTGAATTTGTCAGTCTCTGAACCTATAATTAAACTATCTAGTGAATGAAGGACTTTCTCACATCTCATGTTAAGGTACTCTTCAAATACTATTGATTCATCTTCAAAGCCTTGAGCTTGTAAGGCAGATTTGGATTTAGACTTCAGGTCCCTCATTTTCGCTTTCAAAGTATGTTGTGTTCTGCTGTCGTCAGACCAGACTGCCGACTCTGGTTCTTGTCTCTCATCTACAACATCAGCTAAAGCCATGCCATAGGCCGATAGGACTGATGAATATCGATGTATAAGAATCTCTTTAATGCCCAGGTTCTCAGCGATCGCAGTTGCGTGTTGTGACCCGGCTCCGCCAAACGTGGCCAGGCGATGCTTTGAGGTGTCATGCCCTTTAGCTTCCGTCAAAGACCGAATAGGTCTTGTCATAGTTTCATTTGCGATCTTGATGAAGCCATATGCTACCTCATCTTCACTCATAGGCTTTTTCTCACCATCTTTCGACAGTTCCGCGTTGATTGTCTTAGTGAGTTCCTGGAATAACTTCTCACTTGCTTTCTCATCAAGACCTTCATCTTCATTCTTGCCAAAAATCTTCGGGAAGAAGTCGGGTAGTAGACGACCAAGAAATAGGTTTGCATCAGTCACTGTGAGTGGCCCTCCTTTTCGGTAGCCTGCACTGGGTTAGAATTCGAGTCCTTCGAGAAGAAGTATGATAAGATATGCTTACAAGCCGGCCCTGGATGAGCGCCTGCTGACTCTGGTCCAACGACAAAAAGACCATTCCGCCAGAAGAGCCTAGAACCTCCGCCAGCGGCTACTGTATTGATGTCAAGTTGTGGCGATTGTATCGTAACGCCTGCTGTGGTGGTTTCGAATACGTGCTCATATCGCCCAGAGCCATATCTACAAAGAAAGTTAGAAATCAGGTATGTAGTGACAGGCACGTAAGTAGCGGCAAGCAAATAGGTGACGACGAGCATATGGGTAGTAACAAGCGCATAGGTAGTGATAAGAAGACTCCCTCCCATATATATAAACGAACAGGAAATTACCTTGAAACGTCGGTGCCTGAAGATCAAATCAGCTCTGTCCAGTACTAGAGATCAATGAAGCTTACTTGTACCCCCCATATCAAACCCAATAACGGGCGTCTTAATTTCTGGGTCGTAGGACGTAAGAGCATATCCAACGACTCCGCCGGCTGGACCTGAGAGGATAGCTCTCAATCCCGAGAACTGGGCCACGTCGGCAAGCCCTCCATCACTTTGCATAAACTCGCACCTGGCTCCCTTGGGCCCTTCATTCATTTTAACACTTTCGGTACCAAGTCCACCCTCGAACCCTTTTTGAAAACCAGCGATATACTTCTTGATTGCCGGTGTAAGATATGCATCGGCACATGCAGAAGTGGCTCTTGGAACCAATTTGATCATGGGCATTAATTCATGGCTGAGAGAAACATGTTGAAAGCCGATATCTCGGGCAATCCGACCAATCATGGCCTCATGGTCAGGAAACGTATAGCTGTGCATCAGGCATACTGCAATACTCTTGATGTCTTTATCAAATACACCCTTTAGCTGTTCCCGTATGACCATTTCCTTTGGCCGTTGTAATATTCGTACAGCTTCGGATGATAAGCCCCTGACTAGTGAATCATCATCTTTAGCATTCCCCCGTGGCTCTGTTTTTGTGATGTTACGTTCTGGATCTTCTGCATAATCCTCCAGTGTCACACGTTCGTCGATTTCGACCACTTCTTGATATAACACATCCGGTTTCCTAATAGCAAGATCGAAAATACGAGGTCTTGACTGGTTACCAATTTCAAGACAGTCTTTGAAGCCTTTTGTTACCACCATAGCAATCTTTTCACCTTTTCTTTCCAACAGGGCATTGGTGGCCACCGTAGTGCCCATTCGTATTGATTCTATCTTGGTAGTGTCCAGCGCCTCACCACGTGGTATCTCTTTGTTCAGAAATTTGGACATGAGTCTGCGGATACCCTCAAGGGGCGCATCATCATAATTAGAGGGATCCTCGGAAAGCAGTTTGATAATGATATCGTCTTCCATCTTGCCCGTCCCAGGGTTCCCAACACAATCCTACAATAAATCAGTATTTCTATATACACGGGGCTGAGCACAATTTTAGCCTACAGTAAATGTGCCCCCACGCTTAAAGACAATGTCAGTATGCCAATATACCAACGAAGGATGGACCTCACATCGATGGCAATGCGGATTCCCCGCCCTTGATTTTCTGCCCCCATCGAGAAGCCTTCTGCCCCACCTTCAAACTAACTTTTTAGATCCTGCTTTTCGAGTGATGATAAAAGGGTGCTGAATTGCAGCTGTCTAGTGCAGCTACTCAGAACTTATTCAAAGGTGGGAAATTCGGGGAATTCGGGGAAATGCCGAAAGTTGTTGACTAATGCATGTATAGTCTTTTATCGGCCTTATCGTAGGGTATTTTTGGTGGTGGTAGAGTACTTGAAGTGCCAGTACTGTAAATGTACATATATAATGTCTTATTATAGGCCCGTATCTAATAGGGCTACTTCTAATTACTTTTCATTACACTCCCTATTGCGTCATTGCTCTTATACCTTGCAAAACAAGCCCAAACATTAGACCTCTCGCAACTTCCTCGACTTGCAAGCAGTCAAAGATCTTGCCCAATGCCTCCCCGGTTGCTACCTGGCCCATCACGCTAGTTAGCGCAGCCGGCATACCCTTCTCGACAAGCAATTTCCTCGCCTTGAGCCTCAACTTCTCCTTCTCGTCCGGAGTCATTTCTGGTGGCCAGGCTTTTAGTTCTTCTTCCGTCGGCAACGTGTTCTCGCGTAATTTGCGGAGATGCGCAGCGATGCCAGTGTCAGAGATGTTTGATGCAATGACAGAGTCTTGAAGAAGGGACTGAATGGAGGCAAGAGACGGATTGCCAGGGCGAAGTAAAAAAGTCTTTGCCGCGGTGAGGAGAGTGCGCCGGATGTTCCAGACTGAAGAAAGGGTATATAGTTCATTGATCATTGCGAAGAGTAACTCAACTGCCACTCGCGTTTCTTGCTCCGTCAAAGGTGGTGCTTCCTTTCGAGGCCTTTTGGGAAGTGGGGGCCTCGTGGATGCTGATATCGAAGATCGACTAGGCGATTGTAGTGATGGTGTGGTGCTTGTCGACGTTCTTGTGGTAGCTGCTATGCTTTCAGTCCGAGAATGGCTCAGAGGTAATGACTCAGCAGTGGAGCCATAGTCGTCAGGTATGTCGCTTGGCAGAGGTGGTAGGACGATGTTTTCCATATCAACGATCAGATTTGGTGAAGGTACCTGAGCAGCTATGGATGGCGCTCGACTTGAGTTTCTGGTATTGCTTGTGCCCGCCACACCACTTATCGAAGACCTCGATGATAAGCTTTTGCGGCCTTTTTCTGGGCCGTCCAGTTCAGCCTCCGTCCCAGTTTCAGCGATTGACGCATAGCTTGGCCTGCGCTCCATTGGAGGCGTCTTAGCAGGCTGGGTGTGAATAATAGATGAAGATGCCTTCAGGTTCTCCTCGCTATTTGCACCCCACCGAGGCTCGTTGATAGAATAAGAGCTATCAAGTCTTGGCGGTGTTGATGTTGATAACCTTGCAGGAGCGTGTGCCCCAACAATACTCATGCTCTCGCGCTTCTTTTGGCCCAACGAGCCAATATTCCCCAGCACACCTGTTACTCCACCAAATACAGCCTTTCCACCCTCCGCGGCGCCTTTCGGTGCACTTGCTAAGACATCCAGCATGCCTTTGCCCATGCTCTCAAAGGCAGCGGGAGTGGGCCAGCCAATTCCTTTGCTGCCAGAGGACTGCATATTAGCCTGATCTTTATCCAAAAAGTTCTTCATGCTTTCAGTTTCCGCTAGTAGTTGATGCCAACATGCATCTCGTAAATACCGCTCTAATTCACCCCGCAAAGAGGATTTTGTGTGCATTTTCCAGTCGGGCAGGCTACTGTGTTGCTCCGCAAAGGCTTTTATTCCAGAAATGGTAGCAATGCGTCGTAGCACTGTCAAGAATCACAGGATTAGTGGGCATGTATTTTAAGGATGGTCGACCTCGAACTGTTAAGTAACTCACCCTCATGTAAATTCTCAAAATCATCGTATTTCCGTACAACAATCCACCCGCTTGAAGATTTCGGTTCAATTTGCACCAAGTAGTCTCCTGATGGTTTGTTACGGATACGGCCCTTATCACTCGAGGTGGAGTCATCAATAATGACGATATTCGCATTATGGAGGGTTGGCGTTAAGCTTCCTTGGTTTGATTGAGGTTCAGGTTGAAGAGCGGTGGGTTGCGATGGAGGCACGATTTGATCGAAGCTTGTAAATGTAGCAGCTTTACTACTAGTTGATATTCTGTCTGATATTGGAGAAGAATCTATGTTGATTACTGTCTGTTCAATATTCTCCTTTTCTTCCTTATTCTGAAGAATCGCATGGAATGGTTCTTCCAAGACCTGCGCGCCTGGGGTTGTATTGGCCAATTGAACTTGCCGCCTGTTGCTGTCGGAGGCCTCTTGACTTTGGAGTCTTCGACGATCTTCCTCTGCAATCAACTGACTTAATCTTTTGGCCTCTTCTAATGCTTCCTCCATGGCTTCCTCGGCCTTACTTAGGCGCTTCCTGTGCTTCTTTTCCTCTGTCGGAATAGATTTGGCGGAGGCGACATTCGCTGGGTTGGGTTCAATGCTAGCCGTATTGCCCATCCCGGCGTCTAGAACCTGGCTGAATTCTGGTTCGCCTTCCTCCAAGAGATACACTATCCAGTCATTTATCCACTCGGCCTTGGAAAATCTATTCAGACTCATTTCCATAACCACACTCGCCAGCATCTCTTTCAAGAAAACTCGCGCTGGACTGTAATCGAATGCAGTCTTTTCCAAAAAGTTTTCTAATATGTCTCCGGCAATCATCTTGAACTTCTTTTTTTGCTGTTTCTCATTAATGATATTAGCCAGATTAGATTCGGGATTCGTCAAAAGATAGTCGTCGACTGCTTCTGCTGGTGACATAGCAATGCCATGTGATACAGATAATGCGCTCGAAAGTTCACCGAGGAACACTATGATAATCGAAGATGAATTGGCCAGGAAGTCGAGGAATGTGTCCGCAGGTCGTTTCCTGGAAAGATGGGTTGAAACCGATCTAAGAAATGTTGAGAGGGTATGCCTGCAAGCAGCTGGAAACGACTCATCTGTCGGGATGATAGGACTATACCACCATTTCACATAGTCTCGAATGACAGCTTCCACGAATTCGGTCAAGGCGGCCCTAGTCTCTGGCTGGAAGTCTTCGAAGGCCTTGCCTGGCAGTATAGATTGCTCGTCCTGGTCCACATCTTCATTATCTCGACTTTGTACCCGGTCTTCTCGCCAATCCAGCACTCTCTTGACAACTTCCAGACTACTTTCTCTTCGAGCCTCGTCCGCGCGTCCAACGGGACCACTCTGGCCTTCCCAGGCTGCGTGTAAGACGATGCCGCCCAAGGCTCCAATCAATACCAATCCAATTCTGCCCAACATCAGATATGTGCAAACGACCAGCCCCAATGCAATTCCACCTAGCACCTCAGAAGAAGCATCGGATAGAAAACGCAGAATCTTCGTAACCAAATGTTCCGCCTTAACAATTGATGGCTTGGACGAAGATCTTAATTCTAAGCCATTAGTCGTTATTCCATTATTCCTCTCGTATGGAATTTCATTGACAATTTTTGGCTTCTTGGGTGATGTTGGCGCGTCGACGAATGTAGCCATGATTAGTTGTGGAACTTATTCGAATACCCAGACCAGTTGGACTCTGCCTTCATTGTAGATAGTTCGTAGTGTTGAGGTGCATAGTCAATGAGATGATTTATGTACAAATAAAGGAATGAGGATACAATGTCAGCCATGCTGATGCGCAGCGTTCGTAATCGGTCTGTCCCCTGAAATAGCTCATCTAGCGATCCGGCAAAGAAGGTACGAAGGCTTCTTTTGCGGAGACGATCAGGGATGTGCAGTAGCTCATGACCCCTGCATGTCGCGTCTGGAGGGGTTAACTGATATTCTTTAACCGTGTCTGTTTGTACACCCGAGATTCATTAATTTGAGATACACTCCACCTTTCTAAATCTCGGCGAATCAGATAGGGTCGACGTGCTCTTCATTCCTGTCGCAGAAATTTGGTTTCACATAGTCGTTGTCGCAAGTCCCCTACCTTACGATATATCAACTAAGGCGCCACAAGCTAATCATACGTTTGTAGTTACTCACAAGTAATCCCGAGAATGGCGAAGCTCAAGCGTGGGCGAAGCACTGATGCCAGTGATGACGGATTTGAGGAGCAGGATGTAGACGTGCCAAAGGTTAAGAAGGCGAAGAACGTGAAGGTGTCGAAGAATCCTTCTGCCACCAGCGGCAAAAATGAAAAGGGTGAACCATATTGGGAGGTTGGTCAAGCCATAGATAACTCCTAAATGCATTGCTAATTGTGCTAATATAGCTATCTTCGTCCGCTCGAAGAGTCACTGTCTCAAAGTTTGGCTATAGCAAATCTAAAGAAACAGTACGTGTTGACATTCGAGAATTCTATGAGAAAGAAGGCGAACATCTGCCAGGCAAGAAGGTATGAATTTCACTCGACTAGTTTGCAGAACTTTCGGAATAGCGAGGAATCAGAGAGAACCAGTCTGCTGACTTTTCCTGTTTGAAGGGCATTTCGCTATCAGTGGAACAGTTCAACGCCCTACTGAAAATCATTCCCTCCATCGCAGCTACGCTGATCAAAGAAGGGGAGACTGTGGAGGGGTTTGGCGTAGAACCAATGGCGATGGACAGTGATGACGAAGCTATTGCTTCAGAACATAAGAGGGTCAAGCCTAAGCTAGCAAAGTCTAATATTGAGGCTACCAGTGATGAGGATGAAGAATAAGCAATTATGACATATCTGAGGCAAGTCGATTACGGATTGCAATGACGTTTTTTTAGTGCCGCGGCGTTGGGTAGAAATACAGAGAATCATATGGATAAGGTGCATTGGGAGGGGAGTCATATCTCGGAGGTAGTGGCAATCCGATGGTAGCAGTTATGGAAATATATGCTACATTTACGGAGAATTGCTTTCAACCGTTTATATCAATTAAATAAAGCATGACAATCTTTGGTATCATTTACCTCACATCTTTGAAATTGTCATTTCCTCTATGTATCGTCTCAAAAGAGAATCCCACCCGCTCTACGCCCGCTATGATTACACCTCCGCCGCTGACCATCAGCTTACGAACGCCATTCGAGCAGTGAAATCATCGCAAAATGAACAAATCATGAAAATCACCCAGTACAGAAAGTTCGTGGTGCCAACGGGATCTTGCAAGGAAGAGTCGAAGCAATTCAAAAGACTTAAATCAGAACCGGCTCACCGGCCCCGTCATCTATATCTTCACCCTCACTCTCCCAATCGACATCGGCTGCAGCTGCTTCAGCCTTTCTCTGTACCTCTGCCAGGCCGCTTAGCTCAGTGACGTAATCTTTCTCAGTCAGAGCCTTCTTTACAAATTCCCAGCCGTTCTTCTTGTAGGCATCGACAACCTTAGGCGAGCATGCTGAGCAGCAGTCGTATGACTTGCCACTTATGATCATGTTTTGAAAGCTTGAGAGGAAGCCACGGATCTGGTGTGGCACGATACCAAGTGGATGGTCGAGAGGATCTCGGTCATAAGAGACAGAGGACGAAGAGGAGTTGGCCGATGGTTTAGGAGCAGGCGCAAGGCCACGTAGAGGATGTTGAATGATTGATGTAAAAAGCTCAACTAGTGTGGCAGACGCAATGGCGGCAATGCCTGGACGTGTGACAGTGCATTGCATGTCAAGCGTCTGGTCTTTGATCGAGTCGGCAGGCGCAACAACGTCATTGCAGAAGTAACAGCCCAGCGCTGCCTCTCCTCCATCAGGAGGCGCGATACCATGCCTCATTACTAAGTATGTATCAAATCCCAAAGCTGCGTTCATTACAATCTTCCCAGCGGCCTTGCCCATCAAGGTGGGCAACCATCGGCTCTCTCGAGTATCCATGAGCAGGAATATGGCGTCATGTTCCTCAATAAGCTTTTCCAGTTGCTCAAAGTCCTTCTTCGTGGCCGTCTCGTTTGTGATGGGATGCCCAAGCATGGGTACTGACATGGCATATCCAGTACTATCTGCTCCTGGGTAAATTTCCTTCAAAGCTTCAGCCGCCCGGATCGCCTTCTTCGCGCCACCTTCAAGACAATCCTTATATACGAATAATGGCTGCCGAACTGGGTTTGAAAAGGAAACTGTAGCATTGTCGACAAAGGTGATCTTCTTGACGTTCCATCCTTGTAAGATCCGAGAGACATAGCTTCCAAGTGTTCCTGCACCCAATAGCAGACATTTGGCATTCTTTATATCATCTAGGGCTAAATTTGGTGCGATGCGCCACTTGATTAGCTTCAGATTTAGGTCAACTGATTGATCTGCTAATCTTTGGGGATCCATGTACTGCGCCAGGTTAGTCACTCTGGATGTCAGCCTGCCTTGTGGATTCCGCTCCCATCCTGTGACTTTCGGCATCTCTGAAGACAGTGCTCGGCCTGGGCTCACTACAGAAGGCCACTCGACAGGGCTAGCAGATTCTAACCTGAGTATGAGGCTGCGGGCCTCGTGTCTTCTGGAATGAACATCTCTATAGCAGAGGACCTGGACTTTGTTTAAATGGTAGCGCTGGCGCACCAGCACCAAGAGATTTCGCAACATCCATCCAGGATGTTCAGCATATGTAGATGGATCAACGAAAGCGAAGTACTGATCTTCTATCTCGACATCCTTGAAGAAGCCACGTTCAAAGTCACCCAACGATCCGACATCCCACTGGTAGCCAAGGTCGTCCCCTGGCGTGCCTGGTCGCTCATTCGCTTCTTGCGCCGTGCTCCGAACCTTTTTGGCCAAGAAGAAGCCGTGCTGTCGATCATCCACACTCAATTTCCAAGTACCCACTCGGTCCACGAGAGCTGTTGATTCCGCACCTTTGAGCCGTTCCGGAATCTGCTCCCGGGCCCACTGTGGCTCTGAATGGAGAGCTGGAAATGCAAACCAGTAGGTGAATTTGTATTTCTTAAGATCGGCAAATGAGAGGATGGTGAAAGAGGAGAGTAGAGAGGGTATGGAGTAGATAGTGCCGTCGTTAATGGCGTCCCAGATCTGGATGGCAATTAACGCTGCAATACTTTTAATGTACCTGATGAAGCTACCTGTTTTCCAGCAGTAGTGAGCATCGCGGCATAATCGGTAGTCCGAAAGTCTTCGATCGTGTTGACGTTCTTGATTATACCTTCAGCGCGAATACAGCCTGTAGGGACTCTATATCGGCAACTCATCAGTACAGTTCCAGCGCAGAGCAGTGATAATTTACTGGTTGCTGGTGAGCGCATTTCCAAGTACTTGCATGCGACAGCTCTCCGAGGTCACTGAAACTGGAGCTTCATATAGGCCAAGGACATGTCGCGCAGACACGTCAAGCCGATCATGATCGATCTTGAGGGTAGAGAGGGCGGAGTAGAAAGGGAGCTCGATCTCGGAAGAGAAAGGCGCAAACTTGAGAGTCATCGTGTAGTGATGGCGTATCTGGGAAGCCCGGTATTAGCTTGCGATGTTTGTATTTCGAGAGTTGGAGGCAGCAAGGTCAACTCACCACACGAACGCAGCTAGTTTCAGTCCTCACAGAGCTCTTACCCATGTCACCGCCTTCGGACCGGATTAACTTTGATGCCATTTCCACACAGCTCTCATCTAAGCTACTTTAATGCCGAAGTTTGTGTCTCTGCTCGCTGATTCTTGATAGACGACCGGGAAAATGTTTGTCGGCTTGTGCGGGGGAATATGTGCCGGCAAACATACCGTCGCCCAATATCTCGTCGACCATCATGGGTTCAAAGAACTTCATCTTCACCTGGCATTGACCAATCCATCAACCGATGAGCACACATTCGAGTCAGTTTCTGATCTTGTCGACTTTGTCACCAAGCGTTGGCGAGAGCGTTGGGTCACCACGGATATTTACAATGAATCAATTCTTGATATACTCGTCCGCCGGCCCTTCTTCATACTCATAAGTGTGGACGCGCCAGTAAGTGTACGCTGGAAACGATTCCAGAAAAGACTGAGTGCTTCTGTTCCAACATCCTCCGCATCAGTATCATCGACACCAATGGATCTTAGTCTTGAAGAATTCCTGTTCCGGTCTGATGAGCATCTCTACAGCACGACATCAGGACTTCTCCCTTTGATATCACGTGCCACAATTCGTCTCCTGAATACCTCTTCAGACCTCGCACATCTCTATGCATCGCTGGGAAAGCTAGATTTGACTAATGAAGATCGATTACGCCCTAGCTGGGACCAGTACTTCATGGAACTGGCCTCTCTTGCTGCCCAACGGAGCAATTGCATGAAAAGAAGAGTTGGATGTGTCTTGGTCAGGGAGAAGCGCGTTATCAGTACAGGTTACAATGGAACTCCTCGAGGTTTGAAGAACTGTGGAGAGGGAGGTTGTCCGAGATGCAACGAGGGTCAGGGCTCGGGAGTTGGCTTGGGGACCTGCTTGTGTATTCACGCGGAGGAGAATGCCTTGCTGGAAGCTGGACGGGAACGGATACGAGAAGGTGCTATATTGTATTGTGACACATGCCCATGCCTAACTTGCAGTATCAAGATTACGCAAGTTGGAATCAGTGAAGTTGTGTACAGTCAAAGCTACAGCATGGATGGAGAGACAGCAACAATTTTTAAGGAAGCTGGAGTACAGCTCCGACAGTTCTCTCCGGTATGTGCAGCCTGTTGCTCTAGAACCGACTCTAACTATGTAAATTCTAGCCTGCTAATGGCCTGGTTCATCTTGAGAAGCAAGCGTTTCGATAATCGAGAGAGGCTCAGAAAAATCTAGGATGGATGCTGAAGCCTGTCATGTTCAGCAGCAAGGCATTGGGTTCCCATATTCTGAGAAACTATAAAATGACCCTCAAACTGCTCATAAAACCTGACAGTGCCTAAAACATGCCTTTCAAGGCAAGCCTTATGCAGTCCATACGAATGGCAGCACCTAGACGAAAAATCCGCTGTGAGCGACACTGACATTGGAAACTTTGAAAAGACCAGGATATTTTTCGGGGAAGGTAATAGACTCCCCGGAGATTAGGAAATGGTTTTGAGCAGCTTTCTCGCAAGGAAATAAGGTAACAGAGAGCCGAAATAGATAATAGGAGTAGTGGATTAGACTTTTAAAACACTTAATATGTATGAGCCTTTGTAATGTAGCGTGTGATATATTTCATAGGATTTCGATTCTTATTCTTAATTAAAAGACATTTTAGAACATTATGTTTATAAGATTGGCACATGCAAGTCTCCATTCGTAAGCGTAGGTGCCTTTGTGTGATGCTGAAAATGCCGCCTAAAAGCGGCCGCAAGCACCCCTCCTTACTTTAGCGCGGGGCAACTTTTTTAATCGAATTGATCAAGTGTAATATTCGAATTTCAACTGACTTGATAAGGCCTTCTTGTTTTTAAAGCTGATTGCACGAATAGGCTTCCAAGTAGATCAATGCCGACGGTTCACTTACTAGACTATGTGGCTGGCAATGTTCGAAGCCTTGTCAATGCGATAGAGAAGGTAGGCTACTCTGTTGAGTGGATCAGATCACCAGCAGAGGTCGAACATACAGAAGTGGGTATTCACCTTTCATCTTCTAGGACTTAAACATGCGAATTACGGTCAGCTCTATCGTTTTTGCTTACTCTGGGCATAGAAACTCATTCTTCCTGGGGTCGGCCATTTTGGGCATTGTATGACCCAGTTGTCTTCCGCCGGCTATCTTCCCGCCATCAGACAGCACATAGAGTCTGGCAAGCCATTCCTCGGAATATGTGTGGGCCTGCAAGCGCTTTTTGAGGGGTCTTCCGAAGATCCCAGTGTCCCTGGGCTTGGCTTGATCAAAGGTCATCTCGACCGTTTTAATGATAAGGTAAAGGCTGTGCCACATATTGGGTGGAACAGCGCAAACACGACAAGCAGGGAGGTCTTCGGATTACGTCCTTCCTCCAAATACTACTATGTCCATTCGTACAAGGTTACTTACAGGAAAGGCGAGCTGGAAAGTCAGGGATGGAACGTTGCGACGGCTCGCTACGGCGACGATGAATTCGTGGGTGCGGTGGCTAAAGGGAACATTCTGGCGACGCAGTTCCATCCAGAAAAAAGTGGAATGGCTGGTCTACGAGTCATCAAAGCTTTTCTTGACGGCGTCAGACTGGGCGCGTCAATTAACCCCGCCGAGCTCAATTCTGTTGCTGCCGCAGAAGGCTTGACAAGAAGAGTTATCGCATGCTTAGACGTAAGGACCAATGATGAAGGAGACCTCGTGGTCACTAAAGGCGATCAGTATGACGTCCGAGAGAAGAGTCTAGGTAGGAACGTAAGAAATCTGGGCAAGCCGGTCGAAATGGCCAGAAAGTATTACGAGCAAGGAGCGGACGAAGTAACATTCTTGAACATCACTAGTTTCCGGGATTGCCCTCTCGCTGATCTACCAATGCTCGAGATTTTACGAAAAACATCAAAGACCGTTTTTGTACCTTTAACAATAGGTGGAGGAATTCGAGATACGACCGATACGGATGGCACAAAGGTGTCTGCATTGGAGATCGCGACGATGTACTTTAAGAGCGGAGCGGACAAAGTCTCGATAGGGTCCGATGCTGTCAGCGCCGCTGAGGAGTACTATGCAGCGGGGAGAAATTTGTTCGGAAATACCGCTATTGAACAAATCTCCAAAGCGTATGGCA
>Ga0335075_10011326_pt1 | contig 13483 bp, 11 predicted proteins | sample Lox_Sample_24_FD_206723 | JGI IMG/M metagenome (GOLD analysis project Ga0335075, IMG submission 206723) | Soil microbial communities from Loxahatchee National Wildlife Refuge, Florida, United States - Lox_Sample_2.4 | ecosystem: Environmental > Terrestrial > Soil > Wetlands | place: USA...
GAGGGCTGGTGCTATCCCGACCCGACCGACCCCAGCGAATGCGGCCCCACCTTCGTCGCCCGGTCCTTCGTCCGTGAGGGGGTGCCGTCCCTCATGGACGGCAGCTCCACCGACGTGGAGTCCGCGACCTTGTACCTGACCGACGAGTACGCGCCCGCCTGCGACTCCGGGCAGGGCAACTTCGGCGTCCAGGTCTGGTACACCACCGCCATCATCGGGGGCACCGACTGGGACAACCAGCCGACGTGGAATACCGAGGAGGACAGCAAGTCCTTCGCCGACGGCTACGACTCCAGCTGCCCAGCCGCCTCCGAGGGGTTCACCGTGACCGGGGCCATGACCACCGCCGCCCATGGTTCGCTGGCGACCGTGTCGTTCGGGATCAGGGCCTCCAGCGAGACCGACGAGTACGGCTGGAAGCAGTTCTCCGACGTCGTCACCCTCTCCACCACCTTCGACAAGGCCCCCGGCATCACCAGCCTGACGACCTCCCCCGTCACCTCGTGCACCGCGTCCCCACCCGACACGGTCGGCGACGGCGACGTCACCCTGTACGCGAAGCTGTCGGACCCGCTCGGTTCGAAGGCCCCGTCCCTCACCGCGACCGTCAACGTCACCGACGACGCCACCGGCAAGGCCGTCCCCGGCTCTCCGTTCACGTTCACCGGCCAGGGCAACGGCAGCGCCCCCCCGGTGCTCCTCACGGAGTCTGTCCTGAAGGGGCTGGCGGGCAGCGCGATCACCGAGTTCTCCTGGAATGCGAGCGTCACCGACGGCACCCTCACCAGCCCGACCTCGGCGACCTGCTACTTCGACTACGACCCCACTTCCCCTGGCGCGCCATCGGTGACCGCGGAGGACCCGTCGTACACGATAGGCACCGCGGCGTCGTTCGACGTCACCCCCGACGTCTCGGGCATCACGCCCACCAGCTACGAGTACCAGGTCAACGGCGCCGCGCCGGACACCGTGACCGCGAACTCCAGCGGTGACGCGACGATCTCCGTCACGCCCACCTCGGGCGCCGACGAGCTGAACGTCACGGCGGTCTCCGCCGGCGGCAACATTGGCCAGTCCGCGGTGGTCTTGTTCACCGCCAACGCGCCCAGCCCCGCGGCCGACGGCGACATGACTGGCGACGGCATCCCCGACCTGGTCACCCCGGGCGGCAGCGGCACCGGGCTCGCGCCCGGCCTGTGGCTCGCCAAGGGCGAGGCCGCTTCCAGCGGCTCCGCCGGCGACGGGCAGGTCATCACCTCCGCCGTTGACATCGGGGAAGAAGGCAACGGCTTCGCCGGGGATTACTCCCCGAAAGACTTCACCGGTTCCCAGGTCATCACCGGCCTGTTCAACGACAACGGCCTCCAGGACGCCCTGGCCTACTACCCGTCCGGCAACTACGCCGGACAGGGCGCCATCCTCGACGGCAACGGCGACGGCACCGTCCTCGACGACGCGGACGCGTCGAACACCACCGGCATCCAGTCGGTGGTCTTCACCGCGCTCGACCCCAACGAGGACATCCCGCTTCAGGTCGCCAACGGCTACAACGCGGATCCGAATGACAACGCGGACTACCCGGACCTGATCACCATCAGCGGCGACCCCGCCAACGGCTACTACCTGGAGTACTACCAGAACGGCGGGACCCCCGGATACTGGGCCGCCAGCGACGTCCTGACCAACACCACCCCAGACGGCACCATGGACTGGAACGACTGGCAGATCACCACCATGCAAGAACCGTCCGGCGCCGTCGACATGTTCCTGTACGACTCCGCCACCAAGGCGCTGTACCTGTGGCAGGACTTCACCGTCAACGACACCCTGGACACCGCCAGCTACACCCAGTACGAGCTGTCCTCCGACTGGGCCCCCGGCACGCTGTCGGAGCTTCGCGCCGCCGACATCACCGGCACCGGCCCGGCCCTGTGGGCAGTCACGACCGCGGGGAACGCCACCGCCTGGATCGTCAGTGGCCTGACCGGCACCCCGACGATCACCGCCCAGCCCACGCAGTCGCTGCTGTCACCCACCCACGACTGGCGGCTCGGCGACGGCACCGGAACCACCGCCGCCGACACCGGCACCGGGACCGCATTGCCGCTGACTATGTACTCGGGGACCTCCTGGACCGACGGTGACCTGTTCAGCCCGGCCGTGAGCTTCAACGGCACCAGCGGCTACATGGCGACCAGTTCCCAGGCAATCGATACAACCGGGAGCTGGTCTGTATCCGCGTGGGTCAAGCCGGCCGCCCTCGGCGGCATCGTCATGTCTGAATACGGAACCGAGGCCAGCTGCCTGCGGCTATCCCTCGACACGACTACTACCAACGGCGTGACCACCGGATCCTGGCGGGTTGGTACCACCAACGAGGACTCCGCCAGCGCCACGTCCGTCGTGGCGACCGGCCCCAGCGGATACGGCGCCCAGGTAGGAGTCTGGACGCACCTGACCGCCACCTACGACGCAACCAGCGGGCTCCTGCAGCTATACGTCGACGGCATCCCGGCCGCCGACGCGACCACCACCTCCGTCTGGTCCAGCGGATGCAGCACCTTTGCCCTCGGGCAGTGGATGGCCCCCGGCGACGACATTGGCGGATACTTCAACGGCGAGATCGCCGAGGTTCAGGTCTGGGACGGGACAGTCCTGAACCTGGCCCAAGTAGGGACGATGTCCGGCACCCCCGGCTATGTCCAGTTCCCGACCAACGTGCAGAACACCGGCACGCCCTCGACATGCCTGGACGCCAACAGCAATGACTACCCGGATGACGGCGACGCCATCCAGCTGTGGTCCTGCAACACCAACCCAGAGCAGATCTGGCAGTTCACCGCTGCCGGGCAGCTGGAGAACACCAAGTCCGGGATGTGCCTGGACGCCAACAGCGGTGACTACCCGGATGACGGCGACGCCATCCAGCTGTGGTCCTGCAACACCAATCCAGAGCAGCTCTGGGAGTTCACCGCTGCCGGGCAGCTGGAGAACGCCCAGTCCGGGATGTGCCTGGACGCCAACAGCGGTGACTACGCGGATGACGGCGACGCCATCCAGCTGTGGTCCTGCAACACCAATCCAGAGCAGCTCTGGCAGCTCCCGTAAGCGGAGCGCCCAGGTGCTCGGGCCATGCCTCGAGCACCTGGGCGCCTCCCAGCGCCGTAGGCGATTGACGCCGACGTTCGTGAGCCTGCGCAATGCCAGTGGCCACGCACAGTGGCCGGACCTCGGTGGCGGGTGCCATTCAGCTATTCGTTGACCGGGCCACCGAGGACACTGCACTGCACGCCCCGCGTAGATGACTTACTGAAGGCTTTCCCTGAACGCGCACCGTGGCGCCTGGCGAACGGCATCGCGCCGCGGGCTGTCGGATGCCGAATTGCTCACCGTGGGTGTGTTGCGGGCGCTGCCGCGTTCACCTCCGAGTCCCTCCGCTCACCCGAACAGCCATTCTTGCTCCGGGTTGGTGTTGCAGCTCCAGAGCTGGATGTTATCGCCGTCGCTCGGGTAGTCATTGCTATTGGCGTCCAGGCACATCCCGGTTTGCGCGTTCTCTAGCTGCCCGGCAGAGGTGAAGTGCCATTGTTGCTCCCCGTTGCCATTGCAGCTCCAGAGCTGGATGTTATCGCCGCTGTTCGGGTAGTCATTGCTGTTGGCGTCCAGGCACATCCCGGTTTGCGCGTTCTCCAGCTGCCCGGCAGAGGTGACCTGCCATTGTTGCTCCCCGTTGCCATTGCAGCTCCAGAGCTGGACGGCGTCGCCGTCGCTCGGGTAGTCATTACTGTTGGCGTCCAGGCACGTCGAGGGCGTACCGGAGTTCTGCACGTTCGCTATGCCTTTGGACCAGACTCGGACGTAGTCGACGTCCAGAGTCGACGTGGGGCCTGGGGCCGGGTCAAAGCCACCCGTCACGTTGTCAAGCACGAGCTGCTCAGGATCGGTGCTGATCGCCGGGTTGATGAACTGATCGGTCTCGACGCCGTTGACGTAGAACGTCAGTTGCCCGGCCGACCATGCGACCCCGTAGACGGCCTCAGAGCCTGGGGTGCCGCTCTCGCAGCGGTTCGGGTCGCCGGGGCCGATCGAACTGCCTGAGGGCGGGCTGCCGTAATGGTAGGTGTGGCACTCGCTGCTGGTACCGAGCATCTCCGCGGTGTCGATCTCCCCGGTCGTCGGCCACGGGCCCGGATCGCCGGTCGCCCACAGCGCCGCCCACGTGTTGGTTGGCAAGGTGGCCTCGTACTCGATGAAGACCTCCCCGTTGGCCGGCGGGCTAACCGTCCACGGGCTCGACGCCTCAGCGCAGTTGTCGGCTGTTCCGTTGGTCGTGAGCTCGAGGTCGCCGTTGCTTGAATTGACCGACACAGAGCCGGGCACTGTGCAGTCGGCCCCCGTCAGCGGATTGATGTTCCAATCGCTGTCAATGGTCTGGCCGCTTTGATTCTGGAGAAGCGTCCAACCCGTGCCGCCGCCATCCGGCTGGGGAGTGCTGGCGGCCTGTGCTGCCGGGCTGGCGGCGGCCAGGGGCGTGAGCAGACAAGCAACTGCGATCGCTAGTCCGATGATGCGTCTTCGTCGCATCGTGTCTCCCATCTGTCGTGGTCGTTGCCTTCTGCGTCGCTGAGATGGGCGAACTGCGCAACTTAACCGCGCCCACCTTCGAGCCTCTCGATTGACTGACGAGCGTCGCCTGAAAGATATGTCGAAGGCTCCTCAGTTTCGCAACAAATACGGACAAAACAAGACATATTATATACTTGTATGAAATAGAATCAATAGGCGTTTCGTTTGATTGACAGGACTTTCCGAAGCTCTCAGGTCTGCGGCGGTAAGTCGAGGCCGTCGGTGCTGACCGCAGCTGCGGCGGAGATGTCGTTGTCGGCCTGCCCGGAGCAGCCTCGGCCAGTTGCCTGTTGCTGCACGACACGGCATGAGGTCCCACCACGCACCACACCATCCGTCGCATGCACGTGCTTCTACCGGAACTTCTCCCGGCCGTGCCCTCGAACCCCGACCGTGACGTGCTAGGGCACCCTCGGTGCCAAGGCCTTGACGTTTGTCCTGAGTCTGACGGCTTGTGGTGGGCGCTGCTGGCCCTGGAACTCCGCGCCGACCGTCGCGCTGTACCTGCCGGAGTGCTCGGTGGCGTACCGGCGCATCGCACCGAACATAGCGGCGAGCGCCTCGTACACCGTCCGCGCCAGTCTGATTGTGGCATGTTCAACGACGCGTCAATTATTTTCACGCTAAGCCTGTCGATTTCGCGCGGGCCGTCCGACGTAGAGGTGTCCGCGAAAGCGACCGAGCTTGGAAGGAAGGCCTGTCATGGCCCAGTACGCGATCTTGATCTATACCCACGACTCCGCGCACGCGCCGGACGCCACGCCCGAGGACACCGAGTCCTGCGACCAGCACTCGGACGAACTGGTCGACAGCGGCGTACAGGTGGCGGCCTACGCCCTGACGCCCAGGGACATGGCGACTTCGATCAGGGGCGACATCATCACCGACGGCCCGTTCATCGATTCAAAGGAGGTCGTCGCCGGCTTCTACGTGATCGAGGCACCCGACCTCGACGCCGCGCTGGCGATCGCCCGCACCAACCCGGTCGTCCGCGATGGCGGCGGTGTCGAGGTCCGGCCGGTGCACAGCTCCTACGTCCGGCCCGAAGGCGGGACCGCCGGGTGACAGACGTCGCGGCCGCCCAGACGGCGATCGCCGACGCGCACCGTCGCGAGTGGGCCAGGGTGCTCGCCGCCACGGTGCGCGTCGCGCGGGACCTGGACCTCGCCGAGGAGTGCGTGCAGGAGGCATACGCCTCGGCCATGCAGACCTGGGTCCGGTCCGGCATCCCGGACAACCCGGCCGCCTGGCTCACCACCACAGCGAAGCGGCGGGCGATAGACGCGATCCGGAAAGATACGGCACTGCGCTCCAGGCTGCCGTTGCTCGTAGAGCCCGAAGAAGCGATCGATGGGGTCATCATGAACGAATCCGCGGCGCACGCCGAAGATCCCGGCAGCGTCATTCCGGATGAGCGGCTGCGGCTGATCTTCACCTGCTGCCACCCGGCGCTAGCACAGGAAGCCCAGGTGGCGCTGACCCTGCGACTGGTGTGCGGTGTCCCGGTCGCGGATATCGCCCGGGCGTTCCTGATATCCGAGCCGACGATGGCCGCGCGGATCACCCGCGCGAAGAAGAAGATATCCACCGCGCGGATCCCGTACCGCATCCCGCGGCCCGGCGAACTGCCGGAACGGCTGCGCGCCGTGCTGGCCGTGATCCACCTGCTCTTCACTGCTGGGCACACCGCGCCATCGGGCGCGTCCCTGCTGCGGGGCGACCTGGTGGACCGGGCGATGCACCTGGCCCGGATGCTGCGCGGGCTGTTGCCAGGCGACACCGAAGTACAGGGCCTGTACGCGCTGCTGCTGGTGACCGACGCCCGGCGCGCGACCCGGGCCGATGCCGACGGCCGGCTCGTCCGACTGCAGCACCAGGACCGGTCGCGCTGGGACCGGGACGCCCTCGCCGAAGCCGACGACATCATCGTGACGTGCCTGCGGGCCGGCCCGCCGGGACGGTACGTGCTGCAGGCCGCGATCGCGTCGCTGTACGCCGAGGCGCCAGCGTATGAGCAGACCGACTGGCCGCAGATCGTCACCTTGTACGACAGGCTGCTCGAGGTCTGGCCGTCACCGGTCGTCGCGCTGAACCGGGCGGTGCCGCTGGCGATGGTCGCCGGACCGGAGGCCGCGCTCGCGGAAGTCGAGAGGCTCGACCGGGACGGACGCCTGTCGGGCTACCAGTACCTGCACGCGATCAAAGCCGACCTGCTCAGCCGCCTCGGCCGCACCGGTGAGGCGGCCGACGCCTACCGGCAGGCGTTCGCCCTGGCCGTCAACGAGGCCGAGCGCGCGTTCCTCGCCGAGCAGATACCCGATCACGCCTGAGCCCCGGCATGACGCCGGGTGTGTCAGCTCGCCTGCTGGTAGCGATCGACGATCGCCGTCCGCAACGCCGCCGGTGACCCCCCGAGCGCGGACAGGATCTGGAGCCCCAGCCCCGCGTTCCCCGCGAGCAGCGCGAGCGCGATGTGCTCGACGCCGATGTGCTGGTCGTGCCGGGCAACCGCCTCGCGCAGGCTGATCTGCAGGCATTTCTTGGCACGCGGGGTGAACGGTATGCGCCCCGCCGGCAGGTTGCCCTGCGCCCGGTAACGGCCGGTGGCCTGCGGCGGCCGGGAGACGGGCGCCGATGGCGCCGGGGTGTGGCGCCGGCGGCGCGTCCGGTGCCACACCCGGATGAGGCCGGGCGGGACCGCCCGGTGCGGGTTCAGCCGGGACGGGTGCGGGCCGCCGTGCACGGCCTGGGCCGCCCTGGCGAGCGCGTCGGGCCCGAAGGCTCCCTCGATCCTGGCGCGCACGGCGTCCAGGTCGACGCCGATAGCGGCCAGCGCGTCGGTGTCCAGGCCGGCGAACAGCCCCGCTCCGGCGCCCAGGCCGGCGCGGCGGACGATCTCCTCCTCGACCCGATCCGGGGTGACGCCCTGCTCGCGCAGCACGGCACTCGCGGGCTTGTCGGCGGAGACGACGGCGAGCAGCAGGTGCTCGCTGCCGATGTACCGGTGCCCGAGCCGCCGGGCGTGGTCTTGGGCGTGCACGATGACGACGCGGGCGTCGTCGGTGAACCGCTCGAACATCAGCCCCTCCCGATCCGGCGCCCGTACTTGCGGTGCACGGTCTGCTTGGTCACGCCGAGCCGTTCGGCGATGTCCTGCCAGGACCAGCCCAGCTTCCGCGCGTTCTCGACCTGGAGGACCTCCAGCCGTTCGGCGAGCGCCCGCAGGGCCGCCACCGCCCGGAGCCCGACGTCGGGGTCGTCGCTGGCGGCGCCCTGGGCGATTTCAAGTGTCGATTCCATGCCGTCAGCATATGCTGACGAACGTGGAGGCGTCAACACATGCTGACGCATTCAGCGGGCGCTTCGCGCGGAAGCTCCGGGTCCGTTTCGCGGTTGAGGAACGGCGTGAGCACCACGATCATCAGCGATCCGCGCGTGCCCCGCGCCGCGCCCGCGGCCGGCCGGGACGCGGTCAACGCGATCGTGCGGATGACCGCGGCCCGCGCCTAGCCGCTATGGGTCATGCTGGTGAGGTCGCGCCGGGCCCGCGGGGGCTGTTCGAGCTGGCAGGACTGAACGACTGGTTCACACTCGGCGAGCGCTACCGTTCGCGCTTACCGGGCCAGCGCACCCGGGCCAGCGGTGACCGCCCGCAGGACATCGTCCACCGGGTCGGGCGGGTAGAACGACCAGAGCGCCCAGGTGGCGCCCGCACGGGCGAAACTGTCCATGTCACTGCCGCGATGGGCTTGCAGCACCACGTCGAAACCGTCCAGCGTGCCCCGCTCCGCGGCCACCACCTCGAGCATCGGGCCCAGCGATTCGGGGGTCCCGGCGTCCGGGAAAAGCCCGTCCAGCCGGGCGGCCCGCCGGAGCGGCCGGGGCCTGCCCGAGCCGGAAGCCGCGCACCAGACGGGCGGCCGGGGCTGCTGCAGCGGCCTGGGCAGGAAGGTAACGCCGTCGGCCCGGTAGTGCTCCCCCCAGTGGCTGACCTCGGTGCCGGACCACAGCGCGAAGATGAGCTCCAGTGACTCGTCGAGCATCCCGGCCAGTTCCCGGTTGCCGGTGGGCTCGCCGAACCGTTCGAGCTCCCCGCCGGAGTTGACGCCGAGGCCCACGCCAAGCACCAGGCGACCCGCGGACAGGTGGTCCAGGCTGACCGCCTCGCGGGCCACCTTCTGCGGTCGCCTGCGCGGCAGCGGCGTAACACAGGGTCCGAGCAGGACGCGGCTGGTGCGCGCGGCCATGGCAGCCAGCGACAGCCAGGTATCCCCCACCGGCCCGGGCCGGTCACCCGGCCAGCGCAGCATGTGGTCCCACAGGAACACCCCGTCCCAGCCCGCTTCCTCGGCGGCGATGGCCAGGTCAACCAGCCTGCGCGGATCCGCGAAGCCGTCGAACGGGGGCAAGAACACCGCGTGCCGCATTGGCTTAATTTAGCCCGATTCCCTAAGTGTTAACAGCCCTGCCGCTGAGCCTCACTCACATTCCAAGCATGTGCTTGATATATAAAGATCGGGTAAGGATGCCGCTGCGTCACCAGGGTCGGCGAGCGACCGCGGCAAAGCCGATGCCCTCGGTCGGCCCGAGGCGAGGACGCCCCCGACGGCAGGTTCTATGATCGCGAAGACTTTATTCCTGGCGAAGATAATTCATCGTATAGGTGCACGAAATATTCACGGTAAAAAATGTTAACTCGAAAGTATGCCGAAAGCGGCAAGGTCCCGCGCTTCATGCCCGCGTAAGCTCACGCCGACGGGAGGCCGATCGCGGTCGGCTTCGGCGGGCTGGTCGCGGTAGCGGCGGAAGCCGGGCAGCGCCGCGCCGAGCGCGATCGTCCCGAGGATCGTCGCCACGCCGCCGGCCAGCGCGCTGATCTCCGGCGTCGTCAGCGACCCGACGACGCCCGACTCCAGCGACCCGATCTGCCCGGCGCCCGCGCCCACCAGGTAGTCCGCCGCGTTCACCCGGCCGCGGAACTCCTCCGGCGTGGCCGCCTGCACGATCACGCCGCGGAACACCACGGTGAACGTGTCCGCCGCCCCCGCCACGCCAAGCGCGAGCAGCGTCAGCCACAGCGACGGCGCGACCGCGAATACCGCGAACGCCGCGCCCCACACCGCGACGGTGGTGAGCATCACCAGGCCGTGCCGTGACGCGCGAGTCACCGGGCCGGACAGCACCGCGGTGACCATGCCGCCGACGCCGATCGCGGCCGTGAACAGCCCGAGGGTCCTCGGGTCACCGCCGAACCGCTGGGCGTTGATCGCCGGGAACAGCGAGACCGGCAGGGCGAAGAACGTCGCGTTCGCGTCGGTGAGGAACGCGCCGAGCAGGGCCTGGCTCCGCCTGATGAAGGACAGGCCCTCCACGGTCAGGGCAAGGTTGCTCCGCCCGGGGCCATGCGTTTTCGGGGCGGGCATGGCGGGGATGCCGCTGACGCCGTAGAACGACCCGGCGAAGCTCACCGTGTCGATGAGGTAGCAGCCTTTCACCCCGAACCCGGCCGCGACCACGCCCGCCAGGGCGGGCCCGGCCATCATCATCACCTGGAAGACGATCCGGTTCAGCGCCATCGCCGCCGCCCGCCGCTCGGCCGGCACGAGCGCCGGGATGAACGTCCGGCGCGCGGGCGCGTTGATCGCGGAGACCGCGCTGGACGCCGCCTCGAGGACGTACATCAGCCACAGCCAGCTCAGGCCCAGCGCCGCCTGGGCGAACAGCAGCGCCGACACCGCCGTCTGGCACACGGTTATGACCAGGACCAGCTTGCGCTTGTCGAACCTGTCGGCAAGCGTGCCGCCGGGCAGCGCGATGACCAGCATCGGCACGAACGTCGCGACGCCGAGCGCCCCGACCGCTGCCGTCGAATGTGTCATGTCGTAGACCTGCAGCGTCACCGCGAACATCGTCATCGCGCTGCCGACCGACGACAGCATGGAGCCGAGCCACAGGCGGCGGAACGCGGGGATCTCGCGCAGGGGCGTGATGTCTGTGAGCAACTTCACTCCACCACTATAACAGCACTTATATAAGTACTGTCATATCAATAATATATAGTGGGAGCCGTGAGCGAGCACACGACGCCTGACCCGACCGAGACCAGCCGCCTGCGGCCGCTGTTCCGGCTGCTGAACGCGATGGACGACGAGATCGCCCGGGTGTACGCGGAAAACGGCATCGCCGACCTCAAGACCACCTGGGTGATGGAGATCCTCCGGCTGAACGCGCTCGGGCCGATGACGATCGCCGACCTCGCCCGGTCCGTCGGGCGCACCCACTCGGCGATGAGCCAGAAGGTGGCCGCGATGCGCGCCGCCGGCTGGGTCAGCACCAGCGCCGGCCCCGACGCGCGCAGCAAGAAGGTGGCGCTCACCCCCAAGGCGGAGCAGGTCGCCGGCAAGCTGGCAGCCGAATGGCGCGCCACCGAGGCGTCCATCGCCGAGATCGAGACGGAGATCCCCTACCCGCTCAGCCGGGTGGCCGAGGACCTCCGCCAGGCCCTGCACCGCAAGAGCTTCCACGACCGGATCATGGAGAAGCTGGGTAAAGACCCCTCGTGGGATAGTTCGTAACTTTCACCTGCGATATTGTTTCCCATGCTGCAAGAGCCCCAGACCGACTCTGGCAGGGCTCCTTCATCCCGAACGGGATCGTGGCGGCGCCCCCTGCTCGCCTTGCTCCCCGTCGCGGTGCTTGTCGTCATCATCGTGATCTACCGGCATGCCCTCAGCCAGTCCCTGCACGTGCTTGGCCGCGCGAACCTGGCGTGGCTGCTGCTGGCGCTGGCCGCCGAGGTCGTGTCGCTGACCTCGTTCGGGATGAGCCGGCGCAGGCTGCTGCGCGCCAATGGGCACCGTATCTCGCTGCGCTCGGTGCTGGCGATCACCTACGCGGGCAACGCGCTGTCGACGTCCGTCCCGGTCGCGGGCACCGAGCTGGCCGTCGTCTACTCCTACCGTCAGTTCCGCCAGGCCGGCGTGGACGCGGCGACCACCAGCTGGTCGCTGACCGTCTCGTGGATCTGCTCCACCTCCGCGCTGGCGCTGCTTGTGGCCGCCGGGTCGGTGGTGCACGGGGTGACGGCCGCGTCCGTGCTGGGGTTCGCGGGCGCCGTGCTGTACCTGCTGCCCGGCGCGGGCGTGCTGCTCGCGCTGCGCTTCGACCGGGTCCGCGGTGTGGTGCACGTGGTGCTCGCGTGGCTCGCCGGGCTCAGCAAGCGGATGTTCGGCAAGCCGGACAATGGCGCTGAAGGCATGGACCGCTTCCTCGACGAGGTGTCGAGCACCCGGCTGCCGCTGCCGGGCTACGCGTGGGCGTCCGGCCTGGCGGTCGCGAACTGGGCGTTCGACTGCGCGGCGCTGGCCTGCGCGATCCGGGCGATGGGACAGCCGGTGCCCTGGGGGGACCTGCTGCTCGTCTACGGCGCGGGCGCCGCGGCGGGCAGCACCGGGGTCACCCCCGGCGGGTTCGGCATCGTCGAGCTGGTGCTGACCGCCGCGCTCACCGCCGCCGGCCTGCACAGGCCGGCGGCGCTCGCCTCCGTGCTCGCCTACCGTCTGGTCAACTTCTGGCTCGTCCTGCTCGCCGGCTGGATCACCATGGGATTTCTCACCCATCCCGTGCGGATGCGGCGGCCCGGCCGCCGGTTAGTCTCCCTGTTGTGCCCCCACAGTGTCAGATCAGCCTCCGCGAGCTTGCCAGCGAGCCGTATCCGCTGCTGGCACGGCTGCGCGAGCGCGCTCCTGCCTGCTGGGTGACCCCGCTGAACGCCTGGCTGGTCACCGGCTACTCCGCCGCGGTCGCGGTGCTTGCCGACGCCGCGACCTTCACCGTGGACGACCCCAGGTTCACCACCGCGCGGGTTACCGGCCCGAGCATGCTGTCCCTGGACGGCGACGGCCACGCGCGGCACCGGGCCCCGTTCACGCACGCCTACCGGCCCGGGGAGCTGAACAGGCGGCTGGCGGCGTTCACCGAGGCCGAGGCCGCCCGCCTTGCGGAGGCGATCCGGCCGGGCGGGCGGGCCGAGCTGCGCACCACGGTGGCGGGCCCGCTGGCCGCCGCGGTGATGGCCGAGGCGCTGGGGCTCTCCGGGGTCGGGGTGAGCCCGGGCACCGTGCTTTCCTGGTACCGCGACATCGTGGCGGCCGTCGCGGCGCTGCCCGCCGCCGCACCAGGTACCCCGGTGACCGTCGGCTCGTTCACCGCCCTGGCGTCCAGCCTGCGCGAGGCCATCGCCGACGGCCGGGCGCCGCTGCTCGCCGGCGCCGCCGCATCCGGGGCGCTGACGGCCGATGAGGTGATCTCCAACGCGGCGGTGCAGCTGTTCGGCGGGATCGAGACCACCGAGGGAATGATCTGCAACGCAGCGCTGCACCTGCTCAGCCACCCGGCGCAGTGCGAGCGGGTGCGGGCCGATCCGGCGCTGCTGCCCGCCGCGGTCGAGGAATCACTGCGGCTGGAACCGGCCGCGGCGGTGGTCGACCGCTACGCGACCGCGGACACCGCCCTGCACGGGGCCGGCATCCGGCGCGGCGACCCGGTGATCGTGTCGATCACCGGGGCCAACCGCGACCCGGAGGCCTTCCCCGACCCGGACCGGTACGACATCCGGCGGCCGAACTCCGCCCGGCACCTCGCCTTCGCCCGCGGCCCGCACTTCTGCCTGGGCGCCCACCTCGCCCGCCTGGAGGCGACCGCGGCGGTCGGCGCGCTGCTGGCCCGGCTGCCCGGGCTGCGGCTTGATCCGGGGCGGCCGCCGGTGCCGTACGGCCAGGTGTTCCGCAAGCCGGACGAGCTGCACGCGCTGTGGGAGGGACGCCCGGGTGATTGACGCACGGCAACGGAACGTGGC
>Ga0335075_10011327_pt1 | contig 13483 bp, 13 predicted proteins | sample Lox_Sample_24_FD_206723 | JGI IMG/M metagenome (GOLD analysis project Ga0335075, IMG submission 206723) | Soil microbial communities from Loxahatchee National Wildlife Refuge, Florida, United States - Lox_Sample_2.4 | ecosystem: Environmental > Terrestrial > Soil > Wetlands | place: USA...
TCCAGCTCCTGGACGGTGGCCACCGGATGACTGAGGCTGCCATCGCCCGACGCCGACCCCGACGGCGACGCATACAGATTGCAGCTCGCCCGGCCTGCCGCCGGCGATGCCGGCGGCTCCGATCCGGTGCGACTGACCACCTCGGCACCGACGGCTCCCACCGCCACGACGATGATGACGGCGAGCAGGATCCGGTTGCGCATGCCCGCCTCACAGTAACCCGCGCGGTCCGCGGGCACGGCCGCTTCCGGGGCAGCTGGGATCATCCGCGGGGTGAGCTCGGTGGCCTACATCGTGTTGTCGCACCGCGACCCGGCGCAGGTCGCCCGGCTCGCCGACCGCCTGGTGCGCAGCGACCCGGCCGGCCAGGTGGTGGTGGCCCACGACCCGGCCGCCGGCCCGCTTGGAATCGCAACCGCCGCCGACGCCGGCGGCCGCATCCATGTCCGGCCCTCGTCGTCGCCACGGCATTGGGGTGGGTTCGGGCTGGTGTCGGACCTCCTCGAGGCCATCGAGTGGGCACTTGATCACCTCGACGTCGGGTGGCTGGCCATCCTGTCGGGCCAGGACTATCCGCTGCGCCCGTTGGCCGGCTACGGCGAGGAGCTGGAGGCCAGTGGGTTCGACGCCTTCGTCTCCGCGCGCCGCGTCCCCTTCGAGCGCCCGCCCGCGACCGATAGCCCGGGGCTCTACCTCGACGCCCGCTACTACTACCGGTGGTGGCCGCTGCCGCGGTGGCTGCTGGGGTGGGCGAACGGCCGGCGGATCAATGGCCCTCTGAGCGAGCTCATCCGCCGGTTCTCCGCACGCCAGCGCTGGGTCTTCGTCTGGCGCCTGCCGCGCGGTGCCGGCGACATGATCGGCGTGCGCCGCCGCCGGCTCCCCTTCGACGAGGCCTGGCCATGCTGGGTGGGTTCACAGTGGCTGACGATGTCGCGCACGGCGGCCGAGGAGGTCCGCGCCGTGCTGGCCGCCCGCCCGGAGCTCGTCTCGCTCTACCGTCATTCGATCATCGCCGACGAGTCGCTGCCCCTCACGGTCCTGTGCAACGCCTCCCTGCTGCGCGTGTGCTTCACCAACCACCATCAGATCCGCATGACCGGGCCGGGGCTGTCGCACGCAGCGATCCTCACCGTGGATGACCTGCCTGGGCTGCGCGCCTCGGGAAAGTGGTTCGCGCGCAAATTCGATCCGGCCGTCGACACCGAGGTGCTCGACCGCCTCGATGAGGAGATCCTGGCCGCGGCCGGCTAGTACGTGGGCGGCGCGCTCGTGGCCGGTCGGTTACTGCCGGCTGCCGGCGCGGCGGGCGCGGGCCATCCGGGCGCGGCGCGCCTGCGCCATCTCGGCGCGGCGGCGAGACCGGCGACGGCGGGCCAGCGCGGTGCGGGCGCGCAGCACCTTGCGCGCGGTGTGCGCGGTGGTCTTGCGCGACTTGGGCTGCTTCTTGGCCGACGTCTTGGTGCTCTTGGCCGGCTTGGTGATGCTCACCGGCGTGAAGGTGGTGGCCGGCTTGGAGGGGGTGCTGGCGCCCGAGCCGGTGCTCGGCGCCGAGGAGGTCGTTCCCGTGGTGCCTGAGCTCGTGGTGCCCGAGGTCACCGGGGACGCCGCTCCCTGGTCGGCACCGAGGCCGCCGTCCCAGAGCCCCCACGCGGTGAGGGTCGCGGGGCTGGTGGTGGTGAGGCGGTAGTCGTGATCGGCGGGGTCGGCCAGAGCGGGAGCGGTGGTGGTGTTGCCGCTCATGGTGATGCCGCTGGCTGACGCGATGCCGCCGGGGTTGTTGTAGACGATGTTGTCGGTGAAGCTGTTACCGGCGCCCAGACCACAGCAGGTGGAGATCCCGACGCCTTGGGTGAGTCCGGCGTTGGGGAGTCCGGTGGAGTTGAGGATGATGTTGTGGTCGATGGTGTTGCCGGTGACGGTGGTGCTGCCGCCGATGACAAAGCCGGAGCCGGCGCCGTCGATGACGTTGTCGTAGATGTGGGCGTTGGTGGCGGCGGGGTAGACCTGGACGCCCCAGCCGTGGGGGTCGTTCCACATCCAGTTGTCGTAGATCTGGACGTTGTTGCCGTGGCTGAGGTAGATCATCTGGTCATAGGCCTGGCATTGTCCGAGGTCGTGGATGCGGTTGTTGCGGATGATGGCGTTGTCGGCGGGGTGGTTCCAGCCGATGCCGATGCCGTTGCCGCGCAGGCTGGCGACTGACTGGTAGAAGTCGTTGTCCTGGAAGATGTCGCCGACGCCGTCGATTTCGAGGCCGTTGGAGACGGGGTAGGGGCAGTTGGTGCCGGAGCGTTGGCTTGAGTAGAGGTTGTTGGAGCCGTCGATGTTGAGGCCTGAGAGGGTGAGGTAGGAGGCTTGCATCTCGATCAGGCCGTCGATCTTGGCGGTGGCGCCGGGGGCGGTGGTGATGGTGATCTGGCCGGTGGCGGTGCCGGAGTTGTTGAGCACGTGGTCGGTGCTGATGCTGCCGTAGGTGCCGGAGAGCAGGCAGCCGGTCTGTCCTGGCGCCAGCGCCCAGTCCAGCTCCTGGACGGTGGCCACCGGATGACTGAGGCTGCCATCGCCCGACGCCGACCCCGACGGCGACGCATACAGATTGCACGTGGTGGCAGCCGAGGCTGAGCCGGCGCCGAGTGCACACGCCAGGAAGCTGGTGATCACCAGGAGCAGCAGCGTCCGACGGTATCCGCGCATGGCACACCTATCGGCCGGGGTGCCGAGATCGGCCTGCGGGTCGTCGCAGACCTCAACGTATGGTGGAGGCGGGTCAGGAGGCGGCCGAGCGCACCTGGAACCGTGCCCCGAGGACACGGCTCACGTGCCGGCGCTCGGCGGCCCGACGGCGCGCGCGACGGCGACGGGTATGCGCGACCTTGGCGCGGGTGTGCGCTGCCGCCGGGACGGCCACCGGACCGGTGTCGTCGCCACCGTCCCACAGGCTCCAGTCGGTGAGCGCCGAAGGCGTATGGCTGGTGGTCCGGTAGTCGTGGCTGGTGACGTCGGCGAGGTTGGGTGCCGACGTGGTGTTGCCGCTGAGCGAGACGCCGGAGGCGGCGGCGATGCCGCCGGGGTTGTTGTAGACGACGTTGTCGGTGAAGCTGTTGCCCGAGCCCAGGCCACAGCAGGTCGAGATGCCGACGCCGCTCACCCCGGCGGCGGGCAGGCCGGTGGAGTTCATGATGATGTTGTGGTCGATCGTGTTGTCGGCGACCTGGTCGCTGCCGCCCAGCACGATGCCCGAGCCGGCGCCGTCGATGACGTTGTCGTAGATGTGAGCATCGCTCGCGTTCGGATACACCTGGATGCCCCAGCCGTGGCGGTCGTTCCACATCCAGTTGTCATAGATCTGGACGCCCGTGCCGTGGGCCAGGTAGATCATCTGGTCATAGGCCTGGCACTGCCCCAGGTCGTGGATGCGGTTGTCGCGGATGACGGCGTTGTCGGCCGGATGGTTCCAGCCGATGCCGATGCCATTCCCGCGCAAGGCGGCGACCGACTGATAGAAGTCGTTGTCCTCGAAGACGTCCCCGGTCCCGTCGATCTCCAGGCCGTTGGATACGGGCGCCGCGCAATTGGTTCCGCTGCGGCGGCCGGTGTAGAGGTTGTTGGATCCGTCGATGCTCAGCCCGGCCACCGTGGTGTAGGAGCCCTCGACCTCGACCAGGCCCACCACCTTGGCCTGCTGTCCGGGCGCCGAGGTGATCGTGATCGGGTCCTGGGCGGTGCCGTTGGTGGCCAGGCGGTGGCTGGTCGACACCGAGCCGTAGGTTCCCGCCAGCAGGCAGCCGGTCTGTCCCGGCTTCAGCGCTGCGTCAAGGCCCTGCACCGAGCCGAAGGGATGGTTGAGCGAGCCCGTGCCCGACGAATCAGAGCCGGTGGGCGATGCGTAACGGTCACAGCCGGAGGCTGCTGACGCGGTGGGGGCCAACGTTGCGGCCGCCATGACGCCGACGACCATCGCGGTAGCGGCAAGCCGCTCTCCCAGGTGCATGCCCCGGCCATCGGGACCGGGTCCACCTGCCTTGAGCGCGGGATGCGTAGATGCGCGGGTTCGCAGCGGGAAAGGTGTGCACTTCACATCCAGGGCTATGCCCGACCCGATTGCCAACTACGGGGGCGCACAGGTTTTGTGACGGAAACAACAGAGTTGGCCGCGCAACGGCGGTGTTCGAACCGGCCGACGTCGCGATAATCGTCCGGTGCCTGACCCCGGATCCGCCAAACCGCACGTGCTGACACTGACCGATGTGGTCGGTCTGGGCGGGGCCGAACGCGTCGCCGAGGACCTGTGCGTGCTCGCCGATCCGCAGCGGTTCCGGCGGTCGTTGTGCGTGACCCGGCCCACCGCTCACGTGAACGGATCCGAGGCCAGCCTGGCCCGGCTGCGCGAGTCGGGAGTCGAGGTCATCCTGGCCGAGCGCCGCCACCGCCTCGACTGGCGCGCCGTTCAGCGTCTGGTGTCACTGCTGCGCCACGGCCGTGTCGATGTCGTGCACGCGCACAAGTTCGGGTCCAACGTGTGGGCGGCGATGCTCGGCCACGCGCTCGGCGTGCCGGTGGTGATCGCCCACGAGCACACCTGGTCGTTCGAGGGCCAGCCGGCCAGGCGGGTGGCCGACCGCGAGGTGGTGGCACGGCTGTCGGACGCCGTGATCGCGGTGTCCGAGGCCGACCGATCCCGCATGATCGCCACCGTGGGGATGCCGGCCGATCGGGTCGTCCTCGTCCACAACGGGATCGCCGGCGCGGGGCCGGGCGACGGGGAGGCGGTCGCCCGGGAGCTCGGTCTGCGCCCCGGGGCGCCGGTCCTGCTCCAGACGGCCACCTTGCGGCCGCAGAAGGCCGTCGAGGTGATGATCGCCGCCGCCGCGATCGTCCGCCGAGCCCATCCCGACGTGAGGCTGCTCATCGCCGGCTACGGCGACGTCGCGCGGCTGCGCACGGTGGCGGCAGACCACGGCGTGAGCGACGAGGTGATGGTGCTCGGCCCGCGCACCGACGTCGCCGATCTGCTGGCCTGCGCCACGGTCGGCGTCCTCTCGTCGGACTTCGAGGGGATGCCACTGGCGGTCCTCGAGTACATGGCGGCCGGGCTGCCGGTGGTGGCCACCGATGTCGGCGGGCTGCCCGAGATGGTCCGGGAGGGGGAGACCGGCTTCCTGGTGGCGCCACGCGACCCGGCGGCCCTTGCCGAACGGGTCGTGCGGCTGCTCGACGATCCGGCCATGGCGCGCGACATGGGCGCCCGCGGCCGCGTCCGTCAGCAGGAGAGCTTCTCCCAGACGGCGATGGTCGGCGCGGTCGCCGAGCTGTATGAGCGGCTGCTCGCCGCCAAGGGGATCAGCGTGCCGGGAAGCGCGACGAGCGCCGCAGCCGGCGCACCGGTCCCGCAACCTTGAGCCGAAACCGGCGCCACGTGTCCGGGTGGTAGATCCCGATCCGGGGCGCGCGCAGCGGGCCCTCGTCGTGCAGGTCGGCCGACAGCTTGGCTCCGGCCTCGTATCCGGCGGCCGCGGCGGCGGCCGCGACCCGCTCGTCGACATCTCCATAGGGGTAGGCGATGGAACGGCACGGCCGGTCCAGGGCCTCGGCGCAGAATTCGCGTGACGCGACGAGCTCGCGGCGCAGGGCGTCGTCGTCGAGCGTGGTCAGATGGGGGTGGGTGTGCGTGTGCGAGCCGATCTCCCACCCGGCATCGGCCAGCCGCCGCAGGTCCGCCCAATCCATCGCGGCCAGCTCCGAGGCGAAGGGTGACTGCTGCCAATGGGCGACGCCCGGCCACTCCAGGTCGGCGCCGCCGTCCATGAACGCGGTGGGGGCAAACACGGTGGCCGGTACGCCGAGGCGGTCAAGGATGGGCGCGGCGCGGTCACGCACCGAGGCAAACGCGTCATCGAAGGTGACCGCCACCACGCGTCCGGGCCGCCGATCGACGACCGCCTGGCTGAACGTCGCCGGGCGCCAGCCGCGACGCAGCAGAAAGGCGATGTGGCGCTCGAAGGCCTCCGGCGTCACCGACAGGTCGGCGTCCCAGTCGACGCTGAGCGCGTGGTAGCAGAGCACGAGGACCTGGGCCATCGGTCAGATCCGCGTTGGCCGTCGGGAGGGCGAGACGACAGCCGAGTTTGGACCTGGGGCCAATGCGCTCACGAGATGCGCCCAGCACCATATCGGCATGACCACTCCCTCCAGTTCCTCGCGCATCCTGCTCCTTGCCGACCGGCGCGTGCCGGCGTCCAGTGGCGGCGTTCGCATCCAGCGCTACCGGCTCGCGCGCGTCCCCCGCGGCGCGCGCGCCGGTGAGACCGCGCGGCGCCTCGGCAGCGCCAAGACGATCTAGCCCCACCAAGCGGCGGGTCCCAACCTCCCGGAGCGCTACGATCTGAGTATGGATTATCAGGTTGAGCCCACTCGGTCGCGCCCCCCGGTCCTCAAGCGGGTCGGAGCCGGCCTGGTACTGATCGTGGCGGCGGCCCTCGCCATCCACTTCATCATCGGTCTGATCATGACCGTGTTCTGGATCGTCGCCATCGCCGCTGCGGTGATCGCGGTGATCTGGGCGCTGCGCACGATCTGAGGACCCTTCTCCGTGCAGGGCCTCGGGCTGCTGGTCATCCTGTTCTTCTTCGGCTTGGCCGGAGGCATGGTGGGACGCATGAAGGGCAGCTCATTCGTGATCTGGTTTCTCGTCTCGTTCTGCGTGCCGTTCATCGGGTTGATCGCCGCGCTGTGCTACCGGTGGGATCGTGACGAGCTCCGACGGCAGTGCCCGTCGTGCGGCCGGGTGATCAAGCTGCATGACGCCGTGTGCACGAACTGCGGCGAAGAGCTGGAGTTCCCCGAGTTCGCGCTGGCCTCCGAGCGGGCGGGGCTCAAGCACGCTCGGTCGTCGGGCTGAGCGGGGCCGCTTCCTCGGCGCCCAGTGCGCCGTCGAGGAACCGGTCCAGCGCCGCCTGGGCCTGCTCCTGGGCCCAGCCGGGGCGCAAGGTGTGGTCATTGACCTCGATGTGCTCAAAGGTGATGCCCGGTGACCGTTCCAGCTGAGCCCGCCACCCCGAGCGCTCGAGCTCGTCGGCCAGCGGCTCGCGCTCGGCGAACAGGAACAGCACGCGCTTGCCCGAGTCGCGCAGCCGGCCGAGGACGCGGTCGGTCTCGCTCTCGCTCGGCCCCGCCTGGCGCGAGGCGGCCAACCGCCGCAGCCAGCGGCCCGGCAGGGCCACCAGCCAGCGCAGGACCTCCCTGATGAGCTGGGGCGAGGCGACGCGCCGGATACGCGCCAGTGACGGCCGCTCGGTCACGAGGGTCCTGACGTACCGCCCCGCGGCCAGCCCGTCATCCCAGACGACGACGCGGCAGTTGAGCAGGGCGGCGGCGCGCACCCGGTCATCGGCGGCGCACAGCCGCAGCGCCCAGTAGGACCCCGAGCACAGCCCCACCAGGACAAACGAGGTGCCCACGCCCCGCGCGCGCATCGCGTCCATGGCCTGGCTGACCTGCGTCAGCAGCTCGGGCCGGTGAAACAGGGCGTCATCGGGATAGCCGACGTCGGCGCCGTCGGCATCGCCGATCCCCTCGATGTCGAGCCGCAGCGTGGGCACCCCGCGCGCCGCCCAGCGCCGCGCGGTCTGGACCCAGATCCGGCTCGGGCCGATGCGGCGGACCGCCCCGGTGTTGAGCAGCACCGCGCACGGGCCGCCCACCGGCGCGGAGGGCTCGGTGAGGATGCCGCGCAGGGTCACGCCGCCGGCGTCGAGCTCGACGGGAACCTCGCTCCAGGCGCCGCCGTCGAGGCGGTCGGTGGCCACCGGGCGCGGGGACCCGGCGGCGTTGGGGGACCCGGCCTCGGGGGCCTCGGGGGCCTCGGGGGCCTCGGCGGCCTCGGCGGCCGCGGCGAGCCCGGCCGATTCGGCCAGCCAGGCGGCGACCTCGCCGAACACCGCCCGGGCGGGCTCGGCGCTCTGTGGATGCGAGGTCATCGCCGCGTACCCGTCACCCGCCGCCGTGCTCATCGCAATGCCCTGAGCAGCGAGGTGGTCGTGCAGGCGGGCGTCGACGGCGATCCCGTCGCGCTCCAGCATCAGGACCCGCCGGCTCACCGGGCGCTCGACCGTCAGGGCGGTGAGGTCCAGGCCCTCGAGGTCGCGCACAGTGACTGGGCTCAGGCGAAACCCGGCCGCCTCGAGCGTCCCCTCCGGCGGTGCCGGAGGCTGGGGCAGCCCGTCGAAGAACTGCTCGGTCTCGAGTTTGGAGAACGCCCGCAGCTGGCGGATGACGGTCCGTCCCCGCGCGCCAACTGACCACAGGACGAGGTCATCGATGTCGGCGCCCTCCGCCGCAGCCCGGTAGGCGAGCATCCCGCCGACGGCCATCCCGACGGCGACGATCCGCCGCGCTCCCGTCTCGCCCCGCAACCACGCGGCCGCCGCGCCGATGGCGGCGGTCCACGCCGCCACCCGATCGGGATCGTCGACCGATCCGCCGCTGTCGCCGGTGGAGGGAAGGTTCAGGCGCAGCGTGGTGTGCCCGGCCTCGGCCAGCGACCGGGCCCAGGCCCGCCGCGGACGGTAGGAGGCCACCTCCTCCCAGCCGAAGGGCGGGCACAGGATGACGGCGACGCCGGAGGGGTTGGCGGCGCGATGGAGAACGGCAAAGCTGGCGTCCTCGCCCGCCCCCAGGTAGAGCGCCTGCTCGATCTCGGACACCCGCGAAGCGTAGCCGGGGCCTCCCGCCACCAGACGGGCCGTACACTGAGGCCGTCGCGGGCGATACAGATCCGCCCGGGCCGCAATTCCCGCTCGAGAAAACCCCAGAAAGGAGGAAGCGGATGCGCGCAGTCGATGCATTGATGGAGTGCCTGAAAGCGGAGGGTGTCGACGTGGTATTCGGCCTTCCTGGAGGGGCGAATCTCCCCACCTACGACGCCTTCTATGACGCCGGCATCCGCCACATCCTCGTGCGCCACGAGGCCGGCGGCGGCCACGCGGCCGAGGGCTATGCCAAGGCGACGGGCCGGGTGGGCGTCTCGCTGGCCACCAGTGGCCCGGGGGCGACCAACCTCATCACCCCGATCACCGACGCGATGATGGACTCGGTCCCGGTGGTGTTCATCACCGGCCAGGTCCGCACCGAGCTGCTGGGCACCGACGGGTTCCAGGAGGCCGACACCATCGGCATCACGATGCCGGTGGTCAAGCACAGCTTCATGATCCAGCACCCCCTGGAGCTCCCGCGCACCATCCACGAGGCATTTCATCTGGCGCGGACCGGCCGCCCCGGGCCCGTCGTGGTGGACATCCCGCAGGACCTCAGCCGGGCCGACATCCCGTACGAGCCGGTGGACGACATCCATCTGCCCGGCTATCAGCCGACCACCGAGGGCAACCAGAAGCAGATCAAGCTGGCCGCCAAGGCGCTGGCCAACTCCCGCCGTCCGGTCATCTACGCCGGCGGTGGAGTGGTCTCGGCCAACGCGGCCGGGGAGCTGACCGAGCTGGCCACCGCGGACCGCTTCCCGGTCACCTGCACAGTGATGGGCCTGGGTGCCTTCCCCGGCACGCACGAGCAGTGGCTGGGCATGCTCGGCATGCACGGCACCCGCACCGCCAACTACGCGATGGACGAGGCTGACCTGATCGTGGCCATCGGGGCCCGCTTCGATGACCGGATCACCGGCAAGCTGTCGGAGTTCGCGCCGCGGGCCAAGTTCATCCACATCGACATCGATCCGGCCGAGATCTCCAAGAACGTCCCGGCCCATATCCCGATCGTCGGCGACGCCAAGAACATCCTGCCGCGGCTCACCGCGGAATACCGGGCGCTCGAGGCGGACCCGGCCAGGCTGGAGGAGTGGTGGACCCGCGTCCACAAGTGGCAGGAGCGCCACCCGCTGACCTACACGGACTCGACGGACTCCGAGATCAAGCCGCAGTACATGATCGAGGCGCTCTACGAGGCCACCCGCGGCGACGCGATCGTCGTCTCTGACGTCGGCCAGCACCAGATGTGGACCGCTCAGCGCTACCACTTCGCCCGGCCCCGCCGCTGGATCAACTCGGGCGGCCTGGGCACGATGGGCTTCGGCCTGCCGGCGGCGATGGGCGCTCAGGTGGGGTGCCCCGACGACACCGTCGTCTGCGTCGCCGGGGACGGATCGGTGCAGATGAACATGCAGGAGCTCGCCACGTGCGCCGAGGAGAAGATCCCGATCAAGGTGTTCATCATGAACAACGGGTACCTGGGCATGGTCCGCCAGTGGCAGGAGCTGTTCTGGGACAAGCGCTACAGCCAGGTCGAGATGGGCCAGTACCCCGACTTCGTCAAGCTGGCCGACGCCTACGGGGCCACCGGCCTGCGCCTCACCGACAAGACGACGCTGGTGGCCGACATGCGCGACGCGCTCGCCCTCGAGGGCCCGGTCCTCGTCGACGTCCGCGTCACGCGCGAGGAGAACACCTATCCGATGATCGCGCCCGGCCAGGCCGCGCGCGACATGGTGGGCTGACTCATGGCCACGAACATGCGAAGGACGGTGCGCCATGGGTGAGCCCGGCACCAAGGAGATCCTGTCGCTGGACCAGCTGGAGGCGGTGTCGGGCCTGCGCACCGGCCGCAAGCACATCCTGTCGATCCTGGTGGAGAACAAGCCGGGCGTCCTGACCCGGATCGCCGGGCTGTTCGCCCGCCGGGGCTTCAACATCGACACCCTCGCCGTCGGGCCGACCGACGACGACACGGTCAGCCGCATCACGCTGACCCTCGACGGAGCGGTCCACCCGATCGATCAGGTCACCAAGCAGCTGCACAAGCTGGTCAACGTCCTGAAGATCCGCGATCTGGAGCCGGGGGAGACCCTGGCCCGGGAGCTGGCCCTGTTCAAGGTGTCGGCCGACGGGTCCTCGCGCGCCGAAGTCATGCAGATCTGCGAGATCTTTCGCGCCAAGGTGGTCGACGTGACCAAGCGCTCGGTGGTGGTGGAGGTCACCGGCACCTGTGACAAGGTCGACGCCTTCGAGGCCCTCGTCCGGCCGTTCGGGCTCATCGAGATGGCCCGGACGGGCGAGATCGCGATCTCCCGCGGGCGCAGCGAGACCTGACCCGAGTGCTTGTGACCGACATCGCGCTCGAGGAGCGCCGCTCCACGCTGGGCGAGAGCACCGTGTTGTGGGCCGGACCCGAAGGGGTCACCGTCGCTCCCGACCGGTGGCTCGCGCTCAGCGGAGCGCCCAGCGTCGAATACAACGCCGCCCTGGTCCACGGCGACGGAGGCGCCCTGGACACCACGGTCGAGGAGGTACTCGCAGCCGGTGCTCCGACGGTGGTGATGGTCGCCGGACAAGCCGGGGAGAAAGTCTCCGGGCTCCGCGACCGTGACTGGATCCCCATCGGCAACCTCGCCCTGATGCAGCTCGAGTTGAGCGATTGGGCGCCCGCCACGGCCCGGCGGGCGCGACGCCTTGACCTCGCCGATCATCCCGCGGTGCGAGAGCTCGTCGGCGAGGTGTACGGCGTCGGGCCAGGGCTGGCCGGCGTCGCCATCGCCGGGCTCATCGCGGGTCTCGACGGCCACTGTCTGTGGGGGGCGTTTGACCCCGCGGGGGACCTGGTGTCGTGCCTGGCCACGGTGCGGGTGCGCGAGACGGTGGTCGTGTGGTCGATGGCCACGGCGGTGCCGGCTCGCCGCTGCGGGTACGGCGCCGCCGCGCTGAGCGCGGCGCTGACCGCGGCGGCGCAGGACGGCGCCACGTCCTCCCTGCTGTCCAGTTCCGCGGCCGGGGAGCCGTTGTACCGGGCCCTCGGCTACCGCGAGCTCGAGCGCTGGCAGCAGTGGTCGCGCCCGCGCTGGGTGCTCGCGCGCAAGTGAACCTGCACGCTGCAGGGGTCAAGCCACGCGCTCCGGATGCCGAATACCCTTGAAATATGCAAGGCGTGGGGATGGACCTTGTCGAGATCGACGAGGTGCGTGATTCGATCAAGACGTTCGGGGAAAAGTACCTGGAGCGGGTGTTCACCTCCGCGGAGCGAAACGAGTGTGGCGCGAGTCCGGCCCGCCTGGCGGAGCGATTCGCGGCCAAGGAGGCGATCTTGAAGGCACTTCACGTAGACCAGCCGGTTCCACTGCGCGCCATCGAAACGCGGGCCGCCGGGCCTGGTCTGCTCACCGTGCACCTGACCGGAGAGGCCGCCGCCCTGGCCTGTCTCCGTGGCGTGGGCTCGATCGGCGTCAGCGTCAGCCGTGGCCGCGGTCGCGCCGCCGCGCTCGCCGCCACGAGGGCCGCCTGATGGCCGGCACCCACGACACCCAGATCCGGGCCGTCCTGCGCGATCACGCCCGCCTGCGCGTCGACGTCGGCACCCTGGGCACTGACGCGGACCTGTTCGCCGCGGGGATGAGCTCCCACGCCAGCGTCAACGTGATGCTGGCCCTGGAGGACACCTTCGACATCGAGTTCCCTGACGCGATGCTCAAGCGCAGCGTGTTCGAGAGCATCGCGGCGATCGACGCGGCCGTCAGCGAGCTCGCCCCCGCCGCATGAGCCTCGCGGTCGACGCCGACCGCATCTTTCTCGAGCGGATCCGGCGGATCGGCGCAGAGGTCGCCGCCGTGCACGCGGACGCGGTCGATTACGACGCCCGCTTCCCCGAGGAGGCGATCGCGGCGCTGCGTGAGGACGGGGCACTGTCGGCCTTCATCCCGACGCAGCACGGCGGTGCCGGCGTGTCCATCAACGCGCTCGCCCGGGCCTGCTACGAGCTGGGGCGGCGCTGCTCATCCACCGCGATGATCTTCGCCATGCACCAGATCCAGGTGGCGACGGTGGTGCGCCATCTCGACGGGGGCTGGTTCGAGGAGTACCTGCGCCGGGTGGTCAATGAGCAGCGGCTCATCGCGTCGGTGACCTCCGAGATCGGCACCGGCGGCGACATGGGACGGTCCATCGCCCCGATCACCCCCGACGGCGATGGCTTCGCCATCGAGAAGCAGGCGCCGACCGTGAGCTACGGGGCCTACGCGGACGATCTGTTCACCACCGCCCGGCGCTCGCCACAGTCCGAGCAGGGTGACCAGGCGGTCGTCCTGCACCACCGCGAGCAGACCGAACTGGAGGCCACCGGCACCTGGGACACGATCGGGATGCGCGGCACGTGCTCCCCGGGGTTCACCGTCCGCGCCCATTTCGACTTTGAGCAGATCCTCCCGGCGCCGTTCGCCACGGTCATGCACGACACCCACGTGCCCGTCTCGCACATCCTGTGGTCACACGTGTGGCTGGGCATCGCCACCGAGGCCTTCGAGCGCGGGCGCGCGTTCGTCCGCGCGGCCGCCCGCCGCAACCCCGGCGCGCCGGTGCCGGCCGCTCACAGCCTGTCCCGAGTGATGCCCGAACTGACGATGATGCGCGCCGAGGTCGAGGCCGCCCTGGCCGACTTCGTGGCCTTCAGCGAGGACCCCGACCGGCCCGACCTGGCCACGCTCACCTCG
>Ga0335075_10011328_pt1 | contig 13482 bp, 10 predicted proteins | sample Lox_Sample_24_FD_206723 | JGI IMG/M metagenome (GOLD analysis project Ga0335075, IMG submission 206723) | Soil microbial communities from Loxahatchee National Wildlife Refuge, Florida, United States - Lox_Sample_2.4 | ecosystem: Environmental > Terrestrial > Soil > Wetlands | place: USA...
CACCGAAGGCAAAGTCACCGAGAGGGACGGCCTGGAAGGTGGCCGACAGGTAGCTTGAAGCACTGAATCCGAGGGAGAGCGTGGAGACGGCCATCCCGCCGAAGACGGCGAGAAAGCATCCGAAGAGATAGAGGATCGGAAGCATGACCATCAGCGAGCCGGCCGCCGGTAAGAGCAAAAACTCCCCGAGAGGGATACCCAGACTCTCCAGAGCCGCGACCTCATCATCGCCCCGCATACTCGCGATGCGGGCGGCATATGCTCCTCCGGTCCGGCCCGCCATCACCATCGCGGTCATGAGGCTTGAGATTTCGCGAACCGACGCCACGGCCACGAGACTCGGTACGTACGAAAGCACTCCGAAGGGCCGCAGTTCCTCTGCTCCGACATACGCGAGAATGGCACCTACCAGGAAATTGATAACGCCCACCACCCCGATCGCCCGTGGTCCCGCATCGAGTAGATCGGTGAGCAAGTCGGTAGAGCGCAAGCGTGCCCGCCCTAGCAGCAATCGCCCATAGGCGCACACAAGGGTCGCAGCCAATCGCGCGGTGGCGCCTACTGCTGCGAAAACCTCGAGCGTTGTCTGTCCGATCGAGGCGAAGATCGATCCCGACGGCGCCCTTGCCGCCCTCGCGCTCCCGCGTGTTGCAGGAAGGAGGCGCAGCAGATTCCGTGCGGAACTCGGCAGCGTCGCATCATCCACCACCACGCCAGCGGCCAGAGCAGTCTGCTTGACCTCCCAGAGGAAGGCCACAAGCAGCGTATCCCATTGATCGAGTCGGCTGACGTCGAAGGAAAGCCGTCGGACTGATGTGCGGCTGCAAAGCCGGATCAGCTCAGGCGCGCGCACCGGACCTGCACAGACTAGCCAAGACCCGGAAATCGAAAGGACTGCAGATCCGGGCCGCTGTCGCAATTGCCAGGTCGGCGGATCATTGCTTGACTCGACGGTATCCATCTCGAGAAGTCTCTCGCTCCGTTGCGCACCGGGATTCGCAAGTGCCATAGCCCTTCCGGATCTGAGCACAGCCCTCCTCGAGACACCATACGACCAAGGGTGGATGCGGCCGCTACCAAGGTTTGGCTGCTCATTCGCCAATCCGTGGTCGAGGCTCGGATGCCGATTCGTTCCGATCCGCCCTACCTGACTGGACTCAGCCATCGGCAAGTGAATGCAAGCGCCGATGCATTATCGTGCAACCGCAAGCACGGCTTAACAAGAGACCGCGCCGTCAGACGGGTATTCTCCTCACGGGAGGGCAGATCTCCCGCGACCAGCATGCACGTTTCGGTCAACTCAAAGGTCTCCCATAGGAGTCATCGGAGAATTTGTCGGATGCACCCGATTCGCGAGCAATTCTTCGATCATCCGCATCGGCTGGCCCGGCGACCCGCTCGACCGGGCCCCGTGTAGTATGGGATCCAGGACTAAGCTGCACGATGATCAGTACTTGGTACCCGAGCCACGCGCAACGGGCGCCGACCGATGATTCGAACTCTCGGCGATCGGGTTCCCGCTCGGATTCAAGCCCCGGGGAACAGGGGGCGATCGAGACGCTCGATGTCTCGCTTTGCTAGCCCCCTGCGCGCGGATGAGCTGTTGCAGGCCACGCTTAGGCACGCCGGCCGGAATGACTTTCACGACTTATCGTTCCTGCCGGCGCTCGAGCGCTTAGTCGAGGCGTGCAACGAGGAAGCCAGTCTCAGCCCCATGGGCCTCCACGCCGCACGTCTTGATTTTCTGCGGTGCCTGAGAAATGTGCTGCGCCTCGATGCAGTTGAGGCAACCGTTCCGCAGATCCGCTCGCGACCCATAGAGGCACCGGTCTTCATCACGGGGATGCCGCGCAGCGGCACCACCTTCTTGCATCGTCTCATCTTACGGGATACGAAGGCGGCGGCCCCGAGACTTCATCAGCTGGTCTTCCCGACCGCACCCACAGCGGGAGGCGCGGCCGTGTTGGTGAAAAGCTGGGTGTGTCTGCAACTGACGCTGTTTCGGCTCTTTGCGCCGGAACTTCACGCCCTCCATCCCTTATCGGTCAGCGCGCCGGAGGAGTGCACCGACATCATCGCCCATGTCTTCAAGAGTCTGCGCTTCGACAGCATATATCGCGTGCCCTCCTACAGAGCTTGGTTGCAACGCACCGGGCTCCTCGATGGATATCGCTTTCATAAGCGTTTCCTGCAACATCTCGATGCCCGGGAGCCCGGCCGGCGCTGGGTGCTGAAATCCCCCGATCACATCTTTGCCTTGGGCGAGCTGCTGAAGGTCTATCCCGATGCGCACCTGGTGTTCGTGCACCGCGATCCGCTTCGCGTGCTCGGCTCAGTGACGAAACTGACCGAGGTACTGCGCCGGCCTTTCTCGCGCAACATCGATCGCGTCGAGATCGGCCGCGAAGTGAGTGCAGCCTGGCTGGAGGGCGCGCGGCGCATGCGCGAACTCGCTGCATCCGGCACGCGCGTCCTGCACTTGCACTACGTCGATATAGTGCGCGATCCGCTCGATGCCGTACAGGCCGTGTACGAACATTGCAACCTGCCGTTCACCGAGGAAGCTCAGGAGCGTATGTGGCGCTCCCTTCAGCCGTCGAGGCGAATTCAGCGCCGCCGGCGCTATGAGCTCGCGGAATACGGCCTTGACAGAGGAACCTTACGGGAGCAGTTCACAAGTTACGTGAAGGCCTTTGACGTCGACCTCGAGGACGAGGACAGCGTCCTCGAGGATCGTCGCGTCGTTTCGTTCCAGCACGGATAGCGATGCGAAGTGCAGAAAGCTCCCATTAGAGGACCAATGCCGGCGGATGTTTCGCGCATTCATGAGTTTGATATCATTCTCGACAACGGTTGCGGAGCAGACCCACGATCGTCGAGAGGAAAAGCAGCATGCATCGATTCGACCTTACCGCACCCAGCGCGGAGCAACGTCAGAGGATCTCCGCCACCCTGAACGAGGGTGAGCGCCAGGTACTGCTTCGGCACGGCACCGAAGCGCCGTTCTGTGGCGCCTTCCTCGATAACAAGCAAGACGGCATCTACGTGTGCCGGTTTTGCGGACTGCCCCTGTTTCGATCCTCGGCCAAATTCGACTCTGGCACCGGCTGGCCGAGCTTCTACGAGCCTTTTGCAGAGGCGCACATCGAGCGCCGAGCGGATGCGAGCTACGGAATGTCGCGGACCGAGGAGGTATGCGCGCGCTGCGGCAGTCACTTGGGACACGTCTTTCCGGACGGCCCGCCGCCAACGAACGAAAGGCACTGCCTGAACTCCCTTTCCCTCTCATTCGTTCAGGCCGGCGCAAGCCTCCCGGACACCCTCGGCCGTGGTCCTCCCGAGGGTCAGCCCGATGTGCGAATGTAGCGTAGGTCAGTGTGCCGGGGGACGCGACTCCCGTCCTTCCTGTAAAACTCCTTCTCGAACGGGTGTATGCTTCCAGACATCCTAAGCTCGGGCACCAGTAGCTGATCATCGCGACTGAGCCATTCCGGAGGTGTTAGAGCTCTCCAGTCGAGATGTCCCGCTAGGAGAGCCTCGCGATCACGACCAACCATCACGAGGAAAGCATCGTTGGCTTCGAGAATCAGGCCGTCAAACTTCCATATGAATATTCTGATGATGTAGCGCTGCTCGAGTTCCCGCACGTTGCCCTCCGCTCCCCACCTCAGGTAGCTCATTCGAGTGCCGCTGCTGTGGCATCGAACAGGGAGCGCAATCCGAAGGAGACGTCAATGATGATTCCGTTGACGAAAAATCCTGGGGTGGCCTTCAAATGGCTTCTGCGACCTCCGTCACTGTGTTCGCGAATGCGCTGCAGGAATACCTCGCCACGCATTTCGGCATCATAGCGCGCCATATCGAGCGCGAGCCGCTCGGCGTACCGGCGGAGGTCCCTTCTCTCCAGATGGTCTTGCTGGGCGAACAGCGTGTCGTGCATAGGCCAGAACTGACCCTGCGCGGCGGCACACTCCGCAGCTTCCGCGGCTCGCAGAGCATGGGGGTGCAGCGTCTCCAGCGGAAAATGCCGATAGACGAACCGCACCTGCTCGGAAAAACGCTCCATCAGCAGCTTGACTGCCGGCGCGGCTTGCCTGCAATTGGGGCATTCGAAATCGCCGTACTCGAGGACCGTCACGGGTGCATGCTTGCGCCCGATGATGTGATCGGTGGCGCCTACTGGGACAGCAAGGTCGATGCGACGAGTAGGATGCATCACCCACCGACTATACGCTCCGTGTCAAGGGCAACCTCGCCGAGTGAAAAGCGCAACTGTGTGTGGTCGCGCCGAACTGCCGGCGCGGGGAGCTGGGACGGAACCGGATTCGTGATCAGGGTCGGTGACCGCTCGCATTAATCGCGCGCCTACGTTGTTTCTTAAAGGAACACCGATAGCTTGCTTGGACCGGGCAGTTGAAACCATGCCTCACCCCCAACTGACCGTAGGGCATTTCTGACGCACTTTATCTGGTCGACCCGGACTGTTCTTGTACCCGAATGAGACAACTCGGATAAAAGTCGCATCCGTGCGACCACCCGTAGAGGGCCCGGCGTAAGCCGGCGCGCAAAGCAGAGGTTTACATCGCCGGCTGTGGGCTGTTCAATTCGGCATATGGGCCAACCGATTGGCCGCTGGGAGCCCCCGACTATGGCGAACGCAAAGAAGCGAGCTGCGTCAGGACATCCGATCATGCATAGTTATGAAGCAATCGTTATCGGTACCGGCCAAGCCGGCCCGTCCCTAGCTGCGCGACTCGCGGCCTCCGGAATGCGCGTGGCTGTCATCGAGCGAGGAAAATTCGGCGGCACATGTGTCAATACAGGCTGCACACCAACCAAGACACTCGTGGCGAGCGCCTACGCTGCGAGGGTGCTACAGAGAGCTTCGCAATATGGTGTGGGTGTCGCCGGATCAGTGCGCGCGGATATGTCCCGGATCAGGGCGAGAACGGACGCTCTGGTAGAACAGTCGAGGAACTCGCTCGAGAGCTGGCTAAGCTCGCTGGCAAACATCAGTGTCTATCGCGGGCACGCCCGCTTCGTAGGTCCGCGAACCGTGTCTGTAGGCGCTGTTACGCTCATCGGCGAGCGCGTATACATCGACGTGGGAGGCCGCCCCACCGTGCCCAAGCTTCCGGGGATTGATCGCGTGCCCTACCTCACGAGCGATAGCATGATGGAACTGGAGGTTCTCCCCGAGCACCTGGTCATCGTCGGTGGCAGCTACGTCGGCCTGGAGTTTGCGCAGATGTACCGTCGGTTCGGAAGTTGCGTCACCATCGTGGAAACGGGTTCGAATCTCATGGGGCGAGAGGATACGGACGTGTCGGAAGCGGTGCGGGGAATCCTTGCGGCGGAAGACATCGAAGTTCGCCTGGATGCGAAATGCATCGCGCTTGAAGGAACAGAACGGGAGCAAGTACGGATACGCCTCGACTGCCGTGACGGAGCGCCAGCGGTTACCGGGACTCATGTACTGCTAGCAGTCGGGCGTACACCGAACACCGATGACCTAGGCCTCGACAAGGCGAGGATCGAGATCGATGCCCGCGGATATATCAAAGTCGACGACACCCTCAGGACCAGCGCTGCGAACTGCTACGCGCTCGGCGACTGCAACGGGCGGGGCGCCTTTACTCACACCGCGTATAACGACTACGAGGATTGTTGCCGATAATCTGCTCGACAGCGCGAATCGCAAGGTCAGTGATCGGATTGTGATTTACGGGCTGTTCATCGATCCACCTCTTGGGCGAGTCGGCATGACGGAAGCCGAGGCACATCGCGCCGGCCGCAGGATCCGAATCGGGCGCCGCCCCATGACAGACGTCGCCCGGGCACGCGAGAAGGGTGAGACGCAGGGGTTCATGAAGGTTCTCGTCGATACGGATACCGAGCAAATTGCGGGTGCAGCCATACTCGGCGTGGGTGGTGATGAAGCCGTGCATTCCGTCCTGGATGCCATGTATGCGCATCTCCCCTATACCGCAGTACAGCACGGAGTGCGCATACACCCCACGGTGAGTGAGTTGATTCCCACTGTATTGGGGGAGCTCGGACTAAAATAGGAATCAAGTCCCCTGCGACCGCAGAACTTTGCTGCCCACCGTGAGGAGGTTCGACTTTTGAATCACGCCGAGCGCGAGTCTGTGCGCCTATATTGGAGCGGCTTCGGTGCAAATTCCGACGCCCTCAGGCGTGGGCGACGGATCTAGGACCGCGTGCAGGTGAGATCACTCGCGACAACGGGCGCCTTCCGCCGTTGGTAAAGAAAACGTAAAAGAACTGCCAACACCCAGTTCCGAGCGCGCGGAAATGCGTCCCCCGTGCGCCGCGATGATCGAGCGACACATAGAGAGGCCGATTCCGAGCCCGCCGGACTTGGTTGTGTACAGCGGCTCGAATATACGGCTCAGTGTCGTATCGTCCATTCCAATCCCGGTGTCGCTGACCTCGGCGAGCGCACCCTCGTGTTCCTCGCAGCGCGTCGAAATACGTATGAGGCGCCTTCTGCTCTGGACCGTCTCCACCGCCTCGACGGCGTTCATGACCAAGTTCACTACAACCTGCTGGAGTTGGACACGGTTACCCACGATCGGCAGCCGGGCTTCAGTGTAGTGGATCTCGACGATTACCTTCCTGCGGCGAAGCTCACTCGATAGCAGGACCATGATTTCCCGTATCGTGTCGTTCAACTCAAGCGGAATCATCTTGGGCTCATCCTTCCTTGCCATCGCCCGAATCCCGTCGATGATTTCACCAACCCGCGTAGCGCTTTCAATCACCCGTTGCGCCGCGGCTTTTGCATGATCGATCTTCGGCATATCATGAGACAGCCAGTTAATGCACGTCGTCCCGTTTGCCAATATTGCCGTAAGCGGTTGATTGATTTCGTGCGCGATCGATGTCGTCAGTTCTCCGATGGTCGCCAACCTACCCGCCCGCATAAGATCCGATTGCGCGTCGCGTAGCGCGTCGTCTGCTCGCTTCCGATCCGTTATATCGACAGTCGTCCCAATGTATTCTAGAGGCTCTCCGTCCTCGCCGACCTTCGGGCGCCCCACTCCGTGGAGAAACCTGACTGCTCCGTCAGGAAGCAGAATGCGAAACTCCATGCTGAAGCTCGCGCCCCGTTCAACGTGTGCGAAGACGAACTTCCGCAGAGCCTCCCTGTCTTCCGGGTGCACCCTTGCGAAAAACCCATCGAGTGTAGGACTCTGACCGTCGGACGGATCAGCCGCCAGAAGCCGGAATTGCTCCTCGGACCACCGCACTTCTCCGGTATCTACGCACCAACTCCAACTCCCCGTATGACTGATTCGCTGCGCTTCCGCAAGAAAGGCCGCGCTTCGACCGAGCTCAGAGTACAGGTAAGCGTTCTCCAGCGAAATCGCAGCTTGTGATGCCAGAAACTCAAGCACGGTCACCCGATCTGGGGTGAAAGCATTTTTTGCAAGCGTGTTTTCCAAATAAAGCGCTCCGATCACGTTTGCCTGCTTAATGATGGGGGCATAGAACACCGAGCGGGCGGCGTATCTGCGCACATAGGGGTCGCTCGAAAGTAAGTCGCTGCTCGTCACGTCATCGACGATTAAGCGCTTTCGGGTACGAATCACATACCTAAGCCCAGACTCCGGAAGATCGTCGGCCGAGAGCGCCTCCGCCTCACCTCGCAACTTGACCTGAATACCGTCCTGAGAGGCTCGCCCGTCGGCCGCAATGTGTGGCACGCCGTTGCGTAAAAGAATCAGGGCACCGCGTTCCACGCTTGCGTGTTCTATCGTCTGCTTCACCAGAGTTTCGATCAAGCGCGGAAACACAATCTCTCTGGAGACCGTCTGTGATGCGCGCACGATTGCAAAGCTGTCAAGTTGACTCACCGGCACGTCAAGGCTCGACCGCCCGCCATCTTCCCTCTCTGCGAACGCTTGCGGATAGAGTCGCTCCAGCCCCATCACTGTTCCATGAGCCCCCCAGGCTGAATAGCAGCGGTGAGACTGCCGTACATAAAGTTCCGCAATCGCGGTGAAGCCACTTCCATCATAAAACCGCGCGGCGCGCTCGTTAGCCAGAGCCTCGATCTGAATAAGATTATCCTCTTGCGAGCGCGCTATCGCCTGATCGTAAAGCCGCATCGCCGACATATCATTGCCATCTAACCGAGCCCGCTCGGCCGCAACTAACGCCGCGCGGCTGCTGAAGGTCTCGGGGCAACTGGTTGACCACCTGGCTAACGGGGCCGCGAGTTCGTCGAAACCGGCCCTCAGGTCGCCACGTCGCTCTGGACTGGCGTTCTCCCACGCGGCGGCATACGCGAGGGCACCGTAAAAGTGATACTCCGCGATGATGAATTCGCCGGTGGAGGTCCACCCGAGACCCCGTGCCTTACCCAGCGCGACCAGCGCACCCGCATGGTCGCCGAGATGTACACAAGCAGTGAGCTTTACGATCCAATACCAACAGGCCGCGATAGCCAGCTGCGGATTTGAGTCGAAGTCAGATTCGAGCGACGCTAGGTCACCTACAACGCCCGATGGCAATTCGGGCGCGTGCGACGACCGAAGCATGCTGATAACGTGGAGGAATCCGGTAAGGAGGGGTATAATCAATCCCGATCGCACCCGTAAAACGAAGCGCAAAACCTCCCGCGCCTCCTGTTCAAGCGTGTGCAGCGAGTCTCCGGCGCCAAACATCTTGTGGATTATGTGGATGTGCGCATACGATGCGTACGATAGATCCCCAACGTCGAGTGAAAACTCAAGACTTCGCTGCAATATTTGTCGACATTCGCTCAGCGGCCGCGTCCAAGGTGCGACCAGTGCGCCATACACCAGTATCGTTCGGGCCTTGAAGCGATCGAAGCCCTGAAGTTCCAAAAGCTGCATACCAGCCTGTGCGAGCTCCGCACCCATCTGGTACTTCTGAAACACGCTGCCAAGGATGCTTCCCACCCATACATACGCGAGCGCGGAGGCGGCCGTATTGCCGCGTTGGATGCTGATCGCGACCATCTGCGCGATGACTAGCTGCAAAAGTTCACGGTTCGTGAAGAGCGCCGGGGAGGCCATCGTCGCGAGTACATCCAGTGTTGCCGAGCCTTGAAGGTCCACCATTTGTGGCCGCTCAAGTGCTTTGACTACCCTCCCACCGCTAACCAGCTCCATCAGCGCCGAGTACGCCAACTCTACATCCTCGGCGCTCGGTTGACTGGGGAGGTCAGTCCCCACCGATCGCAGATATTCCAATCCAATTTGAACCGAATCGACCATCCGGGCAAGAGTCGTGTATAAGTTGATGCGCAGCGAAACTACCGTTGCAGCATGAACACCGCCGCGGGCGCGCTGCGCCAGCTGGACAAGCCGCCTTTCCGCGTCCTCCATGGCACCTACAAGGTAGGCGCACTCCGCTCGCTCGAAGCCTATCTCAAACGCAAGATCGTATTGGCGCTCCCATGCGTCCTGACTCAGAAGCGACATGGCGATCTCCAGATATTCAATCGCCGTCCGCGCAGCCGAAGCCGCTTTGCTGCGGCGAGCAGCCGACAGATTGAGTCTCGCCACCGCCTCACGCTCCTCGGTCTCCACGAGCAGGTTCAGGGCGCGATTAAAGTGACTCACTATTTCAAAGATCTGCTCCGCTAGCATCTCAGCACTGGCGGCAGCCATCAGTCGCGCGGCTCGCAAATGCGTTTCCATGCGCTCGCTCGCCGGTATCAGCTCATGCGCGGCCTCGTGAATGCGATCGTGCATGAACGCGTAGCTCGTCTCCGAGCGAACGATATAACCGGTCTTGACAGCAACTCGCAGAACCGAATGTATGTCTTCCCTAGCATCACCCTGAAGCAGCAGTAGTGTGGCTATCGTTGCCGTATTGCCCAAGCATGCGAGCCTGCCGAGCGCAGCCTGTGTCGCGACGGGTAAACGGCGCAACTTTTCGATCATCAAATCGACAACATTGTCAGTAAATTGCATCGAGCGCGTGCGCTCGATATCGCAGTTCCAGGCCGCCTTCGATTGATCGAAAAAGATTAATCCCTTTTCCTCGAGAGTCGACAAAAACTGCCGAATGAAGAAGGGGTTTCCGCCCGCCTTTCGGTATACAAGGTCGCTGACGCCCGCAATGGCCGCCCGGCGGGGCACTAGAGTGTCACTAATAATCTGCTCGACCTCGGTCCGCGACAGCGAACTGAGCGGAAGCTCCCTCATCGACACTTCGCTTGCCCTAATTCTGGACAGAACACCGGTAAGCGGATGATGCGACCCAACCTCGTTGTCTCGGTATGCCAGAACGACCAACAGCCGGGAGATAGTACGCTCTGAGGCAAGACGCTCTATAAGATCCAGCGTGGCGATGTCGAGCCATTGAAGATCGTCGAAAAACAGGATCAAGGGATGTTCACTAGTCGCAAACGTACTCAGAAACCGCGTAAACACCCTATGAAAGTGAGTCGCGGCATCTTGAGCCGTGAGATCAGGGGGCGGCGGCTGTTTTCCAATTATGTACTCCAAGTCTGGCACAAGATTTACGATCAACTGCCCGCTCCCTCCGAGAGCACCAGTGAACGCCTTGCGCCACTTAGCGACCTCCTCGGCGGAGGTGGACAGAATCTGTCGAACCAACGTCTGAAAGGCCTGAGCCGCTGCAGCATATGGCACGTTCGTTTGAAACTGATCGAACTTTCCGCTCGCGAAGAGTGCAGGTTTCATCAGGAGGTACTTCTGAAGCTCTCCTACAAGCGAGGACTTCCCCACTCCTGAGTGCCCTGATATAAGCAGAAACTCCGACTTTCCCTGGCTAAGTAGACGATCTACGGCCGATGTCAGCTCTTGCAGCTCCCGCTGTCGGCCGTACACCTTCTGCGGAACTAAGAGGTGCGTCGGTACGTCGAGAGAGCCGAGCGCAAATGCGTCGAGACGTCCTTCTCTTGAGTATGTCAGACAGCGACTTAAATCGTCATATAGGCCGTTGGCGGTCTGATAGCGCTCTTCAGGAGCTTTTGCTAACAGTCGAGCGACGATCGCGTCGATTACGTGAGGGACACCAGGCACATACTCGCTCAAGCGTGGCGGTGCTCTCGCGACGTGGCAATGAATCCACTCCAACGCATCAGCGGCGTAGAAAGGCAAGCGCGCCGTGAGTAACTCAAAGAAGATGACCCCAAGTGAGTATAAGTCGCTGCGCATGTCGGGGGCCTGATTGAGGCGGCCGGTCTGCTCGGGCGCGATATATGCCAGCGTACCGGCGAGGATTTCAGGTGGGATTGAGATCTGCCTTTCAATCGAAAGATAAGTGGCAAACCCGAATCCAGTGATGTACACGCGGTCTTTGGTATCGATGATGATGTGATCTGGCTTAAGATCCTTATGGATGAGGCCGCTACGATGGATTTCGGCTACCGCGCCAGTTATATGAAGGGCGGTGCGCAAGAAATGGGAGATGCTCATAGGAGCCAAATATGCGAGATTGAGTAATTCGCCTCCCGGGTCCTCCAACATCAGCATCGTCCGACCAGCACCGTGCACCGATGCAAGTGGTCGCAAGGCCCACTCCGGACGAAGAACCTCGCGCAATTCCAGCTCGCGCCGCAGCCGCGCCGCCGTGCGCGGGGTCTGCTTCAAATCAGCGCGTAATAGGACCGGTGCACCGGTGTCTGGGTGTCGTGCACGGTACAGCGTGTACTCGACGGCCTCGAGCGCCGTAGGTAAGTGGGCGCTAGAGACCGTCAAGGACGGAATGTGGAGTTTCGTTTCGGCAACCATGGCAACCAGGGCCCGCGTAAATTATGGGTTTGAACTGGAGGCAATACCGCACTGGAAGCGATGCGCTCCACAAAGTGCTGATGCAACAGAAGAACAAGGTGGCCGTCATTACTGGGGCAAGCGCAACGCCGACCATCTCGCCATCATTTAGGAAAACGAGTGCGTGAGCTGCATGGCCAGCCACACCATTCTATCGCGGAAGGCGGGGGTCAGCGAGCAGGCGAGCGCAAGCTTACGGGCTGGAAGGTCGTCCCATCTCGGACCCCAACCGCGAGGCACTGCGCCGCCTCGCTGCCCTCGTGACGCACGACCGTCGTGTAGTGAGCCAGGGTGACGTCGATGCCTTCAAGGCCGCAGCGTATGACAATCGGTCGATCCTCGATGTGCTGGCGCTGGCGGCGACGAATCCCATCTCCAGCTACGCCAATCATCTCGCGCAGACTCCTTGATGAGAGGGGCGGAGTTGACGGCACCAGCCAAGCTCAAGACCGTCTGAGCCCCGTCCCGTTCCGCCAGCGGAGTACACGAATCGTGTCGAGCCGCACTTATCTCGTCACCGCTGCCAGCAAGGGCATCGGCCGCGCCCTCTCGGAACGCCTGGCGCGCGCAGGACATTCCGTAGTCGGTATCGCGCGCAACGCCAATGCCCCGGAGTTTCCCGGGACGCTGGTGGCAGCCGATCTTGGCGATCGCGCGATGACAGAGCGGGTGCTCGCTGAGCTCACTGCCCGATTCCAGTTCGACGGCGTGGTCAACAATGTCGCCACGGTGCTGCCGCAGCGACTCGGCCAGATTGACTTGCACCGTACTCGGCTTCACCGAACGCGGCCTACGCGGCAGCCAAGAGTGCGCTGGTGAGCTTCGCGCGCTCCGGGAGCCTGGAGCTCGCAACGACGGGCATTACGGTCAATGCCGTCTCGCCCGGACCCACGGAGACAGAATTGTTCCGGAAGAAACAATCCGCCGGGCGGCACCGGATAGGCGACTGATGATGCCGAGCCGCGAGAACTGAGTGATTCCAGCGTCAAAGCGAACCCTTCGCCTGCATACCTTGAGCGGGGAGAGACTGGGTCATTTCACTCAGCGCTCTCGTTCTTGACATCCGACTGAACCTCGTCGGACTCAGCCTCCTCATGGGGTATCTCGATCCGATCGTTGGCGCCGAGATCTCGCGTCCGATCGGTCGGGGACTCGAATGGGTTCAACAACGGCTCTTCCCGAATCAGGGGTTGCCACGGTTTGCGCTCGTTCACGGTACACCTCAATTGCTCGTTTCCCCTACTCTATCTAAGCGGCGCGGACCGTTCTTGCACCGGAATGAGAGAACTGGGACGATCGCGCAAGCTCAATCGCCTGGGCTCCGCCCGCGCGCAAGTGCATCGTTGATACAAGTCATCAACGCTACTGCTTGAAACGGCTTCCTCAAAAGACGCAGGGCACCAAGAGCCTCCGCCTCCCGCTGTATCTGCTCATCGAAAAAGGCCGTGATAAAAATCACTGGCATGCGGTATCCGCGGCGCAGTAGCGTCTTGTGTAACTCCAAGCCGTTCATCTCGCTCATCTGCACATCAGTGACGATACAATCCGTTCTTGCAAGAACCCCCGAGTCCAGATATTGCTTCGATGAGGCGAAGCTTCTCGACTCGATTCCGTAGGAGGCAATCAGATCTGCTACTGCGGTCCGCAGTTGCTCGTCGTCATCAATCACAGCCACAAAGCTCAC
>Ga0335075_10011329_pt1 | contig 13482 bp, 13 predicted proteins | sample Lox_Sample_24_FD_206723 | JGI IMG/M metagenome (GOLD analysis project Ga0335075, IMG submission 206723) | Soil microbial communities from Loxahatchee National Wildlife Refuge, Florida, United States - Lox_Sample_2.4 | ecosystem: Environmental > Terrestrial > Soil > Wetlands | place: USA...
CGTTTTTCACCCTGTGCCATATGCCGATCAGACCAGCCGGCTCGAGCAGCAGAAACAAAATCATCACCGCGCCGAATGCGGCATAATCGAGCGCGAACACCGTATTGCCAAAACGTTCCGGCAAGTAACCGGCGATCGCCTCGATGGCGTAGGGGAAGAGAATGACAAACCCGGCGCCGAGCACGGCACCGGCGAGAGAGCCCATGCCGCCGATGATGATCATCGCCACATACTGCACGGTGAGATAGAGCGAAAACGCGTCGATCGAGACGAAATTGCGGAAATAGGCGAACAACGCGCCGGCGACCGCCGTCATGGTGGCGCTGACCACGAACGCCATGAGCTTGAAACGCTGCACATCGATGCCGAGCGCGCCGGCGACGACGTCACGCTCGCGCAACGCCCGCCAGGCCCGGCCGGTACGAGTACGCTGCAAATTGACGCTGATCAGGAGCGCGAGCGCGGCGAAAGCCAGCAAGACGAAATACCACGCTCGGCCGCTGCTCAGCGTCCAGCCGCCGAGCGATGGCGAGTCGATCATGATGCCGGTCGACAGCGTCTCGCGCGCCTCGTATTCGCCGCCCAGATAGATGACGACGAAGTGCAGTCCGAGCGTGCTGATCGCGAGATAGAGGCCGCGCAGGCGCAGCGACGGCAGGCCGAAGACGAGCCCAAGGCACGCTCCGATCGCCGAGGCCGCCGGCAGCGTCACCCAGAACGGCGCGCCGATTTCGCGCACCAATACGCCGACGGTATAGGCCCCAGCCGCAAGCAGGCCGGCGCTGCCGAGCGAAATCAGTCCGGCGAAGCCGGTGAGCAACATCAGCGCCAGCGCGCCGATACTGGCAAGCAGCACTTGGTTGGCAAGATCGAGCAGGAACGGCGTCGCAACGAACGGCAGAGCGAGCAGCACGACCGCGGCGCCGGCAAGGCGAATGCGCCGCGTGCGGGTGCCGAACAGTGCAAGCTCTCGCGCATAAGGGCTCGGGTCCTTCATGTCAGACCCGGTCGAGCTGTTCGCGGCTGCCAAACAGACCCCACGGACGAATGGCCAAGATGATCAAGAGCACCAGGAACGGCACCACGTCCGACAACAGCGGGTCCACATACTCAATGGCGGCGATCTCGGCCGCCGCCACGATCAGTGCTCCGACCGCGGCGCCCAGCAGACTGTCAAGGCCGCCGACCAGCGCCGCCGGAAATGCCTTTAGCCCGATCGTGGCCATGGTCGATTCGACACCGGAATCCAGCGCGAGCAACATGCCGGCAAGCGAGGCGGTGAAGGTCGAAAGGCCCCAGGCAAAGGCATAGACGCCATGCAGGCGAATGCCGCGCTGCTCGGCCAAGAGCGGGTTTTGTCCCGCCGCTCTCATGCGCACTCCCCAGCGCGTGAACTGCAGAAAGACAAACAAAGCGAGATAGACAACGATGGTGAGAAACACCATGGCGAGGCTCGCAGCCGAAATCCGCACGCCGGGTGCGATGGCCACCGGCGGGTTGCGCCAGCCGAAGGCGGCGGCCGGATAGAATTGCTGCGTGGTCCAGACCAGAATGGTCAGGCCGCGCAGCAGGATGCCGAGCGCGATGGTGATCAGAACGGCCGCCAGCACGGCCTCGCCGGTCATCCAGCGCATCAGCACGGCATAGACGACAATGCCCATGACGAGGCCGCACATTGCGGCCAGTAACAGCGCCAAAAGCGGGTTGCCTGCGAACAGCCCGGCGGTGGCGACCAGGAAATAGGCGCCCACCATCATCAACTCGCCGTGGGCGAGATTGAGCACCCGGCTGACGCGGTAGACGAGGACATAGCCGGCGCTCACCAACGCATAGATCGCGGCGAGCACGAAAACATTGGCGAGGAGTTGCAGCGACATGTGGGTGGCTGGCGCGTCTCAAGGTCGTCAACGGCGGCGGAACGCAAGGTGCACGATCACGGGTCCGGGTCGCCGTCCGCCAAGTGTTCAGCCAAGTGTTCGTCCAAGTGCTCGACCAAGTGCTCGACCAAATGTTCAGTGGGTGACGTCCACCGTCAGCCAGTCGCGCATTCGGACGATGCTCTTCTTGTCCGGATCATAGCGATAGAACCGGTAATATTGCTTGGTGCGGAAGTGATTGTCCGCGGTCCAGATCAACGGCCCGCCGCGCAGGCCCTGGGTGTCGAGGTTGAGCGTGGACATCGCCGCGGCGATTTTGCCGGCGCTGGCCGGCCAGCCGGTCTTGGTCAGAATCTGTTCCAGCGCCCGGCCGGTGATCCAGCCCTCGTCCGCGTAGGTCACCGGGTAGGCGTATTTGCCCTGCGCGGCCACCTCGCGAATTTCGTTCTGCACCGGCAGGTTGTCCTGAAACAGCGCGTTGGCGGAGAAAACCTGGAAACCGCCGTCGGCCACGCGCTTGAGTTCTTCCTCGGCCTGGATGTGGCCGTAACACAGGTAAGTGCCGGTCCAGCCGAGCCGGCGCAGGGCTTCGAAGGTCTTCACCTCGGTCGGCCACGGCGCATAAGCGAAGGCCCAATTCGGGTCGGCCTCCTTGATCTTGGTCGCAAACGGCGTGTAGTCGGCGGCCGTCGGCGGGATGAATTCGGTGTCCACGGTCGCCATGCCAAGCTTGCCGCCTTGCTTCTCGGCATTCTCGATGCCGATGCGCGAGATCGGGATCGGCATGCCGATCATGCCGATCTTCACCGGGTCCTTGGCGGCTTGTTTGATCGCGTCGATCGCCACCGGAATGTCGTAACCGAAATCGAAACCGGTCGAGCAGAACAGCACCGAGTCGGGCTTCGGCGGATGCGTCTCCTTCGGGCAAATAGCGCCGGCGAACCACAGAGGCACCTTGGCCTTTCGTGCCTCGGCGATCACCGGGCCATAGGTCGAGGAGAGACTGGAGTCGATGACCAGCATGACGTTGTCTTGTTGGATCAGCTTGATGCCGTTGGCCGCCGCCTTGGACGGCGCGGCTTGATCGTCCTCGATCAAGAGATTGATGCGGTGGCCGTTGATACCGCCCTTCGCATTCAGCCGATCGACATAGATGCGCAGCATCTCGATGACGGGCGCTTGCGTCGCCGCGGCGGGGCCGGTCATGGCAGCGGTGACGCCGATCGTATAGGCATCGTCGGCCTTGGCGGCGGGCGACAGCAGGCTCGCGGCGGCAAGCGCAGCGGCAAAGTTCAGCAAGACTTTAACGCGCATGGTCGTCCTCCCTTCTGAGCCGGCTATGGCGCCAGCCTTATTTCGGCGGTAACGCCGGTTTTGTCTTGTGTCGGCGCGCCACGCCTTGCGGCGCCGAGAGCGCCATCCTATGAACCAACGGGCTCAATCACAATCGTTCCTCTGACGGCTGATCGTCGCGCGGACGCGACGACGGCTTGAGCCTTTTCCCGAAATCCCCGGAAGGTCACGTCAAGGGCAGGGCCGGCGAAAATCGCCAATGAACGAAGATGAGGAAAGTTTTTCGCAGCGCCGCTAGTCGTGCGGCGCGCGCAAATGCTCGACCAGTTGCCGGGCGTACAGCGGCAGCTCCTTCATCGTGCGGATGCAGATTGTCAACTCGCGCACCGCCCAGGCGTCGGTCAACGGCACGACCGCGATCGCCATGGTCTTGGCGACGCGGCGCGCCGTCGTTTCCGGCACGATGCCGATGCCGACGTCGCATTCCACCAGCCGGCAGACGGCGTCGAAGCTGCGCAACTGCACGCGCAGCCGCAGCGGCCGGCCGATCCGCACCGCCTTGGAGGCGAGAAAGCGCTGCAGCGCGCTTGAGCGATCGAGCCCGACGAAATCGCGGTCGAGAAGCTCTTCGAAGCCGATCTTGGCGCGTTTGCCCAGCGGATGCGTGCGCGCCACCACGAGGACGAAGCGGTCGCGCCGAAATGGATAGGTTTCCAGCGCGTGCGCATCGACGGTGCCGGCAACGAGGCCGAGGTCGGCAACTCCCTCGGCGATCAGGCCGACGATCTCGTCGCTCAAGCGTTCTTCCAGATCGACGCTGACATTCGGGTGGGCGGCGAGAAACGAGCTGAGCGCTTCCGGCAGAAACTCGGTGAGCGCGTTGGTATTCGATAACACGCGGATCTGACCGGCGAAGCCGCCGCCGTAAGCGCCGAGATCCTCGTGCAGGCGCTCGGCCTGGCGTAGAATCGCGCGCGCGTGCTGCAACAGCGTGCGGCCGGCTGGCGTTGGCTCGACGCCTTGCCGGCCGCGCGTGAACAGCGCAACGCCGAGCGCCGCCTCCATGTTGCGAATACGCGTCGAGGCGGCGGCAAGCGCCAGATGCGCGCGTTCGGCGCCATGTGTGATGCTGCCTGCTTCGGCGACGTGGCGGAATAGGCTCAGATCGGCGAGGTCGAAACGCATTGGGGTTATTCCTTCGCCAAAGGCGAAGCCAAGCTTTGCATAATGCCCATTGCACTGCGCTATTTCAACGCTATCCTTTCGGATTATGCGAAATGAGCTGCGCAACACCGCGCGGACCGCAATCATCCTTCCGTTGCGGCCCACGCGCGGATTGGATAGGAACACTCATACGCTTGGCGTGGGCGTCGAGCGACGTTGGGTGAACACAATGGCCGAAATCAAAGCCCCCGCCACGCGGCCGCTGTCGCCGCATCTGCAAATCTACCGGCCGATGCTCACGATGATGATGTCGATCGTGCACCGCATCACCGGCGCCGGCCTCTATTTCGGAACCGTCATTCTGGCCTGGTGGTTTCTCGCCGCCGGATCCGGACCGACCGGCTACGCGAAATTCGAGTGGTTCGCAGGCTCCATCATCGGCCGATTGATCTTGTTCGGCTACACTTGGGCCCTCATCCACCATCTGCTCGGCGGCGTCCGCCACCTGATTTGGGATACCGGGCACGGCTTCGGGCCGAGCGAGCGCGAGCGGCTCGCCGCCGCCAACCTGATCGGCTCTATCGCGATTACCGTGCTGCTTTGGATCGTCGGTCTGCTGGCGATGGGAGGGCCGCGATGAGCGAGAGTTCGGTCAAGCACATTCGCACGCCGCTCGCGCGCGTGCGCGGCTATGGCGCGGCGCGCTCCGGCACCGGTCATTTTTGGCGCCAGCGGCTGACCGCGGTCGCCAACATCCCGCTGACCGTTGCCGCGGTGATCATCATCATCATGCTGCTCGGCCGCAACCAAGCAGCCGTAGCGCAGATCCTCGGCACGCCGCTCGTCGCCATCGTCATGCTCTTGTTTATCGTCTCGACTACCATCCATATGAGAATTGGCATGCAGGTGATCATCGAGGATTACGTGCACGACGAGACCGCCAAGCTGACTTTGATCATGGCCAATACGTTCTTTTGCATTGCCGTCGCGCTGGCTTCGGCCTACGGCATTTTCAGGCTTTCGTTCGGAGTATGACCATGGCAGGCAACGGAGCCAACGGCGGTGCTGCTCCTGCCGTCAACGGCCGCGCTTATCCGATCGAGGATCACGCTTATGATGTCGTCATCATCGGCGCTGGCGGCGCCGGATTGCGCGCGGTCGTCGGTTGCAGCGAAGCCGGATTGCGCACCGCCTGCATCACCAAGGTGTTTCCGACGCGTTCGCACACCGTGGCAGCGCAAGGCGGCATTGCGGCGGCGCTCGGCAATATGGGCGAGGACGACTGGCGCTGGCACATGTACGATACCGTCAAGGGCTCCGACTGGCTCGGCGACCAGGACGCCATCGAATATCTGTGCCGCAACGCCCCGCAAGCGGTCTACGAGCTGGAACATTGGGGCTTGCCGTTTTCGCGCCGGGAAGACGGCAAGATCTATCAGCGCCCGTTCGGCGGCATGACGACGCATTTCGGCAAGGGCACTGCGCAGCGCACCTGCGCCGCCGCCGACCGCACCGGCCATGCCATGCTGCACACCATGTATGGCCAGGCGCTGCGCCACGCGGCGGAATTTTTCATCGAATATTTCGCCATCGACCTGATCGTGGACGACGACGGCCACTGCCGCGGCGTCGTCGCGCTCAATCTCGATGACGGCTCGATCCACCGTTTTTCCGCGCAAATGACCGTGCTCGCCACCGGCGGCTACGGCCGCGCTTATGCTTCATGCACCGGCGCGCATACCCAGACCGGCGACGGCAACGCCATGGCGCTGCGCGCCGGTCTGCCGCTGCAGGACATGGAATTCGTGCAGTTTCATCCGACCGGCATTTACGGCGCCGGCGTGCTGATCACCGAAGGCGCGCGCGGCGAAGGCGCCTATCTGGTCAACGCGGAGGGCGAACGCTTCATGGAGCGCTATGCGCCGTCGGCCAAGGACCTCGCGTCGCGCGACGTCGTCTCGCGCGCCATGACCATCGAAATCCGCGAAGGCCGCGGCGTCGGCCCGAAGAAGGATCACATCTTCCTGCATCTCGACCATCTCGATCCGAAGATCGTGGCCGAGCGGCTGCCCGGCATCACCGAATCAGCGCGCATCTTTGCCGGCGTCGACCTTACGCACGAGCCGGTGCCGATCGTGCCGACCGTGCACTACAACATGGGCGGCATCGCTACCAATTATCACGGCGAGGCGCTGATCAAAAAAAACGGCAATCCGGACCACGTCGTGCCCGGCTTGATGGCGCTGGGCGAGGCGGCTTGCGTCTCCGTCCACGGCGCCAATCGGCTCGGCTCGAACTCGCTGATCGACCTCGTCGTGTTCGGCCGCGCTGCGGCTTTGCGCTGCGCCGAGATCCTCACCCCCAACGACAAGCAGCCCGAGCTGCCGAAGGACTCCGCCGAGCGTTCGCTGTCGCGGCTCGACAAATTCCGCAACGCGTCGGGCGGCACGCCGACGGCGCAACTGCGCGGTCGGATGCAACACGTGATGCAAGCGAATTGTGCCGTGTTCCGCACCGGCGACGTGCTGCAGGAAGGCTCCAAGCTCATCCACGAGGTGTTCGACGGCGTCGGCGACGTCCGCGTCAGCGACCGCTCGTTGATCTGGAACTCGGATCTGGTCGAGACGCTCGAATTCGTCAACCTGATCGAGCAGGCGGTGGTCACCGTGGATTCGGCGCTCAACCGCACCGAAAGCCGCGGCGCGCACGCGCGCGAGGATTACCCCGACCGCGACGATAAGGAGTGGATGAAGCACACGCAGGCGTGGCTCGACATCAAGACCGGCAAGGTTACGATCGACTACCGGCCGGTGCACACCTACACGCTGACCAACGACGTCGCCTATATCGAGCCGAAGAAGCGGGTGTATTGAGGTTGTTCGACAATGGTGACAACAGTGGGAATTGGGCACAACAGAACGCGAGGTGGCAGAATGTATGAAATCGTGTTCGATTTCGACACCGATATGCTGCAGCAGTTGTACCCAAGCGCTTCGTGGAACAACGCATACGCCGACGTTAGAAATTATCTCACCACCCGCGGTTTCGAATGGATGCAGGGCAGCGCTTATTTTGGAGATGATACGGTTGATGCGGTGAGATGTGTACGAGTGGTACAACGGATGGCGAAAAAATTTCCGTGGTTCACGCCCGCTGTAAGGGACACTCGGATGTTGCGGATTGAGGAAAATAACGACCTCAAGGCCGCGTTGGTAGACGACGAAGATTGAAGCAAGGTCAAATTCGGTCATGGTCCAGTTCACGCTACCGAAAAATTCCAAGATCGGCGAAGGCAAGAAGTGGCCGCATCCGGCCAAAGCGAAGACGGAGCGCGAATTTCGCATCTATCGCTGGAGTCCGGACGACGGGCACAACCCGCGCATCGACACCTATTACGTCGACACCGGCGATTGCGGCCCGATGGTGCTCGACGCACTGATCTGGATCAAAAACACCGTCGACGCCACGCTCACCTTCCGCCGTTCCTGCCGCGAAGGCATCTGCGGCTCCTGCTCGATGAATATCGACGGCACCAACACGCTCGCCTGCACCAAGGCGACGAGTGAGATGAGCGGGCCGGTGCGCATCTACCCGCTGCCGCACATGCCGGTGGTCAAGGACCTGGTGCCCGATTTGACCAACTTTTACGCCCAACACGCCTCGATCAAACCGTGGCTGCAAACCGTTTCGCCGACGCCGCAGAAGGAGTGGAAGCAAAGCCACGACGACCGGCAGAAGCTCGACGGGCTTTACGAATGCATTCTGTGCGCGTGCTGCTCGACCGCCTGCCCGAGCTATTGGTGGAATTCGGAACGCTTTCTCGGCCCGGCGGCGCTGCTGCAGGCGAACCGCTGGCTCTCCGATTCGCGCGACGAGGCCACCGGTGAGCGGCTCGATGACCTGGAAGACCCGTTCCGGCTCTACCGCTGCCATACCATCATGAATTGCGCCAAGGCCTGCCCCAAGCACCTCAATCCGGCCAAAGCCATCGCCGAGGTCAAGCGCATGCTGGTCGAGCGGCAGGTGTAGCCGTCATTCCGGGTTCGCGTCCTCGGCACGCCCCGGAATGAAGCTTACAACTTCAGCTTCCGCTTGCGCTGTCCGAGCGTGCGCAAACGCAGCGCGTTGAGTCGGATGAAGCCCGCGGCGTCGCGTTGGTCGTAGGCGACCGCGCCGTCCTCGAACGTCACCAGGTCCTGATCGTAGAGCGAATATTTGCTCTGTCGCCCGACCACGCCGACATTGCCCTTGTAGAGCTTGAGCCGCACCTTGCCGGTGACGAACTGCTGGCTCTTGTCGATCGCGGCTTGCAGCATCTCCCGCTCGGGCGAAAACCAGAAGCCGTAATAGATCGCTTCGGCATATTTCGGCATCAGTTCGTCCTTGAGATGCGCGGCGCCGCGATCGAGCGTGATCTGCTCGATACCGCGATGAGCAGCCAGAAGAATGGTGCCGCCCGGCGTCTCGTACATGCCGCGCGATTTCATGCCGACGAAGCGGTTCTCCACCAGATCGAGCCGGCCGATACCGTGCTTTCTGCCGAGCGCGTTGAGCTCCGTCAGCAAGGCGGCCGGCGTCAGCGCCTTGCCGTCGACCGCGACCGGATCGCCTTGTTCGAAATCGATGTTGACGTAATCCGGCCTGTCCGGCGCGTGCTCCGGATCGTCGGTGCGCGAATAGACGTAATCCGGCACCTCCTCGGCGGGATTTTCCAGCACTTTGCCTTCAGATGAGGTGTGCAGCAGATTGGCGTCGGTCGAGAACGGCGCCTCGCCGCGCTTGTCCTTGGCAATCGGTATCTGATTGTGCTCGGCGAAGGCCAGCAGCGCCTCGCGCGACTTGAAATCCCACTCGCGCCATGGCGCGATCACTGTGACGTCGGGCTTGAGCGCGTAATAAGCAAGCTCGAAGCGCACCTGGTCGTTGCCCTTGCCGGTGGCGCCATGGGCGACCGCGTCGGCGCCGACTTTCTCGGCGATCTCGATCTGTTTCTTGGCGATCAGCGGCCGCGCGATCGCGGTGCCGAGCAGATACTCGCCCTCATACAATGCATTGGCGCGAAACATTGGGAAGACGTAGTCGCGCACGAATTCCTCGCGCAAATCCTCGACGAAAATATTCTGCGGCTTGATGCCGAGGGTGAGCGCCTTGGCGCGCGCCGGCGCAAGCTCCTCGCCCTGCCCGAGATCGGCGGTGAAGGTCACAACCTCGCAGCCGTACGCGCCCTGCAGCCACTTGAGGATGATCGAGGTGTCGAGCCCGCCGGAATAGGCCAGCACGACCTTTTTCACGTCGCGCGTTTTAGCGCCTTCTTGGGGCATCGGGCAGTCCTGCGTGGGGACGAAAATCTCAAAATCGGCGCGGACTATAGGCGACCGCGGGTGCGGTGCAAGCAGTCACATCGCGCCACGCGATTCGGGCCGAGGCCCGCCTAGAAGCGTTGGCTCCCGCGCCCGGTCAGCCCATCGCGGATGGCCCGTCCCAGCCGCTCCAGCGGCCGCTCGATGGCTTCGTCCTTCAGACGCGTTTGCGGCCAGCGATAGATCAGGCCATGCACCGTCCACACCACGAGGAAGGTCAGTACGCCGGCAAAAACCACGTCGGTGAAGAAGTGCGCACCGCCGGCCATGCGCAAAACGCCCATGGCGGCGCCGAACGCGAGCGCGGCGCCATAGGCGAGCGGCCGCCATTGCGGCGGCGCAAGCGCCGCCGACGCCAGCGTCCAGAACGCGCCGGACGGCTCGCCGGCGATGAAAGAGCAATTCTCCGGGCATGGCCCGCGCGGATCCCACCATGGCGTAAAGCGCTCGTTGCCGCCGAGTTGCGTCACGTCCTCGGGCCGCATGCGCGCCCAATGCTCCTTGAGGATGCTGTTGGCGAGAAGGCCCGGCCCGAGCGTCAACGTGGCGATCAGGAACAACGCGGCACGGCCGCCGATCAGCATGCGCCGCGACGGCATGACGAGCTTGCCGACAACGGCGAAGAAAGCCGGCGCCACGAGGAGCGTGATGAGCAAGCTCGCCGCGTCGCGCACATACTCGACCCAAACCCCGGACGCGGCAAAGCTGTGGGTCTCGGGCTTGTAGAACAGCGCCGCAAGGTCGAGGTCGAACTGAGGATGAACAGCGAATGCGCCGCCGATCAGGAGAGCGACGGCGAGCGCAATGGCGAGCCCGGTTCGATTCATCGCAGCCCTTGCGTTCACTTCCAGGCACCGGCCTTGCGGCCGGCGAACAGCCAATACACCAGCCCGCCGGCGATGCCGGCGGCGGCGAGCACCTCGCGCTCGCGGGCGAGGAAGCTGCCCGGTGCCCCGACATAGCCGGCGAAATCGATGCCGTAACACAGCGCCAGCGCCAACGCGCCGCCGCACACGGCATAGACGAGGAACGAGCGCCAGGCGAATCCTTCGGCAAGCGCAATGACCAACAACGCCGGCAGCACCGCAATCGCCCCGATCACCGCGGCGCCGGCGAGAACCACGAACCACATCGCCGCCGACGGCAGCCCGAGCGAGGCCACATAATCCCAATCCGGCGTCAGCGTTCCGATGGTGAGCACCAGCGAAGCGGCAATGCAGGCCAGCACGTAAGCGAAAAACACGGCCAGGATCCGCCCGACGACGGCCATGTGACGATCAGTCCGTCATCGCCATGGCGCGCAGCGCCAGCCGCTCGTGGGCGGACAGCTTTTCCGTCGCGCTCTTGAGCTGGCCGCAGGCGGCGAGAATGTCGCGCCCGCGCGGCGTGCGCACCGGCGACGCGTAACCGGCATCGAAAACGATCGCGGAGAATTTCTCGATTTGCTCCCAGTCCGAGCATTCGTAGTCGCTGCCCGGCCACGGATTGAAAGGAATGAGGTTGATCTTGGCGGGAATGCCTTTGACCAGACGCACCAGCGCGCGGGCGTCGGCAAGCGAATCGTTGACGGCCTTGAGCATGACGTATTCGAACGTGATGCGCCGCGCGTTGGAAAGCCCCGGATAATGCCGGCAGGCGTTGAGCAGCTCGCGCAGCGGATATTTGCGATTGAGCGGCACCAGCGCGTTGCGCAGTTCGTCGGTCACGGCATGTAGCGAGACCGCGAGCATGGCGCCGATCTCGGCGCCGGCACGCGCGATGTTGGGCACGACGCCCGAGGTCGACAGCGTGATCCGCCGCTTGGAGATGCTCAAGCCGTCGCCGTCGGCCACGACATGAAGGCCGTCGCGGACCGCCTCGAAATTGTACAGCGGCTCGCCCATCCCCATCATGACGACGTTGGAGACGAGGCGCTTTCTTTCACCTCCACGAGCGGCGGAAAGGTCGGATGCGGCGGTCCAATCGCCGAGCCGGTCGCGCGCCAGCACGACCTGACCGACGATCTCGCCGGCGGTGAGATTGCGCACCAGGCGCTGCGTCCCGGTGTGGCAAAACGAGCAATTGAGCGTGCAGCCGACCTGGCTCGAAATGCACAGCGTGCCGCGATCGGTTTCCGGGATATAGACGCATTCGACTTCATGCGGCCGGTCGGCGATTTCGCCCGGCAGACGGATGAGCCACTTGCGCGTGCCGTCGGCGGAAACCTGCTCGGCGGCGATGTCCGGCCGCGCCAGCGTGAACAGCCGCGCCAATTGCGCGCGCAGCTCCTTCGACAAGGTCGTCATGGCGTCGAAGTCTTGCGCGCCGCGCACATAGAGCCAGTGCCATATCTGTTGCACTCGCATGCGGCGCTGCCGCTCCGGTACGCCGGCGGCGCCGAGTGCCTCGGCGAGTGCGGCGCGCGAGAGCCCGACCAGCGACGGCTGCACCGGTGCAACATAACGCTCGAGCGGCCGCTTCTCGATGGCGGCGGCCGCGGCGACATCGTGCGGCTTGGTTGCGGTAAGCGGAGCGGTCATGATCGATCCGAAAATTGGCCGTCATTGCGAGGCGCCAAGGTGCTGAAGCGATCCACGATTCACGGCGGCGCCGCCCGGATTGCTTCGTCGCTTTACGCTTCGCAATAACGGGCTCGGTCATAGATGGGGCGGACGTCGCCCTCCCGATAGACCGAACGCGCGTTCCGATTACTTGCAATCCCGGTCGGTACGATCGAGGGCTTGGGCGAGACCCCGCAGCGAGAAGATATCAGTCGAGTGCGTGCCCCGTGTGGACATGCCCTTCACCACCGCGCTTTGTCCCGCCCGCATGGCATCGACAATGTGGCTCTCCTCCGCCGCGTTCTTGATCCAGGCTCCGTCCTGCTGGGTGTAAAGCACATACGAGCTCGACCCAACCTCGAGCGCCGCATCGACGTTGGGCTTGAATGGATAGCCGATGACAATCGACACCTCGTTGCTGACCTTGTCCGCCGGGCGCGAGGAAATGAACATATACGCGGGATCGCGCGGTCGGTTGGGCGGATTGGTTTCCGAACTGACCGGCTTGGCGATCGCGAAGCAGATCTTTTTGCCGCCGGGCGAAGCCGTATAGGCGCCCCAGTCGCCGTACTGGCCGAGCAGGGTCGGTTTTGCGCCGCCAGCCGCGGCCGACTCAGGGGTCGCCGCATGCTTGTGCCGGTGCGGCTTCCTGGGCGGCGCCGGAGCCGCCGGGACGGCCGGGGCAGGCTCCGCGGCCGGTGGAGATTCTGCGGCCGGCTGTTGAGCGAACGCCGCGCCGGCGAACATTCCTGCAACAAGCAGCGAAAGCATAAGCCGCCGCCGTCGTCGATGGAAAAGCATTCCGGCCTCGCTGGTCCCCGCCGCTGGACTAAATCCAAGCCCTTCAAGTTTAACTCATTTCGGCCCCGTAAGGAAAGAATTCGGCAATGCCAAGGCGGACCGAACGCCGCGCGGCCGAGGGCACAGTGTCGCAATATCGGTCGGCAAAAAGGTGACCGCCAGCACATCGAGGTACCGGCAAATTTTCAATACTGCGCCGTGTCGCTGACGCGTTGGCGAGCCATCCGGAAGTCCGGGCCGGGCAGGTGTCGCATCGCGCAGCCTAACTGTGGAAGTTGTGCCGTGAACCTTACCTCCTGGATGGACGATCCCTCCTACCGGCGAACACATCCGGCTGCGAGGACCAACGAACTGGATGATCTCTTGACCGCCGTCGGCGCCAGCCGCGATGGCAAGGCGTTCAAGCAGCTGTTCGATCATTTCCGGCCGCGCCTTCAAGCCCAGATG
>Ga0335075_10011330_pt1 | contig 13481 bp, 5 predicted proteins | sample Lox_Sample_24_FD_206723 | JGI IMG/M metagenome (GOLD analysis project Ga0335075, IMG submission 206723) | Soil microbial communities from Loxahatchee National Wildlife Refuge, Florida, United States - Lox_Sample_2.4 | ecosystem: Environmental > Terrestrial > Soil > Wetlands | place: USA: Florida...
GCGACGACTTGGTGCTCGCGCACCTGGAGTACCCGCTGGTCGCGCAGGCGACCAGGCTGCTGCGCAGCGCGATCTGGGGCGGCCGCGCAGCGCTGCACCGGATTGCCGCGCTCCGCTTCACCCCGCCGCCTGAGGCCGGGATCGACGGCCCGCTGGTCGCGGTGTTCGCCCGCCTGGTCGTGGTCGGAGCCGACGGCCGACGACTGCACGAGGAGATCATGCTGGCGGCGCGGGTCGTGCCGCCCACTGGCCGCTCCCGCCGCCTTGAACTCGAACAGCCGCGCTACCGGGCGCTGCGAACCGTCGTCGAAGGCGCGCTAGAACCTGACGCCTGCCGCCTAGCCCCCGAATCAGCCAGGCAGGACTTCGTCAGCCGGTGGGAAGAGCTTGAGCTGCTGCTAGCAGGAGACGTCCAGCAGCGGGCCAGGGAACGTCTGGACTCGCTGCGACGCACGCTGGAGCGGCGCCGCGCGGAGGAGACGAGGAACGTCGAGACCGTCTTCACCCAGCTCCGCGCCACCCTCACCGCGGCCCTCGATGGGCCGGGTCCGGTCCAGCTAACCCTGGACCAGCTCGAGGAGCCCGAACGGCACCAGCTTGAACGTGACCGTGAAGCCTGGCGCGCCCGCCGTGACGGCCTCGACGATGAAAAGACCCGCGAACTCGAGGCGATCAACCACCGCTACGAAGCAGTCCGCGAGCTGGTCTTCCCGTTCGCGATCGCCTTGTGCGTCCCCGGCGAGGAGGGGGCGGACTAATGGCGCGGCAACGACGCAGCGCAGGTGGGGTCGGCGAGGAGATTCGCCGCCGCCACGCCTGGCTGGAGCTGCTGCAGATCTCCGGCCCGTTCCTCACGCTGCCGGTGGTACACCGGGTCTTCCCCAACGGGCTGCCGCCGGTGCCGGTCCAGGAACGGGCGCGGCTCCGCGCGCTCGTCGCCGCGATGCTCGACGACCACGGGGCGTCCCGCCACGCCGTGATCCACACGATGCTCCATGACGTGCTCGACTGGCATCAGCACCTCCAGATCGACTCCGGTATCCCGGACACCCTCGCCGAGCTCGTGCCCGAACACGGCATCACCATTCGTCCCGACTTCGCCTTCTACGCCGAGGAAGCGGGCGACGAAGACACCGCGGACGCGGACGAGGAAGCCGAAGAAGACGAAGACGAGGACAGCGACGGCGACAGCGAGGGCGGGACCGCCGATAGCGCCCTCGCACAGCCGGGCACCGGCCCGTGGAAGCTGCTCGGCATGTACATGGCCTGGGGCACCCACCCGCTGACCAGGACCACGACCGGCAACTGGACAGCCAGCGCCGTCGAGCGCCTCGCCGTCCTGCTCAGAGCCCGCGACGTCCCGGTCGGAATCGCCACCGACGGCCGCTGGTGGGCACTGGTCTGGGCGCCGCGCAAGGGTGCCACCGGCGCGGCAGTGTGGGACGCTTCGCTGTTCAGCGAGGAACCCGTTTCCTTGCAGGGCCTCGTCGCGCTCACGAACCGCCGCCGGTTCCTCGCCGACGCACCCCCGGACCGGCTCCCCGCGCTGCTCGCCGAGTCGCTGGAACGGCAGGAGGAGGTTACCGAGACCCTCGGCCGCCAGGTCCGCGAAGCTGTGGAACTGCTGGTCACGACCCTGGACCGGCTGGACCGCGACTCAGGCGGCGCGCTCCTCGCCGACGTCGATGACGACGGGTTCTACGCCGGCATCGTCACGATGATGATGCGGGTGGTGTTCCTGCTGTTCGCCGAGGAGCGCCGCCTGCTGCCCAGCGACGACGACCTGTACGTCACCGCCTATAGCGTCGGCCACCTCGTCGACCAACTCGAACAGCAGGACAGCCTCGGCGCGACCCTGGACTACCGCACCGCCGCCTGGCACCGGCTGCTCGCCGTGACGCGCGCCGTTCATTCCGGCGTCGCGCACGAGGATCTGCGGCTGCCCGCCTACGGCGGCGGCCTGTTCGACCCGGACCGCTATCCCTGGCTCGAAGGCCGGACGAAAGACACCCCAGCCGCCGCGGCGCGCCCGCCAGGCGTGGACGACCGCATCGTGCTGCGCATACTGCGCGCCGTCCAGTACGTCGAAATCGGCGGCGAGCGCCGCAGGCTCACCTTCCGCGCCCTCGACGTGGAGCAGATCGGCTACGTCTACGAGGGCCTGCTGGAACTCGAGGTCCGCACCGCCACCGAGCCTGTGCTCGGCCTGGCCCGCCCGCCAAGGTGGCCGCAGAAGGTCAAAGAAGACAGCGAAGTCCCGCTCACCGACGCCACCGAACGGCTCGGCACTACCGCGCTGGTCCCGTGGCTCGCCGAGCGCACCGGCTGGACTGCAAAGAAGGTGCAGGCCGCCCTCGGCTCCTCTCCCGATGATCCCGAACGGGCCCGTGCGTTGCGCCGACAGATCACTAATCTCGGCCTGGCGGATGCCATCACGCCATTCCTGGGCGTGCTCCGCTACGACGAACTCGGGCTCCCCGCGGTCATCCTGCCCGGCGGCCGGTACGTCACCCGGTCTCACAGGCGCGCCGCGACCGGCACCCACTACACGCCACGCTCACTTGCCGAAGAAGTGGCCGAGGGCGCGCTCCAGTCCCTCGTCTACCGCCCGGGCCCGCTGGAAACCGCGGACTCGTCTGAGTGGAAACCTAGGCCCTCGACGCAGATTCTCGAACTCAAGGTCGCGGACATCGCGATGGGCTCCGGCGCCTTTCTGGTCGCCGCATGCCGCTACCTCGCGGACCGCCTAGTCGAAGCGTGGCAAGCCGAAGGCGACGCCGAAGCCCTCGCGATGGAACTGCATCGCTCAGCGGGCCGCGTCGGTGCGGACGCCGAAGCTGACCAGCTCCTGCTCAAGGCCCGCCGCCTGATCACCGAGCACTGCCTGTACGGCGTGGACATCAACCCGCTCGCGGTCGAAATGGCCAAGCTGTCGCTCTGGCTGATCACCATGGACAAGGAACGCCCCTTCGGCTTCCTCGATGACCGCCTCGCCTGCGGCGACTCCCTCCTCGGCCTAGTCAGCCTCGAGCAGCTAGAGACCCTGCACGTCGACCCGAAGGAAGGCCGCCGCCTCAACCACGGCACGCTCGACTTCGCCGAAACCTGGCGCACGCGCCTCGCCGAAGCCGCGGACCTGCGCCGCAGAATCACTGCATCCCAGGGTGTAACAATCCGCGACATCGAACACAAGGCACGCCTGCTCGCCAAGGCCGAGGCACTCTCCGGCGAAATTAGAACCGTCGCCGACGCGATAACAGCCACCGGAGTCATAGCAGCCAAACGCGGGGTCAGGCAACTCGACCAGGCGTTCCTGACGCTGGAGGTTAAGGTTTCGAACGCCGTGGAAGACGGTCCCGAGAAGCTGATCCCTTACGTGAAGGAAAACCTGCAGGACGGAAGACCTCCAGGGACCGTCGAACGCCAGCCATTCCACTGGCCGCTGGCGTTCCCTGAGGTCTTCGCTGACACACCGAACCCCGGCTTCGACGCCATCATCGGCAACCCACCGTTCCTGGGCGGGAAAAAGATTTCCGGTACCTATGGCGACGGCTACCTTGACTGGCTCCAACGCTGGGATGGGAACGATGTCAAAGGCAGCGCCGACCTAGCAGCGCGATTTGTATTGCGCGCTGAGCGTCTACTGTCAGCGCGCGGGCAGCTCGGATACGTGACAGTAAACACTCTTGTAGAAGGAGCGACCCTCCGAGTCGGTATGGAGCAGATCCGTCTTATCATCCGTGCTGGGCGCTCGCCCCATCCATGGCCTACCACCAGCGCAAGCCTCCAGGTCGTAGAGTTCTGGGGCAGTCGCATGCAGCTTTCCCGTAGTGCCGTCTATTGGCTGGACGGCGAAGAGGTGCCCTCGATCGGCACTGATCTAGAACCGCACGGACGCATCAGGGGACGTCCGAAGCGCCTGCACGAGAACGACGATGTCGCTTTTATCGGTTCGTACGTGCTTGGTGTTGGGTTCACGCTCACCGAAGACGAGCAATACGAGCTACTCGCGAGCGATCCACGCAATGCTGAGGTCATCCGACCCTATGTGATCGGCAAAGATCTAAACCAGCGACCAGACTGCTCCGCCAGCAGATGGGTGATCAACTTCCAAGGATGGCCTTTGGAGCAGGCCGAAGAATATCCTGAATGCCTTGACATCGTCCGCCGTCTCGTCAAGCCGTTCCGCGATCAGAATAAACGAGCCAACTACCGCGATCTTTGGTGGCGCTACGCCGAACGCTGCCCCGGGCTATACGAGGCGATCGCCGGACTCGACCACGCTCTAGTCATCTCTCTGGTAAGCAACGCTGTGATGCCAGTGCGTGTCCCGACCGGCCAAGTGTTCGCTCACAAATGCGCTGTCTTCGCCCTAGATGATTTCGCCAGCCTTGCGCTTCTTGACTCGAGCGTGCATTCGATATGGGTAATCCGCTACACCTCGACGATGCGAACCGACATCAACTACTCTCCGTCCGACGTGTTCCTAACGTTGCCGCGGCCCAAAGCCACCGAAGAACTGGAAGTACTTGGAAGCCAACTCGACGGGACGCGCCGGGATCTCATGCTCTCGCGTGCCTGGGGACTTACCAAGACGTACAAGAAGGTGCATGACCCGGACAATCATGAGCCTGCTATCCAGGAGCTTCGGGACATCCACGTAGCCATCGACGAGGCGGTCGTGCGGGCATACGAGTGGGACGATCTTGACCTGAAAATTGGACATCACCCAACGAAGATCGGGATCCGCTGGACGGTGAGCAAGGAAGTGCGGTTCGAGTTGCTGGACCGGTTGCTTGAGGAGAACCACCGACGGTACAAGCTGGAGAACCCGTGACGACACCGCAGGCTACCTCGTTCGAGGTACGGGCGGAGCTTGAGTCACGGCTGGAACGGGACCTGCTCGGGCCCTGGGACGGGCCGGAGGAGGAACTGCCGCCGGGCACGTCGCCGGCGGAGCGGTACCTGGTTGGGCGGCTTGTCCCTCGGGAGCGGCCTGAAGACCCGGCCGAGGTGGATGCCGACGAGGCCGTCGACGCAGAGGAGTCCGTGCCTGAGCTTGTGGACCGGGAGGTGTCGTCGGATGGTGATACCACCGAGGCAGGCGAAGAGGGGGCCGAGAGTGACGCCACCGTCCGTTCGGGATCGATGGCGGCCTCAGCCGTCGGACTAGCTTTCAGCGTGCCAACGGACGTCAACCTGGTCGCGGTCTCGGCGACGTGGGGCCGGTATGTGCGGACACCTTCGGATGTGCATGAGACGCCGCAGGGACGGCCGGCCACGACCTGGCACCGGATACAGGCCGGGGGTCAGGTGGAGGTCCCGCTCGACACCGAGGACTCGGATTATGTGGTGCCGGATGACGAGCAGCCGGGCGTGACTGTGCATTACACGGTGCGGCACCGCGGGCCGCGACGGGTGGTGGAACTCCGGCTGGTGAACGGATTGCCGTGGACGGCGAAGACACCGGATGTGGCCCGGCTGTACCAGGTGGCGCTGACCGTCACCGCGCTGGACGGGAACGCGGCGATCTTTCTCGCGCACAACGACCCGGAGGTGGCCGGTGCCCCGCAGGGCAACGACGACGAGCGGCTGCACCTGGAACTGCTGAACCGGAGACACCGGCTGTACGCGTTCGGCCGCCAGTGCGCGGTGGACGCGTTCGTCCGGAACGGTGAGGTCCGGGCGTGGAAGCTGTCGACGACGTGCTTCCCTTCGGCGGAGGTGCCGCTGGTCGTTCCCGGCAAGGTACCGGGCCTGGTGCTGGACATGGCGCGGCTGGGCAGCCCGGAGCTGGGCGGGGACGAGCTGGTGCGGGCGCTGCGGCCCCTGGTCACCGGGTACCGGAAGTGGCTGGGTGAGCAGGAGGCGCGGCTGTCTTCTGATCCCGAGGTGGCACGGTATGAGCCCGCCGGCTCGCACGCTCTTGAGCGTGCGCGTTTGATAGCGGACCGGCTGGGGCGGGCAATTGAGTTGCTGCGCACGGACGGGATCGCCCGGGAGGCGTTCCGGTTCGCGAATCAGGCGATGGCGCTGCAGCGGGTGCGCAGCGAGGTGGTGCGGGCGCGGATGGCGTCACCGGAGGCAGATCTGTCGGCGCTGCTGCGCAGGCTGGATGTCGCGGACAGCCGGAGCTGGCGGCCGTTCCAGCTGGCGTTCGTGCTGCTGTGCCTGCCGGGGCTGACCGATCCGTCGCACCCAGATGCACGGCGCGGTTTGGTCGACCCGGACGACGCTGAAGTGCAGCTGCTGTTCTTCCCGACCGGCGGTGGCAAGACCGAGGCTTATCTGGGGCTGGCCGCGTACACGTTCGCGATCCGGCGGCTGCAAGGCGTGGTCGGTGAGGGTGCGGATGCGCGGGACGGGACGCGGGGGGTGGCGGTGCTGATGCGGTACACGCTGCGGCTGCTGACCGCCCAGCAGTTCCAGCGGGCTGCCGCGCTGATCTGCGCGTGCGAGTCGCTGCGCCGAGAGAGGGTGGCTTCCGGGGACAGCCGGTGGGGCGCGACCCCGTTCCGGATCGGGCTGTGGGTCGGCTCCAGCGTCACGCCGAACACCTTCGAGGAGGCCGAACGGCAGATCACCGAGAACCGCGGCAATGAGCGGATGCTCGGCGGTGTGCTGCAGCTGCCGGTGTGCCCATGGTGCGGTTCGCGGCTGTCGTCCGGCCGGGACGTGGAGACGAACCGGCTGCGCCGCCGCGTTCTGGTGTTCTGCAGCGACCCGGAGGGCGACTGCGCGTTCAGCCCGCGGAACTCGCCGGGTGAGGGACTCCCGGTGCTCACGGTGGACGAGGAGATCTACCGGCTGACGCCCTCGCTGGTGATCGCGACGGTGGACAAGCTGGCGCAGCTCCCGTGGAAGGCTGCCACGGCGCCGTTGTTCGGCCTGGTCGAGACGGAGTGCACCCGGCATGGGTGGCAGAATCCTGATTTCATGTCGTTCTGCCGGTCCGGTCACCGGGCGGCCGGGAGCCTGCCGCCCGGGGAGGTGCGGCCGGTCATGCGGCTGCGCCCGCCAGACCTGATCATCCAGGACGAGCTGCACCTGATCAGCGACGCGCTCGGGTCGATGGTCGGCTTGTATGAGACGGCGATTGATCGGCTGTGCAGCCGAGTTGATCCCTCCGGCACCATACGGCCGGTGCTTGTCGCCTCGACGGCAACCGTGCGGCGGGCCGCCGACCAGGCGGAGCAGGTGTTCGCACGGAAGTTGGCCGTGTTTCCGCCGCCCGTGCTGGATATAGGGGACACCTTCTTCTCTGCTGTGGAGGCGCCGTCTGCTGATTCGCCGGGCCGACGATACCGGGGCGTGCTCGCACCGGGCGAACGGCTGAAGTCGGTGGAGATCCGGGTGGCGTCGGCGCTGATGGAACACGCCCAGTACCTCCTGGACCGGTACGGTGCCGCTGCGGACCCGTACATGACGCTGGTCGACTACTTCACCTCGACCAGGGAGCTGGCCGGCATGCGGCGGCTGGTCGAGGACGACGTGTCGGACCGGCTGTCCAGCCAGCAGGTGCGCACCCGGCGCCGCCGTCCGCGGGTGGACGAGCTCACCGGGCGGATGCCCAGCAGTCGGATCGCGGAAAACCTCGCCGAGTTGGAGCGGCCCTTCGACCCCGCCTTCGATTCAACTGCGGCGATGGACGAGTTCCGGCGTAATCCCGAGGAAGTCCGGGAACGGATGGGCGACCGCACCCAGCCGATCGATGTGCTGCTGGCCACGTCGATGCTCCAGGTGGGCGTGGACGTGCAGCGGCTAGGCCTGATGCTGGTCACCGGACAGCCGAAGAACACGGCCGAGTACATCCAGGCCACGTCACGGATCGGCCGTGACCGTCGACGGCCGGGGTTGGTGGTCACGATCTATCAGTGGAGCCGGCCGCGCGACCTGGCGCATTATGAGTCGTTCGGCTACGACCACGCGACGTTCGGGTTGCGGGTGGAAGGGCTGACCACCACCCCGTTCAGTGACAGGGCACTGGACCGCGGGCTAACCGGGGTGCTGGTCACAGCCATGCGCCACTCCGGTATTGCTGCCTTGTCCAATGTGGCGGCGAACTCGGTGCCGCTGGCGGGCGCGTTCGTGGACGGGCTGATCAGATACGTCGAGCAGCGCGCCGCGCGGGTCACGCACGATCAGGAGCGGGCGGTCGCTGCGGGTGGAGAGCTCCGGCACCGGCTGGACAGCTGGTACAGCCGACGGCAGTCGGTGCAGACCGGACGCCTCGGCTACGAGGTGGGCACCGACGTGACCGGGCTGCTGCGCGACCCGGATGCGGGCGCGTGGGACCTGTGGTCGGCGCCGCTGAGCCTGCGCGAGGTGGAGGCGGAGATCCTGCTGCAGCTCGACCGAGAGGACCACAGCTTCAGCGACGCGCCAGCCTGGAGTTATGAGCGTTCAGTATCCGGAGGCGGTTCATGACCGTTCCTGTCTCATCCGGCACCGGCCCGCGCCGCGACCCCACCCGGATCGGGCAAGCCAGGCCCAGCCATCTGGTCACCACCGCCGGGGTCGGGGCGACCGTCGACCTGCCGTCGATGAGCGTGATCGTTCGCGGGCTGGACGCGTGGAGTCCCGAGCACCAGGACTCGATCGAGGAACCGCGGCTGCTCGAGACGGCGCGCCGGATCCTAGGCCCGCAGGTGCGTGCACTGCGGCATGCCCCGTGGAACCCGTCCGAGAAGGACGACCCGTACACCCGGGTCGGCGTGCCCGTGACACCGTTCCCCCGGTGGGTGCGTTGCCCGCGCTGCCACCGGCTAGGACCTCTGGACCCGCCCGGCCAGTTCGAGCTCATCCATCGATGGGGCCGCCGCCCTGACCTGGCCAAGTATGTGCACGCGCACTGCTCACGCCAGGGGTCCATGCGCCCGGCGAACCGGCGTGCCTGCGTGGCCGCGCGGTTCCTCGTCGTCTGTGAGGACGGGCATCTGGATGATTTCCCCTACGTGGAGTACGTCCACCAGTTGCGGGACGGTGGCGTGTGTGACGGACCGCAGCTGTCCATGTCCGACGCCGCGTCCACGCTCGGCCCGCGGGTGACCGTGCGATGCTCCTGCGGTGCCAGCCGGTCCATCCAGGAGGCGGCTGGCACCGGCGGCTGGGAGAAGCTGCCCGTCTGCCGCGGCCGCCATCCGCATCTGCAGCGGTTCTACACATGCGGCAAGAGGCTGAGGCTTATCGTCCTCGGCGCGAGCAACCTGTGGTTCCCGGTCCGGGCCAGCGCGCTGCACCTGCCGCACGGGCAGACGGTCGAAGACATCGTCGCGGCCCACTGGAACATTCTGGGCGCGCAGCAATCACCCGAGGTCGCGCAGGCCATCATCGACGGGATGGACGCGCTCCGTGCGCTGCGCGCCCATCCAATCGAGGAGGTCTGGGCGTGCATCGAGAAGATCCGCGGCGCGGGCGGTCCCGCCGCTCCTTCGTCGTCCGATGACCTGCGCGACGCGGAATGGCAGTTGCTGTCGCGGCCGACCACCGAACGGCAGGACGCCGACTTCCGCGCCACGCCGACGGCTTCGCCGGTCGGATACGACCGGCTGCTTGACCAGATCGTTCTGGTCAGCCGCCTCCGCGAGGTGCGAGCGCTGCTTGGGTTCACCCGACTGTCCGCCCCGGAACGCGACGACCTACAGCCTGTCCGCCGGGTGCCGCTGAGCCGGGGTCCGGCCGAGTGGGCGCCAGCCGTCGAACAGCGCGGCGAAGGGATCTTCCTCCAGCTGCGCGAAGAAGCGGTCGCGCACTGGGTGAACTCGGTCGCCGAACTCGGCCATATCCAGGCCCTCGGTGCGGCCTACCGGCAGTGGGCCTTCGACCGCGACCAGACACCCAACCCCAACTTCCCGATCCCCCGGTTCACGCTCATCCACACACTCAGCCACATGCTGATGCGCCAAGTCGCGCTGGAATGCGGCTACTCCTCCGCCAGCCTGCGCGAGCGGATCTATCTCGGCACGCCATCAGCCCCCGCAGCAGGCGTGCTGATATCAACCGCAGCCAGCGACAGCGAAGGCACCCTGGGCGGCCTCGTCGCGCTCGGCGAGCGACGGCACATCGAGCGGCTCCTCGGGCTGGCCCTGTCAGATGCCTCTCATTGCTCCTCCGACCCGCTCTGCGCGGAGCACGTCCCGACGTTCCCCTACACCAGCCTGCACGCGGCCGCCTGCCACGCCTGCCTTTTCGCCTCCGAGACAAGCTGCGAAGCCGGCAACCGCTGGCTCGACCGTGGGGTGCTGGTTGACCTGACGGGCGACGGCCTCGCCTTCCAGGTCCAGTGAGCGGCTGGCCCGGGGCCGGTTCTGCCTCCGGAAGTGAGCCGCCAGACACCATCTCCTACACAGCCGACGCCACGGACTGGGCCGCTCGTGTCGCTGAACGGCTGCCGTCGGCTGACGTGCGCCAACTTGCTCATGCGGCGGCACAAGGCGTGTCCAGCGTCCACGCTCTGCGTGCTGCTACGGCGTCCCCCGTCCTGCGGAACGTTTGTGATCAGCTGGCATCCCGGGTTGTTGCGGTTGAACCGGGGTATGTCGCCGGACTGCTTGCGGGCGCGGCTCGGGTGGCCGAGCGAGCACACCGCCGCCAGACGGTCACCGTGGTATGGACCGGCCCGGAATCGCACGTCACTAGCAGCCGCCTGACTGCCGCAACTGTCGTCGACCTAATTAACGAAGCCCGCGCCGAGATCCTGCTCGTCAGCTACGCAACGCAGACAGAGCCGCTCATCAGCGCTGCCCTGCACGACGCACTCATGCGCGGCGTTGCGATCACCTTGGTCGCCGAGCGGCACGCAGACAACCCCTCCTATACGGCCTCCAGTACGCCGTTTCCCGGACTCGACGCGCTCCGCCTGCACTGGCCGACAGATGCCCGCCCGTCAGGCGCTTCACTGCACGCCAAGGTCATCGTCGTCGACGACCGGGTGGCGCTCGTCGGCAGCGCCAACCTCACCGGCCGTGCGATGGAAACCAACCTCGAATGCGGCATCCTCATCCGCGGCGGCTCCCAGCCCCGTGCCATTCGCGACCACATCGCCGACCTCTACGAAGCAGGATGCCTCCGCCGCCTCAACTAAAATTGAGATTCTGGGTACCGTCCATTAACATCAATTGATGTGATGTAGGAGCCTCAGATTTAAACGGCAAGCCGGGCGTCTACACCCCGCCTCATCACCCGCGAATCGACCTCGCCGGGCCTGGTCTGGGCGGCAGTTCAAAGGAGGGCGTGGACCCGCATGGAGCTGATCAAACCGATCCAGCAGCATCTCCTCGATGCCGACGGCGTGTCCGGCGTGCTTGCCACAGGCTGGGACGCCTTCGAACTTGTCAGGGCTGTCGCTGGCGCAAGCGCGGACCGGGCCGCCGACCTGTACCCCGCGTTCACCCTCGCCCGCGGGGCGGCGGTCAGCGGGAGGAACGCCATCGCTCTCGCGCCTTCCATGCCAGTTGACTCAGCGACGTTGTTCGCACCCTCGGCGCCGCCGGAGGCCGATGTGTACGAGGTCGCGGACGCTCTCGCTGACCTGGCGTCGGCTTTGAGTGGGCGTCTGCGGGAAACGGCCGAGCTTGCTGCCGACGCCGGTGACCGTGCTGCCTGCGAGAACGCCGCACGGGATGCTGACCGAATTAGCGAGCTGCTCGCCAAGGGGAAGTAGTGGCGTCTGCTGTTTTCGGCGACTTCCTATCCGCCGCCAGTGAGCACCTGGCGGCGGCCGTGACCGTCGGCGACGGCGAGAACACTTCGTCCGCTGGCGTCACTCGGGACCTCCACCACCTGGTCGCTGTCATGTCGCGCTACTGCGATGACCTGATCCCATGCGACATGGTTGAAGCAGCGGGCCGGAACGACCTGCACGTGTGGGAACGAGCAGCAGTCGATGTCGGATCGGCCCTCAGCTTCGCCAGGGACTGCCTTCGCCGGACCATCGCCGAGGCTCGCGTCGAAACCGATGTAACCACGGCGTGGCAAGCGAGTCACCTTGCCGCTGCGGCAACCGAACTCGCCGCGGGCCGGGACCTGCTGAACACTCACCTCGCCGTCGATCCCGGTGGGCTGATGCGAGAACGGTCGGAGTGGGCGCCCGTTGTGACCTCCCTGCCGGTCACACGTGCCCTATTGAACGAGCTCGCCCGGCAGTCACGACAGCTGGCGCCCCTCACGGCGTGGCTGGCCGGCTTGCTACCGCGAGCCGGGCCGCGCTCGAGCGGCCAGCCCGCATCGGCACCCGCGCGCGACGAACTCGCCAATGCAAGCCAGTGGCTCCAGGTTGCCGGCGCCGCGGCGCGCGCGGCGTTTGGCGTCGATCCGGTACGAACAGGCGATACGGAACTGCTGTCCGCGATCCCCCCAGCTATCCCACCGCAGCGGCAACGACCGGACTCCGCCGCGGAGTCGATTGCCGAGATGTGCTACGGGATCGCCATCAGCGCCTCCCGGCTGCGTGCCACAGCCCACAGGGACAAGGAACGGGCTGGTTGGTCTCCCATCGCCACTTCGGGCAGTTGGCAGTGGACGGCTCAGGCAGTGGCCATCACCAGCCATCTCGGCGAGCTGGCACTACGGTCTCTCGCCGTCCGGGCTACGCAACTCGCTGACCGGCCTGTGACCGGAGCGCAGCTTCAGAAGGCGGCTGATTCCATGATCAGCACGTGCGCAGCATGGCGTCAGGTTGACCAGGTCTGGGATCTCCTCTTCACCGAAAGCCAGCTTCAGCCGACTCCTGCCATGACGGATGCCAGTGATCTCGTGCTCCGGATGGGCCGACTTGTCTGGAACGATCCCCAGTGGACGCCTGCCCACTCCCAACGTGGCCCGCGAAGGACCCCGGATGCTTTGGCGCCAGGGGCGGCCACACTCGTCGAAGTCGTATCGGCAGCACATCAGGCGGTCGACGCGTTCGCTCGCATCGCGACGAACGACACGGACGCCGTAGCAGCTGCCATACGAGCCGGACGGCTCTACACGCCGACACGCTCGCTGCCCGACGACTACGACGTGCCTCGCCCGTTCGCCCCCGCGCCGATGGCCCGGTGCGCGGCGCTACAAGACGCGTACCGCGCTGCCGTGGACGCCAGCATCGACACAGCGGGGGTGTTCGACGAGCTTGCCTTCGCGATCGGAGCGCAGAGCAGAGCACTCGGGCTGGCACGGGCCGCTGCATCGATGCAGTCCCGCCGCCGGGGCAGGCAAAGCCCGGTCGACAACGACCCCGGCGACCTGCTAAGCGCTGGCATCTCTTCCATGCACAGTCGCGCTTCCACCGGTCGCGCCGGCTCAGTCGAACAAGCCATCAGGGACCGGAGGGTCTCCGACCCGGTCCTTCTGCTCCGTGCCGCCGCGATTGATGACGCAGCGCGGGAGCTGATGATCCGCGCCGAGAGTGCGCTCCCCATGCCTGGCTCGCCCGGCAGTCTCGAGAGCGCGCGGCACGCGATCAGCGGTCCTGCCCAGCTCGCGGCCCAGAGTTTCCCGAA
>Ga0335075_10011331_pt1 | contig 13479 bp, 18 predicted proteins | sample Lox_Sample_24_FD_206723 | JGI IMG/M metagenome (GOLD analysis project Ga0335075, IMG submission 206723) | Soil microbial communities from Loxahatchee National Wildlife Refuge, Florida, United States - Lox_Sample_2.4 | ecosystem: Environmental > Terrestrial > Soil > Wetlands | place: USA...
GCGTGGATATCGGCCGGGGCCAGACCTGGTGCGCCCGCTGGTGGGAACACCCCGAAGTCGTCGTGCGGCTCGATGCGCTGCGGCTGGCCTGGTACGAACTGACCGCTCCCTGCGAGCCGGACGGCGATCCCGGCGCCAGCTGCTCATCGTGGTGGGTCAACCACATCGACCCGACCCTGATGACGCTGCTGGACGGCGATACCGGGCCGATGAGCGGATGCCGCCCCGATCACCATTCCGCCAGCCCGGTGCCGGTGCTGCGGACCGAGCCAGCGCCCGGCCGGGGCACGCCATGATCGTCACCGTTGCTGAGCTGGGCCGGTGCCCCCAAGAGCAGCGCGTCCTGGTGAGCGGCGATGTCTACCAGCAGGATCCTCGCCACCCACCGCTAACTACGGCGCGTAGCCCCAGTAATGACGCGTAGGTGATCCGGATCGCCGAATAGGAATGCCTATCGAAACGGTAGGCAATTGCCTACCGGTGCGCGCAGACTACTCGTTCTCGGCCGCATTGGATTCCGGCTGTGAGGATGATGGGCGAATGGGCTGCCGTGTGCTGGGAGTGGACGGGTGCAAGGCGGGCTGGGTCGGGGTCGTGCTGCCGGACGGTGCCGCGTTTGCTTACTTTGCGACCGCGATCGGCGATCTTGCCGAGCAGGCTAGCGTCGCGGGGCCGCTGGATGTCGTCACAGTGGACATGCCGATCGGGCTGCCTGACGCAGGCCGCCGCCGGGCTGACGTGCTCGCCCGCCGGCTGGCAGGGCCGCGGCGGGCGTCGGTGTTCATGACGCCGGTCCGCGCGGCCCTGGCGGAAGAAGATTTCGCCGCGGCCACGGCGATGAACGCCGGCCTCGCCGGAGAAGGCATCTCGCGTCAGGCCCATGGGCTGCGGGCCAAGATCCTCCGGGTCGACGAGTGGGTGGGGCACTCGCCGCATCGTGTCGCCGAGATTCATCCCGAGGTCAGTTTCGCCTGCCTGGCAGGCGCGCCCTTGACCGTCAGCAAGTCCACGTGGGCGGGCGCCGGCAGCTGCTGGCCGGAGCGGGCATCGTCCTGGCCGATGACCTTGGCCTGGCGGGCGAGAAGGCGGGCGTCGATGACATCCTCGATGCCGTAGCAGCGGCCTGGACGGCACTGCGGATAGCCAGTGGCCCGGCCCGGCTGGTCCCGGACCCACCCGAGTTGTTCAGCGATGGGCCTGCCATGCGCCATCTGGATGTGAGCCACGCGACATCTTCGCGGCAGAAGCGGATAATTTCGGCCCGGTTAGCCACAAATGTGCAGACGTGTCGCTGTTCCGTCGTTGCACAAAGCTATCCCGACACATGCGTACATTTGCGCGGCGGATGACGCACGGCAGGATCGGCATCAGTGTGCGCGGACGCAGGCGCGTGTCGCGTGCCACGGCTAACACGGTTGCGACGGCCACTCGAACTGTGCGATGATATTTACTGAATTAGTGACAAGTAATCGAATTATTTATCTATACAGTCGATCCATGCACCGGCAAGGGCGAGCCTTCCCCTATCGGTCGCCGGATACGGGCCGTAGAAGTCCACTATGCTGCCGAGTGTGACTAGCGACCTAGGTGAGCGCTGGCGTCCGATCACTCCCCTACCAAGGATCAACGGCGCGCTTGAACCCATTCTTAAGACCGTCGATTCGCTGCGGTCCGCTTGGGAGGACGCTCTTCAGCATTACTCGGAAGCGGAACTAACCGAAGCTCGTAACCGACGTCTGCGTCGTCATGCCGTCGAGACTGGCATAATAGAACGCCTTTACGAACTTGATTGGGGCACCACCGAAGCCTTGGTAGCTGAGGGTCTGACCATTGAGGTTGCAAACCGGGCTGGCGGTATTAATGAGGACACTCTACTTGTTATTCGCTCACAGTATGAGGCATTGGAATACCTGGCGGAGCTTGCTCATCAGGGAAGCAGCTTGACCGTGCGAGTAATCCGCGATTTGCACAAGATCATCACTCGGCATCAAGCTACTTATGAAGCGCGTGACCAATTCGGAAGGACCTTCCAGGCTGAGCTACATCACGGTGAGTGGAAACAGCACGATAACCATGTGATCAGGCCTGACGGATCAATACTCGAGTACTGCCCCTGGATACAGGCACAGTCCGAGATGGAGCAGCTTATAAAGTTCTACGAGGAAGGGACCGACGCGCACCCTTTGGTACGTAGCGCTTGGCTTCATCATCGGTTTATTCAGATTCATCCGTTTGAAGATGGCAATGGTAGAGTGGCGCGCGCCATCACGCTACTTCAACTCCTTCGTGACCATTATGCGCCGCTAGTGGTCGATCGCCGACAGCGTGAGATTTACATTGCTGCGCTTGACGTAGCTAATGATGGCGATTTGAGCGACTTGATCCGCCTCTTCGCGCGGCTTGAGATATCGGCACTACAGTCCACGTTGACTCAGCCAGTTGCCAAACCAGGACAACTTGATGCCGCGGGTGTGGTACGCGCTTACGCAAGCAGGCTTCAGCAGATCCAGGACGTCACGTCTGAGAGGAAGGCCGAAGGTGTAAGTCTCGTCGCAAATGAAATCGCGGTGCGGGTTAGCAATTACCTTGAAGGTCAGCGCCAGGATCTGCAAGAGTCCTTGCGGACGATTGATCCAACCGCCTGGGCTGCGATCGGGCATGCAGAACCTCCTGATGATAGGGCTCATTGGTGGCGAAGGGGGCTAATTGAGACGGCCCGCGCTGTCGATTTCTACACGAACCTCGCCGGCGGTTCCTGGTGGACGAGACTTCAGCTCGAAGTATTCGGAGATCGCCTGCGTTTCATCGCAGCAGTTCAAAAGGTTGGGCATGGAGAGACCGGAGTTCTTGCCGTAACTGTCTATGCGGAGCGAGTCCATCCAGAGTCGGATGATACTTCAAGCTTCGTTGAGCCCGAATCGATACTCGATATCTCGCCTACAGACTCGGTTACTCTATCATATAACGATACGCCAGCTGAACGTTGGCCCGAGGTTGAAGAATTGCTCCGGCGTAAATTGCGCGAAGCTGTTGAATATTTTATAGAGCGACTGGGCTAATTCCAGTACATGATTGTCATGTCGGCAATTATGCCGCATTGCGTAAATGCGTATCCAGGCAACGCTCTCATTTCGGCATGTGAGGATCGGCGACCGGACCGGGGTACACACACAGATCACCTTGCTCGGTTGCCGTCGTAGCCATCATGATCACGCACAGGGACCAGGGACTCGTCAAAGTCCATTTGACGGTGCGTCACTGATAGGGCGGGCTTGAGGTGATCGTTACAGGAATTGAATTGTCAGGATTTTGAAGATGTGGGTGCGGCTCGGCGTGTCGCCGTGACAGGACGGGCTGCCAGGGCTACTGCGGAGTTATGAGGTATCCGGATGGTGGTGGCCTGTCCGCCGCTGGGCGGGTCAGGCGGGAGAAGGTGCGATTGCAGGCCGCGGAGTGGTTCGCGGAGGGGGTTACGCCGCCGGAGGTGGCGCGGCGGCTGCGGGTCTCGCCGAATTCGGCGTATGTGTGGCGGCGGCGCTGGCGTGCTGGCGGTGAGGCTGCGCTGGCTTCGAAGGGCGCTGGCGGGGCGGTGTGCCGGCTGGGTGCGGCGCAGCTGGCCCGGCTGCGGGCCGCGCTGGAGGCCGGTCCCGCTGTATCAGGGATTCATCAAAGTCGGTGTGACGTTGCGTGACTGATTGGCCGGCGTGGGACGGGACGCAGTCGATAAGCCATGATGAACTCACGGGCGTGGTCCTTACGGTGACGGTCTGACCGGGTTGGCACCCGGATCGTCACCACGGGCCACGCCCTCACATCAAGCACATCCTCCTCAGCCTGTCCCGCGTGCACACCGACGGAATGGACTTCCCGGTGCTGGCCCGCATCCCGGACGGCACTGCTTGCGAAACTGACCAGCACCCGCGAATCGACAGCGCCGCAACAGTCATCGCCCGGCGCAGCGTCACCTGCGGTCAGGAGTGCGCCGCCCTGCCATGCACGCTGGCGCAGATACGCGCGGCGCAACGGGCCACGGTCACCGATCCGCGGATCACGTTGTGGTCCGAACTGGCAGTCATCGCGCACCTGACCGGCTGGACAATGCCCAAGCCCGCTGCAGAATTCAGCCGTGACCTGCGCGCCATGACCGTCCGGCTGCGCGACTGCACGTTCTCCGCGGCGGTCGGCGATGCCGTTGCTTCCCGTGCGCCCGCATTCAGCTCCAGGGTCAGCCCGGACTCGCTCGCAGCACACGTGGTAGCGGCCATGCGGGAAAGCGTCACCACCGGCCGGTGGCTCTGCGAACGCGACGAACCCCGGTACCTCGCTCCCGCGTACCAGTGGGCGATCGTCCACGACGCGCTCAAGCTCGCCTACCGCGGCACCGGACAGGGGAGGCATCCGCAAAGCGCCGACTGGGAACGGCAGTACGGCCAGGTGATCCCAGGCGACACATGCGCCCGCCAGTTCGGCACCGTGAACCGCTGGTACGACCGTGACCAGCAGAACCGTGACGCGCTCACCGCCATCGCGTGGGGCACCCGCACCCGCACGGCCATCGAGCAGGCGGTCGGTACCACCCGCAGCGACGAGCAATGGAACCGCCGGCTCACCGATCTCCTCGAAGCCTTCGGCAATCCTCGCTGGCCACACAACTACCTACGCCGCCGGGCACCAGTCCATCAGTCCGCCGGAGTGGGGGCGTAGCCCATGGACGAGCTATACGGGCGAGACATGGACGCCGGCGGTGACCGCCAGGAGCCAACCGCAGACGCGACCTCGCAGACCGACCGCCCCTCGCATCCCGTGGATGAGAACGGTCAGGAGAACTGGACCGAGGACGCCGAACCGCTGACCCGCGGCGAATACGCCGACCAGATGCGGCAAGGCCCAGCAGTCGAAGAAACCGAAAGCGCCAGCGACGGCCACCACGACGGCACCCACCTGCAAGCCATCGAAGAAGAGAACCAAACCCGGGAACAACTCCCCGAGCCACGCACGCGTCAGGAAATCGCCGAAGAAACCGACCACGGCGAATCCGCGGATCTCCACAACGACCAGGCCGCTGACCTTGATGGCCAGATAGCCGAACAAGACAAGCTCCCAGAACCCCGCAGTCGCCAGGAGATCGCCGACGAGACGCGATCCGGCGCTGACCCGCCGACGCGAGGTGAGAGCCAAGGCGACCAGAGTTATCTGCACGTCACCGTCGTGGAAGCCGATACCGCTGACCGCACACTCGGTGACACGACACCAACCGGCATCGGCCTCAAACCCACCGGCGAACAGCTCCGGGAAATGGAGAACGAGGAACTCTCCAAGCCTGAGAAGCTCCGAAGGAAGTTGCTCGAAGGTGTCGATGACATCAACGACGCGGCCCGCGATAACGCGAGCCTAGGCCAAGACCTCCTGACACGGCATCAACCACCCATAGGTCACGCAATGACAGAAGTACCCCATCCACTGCCGGCGGCGCCGCCCGACGGAGGCGCCGCACCCGACATCACCTCAGCTGGCCTGGTAGCGGGCGTACTGTTGGTAGAGGCGACACGTCTTAGCCGAGAACCTCTTCATCGGATTGCCGAAGCAGCGAAAGGACATTGGCCATGGCGGTAAGCGATGCACAAGTCGCCACCCTGCGCGCCCAGCTGGCCGGCCGCGTCGATGAGCATTTGCATCTACTGGGGCAGATAGAGAGCGCGCCGGACCGTCAGGCCTACAGCGCACTAGTAGTCGCCAGCTTCTGCGAAGCGGTAGAGCGGCGGTTCGGCCAGGACAGCGACGCGTCTGAGGTCGTCGATTTCGTCGCCGACGTCCGGGCCACATCCGAGGCCGCCACCCGGAAGATAGATCCCCGCACGGCCGAAAGACTCATCAAAGCTGTCTACACCGACGAGGACGTGAGCGACGTCGGCGCGGACCAGAAGAAGGATCTGTACGTCCTGCTCCTGCCTGCTCTGATCGGGGACGAGCAGTTCAGCGGCGCGGAACTAGACGAATTCCTGGGTCATAGCCGTCACCTCGCGGATCAGTGGCTGAGCTGACGCGGCAGCCACACGTGCCCGTTACTGACGCACAAGTACTTGCGCTTCGCGCACTCCTGAACCACGCCGCTGATGAGATGGCTCCGCTTGCATACCAGCTCGGCGATGTGGAGATCCCTGGCTACCTTCATCTCGCCGATGCCGCCTTGTCACTGCTCGCATGCAGGCGATTCCCCCGGTACTCGAACGCGGATGTCGTGCGCTACGTCGCATCGGTCAGGCGTGACCGGCTAGCCGACGGCGACGCTTACGACATCGATCCTCTGGTCGGCGAGAACGTTATGCGGTCCTCCCTCGGTATCTCGGGTCCACCTCAGCCGCCAGGGGAACGCCTCCAGGCTGTCGTTGCCCTGCTCGGCGCCCTGTCGGCTAGTGAGCTGCACACTGCGACAGAACTCGACGAGCTACTCCGAGATGCGCAGGCCCTGGCCGATCGGTGGCTCGCTCAGCTGGACATGTGACCAGATATCGTCCGCTGTGATTCCGAACTGGAGTGGCCGGGTGGACTCCTCGGCGGTGTGCTAGCGCCGGTCGTACGGCAGGTGGACTACTCGCGACGGTGACTACGGTCAGCTGAATGTGCCCGGGGATGGCCATCTCGAACTGCCCGGTGACGGTCAGGGTGATAACTCCGCGTGACTGCCGATTGTGGTAAGGCGCGCGCAGTGCCGCCGTTCGGTGTCGTGGAGGGTGCATGATCGTCACCATCGACGCTCGCGCCGGGCAGGGTGATCTGGCGCCCTTCCGGCTGCACCTGGACTTCTTACTATGCCGATGGGCGTGCAGTGCCGGGAGCGCGCGGGGATGGGCAGGACGGCGCGGGCTTTGCCTGTCCTGGGCCCTGCGCTGGGTATACGCGCAGGTCCAGGTCCTGGGCCGGCTTGCGCGGCGCGTGCTCACCCCGGGGTGATCGCGGGCGCCGGGGTACCCGCCTGCTGTCCCGCTGACCCGTCCGCGGCACGTCCGCGGGTTCCCGCGCGTACAGGGCCCGCCGACTGCGCACCGGCGGCAGACGCCCGGTGCAAGGACGGGAACCGTCCCCCGCCAGAAGCACTCACATGCCGCTGACCGGCCCGGCCCGCCTGATCGTGACGCGCTCCGTCGGTAGTCCGCGGAGGCCCGGCACTCGACGACGTTTCTGCGGAAACGCCTGTGCAATTGCGCTGACGTTCCCGCTGGAACCTCTGGCGCAATTGCGGAAAGCGTCCCCGCAGGGACGCGCTCTCGTGCCGCGGAGAGTGCGTGAGCGCAGCAGCCCGGAGGCCGGCGCCAGGGATTTCAGGTGTTTCAGGTTCCTCGGGGTGTTACGGTTCTGGTGTTCCGTGAGTGACTGCAAGCCTGTTCAACGTTGCCGGGAGCTCATGGCCCGGGGTCCGCGTGCCGCAGCGGATCGGGCGCGCGGTTCCACGGGCCGCGGATCCCGCGCGGGCGGGACGGTTTCTTCAGCCCCGCCAGCCGCGACAATGCCTCGCAGTACGACCGTCCGGCATCAGCGTCATCGCGATCATCAGCCGGATGACCAGCGGATACGACATGATCCAGCGCTGCGGCAGCCGTCCCGCGGCCAGCGCCGCGGACGCCACCTCCTCGATCACGCCATCGCCGAGGCGGACCTCCAGTTCCCCCAGCCGGATCAGGTCCGGCGGCCACGCGTCCGCCGGCACCGTACCGTCCCGCTTCACGAACGCCGGCGCGGTCACCACCGGCCGGCAGAACAGCACCATTAAATCCGTGGTGTTGAGCTCGGAGGCCGTGCAGAACGGGACGTTCGGCGCGGACGTCCATAAGGCATAGGAGGCGCCATGCGGCGCGCCCGATTCCGCGATCTCGCGGGTACGCTGAACCACAACCGTGCAGCATGACAGGATCTACACAGCGCGGGGTCGTAATGAGGTCCCGGCGCGGATCGCTGGCGGCACAGTACTGGGCGGAAGCCGAGCAGTGGAAACGGGATGCCTGCTTGAGGGTCGGCGTCATTCTGAAGAGCTTTCTGATTACCGATACATACTGGCCTCCTTCAGCGCGGTCGGGCAGACTGGTCGGCGTGCTCTTACTGCACGAGATGACCGATGAGCAGCTCGAAGTGATCAGCACGCGCCTGCTCCACGCACGGTCAGCGAGCTGCGCCGCTGCGTGCGCCCAGAGGATTACATGGAATTCCAGGCTCAGCTATTCGCGGATCTGAGTCACATCCATGGCTACCGCTGGATGTGCAGAGGAGCCGCCAAGCGGCTTCGCCAGGGGAAGCCGGTGCCTGATGAGGCGCCGGAGCTGGCGCCGGGCATGGACCGGTCCGACGTGGCGGCCTGGGAGCAGACCATGCTCGTATGCGACCAGGTAGGGAGGCATCTGCGCGCAGTCGGCGCCGGACTTGCCTGGCGTGTCTTCAATTACGATCACAGCGAGATCCTTGCGCTCATCCAACGCACCGTCCGGTCTGCTCGTGCCGAGCACCGGCGATGGCCCAATGCCATGGGGATAGGAGCCAAACCTCGTCAGGGCTAGGCTGACCGCGGCTACCGTGAGTGATGCCTGCTGGTCCGGTGGTTGCGCTAGGGACATTGCTGCAGCAATCCGGTGACTATCCGGGCGCGGCTGTGGCTCTGGAGGACGCGCTGGACCTCTACGGCTATTTCGGCGACCCGGCTCGGCCTGGCTTATGCCCTCGTAGAGCTGGGCGCTGTGCGGCGCCAGTCTGACGATCTCCGCAGTGCGGTCCAGGCCGTGGAGGAATCCCTGGCCATCTTCCGCGATCTCGCCGACCAGCGCGGTGAGGCCGGAGCACTCAATGAGGCGGGGACCTTGTACCGGCTCAACGGCGATCTCAGCAGGTCCATAGCATGTCACACTCAGGCGCTGAGTCTGGCCCGCCAGATCAGCAGTCCCTGGGATGAGGCCTATGCAATGGCCGGCCTCGGACGCTGCGCCTTGACTGCCGGTAACACGCCGAGGCGGAGTCATGTCTGCAGCAAGCGCAGATTATTTTTCAGCACATCGGTGCACTGCACCCGATGCTTCCGAAGTCTCCGCCGAACTGGCGGCAATCACCGAGCCGGGATCGACCGGCCAGGAACCGCAGCAGTCGGCAGCATGACGCGGCTGCCGTTCCCCAGGGGTGCACTAGCCGGCCCTCCACGGTCTGAGCGGAGCCCGCATGTGAAGCCAGGCGGCCCGATACGGCCACAACTGGACGATCTTTTTGCGCCTGCGCGGCCACTGACACTCGCTACTCTTCCGCGCCAGGTCCGGCAGGGATCTGGCGCTCGTCCTCAGCGCCCGCGGACGGGCGTGCGCGGGCGGGCCGCTGCGCGGATAGACGGCCTATGGCTTCAGCAGTTGCGTCACCTGGTCATTGTTGAAGCCGGTGCCGCCCAGCCCGGTCTCGATCACTGCTGGGCAAGCGTCGCCGCCCGAGCTGTCCCGGTACGGGTCCGTCGCATACGATAGCTGGCGGCCGGTGGCTGCGCTGAGGATGGCCAGCTGGCTGTTGGCCAGGGCGAGCACCTGCATCGAGGTCAGGTCGCACACTGAGCCTCCGGGACCAATGTCGATCTTCCACTGCTCCTGCCCGGTCGCCGGGTCAAGGGACAGCAGGTAGGTGTCTCCGTCGTTGCCCACGCGCGTGATCAGCAGCGCAGTATCGCTGACTCCTGCGATCTGGTCGTTATTGCCGAAGTCCGGGTCCGGAGCGCTCCATACCTGGTGCAGAGACGGCAGGCTGTATCCCCCATACGAGAAGTTCCCGCCACTGCCGGAGTTGACGGTGATGAGGTAGCGCCCGTCCGGCGTGGCCACGGCCCCGATCCCGTTACCGGGACCAGCGGGGTCGTCACTGTCAAAGGAGGCGTAGGTGCCGGTGTAGCCGGTGGGGGCGTAGTTGTAAGGTCCGTTCTGGACACTGGCCTGGCCCGCCAGCAGCAGGCCGGCCGCGTCGGGTCCCGCCCCAGATCCGCCGGCTCTGCCGAGCGGCACCCAGGCGCCAGGGGTCGTGACGGTCAGGGTGACGGGCCCGTCGTCGGTGCCGCTGCCGCCGCCGGTGACGACATTGTTGCCGAGGATGCCTTCGAGATCCGGGATAGGGTAGAGTTTCCCGGTCGTCAGGTCTATCGCGTCGGCGAGGATGGCCGGGTCCACGCTCGCGTCCGCGTCCGGCAGTACGAAGACTCCCCAGTGCCCGTCGAGCGTCGAGACGAAGTTCCACAGATCCCCGGCCAGCTCGTGATCGCTCGAGGGACAGGGAATCTGCTGGGTCGTGCTCTTCACCAGGGTGCTGGTCCATACCCGGGCTCCGGTTGCCGCGTTCCAGGCAGTCATCGTGAGGCTGCTGGAAGCCTGCACTATCCCCTGGGCGGGCATGACCGTGATGCGGAGCGTGATGACCAGCCGGCCGGCCGAGTTGACGACGTCGGCCGCGCCGCAGCCACCGCTGAACTGCCCGGCGGGCAAAGACGGCAGCTGGTTCCCGGCGGCATCGTAGTTTTCCAGGGTGTAGCCGTCGGGGCTCGTGTCCAGCAGGGAGGAGGAGTCGTAGAGCACCGTGAAACCGTCCCCTTGTCGGCTGGAGATCACTGCCGTCGCCCCGTCGTTGCTCGCGGTGAAGAGCGTGGCGCCAGGAGAGGACGTGGTCGCGGCGGGCGACCTTCGGGGCGCCTCGGGCCGGCTGGGAGCGGACGGCCCGGTCGTCGCCGAGAGTGCCCCGGCCGCGCCCGGCGCGGAGGACGACTGGCCGCAGGCCGCCAGCCCGGCCACGCCCAGCATGGCCAGTACCCCTAGCACCCCGTATCGTCTCGTTACTCGCCGTGCATGACAAAATGCCCGCATCGGTAATCGCCCCCACTCCGGACAACTGGCTGAAAGGTCTCCATCGTGCCAGCCGGGCGACGCCTTCCTTCGCTAAGTGTTCACTTCGTGACAATGAGGTGATCCCAGAGTTTCCCGGCGTTCCGTCCGACCAGCTAGCTAGGCAGTGCCGATGAGACGGCTGGAGAATCCCGCTCGCTGTCGTACCAGCCGAAGATGTATACGTGGCGGCTCTCGATAACCCGCGTGACCAGGGAGCCGAAGATGCGCAATGCCGGGTCTCTGGTATTGATGGACCCGTGCTCGTCCGTGAGCCGCCAGACCATAGAACAGTTACGAGCAGAACACCCATAAATGCGCCGCAATGCTGCAAAGAGTGAACATTCTGGGCGGGCCGTACAGAACAGGACGTTCGGAGTGCTCCATGTAGCCCCAGAGAAGCGGCGCTCGGCGCGCCCGAATCGTTCGGAGCAGGTCCTACGCCTTAACGACCACCGAATCCAGTGGCTCTCTGTGATGGCCATTGCGTCGTATTCATGACCGCGCTGGGCAGCTTCCTTGGCGCGCTCGGCCCGAGACCGGCACACGAACGACCGAGCATAAAGGACGGCACCGTCGGTCTTGGTCTGGACAACGAGCCACCGCCTGGGTACTAGGCCGACCCCAGCGGCAGCGCTATGGTAAGCCGGAAATCGATGTTCATCATCCCCGCCCAGCTGGCGCCGCCGCCGTTGGCGGGCAGCATCCCACCGCTTGTAGTCGGATGTTCCGGTGTCTGTCAACCCGAACAGCGCGTCCTGAACAACATGCGTCACACGGAGGCTAACAGGCGAACCGTTCTGGTCTACGGGAAACGTGTAGGTCCTAACAGGCTGGTTCTCGCCGACATCGCCGTACCGGACAATGAGGGTCTGTGCACTTAGCGCGTTGTACTAGTCGGCCGGGCCGAACGGGATGAAAGTAGGAGCCTAGCTGTAGCGGCCCACAGGTACGAGGTCGGGGGTCGCCGTGCCAAGCTGCCTGCTCGTCACGGAAGGCATAGGCGGACGGGCAGGTCCGCGAGGCGCGTTGGCGATCTGCTGAACGCGGCCCTTGGTCAGGCCAAATCGTTCCGCGATGACCACCGCACCCGTACGCCGCAGTCCGGTCGCGCGGTTGATTTTACACTGTTCACGATCGCTGTTGTGAAGGCGCCCTTCTTGACCTCGAAGGTCCGCGACTCGGGCGGGTCGAGAAATTCCGCTCGCAGGCCCGCCCCGCGCAGCTGCTTGACAAGTAGGACCGAGGTCTGGGTATAGACGCCTCGCCCATTGACATGGCGGTCGGGCAGCACGACAAGCGGTACCGCCACGGCCCGTGCGCGGACGAGCACATCGGCCGCGATGTCAGCCGGTTCGGTGTGAACTATTGACTCGGGGGACATGACTCAGCTAGCGACGCTTCCTTATCAGGGAACCCTGCCCCACCGGTTGGTTTCGCGCCCAGCGTGAGCTGGGCGTATTAGAAACCGCCATCCCTGTGTGGGCAGATGATCCTGTGTGGGCAGATGATCTCGGCGTACCAGAGTTAGAGCGCTTCCTTCTCCCGCATCCTTGGGTGACGCTGACGACATCAACGTCACCTGAACAGGAATCTGCCCCCCAAATCGCCCCCCACAGGGTCGGGAAGCATCCTCTCGGAGGATAAAAGTGCTGGTGGGGCTACATGGACTTGAACCATGGACCTCTTCCTTATCAGGGAAGCGCTCTAACCGAGCTGAGCTATAGCCCCAGTTGGCACGCCGTCAGTGCGGCCACCCGGAGAGATTACCGTATCCGGGCCGGATGCGCTAACCGGGCCGGCTACTCACAGTTCCACTCACACAAGGAACGGTGGTTACCACTCGGCAACACGATGACCGGTGCTGGCATGCTGTATGTGTCTGGAGAGACGAAAGTTTCTCTGCTGCTCCCACCCGAGACCGAATCAACGTGAGGAACTGCCCCCTTGCGAAGTGCTACCCCTCGAAAGCGAGGGTCGACTCTACGAAGGGGGAAAGCCGCACGCCATCCCGGGAACTGACAGCCGGGAAGGTGCGCCACCGCCCGTTTTGATATATATGTGCCCTTTGGGTACAGGGCGCCGCCCCGGTGGCCGGGCCACGTACCGCGGGACCACGCACCGCAGGGCCGCACGGCAGCGGGCGAAACGCTAACGGGGCCGCAGACGAACAGGACCCCTAGTCGATCTCCTTCAGGGTGACCTCCACGCCTCCGATCAGCTTGGATGTCAGGTTGTAGATGACCGAGCCGATTGTGGCCAGCGCCGTGATCAGTACCACGTTGATCGCGCCGAACATGCCCGTGTAGTCGAGGATCCTGGATGCCGAGAACCATTTGTCCGCGTTGTATCCGGCCTGGTTCTGACTGGAGGTGACGTTGGACACCAGGTGTTCCAGCGAGGTGAAGACACCAAGCGCCGACAGCACTCCGTACAGCACGGCCACGGCCACCAGCAGGATCACGAAAGCCACCATGGACACCGCGAAGCTGAACTTCATCACTGACCAGGGCTCCACCCTGGCGATGGTCAGGTGAGCTTGGCGCCCGCCCGAACGGCGCACGCTCGCCTTGGATTTTGGCGCCGGCCTCGTCGGTGC
>Ga0335075_10011332_pt1 | contig 13478 bp, 11 predicted proteins | sample Lox_Sample_24_FD_206723 | JGI IMG/M metagenome (GOLD analysis project Ga0335075, IMG submission 206723) | Soil microbial communities from Loxahatchee National Wildlife Refuge, Florida, United States - Lox_Sample_2.4 | ecosystem: Environmental > Terrestrial > Soil > Wetlands | place: USA...
TCCCAGCCCTCGATGCGCAGCTCGGGATGCAGCCAAACAGTGAGCGTCTCGCCACGCGAAACGCCGTTGACCAATCGAAGGCTGGGGCTGCGCCAGACTATCGGACCGACCGGCGAGACGCCGGTCCCACCGGCCGGCGAGACGCCGGTCCCACCGACCGGCGAGACGCCGGTCCCACCGACCGGCGAGACGCCGGTCCCACCGACCGGTGAGACGCCGCTCCCACTGTTCAGCGGCGCCAGACAAAGGATTTGCCACGTTCCGGAACGCATCGCTTCTCGCAGTCGGATCGTCAGATACGAGGATTTTCCCCCTTTGCCGGTCTGGAACGAGTAGATCTCGACGTTGGGACCGACAACGTCACACAGGCGCAGCTCCGGATCGCATTCACAAACCAGCTCGCGCACGCCGCGCGACAAGCCTTCCAGCGTCACCTCAAAGGTGGCGTTCAGTCCTTCCGGGTGCAGCTTCTGGGTAGTCTTCTGGCGGACGAGCGGAGCCGGCGTTGGGTCCGCAGCGGCACTTGAGCGGTCGGCAGGCAAGATGCGAATATCAATTCGCTGGCCGCCGCAAACGATCTTCCAGCGGCGGAGGTCGGTTGTCTCCGCCTCGTGCGGTCCGGACAACAGCGCGCCGTCGTTCAGCACCATGACATGGCGGCCGGCCGGCACATCCAGCTCCAGCAGGGCAACGGGGCAGGCAGGTATCTCCAGATGAAATTGCAATCCTTCCCGACCGGCCTCGGCTCGCGCCGACCAGTCCAGGGATACCGTCTGCTCGCCAACTGGCTTCACAAGTAGCGCGGGGATCTTGCCGTCGAAAGCGGCAATCAGTGCATCGCCATTCGGGAGCCGCGCCTGCCGCAAGGCGAGATTGAACGGCTTCAGGTTAAGCAGTCCCGGCGCCGGTCCCTTGTGGACCAGCTTCCACTGTCCTTCGCCGATGAGGCTCTCTTCTTTCAGCGTGGCATGGTAACGCGCTTCCAGTAATCGAGGAGGATCCTTGCGAGAACCCGCCCGCGTCGCGCGCTCGACCAGGGTATCCAGCTCGGCAAGAGGCAGGCGCACCAACACACCTTCCTTGACGCGCTTCAGCTCCTCCTCCAGTCGCTGCGGCGACAGGAGCAGTCGCCGCAGCTGCGGCACCTTGTCATCTTCTTCCCCGTGGCAGGACGGCAAGGTGGCAAGGTGGCAAGGTGGCAAGGTGACAAGGAAAACCAGGGCCAGGGTGACAGAAGCGAGAGTGAGAGCACGCCAGGAGACGCCAGTGCCGAAGGATCGACCCGGTTCGCCGCTCGGTAGCACTGGGTTGTCTCTCGCCATTAACAATCTCCTTATCACCCCGTCGTCTTGTCATCCCATGATGGGCGGCGGCGCATCGACAGTGGACGGCTCGCCGCTATGGGGACGAGCGGACGAGCTTTTCCGGACGATCGAGGAGCCAGCTCGGCCTCGACTGAAGCTTGGCAGAAAGACGATTTGCCGCCGATAGCGCTCGTGCATGAGCCACTGTAACACGATCACCGCCAACAGAACGAAGAGGCCCGGCTCACAGCCGTAGACGATGGCCCACAACGTCGTCGGCCAGAACAACACGGCGACGGCAATCGCCAGGGTCAACAGGGCCAGCAGCGGCCATAGCCAAACGGCCCAGCAGCCGTCCGCCGCGCCGCGCGGCCGCGCCGCCCAGTACAGTCCCAGACCGACAATTAACACGCCCAGCGAGCACACCAGCAGCCACGCTTGCTGCGGAGCATGCGTCAGGACAATCGGTGTGCTGTGGTCCTGCCAGAATACCAGGGCCGGCACCGTTTGGGCCTCGCTGTCGAGGTGTTTCCCATCTTGACGCAGCTCTTCCGGAAGCGTTTTGTCAAATTCACGCTGGAGATCGGCGCAGGTGAGCTGGAGCTGCGTAGCCGGAACCCAGCCGCGGCGCGTCCAGGTTCGCTCTACTCCCGATGCACTCTCCGGGGCGATCAAGATGCGATTGGCAGGAACGCTCACCTGCCAACGCGACGGCACGGCGGGCGCGCCGCGAATTTGCGGCGGCTTCAAAACGGTTTGCAGAGGGCTGCGTCCACTGCGGGCCGGCGGCGATTGGAACGACACTTCCAGCAAGGCCGTTTGCCGCAGGTCCGGCTTTCCAGGGGGATGTAAGGGAGGCAAGTACAGGCGAACGATGTCCCCGCCGTCGGCACGCTCGCCTTTATCCATGACAATGATCCGCGTGACCTTTTGGCCGTTGAAAAAAAATTGAGCGTTCAGCGTGGCTGCGGGAGCGGGCAAGCGGATGTCGAGATAGTGATCGGCAAGCTGGCGGAGCTGGAAGCTGGCTCGCCAGCTCTGGCCGCCGTCCTCCAAGAGCTGCACGCGCACCAGCGCGGCCTCGACGAGGGCCGAGTAACCCACTGCCTGTTCGGACAGGACAAGTCGCAGAGGTGCATCGAGCTTCGTTGCCTCCAGCACCAGCACCGGCAAATCGTGGCCCTCAACCTCTTCGATTCCGCGTTCTTCCCAGTGCGGATCGGCTGTCAGTCGCGGCAGAAAACCAGGCTCGCTCCAGACACGCACGCGGATGTCGCCCGTCGTCGCCTGTTTGGGCACCACCAGCGGCAGGGCGAACGGCGCTCCCGCTCGCAGCTGCCTATCGTTCTCACCCGGAGTAATCATGTAATGTAGCACCCGCCGCCATTCCGCGGCCCCCGCCTTGGCCGCTATCGGCAGACGGGCCATCCCGTCGGGACCGACAGAGACATCGTGCCGGTCCGCGGCGTTCTCCCCTTCGACTTGCAGATTGTGGACAGCCGGCGGGACGCGGAGTACAAGAGAAGGCGGGGGAGCGGCCGGCAATTGCAGCCAAATATCTTGCCGCACTTTGCCGCGGCTGTCGTTCAACGTCAGATCCACCACGGACCTCACCCGTAGAGCCGGGCGATAGGGCCGCCAGCCCACGTCGATTTCCAATCCATTCGCCGGAACACCGCGATAGTGCCACGACTGCTCATTCGGCCGCGACTGCTTGCTCAGCTCCAGATTGGTTCGCTCGGCGTCGTTCACGATCACTTCAGCATCGGCCGGCGCCTCGATCTTCACCTCACACGCCTCGATGATTCCCTGGGGCCGCGGCAGCTTCAGAACGGTTCGCCCCTCACCTTTGTGGCTTGCTCGAAACTGGCCCTCTAAGCGCAGCGGCTGGCCCTGCTGCTCATGGAGCACAAAAGAAGGGATCGTGACGTAGCGCGAATTGCTGTTGCCAACGACGGAGATGTTCTCGTCAAGGGGCTGCCACGCCGGCGGCACGAGGATCTTGAGCTGATCGATATCGCTCCATTTATTGGCGGCGGGAGTGATGGTCGTGACGACCTGCCAGTGCCATTCGGTGGGACCGGAGTCTCGCCGGTCGTCAACACCTTGCTCCGAGGAATGGCGCAGTATCAAACTGTGAGATAACAGGCGGGTGCGCACCTGAGGGCGTACGGTCCGTGCCTCCATGTCCAGCCAGGACAGCGAGCTTGGCCCGCTGAAATCCTTCGGCTTCTCCACCTGCGGGATGTTGCTGTACTCGAAAGTTGCCACCCTGGCCGGTGATTCGCCGAGCTTCTCCTCGGTTTCCTGGCGGAGTAACCGCATGTCGCCATGCCGGTGATAGTCCAGGTGCAGGTTACGCACCGGGTTGCGCACCACGACGGTCCCCGTCTGCCGGGCGGCGTCGAGAACGATGAACGGACCGACCGGCATCAGCGCGGCGGTTCGTGGAGCCGGCGGGACTCTGATCTGAAGGTGCAGCGGATCGGCACTGCGCTCTTTCAAATGGATGGTGCGCAACGAGGCGTATTTCTGATTGGCTATTTCGATGGGTGACTTGACGCGGGTATCATCCGGCGGAAGCACCTTGATCTCTGCTTTGAGCGGCACGAGCAAACGCCATACGTCGGTCGGCGCGCCATCAACCTTGAGCACCAGCTCCGCCTCGGTCGTCAAGCCCTTGCTATCAACCTGAGCTTGAATGCGTCCCTCGGCTATACGCACTGGATCGCCGGTGGCTTTCCGCACTTCCTTCCAGGACAGGTTGAGCTTCTCGACGGGTCCGAGACCAGGATTGCCGCTGAGATGGTGCTTGTCATTCAGCGTCAGCCCAAAGAGCTGCGGCTCGTCCAGGGTCCGTCCGCCGACGCGCACTTCCTTGCTGTTGGTGGGCAGATCCAGCTCCAGCTGCGTGATGACGGCGCGCGGCAGCGTCAGCTCGAACCCTCGGCCATTGCCTTCGCGGGCCGCCAGCGGCACGAGCAAATCGAGCTGAACGCTGTATTCGCCCGCCTTCTCGATCCGCACCAGGAAGTCGCCGGACTCCGAACGTCGGATGAGCGCCGTATGTCCATTCGTCTCGGCGGCGGAGGCCCCTGCTTGGGAACACGCCAGCGCAACGAGGGTGTTGTCGTGGTCTGTGGTACCGGCAAACTCGGCCTTCAGACGAATGGCGCCGGCCTCGACTTTGCCCTTCAATACGCACTCGGTGGGCGCTGCCGGCTTCTCGGTATGGAGCAGCTTCTTGTTGTGACTCGCGATTTCGTCGCGCATCGCCTGATATTTTTCCGGCGTCAGGATGACCGCTCTGGGAACGAGATCGAGTGCCTCGTTGGCATGCTCACAGATGACAATGACAGCGTCGGTGGGCAGATCCATTTTTTTCAGATCGTCGAGCTTCTTGCTCTCGCGGGAGGGTGTGGCCGCCGGCGTATTCTTCTTCTCCACGCCGTTGGGTTTCTTCGAGCCGGCCTGCTTGGCGGGAGGGGCCTCCTCGGAGTGCAGGGGTAGGGCAACCGTGGCGCATAGTCCGAGCAGGACGAAATACCGAGCTGACGAAGAGAACATGGGTGCTTCCTCCTGCATCTACCATATCACATGGACCCCGGATTGCCGTGAGCCAAGTACCAAGCAACGGCTTCCTCGGCAGTCAGCGCTCGACACTCCGCACTCAGCCAGCCGAGACAGCTGACATGCGGGCGGAGCGTCTCTGTCAGCCGCGTCTCGTTGGCATCCTCCCCCAATTGGCCGAGTACGAGAAAACCAAATCGATCTGCTTGCTCCCACATAGCAAGGCTGCTCGCCGTCACCGGAGCAATGAATAAATTGTACTCCTTTTCATGCAACAATGTCGCCTCTTGATCGGAACAAGACGCGATCCGTTGACCACGCAGCGTCAGCGGCCGGCCATTGACGTGCAGAGCGTGCTCCTTCCATTGAAGCGAGCGCATGCCATGACGAACGACTACTCGCTCGCAGCGCTGACCGTCCTGCCATAGCTCGATCGGTCCCTCATAGAGAAAGGGACATTGCGGCTCCCACAAGATCGCTTCGGGGATAATCACCCGTCGAGTGAGGCCGCCAGGCTCCGTCGGTTTTTGGCTCGGCGATAACGGCCGCAGGGGATAGGCTACCTCGACTGTACTCGAATACGGGCAACGCGGCCCCATGAGCCGGCCGCGTACTTCGGTCGTGGGGGTTTGATGTTCCGGCACAACCGTAATCCACATTTCAGCCTGTGCCGGGCTCAGCTGGGCGTTTCGGACGGTGATCCGACGAATGCGGTTCTCCATGATGACCCCGCGTTAGAGAATCAGCATCGCGTCTCCGTAGCTGTAGAAACGGTATTTCTGCTCGACGGCAATCTCATACGCTCTCCGCATCGACTCTATGCCGGTAAAGGCGGCAACGAGCAGCAGCAAGCTGGAGCGCGGCAGGTGGAAATTCGTCACCAGGGCATCGACGACGCGAAAATCAAACGGCGGACGAATGGTCAGGTCGGTGTCTCCCGACCAGGCCGACAGCGGCAATCCTTTCTGAACCGCCGTCTCCAGAACGCGCACCGACGTGGTACCGACGGCGACGACGCGGCCGCCCCGCGCCTTGCAGGCGTTGATCGCCTCGGCGGTCGCGGCCGGCAGCTCGCCCCATTCGCTCTGCATGCGATGCTCGGCCACGTCCTCGACCTGCACCGGCTGAAACGTGCCCGGCCCAACGTGTAGGGTCAAAAACGCCCATTCGATGCCGTGCTGCCGCAGCGCTTCGAAAACGGCCGGCGTGAAGTGCAGACCGGCAGTCGGCGCCGCCACGGCGCCTGCGCGGCTGGCATAGACCGTCTGATATCGCTCGCGATCGCGCGGCGCCGCACGGCCCTTGCGGATGTAGGGCGGCAGCGGCACCCGGCCGTAACGCGGCAGCAATTCAGCGGGCGTGCCCGGCTCGCTCGGCTGAGCCAGCCAGCGACCCGCCGGCGTCTTGCCCACCAGGCACAATCGTAACGGCGGGCCTGCCGCTTCGCCACCGGTCGAATCGACCAGCAACGTTTCGCCGACGATGAGGCGTCCGCGCGTTTGACACAGCAGCTCCCAGGCGCCCTCGGCCGCGACGCCGAGAATCAGTCCCTCCCACTTGCCCTCAGTGCGCGCGCGTCGGCCGACCACCCGCGCCGGCAGCACACGCGTATCGTTGAGCACAAGCAAATCGCCCGGAGCGAGACGCGCGGGCAGGTCGCGGAACTGATGATGTCCCAGCACCTCACCGCCCCGCCGAAGCACCAGCAGACGCGACTGATCGCGCGCGGCGCACGGCTCCTGCGCGATCAGCTGCGGAGGAAGCTCGTACTCGAACTCATCGATGCGGATAGCGCTCTCTCCTCGATCGTCCGTGATCCGCGAGCCGCTTGCGGCTTAGCGCGTTCTCCACGCCAAGGCGCAAGCGGCCGAAAATCGCTTGACTATTTGAAGCTCTTCACCCACTCGTCGAAGCCTTTCTTGTAGGCTTCCACGGTCTTGGCGGGTCCGGTCAGCTTGATCTGGTAGGGGTTGTCGGCGCCATCGAAGTAGATGGCCAGCATACGGTAGTTGGGCTTCTCTTGCGGCTTGGAGCGCGGATTGAACGGCTGCGGGTTGAAGAGGTAGGTGCCCTGAATATCGAGAGACATGGCCGGGCGGTCGCCGATCTTGATCTCTTTCACCTTGGCCACGTCCTCGATTTTCTTGTCCTTGGGAGGCACGAACTGTTTTTTCCAACGCTCGATGTTGGCCCTGCTGCCGCCGCCGAGCCCCTTGAAGATAATCAGCTCGGCGTCGTCCTTGTCGCCGTCCTTCTTGGGCAAGCGGAACTGCATGAAGCGCATGCGATTGGCCGGCGCTTCCTCTTTCCACTCGCCGGGCGTGGTGGATTTCACGCCGTCGAGATTCACGACAACTCCCTTGCCCTTGTCCTTGTCGACATCCGCCGCGTTGGATTCGCTTGCGGAAGGAGTGCATGCCGCAGCCACAAAGGCCAACACCATGAAGCCGATTAGTCGTCGCATTTGATTTCCTCCCTGGGCGCGGAATCGATTCGTCAGCCGCCGGACATTTCTGTCAGTTAAAGGGATGCCCGCGAGCTTGGCAAGAGGCGCGCGGCCGGCCGCGGCGTTGCTTTCGCTCGGGTCTTCGCTTACACTCGAAGAAAACGCGGAGGAGATGTCATCATGTCAGCCCAGTCCGCGGCTTCCGAGTTGATTCGTCGTTGTCGCGACGGCGAGTCCGGCGCTCGCGAGCAGCTGTTCGCGCGCTATCAGCATTACCTGCACGTGCTGGCTCAGGCCCAGCTCGGCAAGCGTCTGCGCGCCAAGTGTGCTCCCTCCGATCTGGTGCAGCAGACATTGTTGGAGGCGCATCGCGATTTCGGCGGCTTCCAGGGCCACCACGAGGGGGAGCTGCTCGCCTGGCTACGCCGCATCCTGGCTCACAATCTATTCAACGAGGTCCGCCGCTATGGCGCCCTCCAGCGCGACGCCGACCGCGAAGTCTCGCTGGACCAGGTGCGCGCGGGCGTCGATCATTCCTCGCTGATGCTCCAGCACTGCCTGGCCTTCGGCGGTCCCAGTCCGAGCGAGATCGCCCAGAACCACGAATCCGCCGCTCATCTCGCCTCCTCCCTCGCTCGGCTGCCGGAGGATTATCAAACCGTACTGCTGCTGCGTGTCTTCGAGGAGCTGCCCGCCGAGGAAGTGGCTCAACGGATGGGTCGCAGCGCCGGGGCCGTGCGCATGCTGCAAATGCGGGCGCTGACGGCGTTACGTCAGGAGATGGAGCAGAAGACGCGGGACTGAACGTCCGTAGTCAAGATCGCGTCACATTGCCACTCCGCCACTCCGCCATCGTTTGCGACTATTGCGGTCAGGAAGTTTCGGCTGATGACTCTGCCCAATCTCTTTTTGAGCACGTTGAGCCTTCTCGCCCTTAGCGGTGCGGCCTGTTTTGGCGAGGGAGACGGCCTCGGCCCGTGTGTCCATCGGCCGTTCCCCAAAGTCATTTTTGCTGGTGATGCGCGACGCTGGCCAGTATGCTTTTCAGTTATGGCTGTGAAAGCTGGTTAGGAGGCAGGTCTCATGTCCGAGAAGACGCAAGGGCGGAAGCTGCTCACCGATGCCGAGGCGTTCCGCGATGTCAGTCGCGGCAATCCCAAGCCCTTCACACTCCAGGGCGAGGAGCTGGTCAAGGCCCGGCTCACCCTCTCGACGTGGTGTCTGGAAATCCTCGGCGAAGGCTCGGCCAAGCTCCAGAAGCCGCGCCGATTGGAGGACGATACCGCCATCACCCTGCCGATGCTGCAAGATCTCGGCAAGCGGCACGGCGTCAAGTTCCTCAAGGCGATGCAGTGTCTCAACATCGCCGAGCCGCTGGGCCAGGGACTATGGGAGGGCGTGCCGCTGCGCACGGTGTTGAAGCTGGCCGGCAAGATACGCGGCGCCCGCCGCATCTTCTGGTGGGGCTTCCACAACAACGATCCCAAGCAGCTCTTTCAGTCGTCGCTCAGCTACAGCCAGGTCATGGAGACACCGCCGGGTGAGCTGCCGGTGTTCGTCGCCTATCGGCTGAATGGCCGGCCGATCTTGCTACGGCGCGGCGGGCCGGTGCGAATGATCGTGCCGTGGGCGCACGGCTTTAAGTCGATCAAGTGGCTTCACCGAATTGTGCTGACAAGCGACTTCAAGGCCAACGACACCTATGCCAACGCCGGCAACGATCCGGAATCGCACCTCAAAACGATGGCCCGCCTCGATTCAAGTCCGGAGTCCTTCACGGCCGGCCGGGCCATCGCCCTGACGGGCGTGGCGATGGTCGGCGGGTCCGGCCTGCGTCGCGTCGAGTACTGGCTGCGTCCGGACACCGGCCGGCATGGGCAGATCGACGAGGACGACCCCGCCTGGAAGAAGGCCGAATGGAAGCCGTGCGCGATCGATCCGCCGCCCGCCGACTGGACGGGCCAGCTGCCCGAGGACGTGCATCCACGCGAGGTTTGGGGCTTCGACCCGCGCACCGGTCGGCCGAAGGAATGGCCGTTACGCTACAGTGTCGTGGCGTGGTCCGTGACGCTGAAAGATGTGCCGCCGGGCGCCTACGAGCTTCGCGTCCGCACGGTGGACCTGAACGGCCACGCGCAGCCGGAGCCGCGGCCGGACCCAAAGACTGGGAGAAACGAGATCCAGTGCAAGACGATCCTGGTGACGCGGTAAAAAGACGGAGCGGTCCGAACCGGCACGCGCTTCGCCTCGCCGCGCTACTTGATCAGCTCGGACGCCGTCCCCCAGCTCCCTCCGAAGACGAATTGGGCGAGCGGCGTTCTCGGCCGGGGCATGAGGTCGCGCTCTCGTAACCTCTCCGGCAGCGTGTTCGGGTCGGCGGCGTATCCGATCGCCAGACCGGTCAACGGCTGCACTCCCTCGGGGATGTGGTACAGCTCGCGTGCCTTGTCGGGCAGAATGCCGATCATCTGGTGAACGAACAGCCCGCGGGCGGTCGCCTCCAGGGTGAGCGTGGCACTGGCCAGGCCAAGGTCGTGGACGGCGGCAGCGTTGGGCTTGCCGTTGCTGTTGAAGTACAGGCGCGTGCAGCCAAGGGCCAGGACCGGCGCGGCCCTGGCCCATATCTGGTTGCCTTCGACCAGGCAGGAGAGCAGCTGCTCGAACTCGCTGGGGCTTGTCTTCGTCGCCAGGATGTAGCTCCACGGCTGCTCGTTGTACGAGGACGCCGCCCAGCGTGCCGCCTCGAACAGCGCGCGGAGATCGTCCTCCGAGACAGGCTGCTCGGAGAAGGCGTAGGGACTCCAGCGCCCGGCGATCAGGTCATGGATGGGATGGTCGGGAGACGCTTGCTTTGTGGGATTCATGGCGCACTCCATTGGGTCTTCAGGCACGTCATCACGCGGGATTGAGCGCCTCGACCAGCGACCGCGCCAGCGCGCCGATGGTTGAGGCAACGCCATCGAGCGACTGGCTGCCGGCCTTCTCCAGATGGCGCACGAAAGCGCTGCCGACAATGACGCCGTCGGCGACCTCACGCACGGTGCGAACGTGCTCCGGCCGGCTGATGCCGAAGCCGACGCACAACGGCAAATCGGTCTGTTGCCGCAGCCAGGCTAGCTGCTCCAGCAATTCCGGCGGCAATCGATCGCGTTCGCCGGTGATGCCGGTCACGCTGACGCAGTAGAGAAACCCCGTCGATCGCCGCGCGATGGCGCGCGCCCGCTCACGCGGCGTGGTCGGCGTGACCAGGTGAATCAGCTTGAAATCGCGCTCGGCGGCCTGCCGGCTGAGTGTTTCGGATTCCTCGAACGGCAGATCCGGTACGATGGCGCCGCTGAAGCCGGCCGCCGCCGCCTGTTCCAGAAACTTCTCAGCGCCGCGGCGATGAATCAGACTGTAGGAAACCATCGCGACCAACGGCGTATTGGGCAGAGCCAACGTGCGGACGGCGGCGAAGATGTCCTCGACATGGACGCCGCGTTCCAGCGCGCGTGTATACGATGCCTGAATCACCGGGCCGTCGGCGATGGGATCGCTGTAGGGAAAGCCAATCTCCAGTAGATGCGCACCGTTATCAGCCAGCGTGCGCGCGAGCCGCCCAGTAGCGGCGAGGTCGGGATCGCCGGCCGTCAGAAAGGGAATGAACGCCTTGCGTCCCTGCGACCGCAAGCGCTGAAACAGAGCATCAATCGGGTTCATCGGATTCGGCCTAAATTCCATCACGAAAACACGAAAGTAAGAAAACACGAAAGAGAAGCAGCCATCACCAGCAACCAAGCAGGTTTCTTTCTGTTATTCTGTCGTCTTTTTCGTGTTTTCTTTCTTTCGTGTTTTCGTGATTCTCTTTAGTTAGCCAATCTCCTCGCCCTGCAAGCGGGCCACCTCGTAGCAGTCCTTGTCGCCGCGGCCGGAGAAACAAATCACCACCACCTCATCCGGCTTTCGTTTCGCCGCCAGGCGCATGCCCTCGACCACGGCATGCGACGTTTCCAGCGCCGGCAAAATTCCCTCCAGCCGCGAGCACGACAGGAACGCCTGCAACGCCTCGTCATCGCGGACGCTGGTATAGCGCACCTGGCCGCTGTCCTTCCAGTAGCTATGCTCCGGCCCGACGCCGGGATAGTCCAGTCCCGCCGACACCGAATGCACCGCCGCGGTTTGTCCATCCGCGTCCTGCAACACATAACTGAACGTGCCATGAAGCACACCGGGCTTGCCGTAGCTCAGTGTGGCGGCGTGCTCTCCCAATCCCTCGCCGCGTCCCGCTGCCTCGACGCCCACCAGCTCGACGGAGGAATCGCCGAGGAACGCATAAAACATCCCCGCCGCGTTGCTCCCGCCGCCGACGCTGGCGACAACCACATCCGGCAGCCGGCCCACCTGCTCCAAACACTGTTGCCGTGCCTCGCGGCCAATGATCGACTGAAAATCGCGCACGATCATCGGAAACGGATGCGGCCCGACGACGCTGCCGATGATGTAATGCGTGTTCGCCACGCTCGCCATCCAGTCGCGCAGCGCCTCGTTGGTGGCGTCGCGCAGGGTCCGGCTGCCGCTCGTCACCGGCGTGACCATCGCCCCCAGCGCCTTCATCTTGAAGACGTTGAGCTTTTGCCTCCGCACGTCTTCCTCGCCCATGTACACCTGGCAGCTCATACCGAACAGCGCCGCCGCGGTGGCGCTGGCAACGCCGTGCTGTCCCGCTCCCGTCTCGGCAATGATGCGCGGCTTGCCCATGCGTTTCGCCAGCAGCGCCTGCCCGATGCAGTTGTTGATCTTGTGCGCCCCGGTGTGGTTCATGTCCTCGCGTTTGAGGTAAATCCGTGCGCCGCCGGCCTCTTTCGTCAGCCGCTCCGCGAAGTACAATAGCGACGGCCGGCCGACATAGGTTTTCAGATAGTGCGCGAATTCTCGCTGAAACTCCTTATCGGCGCGGGCCTTGTCGTATTCGTCGCTGAGCTGCGCCAGGGCGGCCATGAGCGTTTCCGGCACGTAGCGGCCGCCGTAATCTCCGAAGCGACCGTGGACATCCGGCAAATTGGCGAAAGCAGACGACATGATGTTCTCGCAAGGATGTTGCGTTCGGGGTGGTGTAGGCGGCCAGCGAGGTACTGTTACCAGCCCTTCTCCAACCGCCCCACCCCAAACCGGACTTGCAACTTTCAAAGCATCCGGCTCTCCAGTAGACCTTTCATAGTGGGGGTCCGTCGTACCGTCCAGCGTGGATTTCATCATGACATTCCGCGCAGACGACAAGGGACTTTCTTTTCCTTGCTGCCATGATCTTCTGCCAGTTTTCCGTCGGGCGCCTTCCCGGTCGGTCGATGTCCGCTATTTTGCGGATGTGATGGGCCTCCAGTGGCCCTTCTTTTCCACATAGCTCGCACTTTTCGGCCAGCAGGCGTTGAACCAATTCCGAACGGTTCGATACCGGCTTGTACCATAGCTGGTTCACAGGGTAGTCTGTCCTACCTTGTCCCTGTGGCATTCTCTTGAACGGAATTCCTCCGTAGGTGGCGATGAGTGGTTCCTTTTCAGGTCTGCTGATGATGACCCGGAACATCCTGCCCAAAGGTGTCACCACTCGGTATTTCTTCACCACCCTGTTAACACTGCATTGGAGCTTACTTGCAAGCGTCCTCAGAAGTGAAGTTCTCAGGATGTTGTCGATATACCTCATTCGCTTACTCACGTTGTATGCCATGCAGTAGAAGTTGTATAGTCCCCTCAGAACCGATTGATACCGTTGAATGATCGTGTAATCAGTCTCTGGCAGCAGTTCCGCTCTGTGGGTGATCCTTCCCTTCTTACTGAACAGCTTGAGGTATTTGCTTACCACTTTTCGAGGCATTAGCAATGCTATTGCTCCGTTCGCGGCTCGCCGTCCGTCTTCGGCCAATAGGTTTCCTTCCCTTATGACCTTGATTTCGTATCCGAGAAATTTTGCCCTCTCATCACTCGCATGAGTGATGAGTGTCTTTTCCATGTGGAATGCCCCCCAAAAAGTGGTCCACGTGCTATGAGAGTCTCTGAGGCCCTTTGGAATGCCCCCCAAAAAGTGGTCCACGTGCTATGAGAGTCTCTGAGGCCCTTCGCGGGCAGGAGACGAAGCATGAAACGACACACGGCGGAAGAGATTATTCCCAAGCTGCGACAAG
>Ga0335075_10011333_pt1 | contig 13478 bp, 14 predicted proteins | sample Lox_Sample_24_FD_206723 | JGI IMG/M metagenome (GOLD analysis project Ga0335075, IMG submission 206723) | Soil microbial communities from Loxahatchee National Wildlife Refuge, Florida, United States - Lox_Sample_2.4 | ecosystem: Environmental > Terrestrial > Soil > Wetlands | place: USA...
AGGGCACAGTCTGCCGCCCGGTACAAGTCTAAATATTGAGAATTACATGGCTACGTCTTGGACGGCAATCAGGGGGTGAGTCGAGTCTTTCCAAGGGCTTGGCAGTATTCGACTGTAGGAAGCTCGGCCTAAGCAATCTCGATTGCTGTTGTTAGTGCGCCACTCGATGGAGATTGCTCCGCTTCGCTCGCAATGACATCAAGGCTGCTGCCTTTGCAAGAACCCCAGCAGATCAGCAGCACAACGTTGCGGCACGGCGTCCGTGATGTTGTGCGGCAACCCCTCATAACGCAGCGTCTCCTGCCGCGGCACGCGTTTCAGCACGTCATAATGGTCCGCGGTATGCAGCGGATCGCCGCCGGGCAAAATGAACAGACAGGGACAGCGGACTTCGCCCAGGCGGGGGGAAAAATCTACGCGCGACATCAGCGTGACGAAGCGCGCCAGGTACGCTGGGTCATTGCGTGCCGAATCGTCCAGGAACCATTCGACGAAGCCTGGTTCAACCTGTGTCAGGTCGAAGCGGGTGGCGATCGTTCTGCGAAGGAATTGTTTTATCCCCTCCGTCGTCAGGCCCTGCACCCACCCGGCATAGTCCGTATGCCCAGCGGAGGATTGCAGGCCCGGAATGGTAGCGAATCCGGCCAGCGTCTTCACCCGGTCGGGCGCGCTGATTGCGGCGTACAAAGCCACTATCCCGCCGGCCGACGATCCCGCCAGATGCGCCTGCGGAACGTCCAGCGCATCCAACAATTCCACCACGTCGCGGCCCAGGCGTTCGATCGACAGCCCGTCCGCTCCGGGGATCTGCGACAGGCCGTGGCCGCGCATGTCCCAGCGCACCACACGATAGTGCGCTGCCAGGATCGGCACCCAGGCGTACATGCGGTTCATGCTGCCCATCGCGGCATGCAACAGCACCACCGTATCGTGCGGCTTCCAAGGCGGCGCGAAATCGTCGATGGTGTAGTGGATGCGGATGCCATCGCTGGCGGTGAAGAAACGGGACTCGCCCATTGTGGTCTGCCTCCCGGATTTGCACAGAGTCCGCGGCGGCAGACTGTCCGACGCACGCGGAGGCAGCGTCAAGCTGCGTGGAGACGGGCCGCGTGGAGACGGGAGAACGCCATGACCAACGCAATCGCCGCATCGGGCGGTTTTGCCGAAGCGGCCTGGGCACGCACCGCCCGGCTGCGGGCCGCGATCGATGCACTGCCGTTCAATCGCGAACTCACCGACGGCGCGCTGAGCCGCGACCGGTTCCGCTTCTACATCACGCAGGACGCCCTGTACCTGGGGCAGTACGCGCGCATCCTGGCGCTGGCCGGTGCGCGCGGACCGGACGGCGAGGTGCTGCATGCCTTCGCTTCGTCCGCGCTGGAAGCAGTCGCCGTGGAGCAAGCGCTGCACGAGCAATACCTGGCGCAATTCGGTCTCGATGCGACGCAACCCACCGCTGCCGAGCCGTCGCCAGACTGCCTCGGCTACACCAGCTTCTTGCTCGCAACGGCCTACCATGAGCCATGGGAAGTTCTGGTGGCCGCGCTGCTCCCATGCTTCTGGATCTATTGGGACGTGGGCAACACCATCGCGCAGCACGCCGCCGCGGACAATCCGTATCGGGCGTGGATCGACACCTACTCCGATGAGGCTTTCGGGGCAGCCGTGCGCACGGTCATCGGCATCGCCGATCGTGCGGCAACCGGCGCCACGGCAATTGTGCGCGACCGGATGATGAGCGCATTTGTAAAATCCAGTCAATACGAATGGCTGTTCTGGGATGGGGCGTATCAGCAGCGCGGATGGCCGGAGGTATAGGAGCCGACGTATTTCAGCACCGGCGACTACTTGTTCAATCAGGGACGCTGCCATGGGTTGATGAGCGGCAAACCGCAATCCGAAAAATCCACAGTATTGCGCGTCGCTATTGCGGCGACCGAATGCGCACGAGCAATGGCCTGAATTTGCAGATCAGCGATATTAACCGAACGCCCCAGTCGCCGGCGCTTGGCGGCCAAATCGCCATAGATGGGGGCCGCTGCACGGTCGAACAGTAGAACTCGATCTTGTACTACCCGCGCAAATACAGCTTCAATTGCTTGCGTCAGAGCGGTTCGGCGTGCGCCAGGAGGCAGCAAGGCGAGACCGAAATGCAGCTCCGCTTCTGTGATGGCGGTTGTGCATAGTTCGCTGACAGGAATCGCCTGAGCCCAGGCGAAGACCGTTGGCTCCGGCATCGCGCGCGCCAACTCCGACAGCACGTTGGTATCGAGCAGGATCACCTGGCGTTCGTCAGGCGCCGTACTCGGGATCCGAGAAATCGGGCGGTGGTCGGCTGCCACGCTCACGGACATTGGGAAAATCGTGGCCGCCAATTGGCTCGAAGATTGCCCGCATCGCGCCCGCAAGCGATTCTGTCGCCGCGCCTGGCAGACCGACGCCTCTCAAATTGTCCGCAAGTATCCGGCGTGCCTCGTCCGCCTCGTCTCGGCCATGAGCAACGGCCTCAGCCCGCAGGCGCGCAAAGGTCTCATCGTCGAGATCAGGAATGACCAGAGTACCCACGACGCGCCATCTCCTTACCCGCAGACTTCGGGCGCGGTGCTCCTCACTTAAGCCGCCGCCGCGGCCTCCGGCCCTTCTTCCTCGCCACCGCCGACATCCTGCGGCGGCCCGCTGTCCAGCCCCTTCGCAGCCGGATCACGATCCACCAGCTCGATCACCGCCATGTCCGCCGCGTCGCCATAGCGCACGCCAGCCTTCAGCACGCGGCAATAGCCGCCCGCGCGGCCGCGATACCGCTCCGCCAGCGTGTCGAACAGCTTGTTCACCATCGCATCGTCCCGCAGCCGCGCATACGCCAGCCGCCGGTTCGCCATCCCGCCCTTCTTGCCCAGCGTGATCAGCTTCTCCGCCACCGGCCGCAGCTCCTTCGCCTTCGGCAGCGTCGTCGTGATCTGCTCGTGCTTGATCAGCGCCGCGGCCATGTTGCGGAACATGGCCTGGCGGTGGCTGGACGTGACACCGAGCTTCCGACCGGCAACCCCGTGACGCATGGCTTCGATCCCCTTCGGCGAAAACTCAGAACGGCTCTTCCAGCCGCTTGGCGAGGTCTTCGATGTTCTCCGGCGGCCAGCCAGGCACCGTCATGCCCAGCGACAGCCCCATCGACGACAGCACTTCCTTGATCTCGTTCAGCGACTTCCGCCCGAAATTCGGCGTGCGCAGCATCTCTTGCTCGGACTTCTGCACCAGGTCGCCGATATAGACGATGTTGTCGTTTTTCAGGCAGTTCGCCGACCGCACCGACAGCTCCAGCTCGTCCACCTTGCGCAGCAGGTTGCGGTTGAACGGCAGGTTGTCTTCCGGCTCTTCGGCGCGGATCTGCTGCGGTTCCTCGAAATTGATGAAGAGCTGCAACTGGTCCTGCAGGATACGGGACGCCAGCGCCACCGAATCCTCCGGCGTCACCGCGCCGTTGGTCTCCACAGTCAGCAGCAGCTTGTCGTAGTCGGTCACCTGGCCGACACGGGTCGGCTCCACGCGATATGACACGCGACGGACCGGGGAATAAATTGCATCCACCGGGATCAGGCCGATCGGCGCATCCTCCGGCCGGTTGGCCGCGGAGGGCACGTAGCCCTTGCCCAGGTTCACCGTGAACTCCATGCCGAGCTTCACGCCGTCATCCAGCGTGCAGATCACCAGTTCGGGGTTCATGATGTCGATGTCATGCCCAGCCTGAATCTGCGCCGCGCGCACCTCGCCCGGGCCGGTGGCGGTCAGCGTCATCCGCTTCGGCCCCTCGCCGTGCATGCGCAGCGCGAGCTGCTTGATGTTCAGCACGATGTCGGTGACGTCCTCGCGCACGCCGGGGATGCTGCTGAATTCGTGCAGCACGCCGTCGATCTGCACCGCGGTCACCGCGGCGCCCTGCAAGGAGGACAGCAGAATGCGGCGGATGGCGTTGCCCAGGGTCATGCCGAAGCCGCGCTCCAGCGGCTCGGCGACGACCGTCGCCATGCGCGACGGATCGGCGCCCGGCTCGACCTCGAGCTTCTCTGGCTTGATCAGCGACTGCCAGTTGCGTTGAATGACTGCGCTTTGCCTCATCATGGCTTTGGATACCTTTCGGACCGCGCCGCCGCACGGTCCCTGTGCCTCGATCAACGCCGCCGCGGGGTGGGGCCGGGCGCGGAAACGATCAGACGCGCCGGCGCTTGCGCGGCCGGCAGCCGTTATGCGGGATCGGCGTCATGTCGCGGATGGCGGTGACGGAGAAGCCCACCGCCTGCAGCGCCCGCAGCGCGCTTTCGCGACCCGAGCCGGGCCCGCTGACCTCGATCTCCAACGTCTCCATCCCATGCTCGCGCGCCTTGCGGCCCGCATCCTCGGCGGCGACCTGCGCCGCATAAGGGGTGGACTTGCGGCTGCCCTTGAAGCCCTGGCTGCCGGCCGACGACCAGGCGATGGCGTTGCCCTGGGCGTCTGTGATGGTGATTACCGTGTTGTTGAACGTAGCCGCCACATGGGCGACGCCGGACGTGATGTTCTTGCGCTCCTTCCTGCGGGGGCGCGCTGTCGCTGTGGCCGGTCTCGCCATGGGAGGTGGTCCTGTCTTTCCATTCCGCGCCGCCCTGGTCGCCTTCTGGGGCGATAGAGCGGCGGCCGTGAGAGCTGCGTAAGTGCGCCGGGCAGCGAAACCGGCTATTTGGTGACCTTTTTCTTCCCGGCGATCGCCACGGCCTTGCCCTTGCGGGTGCGGGCGTTCGTGTGGGTGCGCTGGCCGCGCACCGGCAGGCCGCGGCGGTGACGCAGGCCGCGATAGCAGCCCAGATCCATCAGCCGCTTGATGTTCATGGCAACTTCGCGCCGCAGATCGCCCTCGACGTGGTATTCGCGGTCGATCATCTCGCGGATGCGCAGCACCTCCTCGTCGGAGAGCTGGTTGACCCGGCGCTCATCGGGGATGTTGAGCCGGGTGCAGATCTCCTGCGCCTTGGTGGGGCCGATACCATAGATGTAGCGGAGCCCGATGGTCACTCGCTTGTTGGTCGGGATGTTCACGCCGGCTATACGCGCCACGCCTGCTGCTCCTGTCGGCCCGGCGAGTGCGCCGGGCGTGTGCTGGGTCCCCGGTGGGGGAGAAAACGGGCCAAACGGCATCGCCCCCAAACGGGGGGAACCGAAGGGGCGGGACTATAGTCGGGGATACATGGGAGTCAACGACCGGGTATCAAGATTGCGCGAGGACCATCGGCGGATGGCGGGCACGCGAGGAAATGGGCAAGCAAAGGCGCCGAGCCAGGGTGCTCAGGGCCGGGGCGCTCAGGGCCGGGGTGCTTTGGCCGTCACGATCTGCACCGCGCTGGGCATCTTCTGGTCGCCGATGGCCATGGCGCGCGCGGAATTCACGCTTGACGTGACGCAGGTTGGTTACGACGGCGGGAGTGAAGGTCCGACCTACGCTGGCACCTGCGCCGGGGCTGCCTGCCGCGCGACGCTGCCAGTGAAGCTCGGTGGCGATCTCTGCATCCTGAACGTGTGGGTAGGTGCGCCCGCCGGCGACGGAGAGGGCAGCGTCCGGTTTTCCGCTGGGCCGTGCCGATCCGGCCAACGGTTGGCGATTGTCGACTTTCCGGTGTGGGCCGGATACGGCATCGATCGCTTCGGTGCGGCCACCAAAACATTCAACGTGCCATTTCATCCCGCCGGAGGGGCGACCTACAGTGGCGGGATCGACGACGGGGTGTTTCATAGTTCCGTGAGCATAAGGCTCGATATCATCGCCCCCTCGGCGCGGTAAGAACACGGCACCTTGCAATAAGCAAATCAATAGGCGTGCGTGATCCACCGGCATGCTTGATCTCCGACGCCGCGTCCAACGACGGCAGCGTCACCTCCTGAACCGCCAACCTGCCCAGCTACAGGTCCCGCTAGGCCGAGCAGCACCAGCCGTCCATTCTGGGGCAATGGCTTGCGGCCGTCGCGCGTTCCACACGGCGTGCGGGTTGGCCCGCCGGGAGCGCTCGTTGCCATGAACTACCTTGCCGCGACGGGCAAACCACTCGCCGCTTGATTTTTAGAAGTGTACCGGAACAATTGCCCGCCCTCTCTGCATGGGAAGCCCTACTGGCCGGGCCTTCCCACGTCATCCATGGGCCTTCCCCGCGACGCGGCTTGGCAACGCACGGACGCGGGAGCACATGCGGCGCATGGACGCGATGCAGGTGTTCGACCGCGCTGCCGTGCGTCGCCACCGCGACCGCGCGGCGCCGCACGTAGACCGCGTGGCCGACGTGCTGCGCGACGCAGCGGAACGATTGCTCGACCGGCTGGACGATACCACCATGCGCTTCACGCAGGCGCTGGATGTGGGCGGCCGCGGCGTGGTGGCGCCGCTGCTGCGCGCACGCGGCATCGCGGTGGTGAGCAGTGATCTGTCCCCCGCCATGGCGGCAGGTAACGGCGGCCTGGCTATCGCGGCGGACGAGGAGTTCCTGCCCTGCGCACCGGCCAGTTTCGATCTGGTGGTGGCCAGCCTGTCGCTCCATTGGGTGAATGACCTGCCCGGCGCGCTGATCCAATTACGCCACGCCCTGCGCCCCGGCGGCCTTCTGCTCGCCAGCCTGCCGGCGCTGGGCACGCTGGATGAGTTGCGCCGCGCCCTGACCCAGGCCGAGGCCACGCTGACCGGCGGCGCTGCCCCGAGGGTTTCGCCGTTCCCCGACCTGCGCGATTGCGCAGGCCTGTTGCAGCGCGCCGGCTTCGCGATGCCCGTCGCGGACGTGGAGGTGATCCAGGTGCGCTACGCCGATCCGCTGGCGTTGCTGGCCGATCTCCGCGCCGCCGGCGAGGCCAACGCGGTGCTCCTGCGCGACCGCCGCGCGCCGCCACGGGATCTGTTTCCGATGGCTTTGGCGGCGATGCCGCAGGCCGAGGGCCGAATCAGCGCGACATTGCGGATGGCCGTTATGACGGGATGGGCGACGGAGGATGCAGGGGCGGCGGCTCGCTCAGTTCCGGCAGGGGGGAGATAGGATCCCTGCCAGCGACCGCCGCCGGCGCTTCCGCTGGCAGCACGCGCCCGGATCGTTTATACAATTATCAAGGGAAGGCCGAACGTCGGAACAAGGGTGGAATCACTCCTCGCTATTCGCGACCTGCACACCGAGTTCCGTACCGGGACCGGAATCGTGCGCGCTGTTGACGGCGTTTCCTGGGACGTGGGTGCGGGGGAGACCGTCGCCATCGTGGGCGAAAGCGGCTCCGGCAAGTCCGTCACCGCGCTTTCCGTTCTGCGGCTGATTGCCGAGCCGCCCGGCCGCATCACGTCGGGCGAGATCTGGTTCGACGGTCAGGATCTGCTGACACTGCCGCCGGAGGCGATGCGCGCCGTGCGTGGCGGCGCCATCGGCATGGTGTTCCAGGAGCCGATGACATCGCTCAACCCGGTGTTGACCATCGGCCGCCAGATCACCGAAACGCTGGAGCAACATCGCGGCCTGGACCGCGGTGCGGCGTATCAGCGCGCGGTGGAGCTGCTGGTGATGGTGGGGATTGCCGACGCCGGGCGGCGGCTGAAGCAGTATCCGCACCAGTTGTCCGGTGGCATGCGGCAGCGCGTGATGATCGCCATCGCACTCGCCTGCGAACCCAAGCTGATCATCGCCGACGAGCCGACCACGGCGCTGGACGTCACCATCCAGGCGCAAATTCTGGAACTCATGAAGGCGCTGACGCGTCGGCTCGGCGTGGCGCTGGTGATCATCACGCATAACCTCGGCGTGGTGGCGCGCTACGCCAACCGGGTGAACGTAATGTATGCCGGCCGCATCGTGGAAAGCGGCCCGGCGGCGGACATCTATCATCGCCCGCAGCATCCCTACACGATGGCGCTGCTGCGCTCGGTGCCGCGGCTGGACCGGCCGCGACAGGCACGGCTGGACCCGGTGGAAGGGCAGCCTCCGGATCTGACGCGGCTCGACGCCGGATGTGCGTTCCGGCCCCGCTGCCGGTTCGCCATCGAGACCTGCGCCGAAGCGCGGCCCGCGCTAACGGCGGCTGCAGAGAAGGGCCATTCATCGGCATGCTTCCGTGCCGAAGACCTTGTGACCGAGGGTGCGGCAGCATGACGCGGCATTCGTCACCTGCGTCACGTTCGTCCCCCTCGTCATGGCCGGGCTTGACCCGGCCATCTACCCCAGCGGATCGGGCGCATGTGTCGTCCAAACCGCCCGATCGCCACTGCGTAGCTGGCCGGCTCAAGCCCGGCCATGACGGGGGGAACGAGGCGGACGACGCAGACGACGCGGGCGGTGCGTCATGAGCGCAGCCCTGCAAACCGCCCCGCCGTTGCTCGACGTCCGCGGCCTGCGCATGCACTTCCCGGTGACCGAAGGCATTGTCGCCCGCCGCAAGATCGGTGAAGTGAAGGCGGTGGACGGCATCGACTTCACCATGCAGCGTGGCGAAACGCTCGGGCTGGTGGGGGAAAGCGGCTGCGGCAAGACCACCACGGGCCGCTGCATCCTGCGCCTGGAACGCCCGACCGAGGGCGCCATCATCTACGACGGCACCGACATCGCCACGTTGGCGCAAAAGGACCTGCGCCCGTTGCGGCGGCGGATCCAGGTGGTGTTCCAGGATCCCTACAGCTCCCTGAACCCGCGCATGAAGGTGGGCGACATCATCGGCGAGCCGATGAAGGTGCACGGCATCGAACCCGACGCGCCCAAACGTGCCGCCCGGGTACGCGAGCTGCTGCATGTCTGCGGCCTCAATCCGCGTTTCGCCGACCGCTACCCGCACGAAATGTCCGGCGGCCAGAGACAACGCGTCGGCATCGCCCGTGCACTGGCGCTGGAACCGGAGTTCATCGTCTGTGACGAGGCGGTTTCCGCCCTCGACGTCTCCATCCAGGCGCAGGTGATCAACCTGCTCGAGGATTTGCGCGAACAATTCCATCTCACCTATCTCTTCATCGCCCACGATCTGTCAGTGGTGCGCCATATCTGCCACCGCGTGGCGGTGATGTATCTCGGCCGCATCGTCGAGCTGGCCGACGCCGACGAATTGTTCGGCAACCCGCTGCACCCGTACACGCAGGCATTGCTCGCCGCGGTGCCGGTGCCCGACCCGACGGTGGAAACCGCACGCAATTTCCGGCCGGTGCAAGGCGAGGTGCCGAGCCCGATCAATCCGCCCTCCGGCTGCGTGTTCCATCCGCGCTGCCCGATCGCGGTGACGGCTTGCCGCAACGCTCGCCCGCAGATGCGCGAGCTGCGGCCGGGGCATTTCGTCGCATGCACGGAGGCAGGCTGACGCAGATTCAAATGTCATTGCGAGGAGCGCAGCGACGAAGCAACCCCGTTCGAACGGGACACTTATGGTCGGGCTTGCATTGTCGCCACGCTCCCCGCAATGACAGAACACAAATGACAGAACACAAATGACGGAACACAGGGGAGGCTCAACTTGGTAAGAACAATGATCGCGGCGCTGTTGGCGGGTGCACTGCTGGCCGCGGGACCAGCGCAGGCACAAGAGAAGCCGCAATACGGCGGCACGCTGACCTACATGATTCCGGCCGACGCGCCGCCCAGCCTGGATCTGCACCGGGAAGCAACCTACGCGCTGGTGCATACTGTGGCGCCGTTCTACAGCGTGCTGATGCGCGTCAATCCGGACAATCCAGCCGATACCACAAAGTTTGTCTGCGACCTGTGCGTATCGATACCGGCACCGGCCGATGGCGGCACGACCTATACGTTCAAGATCATCACCGGCGCGAAGTTCCACGACGGTTCGCCGTTGACCGCGGCCGATGTCGCCGCGAGCTGGCATGAAATCATCTTCCCGCGTCCGGGTGTACTGAGCGCGCGGGCAAACTGGTACGAGGTGGTGAAGTCGGTCGAGGCGCCGGATGCGACAACCGTGGTGTTCAAGCTGAAATATCCGACCAGTACGTTCCTGCCGTCGCTCGCGGATCCATATGCCGCCATTTATCCCAAGGCGATCCTCGATAAGGACCCGCACTGGTTCGAGCAACATGTCATGGGCTCCGGCCCGTTCAAATTCGTCGCCTACGACATCGGCCAGGACATCAAGGGCGTGAAGAACCCGGATTATTACCATAAAGGGCTGCCGTACCTGGACGGCTTCGTCGGCATCTTCGCCGCGAAGCAGGCGGTGCGGGTGGATGCGATACGGGCCGGCCGCGCGGCGATGGAGTTTCGCGGCCTGCCGCCGGCGGCGATCAACGACCTGAAGAACTCGCTCGGCGACAAGATCAAGGTTCAGTACAGCGACTGGAACTGCGGCAACCTGATCACGCCCAATTCGCGCCGCAAGCCGTTCGACGACGTGCGCGTGCGCAAAGCGTTGCTGTTGGCGGTGGACCAGTGGCATGGCGCGCCGGCCCTGTCGAAGATCGCCAACGTGAAGACGGTCGGCGGCATCGTGTTCCCCGGCTCGCCGCTCGCCGCCACCAAGGCCGAGCTGCAGCAGATGGTGGGATTCTGGCCGGATATCGAGAAATCCCGTGCCGAAGCCCGGCGCCTGCTGAAAGAGGCGGGGCAGGAGAACCTGCATTTCGAATTGCTCAACCGTAACGTCGATCAGCCGTACAAATATGTGGGGACATGGCTGATCGACCAGTGGAGCAAGATCGGCGTCACGGCGACGCAGAAGGTGGTACCCACCGGTCCCTGGTTCCAGCTTATGCGCACCGGCGATTTCGATGTGGTGGTGGAAGCCAACTGCAACAGTGTCGTGAACCCGGTGCTGGACACGCAGAAATACCTGCCGCACGATGTGTTCGTGGAGAACTACGGCGGCTACTCCGACCCGGTCGAGGTCGACATCTACAACAAGATGCTGCGTGCGACCGATCAGGCTGTGGTGCGGCAGTTGATGCGCCAATACGAGACCCGGATCGTGAACGACCAGGCGCATGAGTTCCCGATGCTGTGGTGGTACCGGGCGATTCCGGAACGCACCTACGTGCACGGCTGGAAGATCGGTCCCAGCCACTACATCAATCAGGATCTGTCCGACATCTGGCTGGACAAGACGGCGACGGAGTAACGGCTGTTGCAGGCGCGGGAGGGTTTCGCACGAAACCTCTCCCGCCTGCGGCGGGAGAGGTCGAGACGCGCAGCGTCGAGGGTGAGGGTGATCGGGAGGGCACAAAATCCGCTTCCTGCCCTCCCGATCACCCTCACCCTCGGTGCTTCGCACCCCGACCTCTCCCGCGCGAAGCGCGGAAGAGGTTAAAACGACATGTACCGCTACATCACCAAGCGCATCCTCCTCGTCATCCCCACCCTGCTCGGGGCCGCCGTACTCGTGTTCGCCCTCATGCGCCTGATCCCGGGCGACATCTGCGTCGTGCGCCTCGGCTCCGGCGGCGCGACCTTCAATCCGCAGGCGATTGCCCTGTGCCACCATGAAATCGGCCTGGACAAGCCGCTGTGGCTGCAATTCTGGGACTTCGTCTGGGGCTTCTGCCATTTCGACTTCGGCATCTCCATGTGGTCCGGCAAGCCGGTCGCGGTCGAGATCGCCGCCCGCCTGCCGATCTCGATCGAAATCGCCTTGCTCGCCACCATTGTCGCCGTCTCGATTGCCATCCCGCTCGGCACCATCTCTGCGCTGAAACAGAACACCTGGATCGACGTCGTCGTGCGCACCTTCGCCATCGGCGGCATTGCAACGCCGTCATTCTGGATCGGCATCATCGCCATCCTGGTCGTGCTCGACACCACAGGCTGGTTGTTCGGCCGCCCATGGATGCCGCCGATCGACTACGTGCCGATCTGGAAGGATCCGATCCGTAACCTCTCGATGGCGATCCTGCCCGCCATCACCGTCGGCTACCGCTATTCCGCAGTCAGCATGCGCATGACCCGCTCGGCCATGCTTGAGGTGATGCGCGAGGACTACATCCGCACCGCCCGCGCCAAGGGGCTGATGGAGCAGCTCATCGTCAACCGCCATGCCCTGAAGAACGCACTGTTGCCGGTCGTCACCCTGCTCGGCATCGAATTCGCCTTCCTGATCGGCGGCCTTGTGGTGACCGAGCAAGTGTTCAACCTCAACGGCATCGGACGATTGTTCGTGCAGGCGGTGCAGAACCAGGACTATACGCTGACCCAGGCGCTGGTGATGCTGACCGTTACTGTGTTTGTATTGTGCAATCTCGCCGTCGATCTGCTGTACGCCTGGCTCGATCCCCGCATCCGCTTCGCCTGAGCAGGAGGCCGCATCATGTCCATCACGCTGCCGCGCGACGCGACGATCCCGGTTCCAAGCGACGAAACCGAAACCGTCCCCGCCAACTCCTGGCTGCACCTGACGCTGGATTTCTGCCGCCGCCAGCCATTCGGCGCGTTCGGCATGCTGTTGGTGCTGGTGATGGCCGTCACCGGCCTCACTGCCGACTGGATCGCGCCATACAGCCCGACGGCCAACGATTTCGAGGCGATGACCGAGGCGCCAAGCTGGGCCCACTGGCTCGGCACCGACCAGTTCGGCCGCGACATGCTATCGCGCATCATTTTCGGCGCACGCACTGCTTTGACCGTCGGGCTGACGTCCGCGTTCGTTGGCGGGATCACCGGCTTGGTGCTCGGCGTCGCCAGCGCATATTTCGGCGGCCGCATCGACAATCTGTTCCAGCGCATCTGCGACGTGATGATGGCGTTCCCGCTGATCATCATGGCATTGGCCGTGGTGTCTATCTTCGGCACCGGCGTGCACAACGTGATCGTCGCCATCACCATTCCGCTGATCCCGCGCTGCGCCCGCGTGGTGCGGTCGTCGGCGCTGGCAATCCGCGAGGTGGCCTATGTCGACGCCGCGCGCGCCTGCGGCTATGGCCACGCGCGCATCATCCTGCGCCACATGGTGCCGAACGTGATGGCACCGTTCCTGATCATGCTGACGGCGTTCGTCGGCCAGGCGATCCTGGCGGAAGCGTCGCTGTCCTATCTGGGCCTGGGCGTGCAAGAGCCGGTGCCGGCCTGGGGCCTGATGCTGCAAGGCGGCGCCGAGGAATACGCCACCACCGCCCCGTGGATCGCCGTGTTCCCAGGTCTGGCGATCATGGTGACGGTGTTCGGTTTCAGCATCTTCGGCGACGCGCTGCGCGATGCGCTGGATCCAAAGCTGCGGAACCGGTAGAGCTATGCCGTTCAAGGTAGAGCTGTGCCGTTCAAGTACGTTCTTCTATGGAGCGTGCGCTGCACCATCCACATGTCATTGCGAGGAGCGCAGCGACGAAGCAATCTCGATCGAGAGTGCGCACGGACGCTCGTGCGCACTTTCGATCGAGATTGCTTCGTCGCTTCGCTCCTCGCATGTGTGGACGGCCCCCTGGATGCAAGAGCAAAGTTGAGAATTCTGACGGGCGGTTCGATTGCGGTCATGTGTCCGGCCTGTTGACGCGGCTGGCATGGCCGCTGGCCCAGATGGGG
>Ga0335075_10011335_pt1 | contig 13478 bp, 8 predicted proteins | sample Lox_Sample_24_FD_206723 | JGI IMG/M metagenome (GOLD analysis project Ga0335075, IMG submission 206723) | Soil microbial communities from Loxahatchee National Wildlife Refuge, Florida, United States - Lox_Sample_2.4 | ecosystem: Environmental > Terrestrial > Soil > Wetlands | place: USA: Florida...
GTCGCTACGCTCATCGCAGGAAATTTCCGGCAGGCCGCGCGCAGCAAACAGGTGATTACGCTGCTTCTGCTGGCGGCGACGGTGGCGGCGAACGTCGTGTTCGTGGTCTTCATCGCGCGCGATGGAACTCTTGAAGATATGTTGAAGTTCACCGCGAAAGCGTCACCGCCGCCGCCCCAGCTCACCGCGCCGAATCCCTCTCTGCCAGGACCGTACGTAGTCAAGGTGCTGTTTTACGGCAACGGGACCGACATCCGCCGGCCCGAGTACGGGAAATCGGTCGCGATCAAAACCGCCACTGTCGACGCCTCGGGATTCTTCAAAGACTTCAAGGGATGGAAAGCCAAAATACGTCGCCGCTATTGGGGATTCGGCATGGACAAGCTGCCGATCAACGGCCGCGTGTGGTACCCGGAAGGCGCGGGGCCATTTCCGCTGGCGCTGATCGTTCATGGCAACCACAACATGGCGGAATTCTCCGATCCGGGGTACGAGTATCTGGGCCGGCTGCTGGCGAGCCGCGGGTTCATCCTGGCGTCCATCGACGAAAATTTTCTGAACAGCGGATTATTCCACGATCCCCCTAAACAGCAAGTGGTGCGCGGCTGGATGCTTCTGGAGCATTTGAAAATATGGCGCGACTGGAATCGCACGCCGGGCAATCCGTTCTATGGCAAGGTGGACACCGACAATGTCGCCTTGATGGGGCATTCGCGCGGCGGAGAGGCCGTGGCGACCGCGGCGTTCTTCAACAAGCTGGAGTTCTTTCCCGACGACGCCACGATTCGTTTTCACTACGGTTTTCCCATCAAGTCTTTAGTCGCGATCGCGCCGGTTGACGGCCAATATAAGCCGACGGGCCAATTCCGACAGATCCAAAACGTCAATTACTTCACCATACAGGGCGCGAACGACGCTGACGTATCGTCGTTCGATGGCAGCCGTCAGTTCGATCATCTTCGCTTCACCGATAACGGTCCGTGGTTCAAAGCGGAGTTGTACATTTATCGCGCCAACCACGGCCAGTTCAACACCGTGTGGGGCCGCTCCGATGCAGGCGAACCGCTGGGCGCCTTTCTCAATCTGAAACCGTTGCTGAAGCCGGAAGACCAGAGACGAATTGCGTCCATCTACATCTCCGCGTTCCTTGAAGCCACGCTGCACAACCGTCGCGAATACGTGCCGCTGTTTCGCGATTACCGCAGCATCCGAAACTGGCTTCCGGACACCTACTACATCAGCCGCTACCTGGATTCTTCCTACCGGTTGGTGGCCGATTATCAGGAAGACCAGGACGTGACCACGACAACCGCGCCGGGCGGACGCATCGCGTCTTCAAACCTCTCCATATGGAAGGAAGAGAAAATTCCGTTTCGCCAGGGCGATCGCGGCTACAACGGAGTCTTTCTGGGCTGGAATCGGGGCAAGAAGGGGAACGGTCCCACGCCCGATTATTCCCTCACGCTCCCGGCGGACGCGGTAAAGGGCTGGAATCTCGGACCGAAATCGGCTCTTACCATCTCCGCTGCGGTGACAGAAGACGAAGCGCCATTGCCCGGTCACAAGGACAACAAGAAGGCCAGCGAAAAGGACGACGGCAAGGGCGATGATCCCGAGCCGGTGGATTTCACCGTGGAAATTCAAACCGCCAGTGGGGCGACGGCGCGTTTGCCGCTGAGCCATTTCGGCGTCCTGCCGCCGCCGTTCAAGGTGAAGTTCACGAAGCTGGCCGCGATGGATGACGCTGCATACAAATCGGCTTCGGAGCCGATCTTTCAGACCATCAATCTGCCGCTAGCCGCATTCGCTGCTCAGACTCCGGGGTTCGATCCTGCGGCGATCAAAACGGTGCGCCTCCGCTTCGATCGCGCGCGGACCAGCGTGATTATCGTTAGCCAGGTTGGCTTCGAGCAGTGGTGAAACGCGGTCTCACACCGTCTATTGCACAATCTTGACCGTTGCCGGATCCACCTCGTAGCCTTCATCCTTCGCAGTCTGCACGGCGATGGAGCGCAATTGTTCCTCCGATGCATTCTGATCGCTTTTGGGAAGCGGTCGTTTGATCACCTCAGCGCCTACGACGATGTGAACGTTCCAATTGTCGTTCTTGGCGTCACGTTCGACGCTCGCGCTGCTTGCCCGAACCAATAACATACGCGGCTCCTTTTTTTGATGGCGATATTCGCGCGCCCACACACATTCTGCGCGCGCATCTCTGAGAGTATTTTAGGCTAATTCGGCCCGGATGCGAATCACCGAGGCCGGCGGAATCTGCAGGCGCAACTCGCTACCCGATGCTTCCACTTGCGCCGCGGCCGGTTTTACAGCGTCAGGATGGGTGAAATCGTTGTGAGCGTGAACATCGGGAGCGGTCAGAATCGTGGCTCGGGCGCTCTTCACGGACCCACCGCTAATCCGAATCACCGTGTCGAGCGGATCGGTGAGGTGCGTGTGCGCCGCCGTCAATGTCAACGCGCCGCCTGAGTGAGACGCGGAACCCATCAAACGGGCCACTTCCCGCGATTTGCCGTCGAGTGAATAACTCGCGTCCGGAGCGCCGAACACCGTACGAACGTTGTCGCCATTCAGGTGGTCTTTATACATCGTAAATACGTGATACGTCGGTGTGACGCAGAATTTGTCGCCATCGGCCAGGAACAACGTTTGAATATTGTTGACCAATTGCGCGACGTTCGCCATCGAGATTTTGTCCGCGTGCCGATGGAAGGTATCGAGCGTGATGCCTGCCACGATGGCATCGCGCATGGTGGGAACGCTTCCGAAGAGGTGATTCGGCGCGACGGCGGTGTTGTCATGATGCCAATCGCCCCATTCGTCCACCACGAGCTTCACTTTGTGATCGCGATCGTACTCGCTCATGATGCTCCAGTGACTCGCGATCAGGTCCTGCATGCGATTGGCGCGATCGAACAACTCGTAGGCATCTTGCGGCGTAAAATCGAGTGAATCGCCTTTGCCCGTTGTGCCGCAATAATAGTGCAGCGCCCAGCCCCAGACTTTGCCGAACGCGTCGCGCCCGCCTTTCTCGGCAAGTTTTGAAAAGAATCCGCGCGTCCACTGATGATCGCCGCCATTCGGACCGGACGCGATGAACGAAAGCGGACGGCCATACGTCGGCGTCCAGGCGGTGAATTTGCGGAACTCAAGCGAGTATTCTTCCGATGTCATCTCGCCGCCGCATCCCCAGCTTTCGTTGCCGACGCCCCAGAATCGCACGTTGAAAGGCTCGGGATCGCCGTTGGCGGCGCGTTTGGCGCCAGGAGTCGAGGCGTCGGCGGGAGCGTTGCAGTATTCGATCCACTCGTCGAAATCGCGCGCGGTCATGCCGCGAACATTGCCGGCTACATACGGCTCGGCGCCGATCAAACGGCAGAAGTGCATGAACTCGTTGGTGCCGAATTCATTCGGGTCGTTCTTGGATGCAGTGCTCTCCGGAAGATCGCGCAAGCGGCCGACCGATGCCCAGAAATTCCGCCTCTTCGGCCGCTGCGAACGCGGCCCGACGCCGTCATGCCAGTCGTAACTGTCGGCGAAACATCCTCCCGGCCAGCGGACTACCGTGGGGCTCAGCGGGCGCATGGCGTCGATAAGCGCCTTGCGAATTCCATTCACGTTGGGAACGGAGGAGTTCTCGCCCACCCAGACGCCGTTATAAATGACGCCGCCGATATGCTCCGTGAAATGGCCGTGGAGCAAGGGACTGATCGTTCCGTTGGGCTCATTCAAGAGGACGGTGATGGACGCATCGGGCGCAGTGGCGGCGCGCGCCGCGACGAGCCCGGCAGGGATCAAGGAGATAAAACGGCGGCGATTCATATTTGCGGACCTCAGAAACATGATGGTCCCATGCGGGGCAGGTTGGCAACCTGGCGCATAGAACAGCACAGCCGCAACCAAATCTGCTTTTGTAGGGCAGACCCCCTGGTCTGCAGCCGACCCCCCGGTCGGCTTCGCGCCGCCCACTACGAATGTGCCAACAGCGCCACCAGGGGTCGCGCGCAAACCAGGAGCCGCAACCAAAGATTTTTTGGTTGACCGCGCGAGGCCGATTGCAAATAATTGCAAATCGGCCGCAGGTTGCAAACCCGCCCTACATCCGAATGGTTGCGAGTTGAGAAGAAGTGGAGCTGTAGTCGCACATCGAGGCTTACAAGTCCTCAATCCGCAGCTTGACATCTGCTCCGCGCCACGCGGCGTTAAACTCGCGCCTGACCCATTCGCATTCGCTCGTCTTGCCTTGCGCCTTCAAACTCTCCATCAAACCGAACAGCATGCGTCCATCGCGCGGAGTGCGCCGTTCGCCTTCCCGAAATACCGCTTCGGCCTCATCTGCACGATTCGCCCGCAGAAGCGCCGCCCCAAGCGATTCGCGTACCGGATAATACCAGGGCGGCGGCTCGTCATAGGCCAGCGAGTCTTCCAGTTCGACGGCCCGTTTCCAGTGCGGGACCGATACCACCGGAGACTTCGCGACCCGCGCGGCCACGATCTCCGAAACCATCGCGAGCACATCCGAGGCTTTGTTGAGACCCCACGCACGATCCGCCGGGACCTTGGCCCGGGCCGTCTCGAAGGCTTGTTGTTCTTCGGTAGATCTGGCGGCGTCACCGCGATGCGCCAAGGCTACCGCTCGCGCGTAACGGTACATCGCGCCGTTTACCAGGAATTTGGAGTCGGGCTGTGGCGCCGCGAGCACCGCGTCCCACTGGCCGAACCGAAGTTGCGTCATCAGTTTGACGCTGAGATACGGGTCCACGAAATCGCCCATAACCCCCACCATCGATTCAACGGCGCTCTGCAACTGATCACCCGCCTGCAGGGCTTTGCTGGCATATCCCTGCATCCAGCGCGCCGCAAGCAGGAATTGCAGATTGTGAGCGTAATAGCCGGCGACCGGGCTCGCGACTACCCCCGTTTGCGACATATATCGCCGGTCCAACTCCGCCGCTCGCTCGTTCACGTCGGCCACCGTCTGATAATCTCCCAGGCGCATCCAGATGTGCCCGGGCATGTGCACCAGATGGCCCGCCGCGGGCACGATTCCCATCAACCGCTGAGCGCTTGGAACAGCGCGCTCCGGCGTGGGCGACGACTCCACCACGTGGATGTAGAAATGGTTCGCGCCGGGGTGGTCGGGGAACCGCCGCATAACATCCTCGAGAGCGCGCTCCGCTTCGACAACTCCGGGGGCCGCGACGCCATCTCGGCCGTACCAGCGCCAGCGCACCGGGACCATCAGGCTTTCGGCAAACAACGTTCGTGCATCCGGATCGTCCGGATAGCGTCCGCACAACGCACGCATGGCATCGATATAGGCCGAACCGCGCTCCTCGGGACAGCGCCGGTTTGCGGCTTCCAGCCAGTCCCTCTCGATCGGCGGAGCGTGCTCCAAACGGAGACCGGTCGCGACGGCTTCGCAATATTTCGGCATGTTCACGTCGCCATCGATGTCCATGTTGATCTGAGGACCTTGGGCCATCGCGATTCCCCACCAAGGCATGGCGGCGCCGGGATCGAGTTCGGCCGCCTTCCGGAAAGAGCGCAACGCTTCATATCGGTTGAAGCCGTAAAGCAACACCAGGCCTTGGTCGAAGAACCTTTGCGCTTGCGGATTCCTGGTTGCAATGGGGTGCGTCCATGTGCCCAGTCCGGTGAGTAATGCGACCGGCTTTTCCACGGGCCCGGCTGGATCATGTTGCGCCGTTGCAGCGCCCGCGCCGGCGATCAGGAGAGCAATCGCGTACAGCGCCAATCGCATCGGTTGCCGCTTCCAATAAGTCAGCGATCGCCAGGCCCACTCCAGCGGACCGAATCGGAAATGCCGCAGCCAAATGGGACTCACAACCAGTTGGAACGCCCAGATTGCGGCCACAACGTAATAAAGTTGATACCGTTGCAGCCGGCCATACATGCGGAAACCGTATCCTGTGAAAATGAATGCGGCCACCACCGATTGGAAGACGTAATTGCTGAGCGCCATTTGACCCAAAGCGCCGAGCCGCGCCATCAACGGCGCGAGCGATCCCGATTTGGCGAGCAGCATAATTACGCCGAGATGTCCCATGGCAATAGATAATCTTCCAATATCGTAAGTCGGCGCGGTGAAGCCGGCGACCACCGGGTCGAAGTTGGATCGGACGATCAGCCACGCCGTGTAGCTGTTCAACGGGATGCCGATTCCATAGCCAATCAGCACGAGAGCGGCGTAAAAACGTTGCGACTTCGCGCCGCTCAGCACGCCGAGCTTGAATAGTCCCATGCCGATGAACATCATAGACCAAACGTCCCAGTTCCAAGGCGAGTAATAGGGGGCGGCATGGTAGTGCGACACGATCTTGGAACGCGCTTGAATCACCTGAAGCGGGTTTCCGCGCCACTGTTCCGCGTCCTTTTTGAGCGCCTCTGCGTCCGGGTGAGAGAACTTCCGCGACTGCTCGTATTCTTCTTTCGCGGCTTGCTGTTTCTCGGTCAGTTTCTTGCCTGCTTTCGAGGCGGCTTCGGCGGCGCGGCCTTGTTCGATCTTGTCTTTCGCGCTGTAGGTATAGGCCAGATAGGAACCTCCGGTGCAAATAAGGACCACCGAACCGATCAGGAGCAGAGTTCGCGCTTTGAGATTGCGAAAAGGATAAAGCAGGAGCGCGCACAGCGCGTATGGATAAAGAATGTCGCCGACCCATAACAGAAAGGCGTGCAAGATGCCAAACAGCAACAGCCACAAAGTGCGCCGGTAGTAAATGTCGGCGGCATCGCGGCGGCCTTCGAGGCGCGAGGTCAACAGCACCACGCTGGCGCCGAAAACCATCGAAAACAGGCACCGCATTTTGCCTTCCGCGAGCACATGCATGACGATCCAGACCCACAGGTTCGCGCCCGTCGAACCGCCGGTCACGGTCGGGTCGTCATAGGCATTGGCGTACATACCCATTCCTACGATGTTCATGAGCAAAATGCCGAGCAGGGCGAAGCCGCGAAGCGAATCGAGCGCCGTGATGCGTTCGGCTTGCCCGACCGGAGCTGCCGGCGTGATTTCAATAACAGGCGCAAGGGCTACCGCGGCGGAAGCGCCCGATGTCGCGTCAGACGTGGCCATTGGGGTTCAATCTTACCTCACCCTGTTTTTACGAAGGAGCGTCGGCGATGGATTGTTTGGGGCGCCGCCTATAGACCAAAGGCATCGTTGGAGTCGCGCTCAGACATCTGGTACGCTTCATTTACAGGTATGAATGTTTGCATTATCGGAACGGGCTACGTCGGATTAACCACCGGGACGTGTCTCGCTTTCCTGGGTCACAAAGTTACATGCATCGACTCGGACCCCCGCAAGATAGAAATGCTATGTTCGGGGCGCACGCCCATTTATGAGCCATTCCTGTCGGAATTGATCGCCGATGCCCGCGCCAATTTGAGATTCAAGACGGATTATGCGCAGGGCGTGCCGGATGCGGATGTGATTTTTATTGCCGTGGGCACGCCTCCATCGCCCAACGGCAGCCCCGATTTGAAGTATTTGCGCGCCGCGGCGCAAGGAATCGGCGAACAATATGACGGTCATTTCACTGTTGTCGTGAACAAGTCCACCGTTCCGATCGGCAGTGGAAATTGGGTCGGATCGCTTGTACGCGAGTCCTATGAAAAGGCCCGTGGACGTAAAGCTGAATCGAAATTTTCAGTGGCATCGAACCCTGAATTTTTGCGCGAAGGCAGCGCTCTGAGCGACAGTCTCTTTCCCGATCGCGTGGTCATCGGTTCCGACGATCCACGGGCGCTTGAAACGCTCTACACTCTGTATCGCCCTATCCTCGATCAGAGCTTCGCGTCGCCGACTTTCATGTCGCGGCCGGAAGATATCGGCGCCGTGCCGCTGATCTCAACCGACCTTGCGTCCGCGGAATTGATCAAGTATGCCGCCAACGGTTTCCTGGCGCTGAAAATCAGCTACATCAACGAAATCGGCCAACTGGCGGAAAAAGTCGGCGCCGATATCACGCAGGTGGCGCGTGGCATTGGCCTCGATGCGCGCATCGGCACGCGATTTCTGAGCGCTGGAATCGGCTGGGGCGGGTCGTGTTTCGGCAAAGACACCGCGGCGCTGATTGCCACCGCCGGCGAGTATGGCTTGACCATGCCCATTGTGGAATCGGCGCGCGAGATCAATCGCCGGCAAAGGGAACGCGTTGTCGAAAAACTGCTCGGCGAGCTGAAGATTTTGAAAGGCCGAACCATAGGATTGCTGGGATTGGCGTTCAAGCCGAACACGGACGATTTGCGGGAAGCGCCGGCCATCGATATCGCCCGCAAGCTGATCGACCGCGGCTGCCGGGTGAAGGCCCACGACCCTATCGCGATGGATCGCTTCCAACAGGAGCACGGCGAGTTGGGCGTCATCTGCTGCGATTCCGCCGAACAAGTCGCGAACGACGCCGATGCGCTGGTGCTGGCGACAGAATGGCCGCAATATCGCGAATTGAACTGGGACGAGCTGATCACGCACATGCGATCGCCGATCATCTTGGATGGGCGCAACGCCCTCGACCGCGTGCGCTTGACGCGCTGCGGATTCCGCTATGTCGGCATTGCGGGTTAAGCGGGCAATACGTTATCCTTAATACTGCATACCACTGTAGGGATTCCAGTTAATCGATGGCAAACACAATCTCGTCGCTGAAGCGGATTCGCATTACCGAGCACCGCACCGAAGTCAATCGCATGCGCAAGTCGCGGCTTCGCCACCAGATACGCGCGATGCGCCGGGCGCTCGATCACAAGGATGGCGATGCCGCGCAGAAGCTCGTGCCAGGAACTTTTTCGATGGTCGATAAGGCCGCGAAGTGGGGCATCATCAAGAAGAATACGGCCGCCCGCTATAAAAGCCGGCTCACGCTCAGGTTGAAGAATCTTGCTGGCGCTGTGAAGGCGTAGCAACACCTCAGTTTCTCGCGCGGCGAGTGTCCGGAAATACAGAGCGCCTTCACCATCTTCGTTAGCAAACGGATCGCGCACGCGGCTCCGCAAGCAGAACTCCCGTTAGGATCGCGACATGTCTGTTCGAAACCCCTGAGTTCGGGAGTGAAGTTCGTTGGCGCAGCCTTGCTTTTCGGCGTCTCGGGCGTAGGATCATCGTGGCTCTCGCCTTGGTTCCACGAAGGGGAGCCACGACACATGTGCCAGTATGCGTCGCCGGTCTGGTTGGGGCGCTCGTAGTGTATGTCGCGACGCGAATCGCTAACCCGTTTTTGCCTGTTTCAGCTTGGGCTCTGATCGGAACGTGCGTCGTGGGATGCGTCGCTTCGTTACCGTTTGGGCTTTGGCTGGCTGAAAAGAATGACGCCATTGGCCGCAGTTTTGCCGCTCATGAAGACAGTTTGCAGCCGCTGAGACTCGGCTGCTCCTTCGCAATCTGGCAGTCAGCCGTCGGTACTTATGTATATGCCGTCTGCCGGAGATTCCGGGCAACCAATTGATCTACCGCACGACAAGCGGGCGGCCTGATTCGAAATCGCGCTAAGAATACTTCCGCAGCGCCTGCTCCAGCATCTTTGCCCCCGCCGGCGGCCGCACATCGCCCATCACGATCTCGCGATTCGTCAGCGTCTTCCCATAGAGGTCTTTATTCGAATCCTCGTCCGGACGTAGTGTGGCGCCTTCCAAAGAAATACCGGCAAACACTCCGCGCGCTCGCGACCAGCTCAGAATCTCGGCATGCATCTGCGCGTCGGTCTGCGCGCTCGAGGTTCGCCCTACCGGTCCGGCAGCGGCCGAAGCATCCGCGCCAACGGTGAACTTGCTCGAAAGCAGCTTGTCCATCCCGCGCCGGTTCATCACAAGCAATACGACATCGGTTTCCGAACCGCCGATCTGGAACCCCACGCTTCCGCCTTCCACGCGAACGGCCGCCGGCGCCGACCACGACCCGCCCTCGTGACGGCATTCGATGAAGCCCTTGCCGTACTTGCCGCCGATTATGAACGCGCCCTTCTTCAACCCCGGCACGATCACGACGCACGCGGCCTTCTGGAACAGGTCCGACGGAATCCCTTTGTCGGGAGCCGACATGATCTCATCCAAAACGATCGCGGCAGTCTCCAGTCGCTTCACCGCGTCGTTTGCCGCATTCAATGACGCACAAGCCAACCCCGCGCCCAGCAGGGCGACAATTGCTTTCATCCGTATCCTCCGTGTTCACTTGAGTGTAGAACAGTTGAGCCGCTCGTGGGCGGCTCAAACCATTCCGTCGCCGTGGAGGAGGATTCCGGCGACCCGTTAATTAACAGGGATCACCACTCTCTTCAGGGCCACTGTTCCCGCCTGGGCCGGGCTCACGCGTACGGATTTCGGAATGCCGAACGTATAGACCTTCCCCGCCAGCGAGGCCGACAGCTTGGTAACGACATTCGTGCCGTTCACCTGCGTCAATTCCAGCTCCCCATGTCTGCCGCCGACTTCCCGCGACTCCACGTACATTGCCGAGACGATGGCCGCGGCGCCATTGCTGCCTCGGACAAAAATCATCTGATTGTGAGGTATCTGTCCAGCTTCGATGGTGTATTCGCCGGGAGCCAACATCGCCGAGCCCCATTGCGCCGGGGCGTCGAGAGTGAATGTCGCTTTATAGGTCTGTGCGCTGGCGGGCAAAGCGGCCGTAGCCAACATAGCCGCGAACATTGCCACGGCAATTGCGTATCTTTTTACATGCATGATTCATCTCCTTTTCGATTGGACCTTTGGCCTTGTGCCGCGTCCAATCACAAAGACGAAGATGTGCGAGTCCCGGCGCGTCAGCAGGAGGTGAACTGTTTGTCAACGTGTAAACGACTCAATCGGCACGGCATCGGCATGCATCTGAAGCTGGAGTGTTTGAAACTTGCCGCGCCGCGCGTGAATCCGCTTAGATCGGCAGGCGCCGAGGCTTTTAGAATAATATGAGCGTGTCCGTTGTCCCCACAATTGCCGCTGTCCCGAAAACGCACATAATTCGGTTCGGTGTGTTCGAAGTCGATCTGCAGACGCGCGAACTGCGCAAGCGCGGTCTGCGTCTGAAGCTGCAGCAGAAGCCGTTTCAACTCCTCGAACTTTTACTCGAACGCCCCGGCGAATTAGTCACGCGCAAGCAGGTCGCCGAGCGTCTCTGGCCCGGAATCCATGTCAGCTTCGATCGCAGTCTCAATACAGCCGTGAATGCGCTGCGTCGCGCATTAAGCGATTCGCCGCGCAATCCGCGTTTTCTCGAGACGCGATCCGGTCTGGGCTATCGGTTTATCGGCGCCATCGAGCGCATCGATGTCGCCGCCCGCCCGAATGAGCCCGCGCGCCACATCGACTGCATTGCGGTACTGCCCTTCGCCAACGAGTCGGGCGATCCCGCCATGGAGTACTTCAGCGAAAGCCTCGCTGAACAGATCATCGCGACGCTGTCTACCATCGATCGCCTCCGCGTTGTCGCGCGCAGCAATGCCTTCCGTTTTCGCGGTCCCGATGTCGATGCCGCTTCGGCGGGCCAGCAACTGAATGCTGCCGCCGTCGTCACCGGCCGAATCTCGCGCCTGGGCGCCGTGTTGACCGTTGCCGCGGAGTTGATGGACGTTCAGACCGGATGGCGGCTGTGGGGGGATCGTTATCAACGCGCCGCGTCCGATGTCGCGGCGCTTGAAAGCGACATCAGTTGCGACGTCGCTCGCCAGCTTCGCGACCGCATCGATGACGGCCAGCGCAGCCGCGGCGCTTCTGCCGTTGAGGCCTATCAGGATTACCTCAAGGGCCGCTACTTCTTCAACAAGATGACGGAGGACGCTCTGCGCCAAAGCGTCGCCTATTTCGAAGCCTCGCTGGAGCAGGACCGGCGCTTTCCGCTCGCCTATGCCGGCCTCGCGGATGCTTATGCGATGTTCGCTTTCCTCGATCTCATGCCGGCTCGCGAGGCCTTCGCGCGCGCTCGTGAACTCGCACTGGCCGCTATACGCCTTGACGATCAACTCGCGGAAGGCCACGCCGCGCTCGCCTCCGTCATGCGTCTGCACGATTGGGATTGGACCGGCGCCGAGGCCGAGTTCCGTCGCGCGCTCTCGCTCAATCCGAATTCGGCGGCTGCGCGGCAGAACTACGCGTCGCATTTGTGCTCGTTAGGAAAAAGCGAAGAGGCGTTGGACCAGCTCCGCCGCGCCCAGGAACTCGACCCGCTCTCCCTTCCCATCAATAGCGAGATGGCCTGGACCTACTACATGAGCGGAGACTTCGAGGGCGCTCTCCAGCAAGCCTGGAAGACCCTGGCGCTGGAGCCTCGATTCCCTGCGGCCCAGCATACGCTCGGCCTTGCCAATCAGCAGCTTGGGAATTTTGAGGATGCCATTGTTGAATTACGCAACGCCTACGTCTGTTCCGGCAATCATCCGACCGCGCAGGCCTCTCTGGCATGCGCTCTCGCCGCTGCCGGCGAATCGAGTGAAGCGCGGACGCATCTGGACGCCTTAACCGAGTCCGCCCATCGCCGTTACATTTCCCCCTTCTGCCTTGCCTTGATTCAAACCGCATTCGGCGATGCAGACGCCGCCTGTGAGCTTCTGGAGCGCGGCATCCAGGATCGCGACGTCTGGATGATATGGCTACCGCAGGAGCCCCGGTTCAATGCGCTTCGCCCGCTCCCCCGTTTCCGGGTTCTGACATCAATCTTGACCGCCGCCGTCTAACGGTGACAGCGTTTATTTCGAATTTTGTGGCGGCCAGCTGACCATCCTGGTGGGGCAGATTTTGAATCTGCGGCCGACTATCAGTCGGCCCTCGCGCGTACACCCGACTCCCCCATCCCCCACCAGTTCCGTTAAGCTAAAGACAGGGGTCCACCGCGCCGCCGCCCCCGTCCGCCGGCGCCAACCGGTAGTTTTAACGAGAAATTCACTGGGACTAAAGTACTGCCATCGTATCCCGATGTCTTAATTAGGACGTCCAACCCCGGTGGACGTCCGGTTCGGCACATCGGCCCGATGGTATTTTAGAGGGTTAAGTTTTGTCACATGGCCTTTCAAATCCGTCCGCTTAAGGAGTTCCTGGTTCGTCCAGCGCTCCCGCCGGCGCTCTCACGACTTGGTGAATTGGCTTATAACGTCTTGTGGAGTTGGGACCATACGATCCGCTCGTTGTTTCGCCGTATCGATCCCGCGCTTTGGAAAGCGTGCGACCACAACCCCGTCCTGATGTTGGGACGAGTCCCTCAAGCGACGCTGGAACGCGCCGCCGCCGATTCGCGCTTCCTGGCGCTATACCGCAAAGCTTGCGACACTTTCGACAATTACCTCCACAAAACGGAGGGGATCCCGGACGGTAAGCTCGTTGCCTATCTCTCGATGGAATACGGGCTTGCCGGCTGTATCCCCATCTATTCCGGAGGCTTAGGCATCCTCTCGGGCGATCACCTGAAAGCCTCCAGCGACGCCGAGATCCCGTTGGTGGGCATAGGCCTGCTTTAT
>Ga0335075_10011337_pt1 | contig 13477 bp, 11 predicted proteins | sample Lox_Sample_24_FD_206723 | JGI IMG/M metagenome (GOLD analysis project Ga0335075, IMG submission 206723) | Soil microbial communities from Loxahatchee National Wildlife Refuge, Florida, United States - Lox_Sample_2.4 | ecosystem: Environmental > Terrestrial > Soil > Wetlands | place: USA...
GTCGTTGACGCTGACCAGCGACTTGTCGGCCAGCCGGGACAGCAGGCCGAGCACCTTGGCGGGCTCGATCCCGGCGCCGTCGCCGACCGCCTCGGCCGCCGCAGCGGTGAAGCCGCCGGCGAACGCGGACAGGTGCCGCAGCACGGCCCGCTCCGGTCCCGGCAAGAGCTCGTAACTCCAGGCCACCGACGCCTCGAGGGTCTGCTGGCGGGGCAGGGCGGTCCGGGCGCCGTCGGTGAGCAGGCCGAAGCGGTCCCGCAGTCCGGCGGCGATCTGCCCAGCGGACAGCACGCGGATGCGTGCGGCGGCCAGCTCCACGGCGAGCGGGATTCCGTCCAGCCGGCCGCAGATCCCGGCCACCGCGCCGGCGTTGGCCGCGGTGAGCGTGAACCCCGGGCGGGCGCGCCGGGCCCGGTTCGTGAACAGCTGCACCGCCTCGAAGCCGGCCAGCTCGTCCGGCCCGGCGTGGGCCGAGGCGGAGGGGAATGGCAGGGAGGGCACCCGCCAGGTGACCTCGCCGGGCACGCCGAGCGGCTCTCGGCTGGTGGCCAGGATGCGCAGCCGCGGGCAGGCCAGCAGCAGCCGCTCGGCCAGTTCGGCGCAGCGCGCGGCGAGATGCTCGCAGTTGTCCAGCACCAGCAGCGGGGCGCGATCGCCGATCGCGGCTGCGAGCACCGCGGGGTCGTCGGCCGCGCCGGGCCCACGGACCGACAGCGCCGCCGCGATCGCGCCGGCGACCTGGGCCGGGTCGGCCAGCGGCGCCAGCTCGACGAACCACACCCCGTCCGGCTGGGCACCGGCCCGCCCGGCCGCGGCGTGCAGGGCCAGCCGGGTCTTCCCGCAGCCGCCCGACCCGGTCAGCGTGACCAGGCGCTCGTCGCGCAGCAGCCGGGCCACGTCGGCCAGCTCGCCGCGTCGGCCGATGAAGCTGGTCAGCTGGGCCGGAAGGTTATGCCGGCCCGGGTCCAGGGACGCGAGCGGCGGGAAGTCCGCCCTGAGGTCGGGGTGGCGCAGCTGCCACAGCCGCTCGGCCGGGCCCAGATCCGGCAGCCGGTGCCAGCCGAGGTCGGCGAGCTCGCAGCGGGGCGGCAGGCTGCCGGACAGCAGGTCGGCCGCGTCCTGCGAGAGCACCACCTGGCCGCAGGACGCGCTGCCCGCCAGGTAGTCGCAGTGACCGGCGGCCGCGCCGCCGTCCGGGCTGGCGTCGGCCTGGCCGGCATGCACGCCGATCCGGGGCAGGACCGGGTCGCCGGCCAGCTCGCGCTGCAGCGCCAAGGCGCAGCCGACCGCCTCCTGGACGGTCGCGAACGCCCGCCGGCCGTCGGGCCGGCTTCCGCCGCCGACCGAGAGCAGGCTCACGCTCCCCATGCTCGCCACAACACCCAGTGTCGTCCTTGCGTTCTTCTACGACACCCGGCGCGCGATACCGGTCAGCTGACCGATGTTTTCTCCCTCGGCGGCCGGGCACGCTGGTGCGATCGGGTCAACGGGGAGGCAGACGTGAACGCGACGGCAGCCGGCCGGGCCACGCCCGGACGGGCGCAACGCGCCGCAGGCGACGGGGACCGGGAGCCGACCCGCGAGGAGCGGACCGCCGCCTCGGCGGTCCTGCGGATGATCTCGGGCATTCACATCTCGCGGGCCGTGTACGTGGCGGCCGAGCTCGGGATCGCCGACCGCCTGGCGGGCGGGGCGGCAAGCTCGGCGGAGCTGGCCGCGGCCACGCAGACGCACGAGCCGTCGCTGTACCGGGTGCTGCGCCTGCTGGCATCGCTCGGCGTGCTCGCCGAGCACGAGGCCCGGTCGTTCAGCCTGACCGTGCTCGGCGACCGGCTGCGCAGCGATGTCCCGGCCTCGATGCGGTCCTGGGCCAGGCTCGTCGACGCGGTGGGCGGCGTCCGGGTGTTCGACCCCATCATCCATACGGTCAGCACCGGCGAGCCCGGAGTCGACGCGGCGTACGGCACGGGCCTGTTCGAGTTCCTCGCCGCGCACCCGGCGAACGCGGCCCGGTTCGATGCCGCGATGGCCGAGCGGACGTCGGCGTTCGCCCCGAGCGTGGCCTCGGCCTGCGACTTCACTGGGGTGCGGACGGTGGTCGACGTCGGCGGTGGCCGTGGCACGCTGCTGGCGGAGATCCTGCGGGCACATCCCGGCCTGCGCGGCATCCTCGTCGAGACGCAGGCCGTGGCCGCGGCCGCGCGCCCGTCGCTGGCGGCCGCCGGCGTGGCAGGCCGATGCGACATCGTGGCAGCGGACTTCTTCGCCGGGGTGCCGGCCGGCGCGGACCGTTACCTCCTGGCCAACGTCCTGCACGACTGGGATGACGACCGGGCGGCGGCGATCCTCGACCGCTGCCGCCAGGCCATGGACCCCGGCGGCCGGGTGCTGATCGCCGAGCGGCTGATCCCCGACGACCCGGAGCAGGCCCTTCCGGCCCTGCTCAGCGACATCAACATGCTGGTGATCACCGGCGGCATGGAACGGACGAACGCGCAGTACGCCGAGCTCCTAGCCGCCGCGGGCCTGCGCCTGGCTCAGGTCACGCCGGCGGCCCCGCCCTACGGCGTCCTCGAGGCCGTTCTCGCCTGAGATATTCCGGTCGGCTAGCTGCGCGGGCCGAGGCCAGGGAGGCTGGCGGCGAAGCCGTCGAGGACCAGCTCGAGGCCCAGCGCGAAGCCTTCGTCCGGGCCGCCGTCGCTGTGCGGCAGCTTGGCATCGGTGATGATCTTGTTGAAGGTCGGGTACCGGCCGCTGGCCATGAGCGTCGCGACGTACGGCGCCATCCGCGCCTGCCACTGCGCAGTGGAGAGCCCGCTGCGGCGTTGCGCCTCCTGCTCGGCCAGCTCCTCGACGACCGCGCCTAGGACGAAGGCGCGGAGCGTGTTCATCATGATCAGTACCTGGTCGATATCCAGGCTCAGGCCGTGCAGCACGCCCGCGGCCCACTCCATGGTCCGCAGGCTGTTCGGCCCGAACGAGGGCCGTCCCGACTGCAGACTCGCCAGCCAGGGATGACGCAGCAGCGTGTCGCGGTGCATCGCGGCGACCGTGCGCAGGCCCTCGCGCCAGTCTCCGGCCGGGAGATCCGGCAGGACGGTCTCGCCGGTCACGACGTCGATCATGAGCTCGAGCAGGTGGTCCTTGGTCGGCACGTAGCGGTAGAGGGTCATCGTGCCGCAGCCGACCTCGGCCGCGACCCGGCGCATGGTCACCGCCTCGAGCCCGTCCGCGTCAGCGATCTCGATCGCGGCCGCCGCGATCTCGTTACGGCTGTGGGCCGGCCTCGGCCCCCGGCCCGGCCGGTCCGGCAGCATCCACACGACCGGCGCAATCGTCACCGGGGCGCCCGCTCCGGCGGAGCCCGCGGCGTCGCCTGCCGAACCCGGCGAGCTTGCCATGCCACCTCACCTCGTGCCGCTGTCCGGAGTCTGCCCCGCGCTGGGCAGGCACAGCGCCCGACCGCCTGGCGTCGCGGTTGCCCCGAACTAGTTGCGTACATCGTACCTAGTTTGTTAGGGTCAAGCCAATAACTGCGTACAACGTACCTAGTCGATCCGGACGGGAGCGGCTCATGCCGGCAAGAGATGACGATCTGATCGTCGCGGAGGGCCTGTACAAACGGTTCAAGGGCACCGAGGCGCTGCGCGGGCTCGACCTGAGCGTTCCGGCCGGGACGGTGTGCGGGCTGCTCGGCCCGAACGGCGCCGGCAAGACCACCACGGTGCGGATCCTGGCCACGCTGACCCGGCCGGACGCCGGCCGGGCCCGGGTCGCCGGCCACGACGTGGTCACGCACGCGGCCCGGGTGCGAGCCCTGATTGGCCTGGCCGGCCAGCACGCCGCGGTGGACGAGAAACTCAGCGGCCGGGACAACCTGCGGATGTTCGGGCGGCTCTACCACCTTCCCGGCCGGCTCGCCCGCCAGCGGGCGGACGAGCTGCTGGCCCAGTTCAGCCTGGGCGAGGCCGCCGACCGGGTGGTGAAGGGCTACTCCGGCGGAATGCGCCGCAAGCTCGACCTGGCGGCGAGCCTGATCGTCGCCCCGCCGGTGCTGTTCATGGACGAGCCGACCACCGGCCTGGACCCGCGCAGCCGCAGCGACATCTGGACCGGCATCACCGAACTGGCCGACGCCGGCACCACCGTCCTGCTCACCACGCAGTACATGGACGAGGCCGACCGGCTCGCGGCCCAGATCGCCGTGGTGGACGCCGGGCAGGTGATCGCGTCCGGCACACCCGGCGAGCTCAAGTCGGCGATCGGCGGGAGCCTGACGGTGGTGGTCAGCGACGGCGGCGCGCTCGGCGCCACAGCGGGTCTGCTGGCCCGGATGACGAGCGCGCGTCCGGCGACCGACCCGGATCGCCGGCGGGTCACCGTGGCCGTGCGCGGCGACAGCGTCACGCTCGCCGGCGTCGCGGTCGAGCTCAGCCGGGCCGGAGTGCAGGCCGAGGACATCACCCTGCGCCAGCCCACGCTGGACGATGTCTTCCTCCGGCTCACCGGCCGGACGACGGAAGACGGCACCGCGGCACGATCCGGCACCCGCCAGGCCGCGGCATGACACCAGCGATGCTGACACCAGCGATGCTCGCGCCCGCCGCCCCGCGGACCCGGTCCGCCCGGATTCGCTGGGCCCTGGCAGACGGCCTCACCGTGGTCTGGCGCGACCTGCGGCACCTGAAGTACCAGCCAGGCGAGCTGGCCGGGGCGCTGATCTTCCCCGCGCTCATGGTGCTGCTGTTCGGCTACGTGTTCGGAAGCGCGATCACCGTTCCGGGCGGGAACTACCGCGAGTACCTGATGCCCGGCCTGTTCGCGATGACGGCGTTCACCGGCGTGATCGCGACCGTAGTGATCGTCGCGGGCGACGCGGCGAAGGGCGTGATGGACAGGTTCCGCTCCATGCCGATGGCTCGCGTGGCGGTGCCGTTCGGCCAGACCGGCGCCGACGTGGTGACCGGGACCGTGGCCCTGGCCATCATGATCGGCTGCGGGTTGGCCGTTGGCTGGCGGCCGCACGCCAGCGCGCCGGACGAGCTCGCCGCCTTCGGCCTGCTCGTGCTGCTCCGCTACGCGCTGAGCTGGACGGGCGTCTTCATCGGCCTGACCGTCCGCAACGAGGAGACCGCCGACCAGCTCGTGCCGCTGATCTTTCCGGTGACCATGATCTCCAACACGTTCGTGCCCACGACCAACATGCCGGCCTGGCTGCGCACGATCTCGGACTGGAACCCGGTCAGCGCCCTGGTCGCCGCCCTGCGCCACCTCCTGGGCAGCGCCCAGGCGCCAGGCGCGGCCGGCGCCTGGCCGCTCGCCCACCCGGTGCTGGCCAGCCTGCTCTGGGCCGCCCTGCTGCTGGCCCTGTTCGTGCCCCTGTCCGTGCGCCGGTACGCCACGGCCCGTCGCTAGGCGGCCTGTTCGCTGGCCCAGCGGGTGACGACCTGCTCCAGCACGCCGAGCGGTACCGCGCCGTTGCCCAGCACGGCCCCGTGGAAGGCCCGGATATCGAAGTTCTCACCGAGGCTGGCCTGAGCCACGCCCCGGAGGCGCTGGATCTCCCTGCGGCCGACCATGTAGGCCAGCGCCTGGCCGGGCCAGCCGATGTAACGGTCGATCTCGTTCCGCACATTGCTGCGGCTCGTGGCGGTGTTGCTCCACATGAAGTCGGCGGCCTTGGCACGTGACCAGCCGTAGTGGTGCATCCCGGTGTCCACCACCAGCCGGCACGCCCGGAGCGAGTCGAACGAGAGCATGCCGAGCCGCTGCAGGTCCGAGGTGTACAGGCCCATCTCGTCGGCCAGCCGCTCGCAGTACAGCCCCCAGCCCTCGACGTAGCCGCAGACCTCGGCGTCGAGGAAACGGCGGAAGGCGGGCAGCCCGGTCAGCGTCTGCGCCGAGGCGATCTGCAGGTGGTGGCCGGGCGTGCTCTCGTGAAAGGCCAGGGCCTCGTACTCGTAGGTGAAGCGGTCCTGCGGGTCGGCGGTCAGCACGCAGTGCGCGCCGGGCCGCTTCCCGCCCGCCGCCGGCGGCCGGTAGTAGGCCATCGGGGCGTTGCCGGCCTCGACCGGGTCGATCTCCTCGATCACGCAGCCGGGGATGTCGTAGTGTGGGAACCAGCGGTCGCGGGCCTCCTCGGCCCGCGCGAGGGCACCCGCGACGACGTCCACGATCTGGGCGGAGTCGGTGAACCGGAGCGAGCGGTCCTCGCGAAGCCGGCCCAGGATCTCCGCGACGTCGCTGGTCCCCAGCACGCGCCCGCCGATCTCGGCCCATTCCGATCGCAGGGCCTCCAGCGAGTCCAGCCCGATCTGGTGGATCTCCTCCGGGGACAGCGTGGTGGTCGTGTGCCGCCGCGCGGCCGCGCGATATCCGTCGGGACCGCCCGGCACGAAGCCGATGCCGACCTGGTCATCCGGGCGCGCCACCGGCAGCAGTTCGTCGCGCAGGCAGGCCAGCAGCCTGCGCAGCGCGGGCCGGAGCTCGGAGTCGACGATGCCCGCCGCTTGCGCCCGGAACGCGTCCTGGTCAAGCTCGCCCGGCAGGTCCACGGCCACCAGCACGTCGTCGGCGAGATCGCGACCCAGGTGGCCCTCGAGCTGCTCGATGGCCTGGCGCGTGCCGACCTCGGTCGAGAACCGCCCGTCCTGCGTGGCCTGCCGGTACCGGGCGGTGGCGGCGTCGAAGTACGGGCCGAGCAGGCGCAGCCGCCGCAGGTAACCCTCGGCGGCTCCGGCGTCGTCGAGCAGCGCGGTCGGAACCGACTGGAACACCATGGACTGCGGCGACACGTAGCCGCCAGCGGATACGTTCGTTTCCCACAGGCCGTGCTCCAGGTCTGAGCGAGCCGCCCAGGCGAGTTGCGCCATGACCGCGCGGTTCACCTGGCCGGCCTCGTCGAGCAGGCCGGTGTCGATGCCGCCGAGCCGCTTCTCTATATCCCCGATCTTCCCGGCAGTGGCCGCCGAGCCCGCCCGGCTGGGATCCGGGACCAGGTCGTCGAAGCCGGACACGCCGAGCTGGGTCGCGTTGAACGGGTCGGCCGTGTGCACGACCTGGAAGAAGTCCTCGCCGAGCCGGTCCAGCTGCGTCGCTGCCTGGCTTTGATCATGATCGCTCATAGTTGCCCAAGTATGCCCGACACGGGGTCCGCGCCTGCCCGCACCCCGGCGGGCCGAACGGGGGCTACCCTCGTGCTATGCCCCTCGCCGCGGAGCTGCACATCCCCAGCCCGCCCATCAACGGCTTCCACGTCGGCCCGCTGTTCGTCCACTTCTACGGGCTGATGTACGTGGTCGCGATCACGCTTGCCATCATCATCGCCCGGCGCCGGTGGCGGGCCGTGGGCGGCGACCCCTCGCTGCTCACCGACGTCGCCACGTGGGCCGTTCCCGCCGGGATCATCGGCGGCCGGATCTACTTTGACATCACCACCCCTTTCGACATCGTGCCCAAGCACGCCTGGTACGGGCTGTTCGCGGTCTGGGACGGCGGGCTCGGCGTCTGGGGCGGGATCGCGGCCGGGGCCGCGGTCGGGATCTGGCGGGTGCACCGGGCCGGTGCCGACTGGCGGCTGATGGGCAACGCGGTCGCGCCCGCGCTGCTGGTGGCGCAGGCGGTCGGGCGGATCGGCAACTACTTCAACCAGGAGCTGTTCGGCAAGCCCACCGGCCTGCCCTGGGGGCTGGAGATCAGCAGGGCGGCGCGGCTGGGCTCGGGCATCCCGGCGGCGGACCTGAAGTACACCACGTTCCAGCCCTCGTTCCTGTACGAGCTGATCTTCGACCTGGCGCTGGCCGCGTTCCTGGTCTGGCTCGGCCATCACCGCGACATCCGCCCGCCCGGGCTGCTCGCGCTGTACGTGGCCGGGTACTCGGCCTACCGGATCTTCGAGGAGACCATCAGGGTCGACTCGTCCGCCCACTTCCTCGGGCTGCGGCTGAACTTCTTCATCGCGATCGTGGGGACCGTTTCCGGGCTCGCCTGGTTCGTCTTCACCCAGCGCAGGGGCAGAAAGCCCGAAGCCTCGGCCGCGGACGCCGTGTCGACGGCGGCCGAACCGTCACCGGCGGAGTCGTCACCGGCGGAGTCGTCACCGGCAGAGTCCTCGTCGGCGGAGCCGTCACCGGCCGAGTCGTAGCGATCGGCGCTCAGCCGCGCATGTCCACCGCGTTGACGCGCACCGGATGGATGGTGACCACCACCCGCTCGTCGCCCGGCTTGTCGTGCAGGCTCAGGTCGGCCTGGTACTTGGCCCCCACCCGGTTGGCGAACTCATGGTCGTCGTCGGAGGTGATCTCCGCGTCACCCCGCAGCTCCAGGTAGCGGTAGGGGACGGCCAGGTCGAGCAGGAACAGGTTCGCCGCCGGGTTGGCCTGCAGGTTCTTGACCTTCTGGCGGGAGGTGTTGAGCGAGAGCCTGACCGTGTCGCCATCGGCCAGGAACCAGACCTCCGAGAGCTGGGGCCGGCCGTCCGGGCCAACCGTTCCGAGCGTGGCCACCTGGGTGTCGAGCAGATCGCGGTGGGAAGCGGGGATCTCGGGCATGGCTCTCCTTCGGTCGCGCCGGCGGGCCCAACTTAGCCTGGTCCGCCCGAGCGCGGGATGACCAGCCCCGACTCGTACGCGGTGACCACCGCCTGTGTCCGGCCGCGCAGCCCGAGCTTGCTCAGCACCCGGCTGACGTGGGTCTTTACGGTCTCTTCCGTGACCACCAGCCGGGCCGCTATCTCCGGGTTGGACAGCCCCTCGGCGACCAGGCGGAGCACCTCGGTCTCGCGTGGAGTGAGCGCGGCCAGCGCGGCGTTCGGGCCCTCGGCCGGCCGCGGGCGCAGCCGGGTGAACTCGCCGATCAGGCGGCGGGTAACGGTCGGCGCCAGCAGGGCCTCGCCCGACGCGATCACCCGCACCGCGTCGAACAGCCGCTCCGCCGTGACGTCCTTGAGCAGGAACCCGCTGGCGCCGGCGCACAGCGCGTCGTAAACGTACTGGTCCAGGTCGAACGTTGTCAGGATGAGCACGCGCGGCGCGCGGCCGCTGGCGGCGAGTTGGCTGGTCGCCTCGATCCCGTCCATCACCGGCATGCGGACATCCATCAGGACGACGTCGGGGCACAGTTGCCGGCTCAGCGACACGGCCTGGGCGCCGTCGCTCGCCGTGCCGACGACCGTGAAGTCGGGCTGCGTGTCCAGCAACGCCGCGAACCCGGCCCGCACCACCTGATGGTCGTCTGCCACGATGATCTTGATAGCCGCAGGCGCGCCGGTCATCCGGTCTTGCCTCTCACGCCGCCGCCTCGGCCGCGATGGGCAGGCTGGCCTCGACCACGAAGCCGCCGGCGTTCCCGGCGCCCGCGCGCAGCTCGCCGCCGACCGCCGCTGCGCGCTCGCGCATGCCGAGCAGCCCGTGCCCGCCGCCCTTTGACGAAGCGAGGGGGTCGAGAGGGCCCGGCTGCGCAGGGCCGGGACCGTTGTCGCGGACCCGCAGCAGGAGGGCGTCCGCCGTGTAGTAGAGCTCGACGTCGACGGCCGCGCCCTCGGCGTGCCGGCGCGTGTTCGTGAGGGCCTCCTGGATGATGCGGTAGGCGGCCAGCTCGATGCCCGGGTCCAGCGGGCCCACCGGACCAGCGATGATCAGGCGGACGCCCGACCCCGACGCCTCGCGTGCCTCCTCGATCAGGTCACGCAGCTGCCGCAAACCTGGCTGGGGCTGCCGGTGGGCGACGCTGCCCTCAGTGTCCTCGCGCAGGACGCCAAGCAGCCGCCGCATCTCGGTGAGGGCGGCCCGGGCGGTGTCGCCGATCGCGGACAGCCGCTGCGCCCCGGCGGCGGGCATCCCCGGCGTGGTCAGCCGGGCCGTCTCCGCCTGCACGGCAATCATGGAAATGTGGTGGGCTACGACGTCGTGCAGCTCGCGGGAAACCCGGGCGCGTTCCCCTCGCGCCATGTGCTCGAGCAGGGACCCGGTGATGACCTCCCGGGCGGCGCTGTGCTCCACGGCCTCGCTGCGGGCGCGCCGGGCCGCCCCCGCCCACGCCGCCGCCGGGCCCAGCGCGACCAGCAGCACGGCGAGGATCCGGGCCGCGGGGCCCGTCGGGGCGAGCAGCGCCAGCACCAGGTAGGGCAGGGCGAGGCCGGCGGCCAGCAGCTGTGCGCCGTTGCGGCCGAGCCGGTAGAGCACGATGAGCTGGGCGATCAGGCTGGCGACCGGCAGCGTGTGAAAGGCCGAGAGGGACAGCACGCTCGCCGCGCCGACCGCCACGCCGGCTCCCGCCGGGTAGGCCCACAGGAGCCCGAGCGGCAGCGTGCTGAACAAAGCGAGCAGCACCAGGCCGACCCCCTGGGCGAAGTCGATCCCGGTCTTGGTGGGGGGTAGCGCGATCGCCTGAGCCACGGCGAACACGGCCAGCAGCGTTCCGGCCACGACGGGCGCGTGCGGGCTCGAGGCGAGCCGCCGCGGCCCGGCGGTCCAGTCACGACGCCAGCCGACTGCTTGGTTCACACCGCTATTGTCCTCGCTGGCCAGCGTGCGTGCGTCCCTCCGGCGAGCATCTTGCCGTCCCTCCTGCGGGGGATGCACCGGGACGACGTCACTCGCGCTAGCGGTGGCGAAGACGGCTCGCCGGCGTGACGACCGGACCCCCGGCTGATCCTTACCTTTGCTGGCATGGACGCAACCATTGAAGTACGCGGACTGCATAAGCGGTTCGGGTCCACCCTCGCGCTGGACGGCATGACGTTCACGGTCGCGCCGGGCCAGGTCACCGGGTTCGTCGGCCCGAACGGCGCGGGCAAGTCCACCACGATGCGGGTGATACTCGGCCTGGACGCGCCCGACGACGGCCAGGCGCTGATCGGCGGCGAGCGCTACCAGGGCCTGCGCCACCCGCTGAGCCACGTCGGGTCGTTGCTGGACGCCGCGGCGCTCCAGCCAAGCCGGTCCGCCCGCAACCACCTGCTGTGGCTGGCCCACTCCCAGGGCCTGACCGCCAGCCGGGTCGACGCCGTGATCGAGCAGTCCGGGCTGGAGAAGGCCGCCCGGCGCAAGGCCGGCGGCTTCTCGCTGGGCATGCGGCAGCGCCTCGGGATCGCGGCGGCGATGCTCGGCGACCCGCCGGTGCTGATGTTCGACGAGCCGTTCAACGGCATGGACCCCGAGGGCATCGTGTGGATGCGCGGCTTCCTGCGCTCGCTCGCCGACGAGGGCCGCGCGGTGCTGGTGTCGAGTCACCTGATGGCCGAGCTGGAAGGCTCCACAGACCACCTCGTGGTGGTCGGCCGGGGCAAGGTCATCGCCGACACCACCGTGGCCGAGCTGATCGCGGCCGCCTCCGGCGACCGGGTCTCGCTGCGCACCAGCGCCGTGGCGGACGCGACGGCGGCGCTGACCCGCGCGGGTGCGACCGTGGCGGCCAGCGACCGGGAAGCGCTCACGGTGTCGGGGCTGACGGCCGAACGCGTGATCGCCGTGCTCACCGGAGCCGCGGTGCCGTTCTCGGAGATCTCCGCGCACCGCGCCACCCTCGAGGAGGCCTACATGGAGCTGACCCGTGACGCGGTCGAGTTCCGCGCCGTTGCGCCCGCCGGGGCGCCCAGCACCCAGGAGGCCGCGCGATGAGCACGCCCACGATCACGCCGTACCGCTCGGCCCAGCGGCCAGGGCGCGACGACTTCCCGCACCTGCTGCGGTCCGAGTGGACCAAGTTCCGGTCCGTGCGCGGCTGGTGGATCGCGATGATCGCCGCCGTGCTGCTGACCGCGCTGGCCGTGGTGGCCATCGCGTCCACGGCCGGCGGGAAGCAGAATCCGGGGGCGCACCCGACCGTCGGAATCGGCCCGGGCGGCGAGGCGGTCACCGACAGCTTCTATTTCGCGCGCCAGCCCCTGGACGGCAACGGCAGCATCACCGCCCGGATCACGTCGCTCGCCGACGGAGAGCTGGCCGGCCAGGGACTGGGCACCAGCACGCATACCGCGCAGCCCTGGGCCAAGGCCGGAATCATCATCAAGGCAACCACCACGGCGGGATCGGCGTACGCGGCGGTCATGGCCACCCCCGGTCACGGGATCCGGATGCAGTACGACTTCACCCACGACCTGGCCGGCCTGCCCGGCACCCCGTCGGCTGTGTCGCCGCGCTGGCTGCGGCTGACCCGGTCCGGCGACACCGTCACCGGCTACGACTCTGCCGACGGCACGCACTGGACGCAGATCGGGACCGCCACCCTGGCCGGGTTCCCGTCCGCGGTGCAGGCCGGTCTGTTCGCGGCCTCGCCGCAATACGTGCTGAGCGCTCAGTCGTTCGCCAACAACCCGTCGAACTGGATTGACACGCACATCACGGCCGCCTTCGACCGCGTCAGCCTCACCGGCACCGGGCCCACGGCGACGTGGACAGCGAGCCATGTCGGCTTCGGCACCGGCCCGGCCCAGCCCTTGTTCCCCAATGGCGCCGGTCCGGCCGTGACGCACTGCGGGCCTAACGGGCAGTGCAAGGGCGAGGTGGCCTCACCCGACCGGTTCACCCGGGCGGGCGGCACGTTCACGCTGTCCGCGAGCGGCGGTGATATCGCGCCGTACATGAGCATCACCGACCCGCTCGGGGTCGTGTTGAAGGGCTCGGCCGTCGGCCTGCTCGCGGTGATCGCGCTGGGCGCGCTGTTCATCACCGCCGAGTACCGGCGCGGCCTGATCCGCACGACCTTCGCGGCCAGCCCGCGCCGGGGCCGGGTGCTGGCCGCGAAGGCCATCGTGATCGGAGCGGTGACGTTCGTGGCCGGGCTGGCCGGGACGGCTGTCGCGCTGCCCATCGCCGAGCGGAAGCTGCGATCGGGCGGCTGGGTGTCGTCCGTGTACCCGGTCTGGTCACTCACCAGCGGGCACGGACTGCAGATCGTGATCGGCACGGCGGGCCTGCTCGCCCTGGCCGCGATCCTGGCCCTGTCAGCAGGCGCCGTGCTGCGGCGCAGCGCCGGGGCGATCACGGTCGTGGTCGCGCTGCTGATCGTCCCGGTGATCCTGGGCACGATCCTGCCCCAGAGTCTCGCCGACTGGGTGCTGCGGCTGACGCCGGCGGCCGCGTTCGGCCTGCAGGAGGGCACGCCGCAGTACTCGCAGGTGATGCACCCTTGCGAGCCATACAACGGCTGTTTCCCGCTGGCGCCGTGGACCGGGTTCGCGGTGGCGTGCCTCTGGGCCGTGGCCGCGCTCGGCCTCGCCGCTTACGTGCTGCGCCGGAGGGACGCATGAACACGCTGGCTCAGGCTCGGCACCGGGAAGCGCCCGAAGGACACGCGGCGACGCTGGGCCAGGGCACAACGCTGGGGACAGCCATACACGCGGAGTGGACGAAGGTGCGCACGGTGCCCAGCACCGCGTGGCTGCTGCTCACAGCGATCGTCGTGACCGTGGGCTTCAGCATCCTGGAGGACGTGGTGCAGAAGTGCCCGACCTCGTGCAGCTACGACACCCCCAAGC
>Ga0335075_10011339_pt1 | contig 13476 bp, 13 predicted proteins | sample Lox_Sample_24_FD_206723 | JGI IMG/M metagenome (GOLD analysis project Ga0335075, IMG submission 206723) | Soil microbial communities from Loxahatchee National Wildlife Refuge, Florida, United States - Lox_Sample_2.4 | ecosystem: Environmental > Terrestrial > Soil > Wetlands | place: USA...
CACCATCACTCTTGCCGACACGATGGGCTGGGCCAACCCCGAGCAGATCCGGCGGAGCATCGCGGCGATCCGCGAGCGCTGGCCGGACCTCTCCATCAATCTCCATTTGCACGATACACGTGGGCTCGGCATCGCCAATGTCTATGCCGCCCTGCTCGAGGGTGTCGACCGGTTCGACACCGCCGTCGCCGGCCTCGGCGGCTGTCCCTTCGCTGGGCATCGTGGCGCCGCCGGCAATGTCTGCAGCGAGGAGGTCGTATTCCTCTGCCGGGAGCTCGGCATCGAGACAGGGGTCGATCTCGAAGCGCTGATCGAATGCGCGCGCTTCGCTGAAACCATCGTCGGCCATCCCCTGCCGAGCAGTCTGCTGCATGCGCGCATCACGCCCGTGCCCGCCGAATCCGCCGCTGCGTGAAGGGGGTCGGCCATGACCGCGCGCGCTGACAATATCTACGATGCGCTTGCCCTCTCGGCCGAGCGGTTCGGCGATACGGACTTCCTGGTCGTCGACCAGCGGCGTGAGGTGCTCAGCTTTCGTGGCCTCGCGGCCGCCGCCGATGCGTTCGGCTGCGCGCTCGCCGGGCTCGGTGTCGGCCCCGGCGAGCGCGTCGCGGTCTGGATGACCAACCAGGCGGACTGGGCGGTCGCCGCTTTCGGCGCCGGCCGCGCGGGCGCCGTGCTGGTGGGCGTGAACACGCGCCTCACCGCGCGCGAGGTCGCGCACATGCTGGTGCTGACGCGCCCGAAAGTCTGGATTCTGGAGGAAATGTTCCTCGCCAAGATCAATGCCGCGGAGGCGATCGCGCCAGTGCTGGCGGCATGCGCGGCGGCGAACCTCGAGCCACCGACGATTGTGCTGCGCCGGGCGATGGGTCCGCGCGGGCCGGTCGCGACCGGCCCGCGCGTGCTCGACTGGGACGACGTGGTGGGGAGCGCCGGAGAGGCAGCCGACCTGCCCCCGGCGGCGAACCTCGTCGCGCGGGGTGCGGAATGCGGTTTCCCCGAACTCGCCGGCGTCGCTGCCATTCTCTCCACCTCCGGGACCACCGCCGCGCCGAAAGGCGTGATGCTGACGCATGCCGGGCTGCTCCGACTGGGCGGCGCCTGCGCCGAACGGCAGGAGCTCGCGCCCGGCGAACGGTTCTACAGCGTCGGGCCGTTCTTTCACTGCAGCGGCTATATGCACGGCCTGCTCACGAATCTTCAGGCCGGCTCGACATTCTTCACCGCGCAGAAATTCGAGCCCGCCGCAGCGTGGGACGTCATCGTGCGCGAGCGGATCACTTGCTACCATGGCTCCATCGTGCCGCTGCAGGAGATGGAACGCCTGCCTGAGTTCGACCGCCGGATGATTCCCCGTTTCACCCGCGCCTGGTACAGCGCCCCCGCCGTCGAGATGGCCCGCCTCGAATCCGTGTTCGGAACGCGAAGGTGCGAGGTCTACGGCCTGACGGAAACCGGCGGCAACATCGCCATCTGCCGCGCCTCCGACCCTCTGGCCATGCGCCATGACTCGGACGGGCGCCCGCAGGAGGGGCTCGAGGTCCGGATCGTCGATCCGTCCGGCGGCCCGCCGCTCGCCGAAGCCACCCCTGGCGAAATCTGCGTGCGGGGCTGGAACGTCATGCGGGGCTATTTCCGCGACCCCGAAGCCACCCGGCGCGCCATCGACGCAGAGGGCTGGCTGCACACCGGCGATCAGGGCGTGCGCCTGCCCGACGGGTTCGTCAAGTTCCTGAGCCGCCTCAAGGACGTAATCCGCGTCGGCGGCGAGAACCTCTCGCCGCTCGAGGTCGAGGAGGTGCTGATGGCGCACCCCGGCGTGCGCGAGGCCGCTGTCGTCGCGGCGCCGCACCCGCGCCTGGGCGAGGTGCCCGTCGCCTTCATCGTGGCCCAGCCTGGTAGTCGCGTGACGGACGCCGAACTTGCGGCCTATTGCGCGCGCCAGCTCGCCAATTTCAAGGTACCGAAGCGCTTCGTCCTGGTCGAGGACCTGCCGCGGTCGAGCGCGGTGCAGGGGCGGGTGGCGAAGATCCGCCTGCGTGAGATGCTGCTCGGCAAGCCGGCCGAGCCTGCCACGCCGATCAACAGCGCAGCCGTGCCTTGAGCGCCGCCGCGCAGAGGCTGTCCGGGAATCCCGGCCACGCCGCTGCTGTGCGCATCCTTGAGCTGCGCACGGTGAGAAAGACCTATCGTACCCTCCGGAGAGACAACATTGTCGCGCTGAGCCCGACCTCGCTCGCCTTTGAGGCCGGAGAGTTCGTCAGCATCGTCGGCCCGAGCGGCTGCGGCAAGACCACGCTGCTCAACATCACCTCCGGCCTGCTCCGGCCCTCTGCCGGCGCCATCCTCTTCCGCGGCAGCACCGTGGACGGGCCGACACCCGAAATCAGCATGGTCTTTCAGCGCCCGGTGCTGCTGCCCTGGCGAAAGGTCATAGACAACGTGTTGCTACCGGTCGAGGTGCTGGGCCTGCGCCCGGCCCAGAGCTTCCGCGAGAGGGCCGCGGAGCTGCTTGCCATGCTCGGCCTCACGGGCTTCGCCGAGACCTACCCCCGCGAGCTTTCGGGCGGCATGCAGCAGCGTGTCGCGATCGCCCGCGCCCTCATCTATGATTCGAGTGTCCTCTTGATGGACGAGCCCTTTGCTTCGCTGGACGCGATGACGCGCGAGGAGCTCAACCTCGAACTCCTGCGCATCTGGGAGGTGACCGGCCGCACGATCGTGTTCGTGACGCACAACATCCCAGAAGCAGTCCTCCTTAGCGACCGTGTGGTGGTGATGACGCCGCGCCCCGGCAAAGTGAGCGCGGTCATTCCTGTGCCGCTGCCCCGTCCGCGCTCGCTTTCGCTGCTCGGCGATCCCGCTTTCGGGTGCATCGTGAGCGAGGTTCGCGAGCTTCTTCGCGTGCGCTCCGAGGTTGTCGCACGGGCAGGAGAGGCGTGATGCGAACCGGCGCCGTGAACGCCCTTTACGCGACGGGCACCTTCGTCGTCGTTTTGCTTGCCTGGCAGGTCATCGTGTCCGCGCTCCACCTCGCCGCCTACTTCATTCCCACGCCGCTGGAGATTCTTGCCGCGCTGGTCAGCGAACGGGTCGTTTATGCGGCCAACCTTCTGATCACGCTCTGGTCGACGCTGCTCGCCTTCGTGATTGCCACCGCGATCGCCGTGATCCTCGGCGCGCTGGTGAGCGAGGTGCTCTTTCTTCGCCGCACGGTCTATCCGCTGCTGATCGCACTGCAATCCATGCCGCGGATTGCGCTCGCACCCGTCATCATCGTCTGGTTCGGGTTCGGCATCAGCTCCAAGGTCGTGCTTGGGGCGTTCACGGCGTTCTTTCCGATCTTCCTCAACACCGTGCACGGCATTGCGACGACCGATCGCGATCACCTCGCTCTCATGCGAACCTTGCGAGCCAACCGCTGGCAGGTCTTCTGCAAAGTCAAGCTGCCGGGCGCCCTGCCGTTTCTCCTCGCCGGGGCGAATATCGCCATCATCTTCGCCATCCTTGCCGTGATCGTTGGTGAGTTCCTCGGTGCCAATCGCGGCATGGGGTATCTGATCGTCAACGAAAGCAACCAGATGGACATGGCCGGCGTCTTCGCGAGCATCTTCCTGCTCTCGGCGGCGGGCCTCTGCTTCCATTACGGACTGGGCTTCCTACGCCGGTGGCTGCTCTTCTGGGCGGCTTCGTCGGAACCGGATGCCGACGGATCGTAACCAGGAGGGAAACGTCATGAGGCAAGAAAATCTCCCCGTCGCATCGCATCCATGGTCGCGGCGGCGCGCGCTGAAGGCGGCCGGCCTCGCCGGTGCTGCGGCGTTCGCGCCCGCCGCACTTTCGGCTCCGGCGATCGCCCAGTCACGTCGGAAGGTGACGCTCGTCTACGGAGTCCAAACGATCGACTCGCCCGCGGACGATTTCTTTGCGGCGATCCCGCTCGGGCTCGGCCTCTACGCCGAGGAGGGCCTCGATGTGCGGATCGAGACGGTGGCAGGCGCGGGCGCGGCGGTCAATCTTTTGGTCTCCGGACAGGCCCAGTTCGCCACCCACGGCACGGCGGGGCTGCTGGACGGGGTAGACAAGGGCGCGCCGATCCAAGGCTTCACCTGCGAGATTCCCGGCTTCATCGAATCGATCGCGGTCCTGGCGGACGGGCCGATCAAAACCTTCGACGACCTCAAGGGCAAGACTATCGGTGTCAGCGCAAATGCCGGCGCGCCGGTCTATATGGTCAAGGCGGTGATGCGCGAGCGCGGCTGGAATCCGGACGCTGACGCCTCTCTGCTCGCCGTCGGAACCGGCCTGCCGGCGCTCGACGCACTCCGCCGCAACCGCGTCCAGGCGATCGTCGAGTGGGATACCATATATGGTCTCTTCGAATTCTACGGCGCGAAGTTCCGCTTCCTCCGGCCCCCGCCTATCCCAACGCTCGGCTTCGCCCATACGACGAATGCGACCATCGCGTTGATCGCCAAGGACCCGCAAATGGTCGTCGGCCTTGCACGCGCGATCGCCAAGGCGATTGTCTATATGGCCGCGGCGCCGCCGGATGAGCTCACGAATCTACACTACAAGATGTTCCCTGCGAGCCGACCCGCGGGGCTGAGTGAAGGCCAGATCTACCGGCTCGATGCGCTTCGCCTTCACGCGCGGACCGCGTTCATGGGCCTCAACGCACGGGTATTCGAGCGAACGGTCAAGATTGGCGATGTATCGGACGGTAAAATCCTGGCATTCAGGGACCTCCTCTACACGGGCGGCGAGATCCACCACAGCTTCCCGGCCGATCGCTACTTCACCCGCCAGTTTCTTGCACCCTCGAACGATTTCGATATTCCCGCCCTGATCACCAAGGCAAAGGCACTGCGTGTCTGAGGATGAACGCATGGACGAGAACTACATCACCCCCGAAGTGAAGGCCCTGATCGGGACCGAGGCCGAGTCGGCCGCCTGGGACGCGGTGGAACGCGGCGCGATCCGCCGGTTCGTCCAGGCGGTGATGGACCTCGATCCGGTCTATTGGGACGACGACGAGGCCACCGCTTCGCCCTATGGCGGGGTCATCGCTCCGCCCCTCTTTCCCCTCTACAATTTCCGCTTCCCCCCAACCCAGCCGGACCCGCTGGAGGGAGCGTTCACCGATCCGCTGTTCCATGGAGGCTCTTTCCTGCCGCGCTTCGGCTTACCGGACGTGCCCGGGCCGGAGCGCCGGCTCAACGGGGGCAATGAAATTGAATTCCTGTCCGCCGCCAGGCCGGGCGACAGGTTGCGCGCCACGAGCAGGATCGACGATATATGCCAGAAGACCGGCCGCTCCGGCCCGATGGTATTCGTCAGGATGAAGATCACAATTCGCAACCAGGATGGGGAGATCCTGCTGATCAACCAGCAGACCTCGATCCGCCGCTGACGCGTGCGCGCATGTCCTCGGCACGGGGTGCTCTTCGCAGCGCGGCGGCGCACGTAAGAATGGAGGCCGCGGAGGAGCCGCCCGCGCCTTTGCCGGCGGCTGCCTCGCTCCTACCGCAGACCTGGTACGTGCTTAACCGCGCCGGCCAGCGTGCCCGCGAACTGGTGGAGGAAGCCTTGGCGCCGCTCGGGCTCCGCCGGCGCCATTATGCCGCCCTTGGGATTCTCGCGATGGAGGGGCAGCTTTCGCAGCAGGCGCTCAGCAGCCGCATCCCGATCGATCGGGCGACGGTGGTGCAGATTATCGACGATCTCGAGCGCCTGGGTCTGGCGGAGCGCCGGCCCGAGCCGGCGGACCGCCGGGCCTACCAGGTCGCCCTCACCGTCCCCGGCCGCACCGTGCTCGAGGACGCCAGCCTTCGCATCGCGGCCGCGGAGACCGAAGCCTTCAAACCGCTCAGCGAGACGGAACGGAAAACGCTCGATCGCCTGTGCCGCCGCCTCTGCGGTTGGAGCACGCCACGCCGAGTATCGGGTGGTCGTTAAGGAATCTCTGAACAAGCCGTTGTCCGCTGATCCCGGGACATCGGGTAACATGTTGTAGGGCAGGAGCGGGGAGGGGCCACAATGCGGCAAGCTGAAATTCTGGACCTGCTGTGAACGGCCGTCGGAATCCGCGCAATTCCGGCGCCGGCGGGAAAGTTGGCACGTCGTTTGCACGCAGCCCATACCGTCGTTCGATCAGCCGCAAACGGCTGCCGAGTAGCCCTCTGTCAACGCCGTCAGCCGCCGAAGGCGGTGGCCGAAGGCCAGCGTTTACAGAGGGCTAGCCGGCAGCCATCCCTTGATCGTCGAGAACGACCGCTAGCAACCTTCGTTCGCGCCTCGCGATCGGTCTTGCGCCACCAATGAACGTCGCCAGAACGAAGACGCGCCGGAATTACGCGGATTCTCACCGCCGTTAACACCTGTTCAACCAACGCGAATCCGTGCGCAGCCTGGAACGGGCCATCCATACCGGCAGCATCGGCGCCAGGCGCGGGCGCACAACCGAGGAGATGGCGGCAATCTCCGGCGCGCTGTCGCTGCTTGCCAACCTCGTCATGGCCTGGAACACGCAGCACATACAGGGCATGGCGCGAAAAATGCGGGAGCAGTTTCCGGACGACCTACTGTGCCAGATCGCTCCCGTCGGGCACGCCTACATCAACATGCGCGGGATCTTCAACTTCGACATCGGCCCGCATCGTAGAACCTTGCTCGGTGTGGAGCAGCCACGGCCCGCCCGAAAGGCGGCAGTTTGATCCAAAAACGGAAAGATAAACCGAATCAAAGACTTGGGGTCGAAATCCGGCACTCTATCCAATGATATCAAGGACTTGCTCATCGTCACTTTCTGCACGGGAATGACGAAAACCCCGAACTGGAATCCGAGCAAGGTGCATAGCGCGAAAACATGGTCGGACTCGCCGCCGCCATCAGTATGATGGCGGCGCACCGCGACATCGCTCCGGTGACAGAGCAGTCCGTCGAGAACATGCAGCGCTTCGCGCGCGGTTGCTGCGATCACCTTGGTGTAGAACGGCGCATAGCGGTCGGAGAGGTGGGTGTAGAACTTGCTTCCGGGCTCGTCGCCGTAATGTGCGTTGAGGCGCGCCGCATCGCGGCCGAAACTGCCCGCACGGAAGAATTGGCCATCCGACGACGATGCGGATCCGCCGCCGAAGATTGCTGCGAGCGGCTCGCGCTGCTGTTGGTCGACGAGGCGTTGCAGCGCCAGGGCATAGGTCTCGTCGCGGATATGCCAGTCGGAGGTCCAGGCGAGTTGGCCGAGGCTGGCTATGCTGCAGGCTTCCGCCATCCGCGTGAGGCCGAGGTTGAGCCCATCGGCGACAAGGGCGGCCATGAGGATCCGTGGGTCGGCGGCCGTCTCGCCGGTCCGGGGATGGGTAAAAGCAGCCGGGGAACAGCGTCCGGCGCGCCACCTCCGACAGCCGATCATTCTCGATCGCGTGCGGCAACAGCCAGCTTGCAAGCTCGGCAGCAGACCGCGGAGCGAAGGCACGGAGTCGCAGCCGGGCCTGCAGTTCCGTGGCATGACGGCGCCGGTTCTGCTCCGAGGTGCAATAGTCGCCGATAGCCCCAGGAAGGACGTCGATCTGCTCGGCAACAAACGCAACGAGCCCGGCAGGAGGTCGCTCGTTGGCCCGCAGAGGACGGCCGGGATGGCACAGGTAGCAGAGCATCAGGGCGTAGCCGAGACGGTTGTGATCACCGCGGTAGCGCCGGATCAACGCGATGTCCGCCGCTGACAGCGCGTAGTGACGCACAAGGTCACGTTGATTCGTGAGTGGATCGAACAGCGCGGCGAGTTGGGCTTCGGTCAGTTGCTGTCGTCGCGTCACCCGTGCCTCCGTGGTCCGTGAGGCCGGAAGACCAGCCGATCCGGGCGAGCGAGTCGACCAGGATGCTGCGCTTGATGGCGAACGTGCGACAGACTGCCGCCTTGCTCGCGCCGTCGGCGAGCGCCGCCACGACAGCGGCGAACTTCTCGACGTCGATCGCGAGAGGGCGTCCGCCGCGCCGGCCGCGCCGCTGGGCAGCTGCCAGGCCAGCGCGGACCCGTTCCTGTGTCAGTGAGCGCTCGAACTGGGCCAAAGCGCCGAAGACGTGGAACAGGAACTCGCCTTGCGCCGTGGTGGTGTCCATCTGCTCGGTGAGCGAGCGGAATGCGATCCCGCGTTCCTTCAGAGCGTTCTCCTACCGCAACGTGGTGCGTACACGCTTTGCGCTGGGCAAGGATGCTCCGCTTCACCGCCCCGCGCAGACGATGGCCATGTCGCGTCGGTCGCCCGGATCGGTGGTCTCCACCGTCAATACGTCCGGATCACATAGTCGATCGGCATAGGGTCTCATGAGGGGCCCTCGGCAACGGGCCTGGTCGGGAATTTGCACTCGTTGCCAAGGGTGGCCCGCCATAACACGTGATAATGGTCCTTCCCGCGTAGTTATCAACGCCGTCCAGGCAGGAGTGCCCACGCACCTGATAACTAGCCCGCGTGGAACTGGTCGGGTTCAATAGGCCGTCGGTTTCCCTCAGCACCTTGGGTTCGCCAGGTTGAGGTCCTGACGGCGCTGGGTCGGTCGATCGTCGAGGCGATCGAGGCCATCGCGGTGACGGAGACGACGTATTTCCGCTGGCAGGCGGAGTTTGGTGGGATGAAGACCGACCAGGTCAAGCGTCCGAAGCAGCTCGAGGTGAAGAACGCGCGGTTGCGGCGGGCGGTATCGGACCCGACCCTGGACAAGCTGATCCTCACCGAGGATGCCCGGGAAACATCTGAGCCCCGGCCGCCGCCGTGCCTGCGTCGACAAGGCCAGCGCCGAGGCTATCCAAACGGTGGGTCTGTGCGGCCCCGGGGTCAGCGCCGCTCGACCCGGTGCAAGCCCGCCCGAGGGCGAGTTGACGAGGCGGCGTTGACCGCCGACATCATCGCGTTGGCCAAGACCTACGATCGTTATGGCTACCGGCGGATCACGGCCTTGCCGCACGATGCCGGCTGGGTCGTGAAACGTCAAACAGGACCAGCGGATCTGGCGACGGGAGGGGCTGAAAGTCGCGCTGAAGCAACCGAAACGTGGTCGGCTCTGGCTGAGCGACGGCTCGTACCTGCGCTTGCGCGCGGACCCTAGGCTCGCCTAAGCGCGGCGGGTGGAGTTCATTACCTAGACAGCGGCGGGGCCGGCGCGCGGATGCGCAACCGTGAGACGCCCGCCGGATCTGGCGCGTAATCGGTTACTCCTTTAGTCGCCAGGGTTCTACCTAGCCCGGAGGGGCGGACCGCCGAGACCTGGTAGACTTCCTGACGATTCGGTCCAATCTCTGGAGGATCTGGCAAGATTAGGGGAAAACCGCGTTATTCCAGTTGCAATATAACGCTGCGCTCTAAAAAGGGAGGGTTCCAGAGATGGAAAAACGTGAAGTTCCGGGTGTCCACCGCTACGACGCGCCGGCCGGCGGATGGGGCGCGCTGTGGGCGACCGCCAAGGCAATCGCCGAGCAGATGCACGTCCCCGAGGCTCCGGCACTGCTACTGCACACGAACAAGCCCGACGGTTTCGACTGCCCGGGCTGTGCGTGGCCGGACAAAGAACATACTTCCACATTCCAATTCTGCGAGAACGGCGCCAAGGCCGTCACCTGGGAGGCGACGAAAAAGCGCGTCACCCCGGAGTTTTTCGCCGAACATACGGTGACCGAATTGCTGCAGCAGAGTGATTACGAGTTGGAGAATCACGGTCGCATCACGCACCCGATGGCCTACGACTCGGCGAGCGATACCTACAAGCCGCTCGAATGGGATGCCGCCTTCGTCCGCATCGGCGAGGTGCTGCGCGGTTTGCCCGACCCTGACATGGCGGAGTTCTATACCTCAGGTCGGGCGTCCAATGAGGCGGCGTTCCTGTTCAACATCTTCGCCCGCGAGTACGGCACGAACAACTTTCCCGACTGCTCCAACATGTGCCACGAGGCGACCAGCGTCGGGCTGCCCCTGGCGATTGGCATCGGCAAGGGCACCGTCTCGCTGGAGGATTTTGACCATTGCGACCTGATCATCGCCATGGGGCACAATCCCGGCACCAACCATCCGCGCATGATGGGTACGCTGCAGGAATGCGCACGCCGCGGCGTGCCGATCATCGTGTTCAACCCGCTGAAGGAGCGGGCGCTGGAGCGCTTCGCCGATCCCCAGAACCCGATCGAGATGGCGAGCTTCAGTGCTACCCCTATCGCGTCGACCTATCACCAGGTTAAGGTCGGTGGCGACGCTGCGGCGCTGAAGGGCATCATGAAGGCCATCATTGCCCGCGCCGATGCTGGCGAGGACGTGCTCGACCGAGGTTTCATCGCCGACCACACCAACGGGTTCGAGGCCTTCGCCGAAGATCTACGACAGACCCCGTGGAAAGCGATCGAGACCACCTGTGGCCTGAGCCGCACCGCGTTGGACTGGGTGGCTGAGGCCTATATCCGGTCGAACGCCACGATCGTCAGCTATGGCATGGGCATCACCCAGCATGAGAAGGGGACGCAGAACGTGCAGCAGATCGCGGCTTTGCTGCTTCTGCGCGGCAATTTTGGCAAGCCCGGCGCCGGCATCTGCCCCCTGCGCGGTCATTCCAACGTGCAGGGCAACCGCACGGTCGGCATTACCGAAAAGACCAACGCGGTGATGTTCGCCAATGTGGAAAAGGCATTCGGTTTCCGCCCGCCGCCGCACCACGGGCATGACGCCGTGAATGCAATGAAGGCAATGGTGGGCGGTAAGGTCAAGGTGCTGGTCTGCCTGGGCGGTAATTTCTCAATCGCGTTGCCCGACACCGATCTCAGCTACCAGGGCATGGGCAACCTGGATCTGGCGGTGCATCTGAACACCAAGCTGAACCGCTCCCACCTGCTGATCGGCAAGGAAGCGATCATCCTGCCGGTCCTCGGGCGCACGGAGCGCGACGTGCAGGCAACTGGTGCGCAATCGGTAACCGTCGAGGATTCGATGTCGACGGTCCACGCCTCGCGCGGAAAGCTGGAGCCGGCCTCGGAATACCTGCGTTCGGAACCCGCGATCATTGCTGGCGTCGCCATGGCGACGCTGCCAGCCAGCAAGGTCGATTGGAAGGGGCTGATTGCCGATTACGATCTGATCCGCGACAAGATCGAGGCCGTTTATCCGGACTTCAAGGACTATAACGCGAGGATCCGCCACCCCGGCGGCTTCCGTCTGCCGCTGGGCCCGACCGAACGCGTCTGGCACACCAAATCCGGCAAGGCGGAGTTCATTCCCTTCGCCGGCCTGGTGGAGGACCCGACGGTGACCGGGGCGGATGTGCTGACGCTGACCACACTGCGCAGCCATGACCAATACAACACGACGGTCTATGGCCTCGACGACCGGTACCGCGGCGTGTTCGGACGGCGCGACGTGCTGTTCATTAGCGAGCGGGACTTGGCCGCCCTGAACCTGGCGCATGGCGATATGGTTGAGGTCGCATCCGCCATCCCGGGCCAGGAGCACAAGCGCATTTGCCTGACAGCGATTGCGCACGACATTGCCCCGGGCTCGATCGGTGCCTATTACCCTGAGGCGAACAACCTTTGCCCGCTGACCTATCAGGACCCACAGAGCGGTACGCCGTCGTACAAGTCCCTGCCGGTCCGCCTGCGGAAGGTCGCGTAATCATCCGATAGAGCCGTTCTGCCTCGCAGAAGCGGTCGGGCGGCTTCGTCGACTAGAATAGCAAGGGGACGGGCGTCAGACTGCGGGAGCGTCATGCGTGAGCGGCCAAGGTCTCCGGCAGGTTAGCCTGCTCGGTAACTAGAGGGTCGCTGCCGAGCTCGCGGTCGTCGCCGTCGAGCCTAAAGTTCGTCTCAATTTGTGCCATCTCTCAGTCCTCCGTTGCTAGTTGTCCTCACGCAGCCTTGCGCATGCGCGATTGCTTCGGCCGTGTGCCCGTGAGCTACGGGCGGTCGTCGTCGAGTGCAGCAATGATGGCAGCGTCCGTCGCGGCATCCTCGAGAGCCATGCGACCGGCCTGCGCGGTGCACTCGACAGCGTCCTCGTATTCAACCTGCTTGTCGTCGGTCCATCACCCTTTGCCCTCAACTATCCCGTCGGGCATCGTTCACTCCTGTCTGACCCGTGGTGAGGAACTCGAAACTTTCAAATCGTATTCGCCGACGCCTCGGCAGGGCCAGGGCCGAAACAGCGACGGACCGCTACTCCGTCGTCTCCACGCGGGCGATCCTCATCACTTCGGCGTGCATGCCGACCCGGTAGACCTCGGCCGCCTGGGCCGCTCCTGCGTAGTCGGGGGCGTCCGCGTGGAACGTCACGATGCGGCCGTCGAGCCGCATGAGGACGATCTGATACTCGGTCGTGGCGTGGGTGCTCATGACGATCAGATCGTGCCTGGCCGGGGGGCGGCGGGGTTGAGGTGTGCCGGATCGGCGGCGACTGCGGTCCACGAACGAGAATTGGGGGCACGGAATGACGGGAAAGGTTGTGAATACCGAAACCTCCTGATTCTCACGTTGAGAACGAAACTCCGACCGTCACCCCTGCGCAGACTGCAGCGAGCATCTTCGGCCCGGCAATCTGCTCTCCCGACAGCGTTCAGCAGAGCGGGCGAACACGGGCGCCCCGATAAGTCGGTCGCTACCGAAGCGCCGGCAAACGAACTTCCTCCGTTGTGGAGGTAGTATGTGCACCTAGCCAACCCGCCAACAACTCTCTCGGAGTACTCAGCATTACAGACGCCAATCTGCTGAATGCCGCTGCTGGGCACGCAATAAGTGGGAATTGTCGCCATCATCACATGCGGCTCCGTATCCATGACCGCATAGACGTCGGCGCGCGGCGCTTATTCCACCAACCGGGCATTTTCTTGTCGCCTTGTGCCGCGCAGCGCCTGGGGTTCAAGCATTGGGGCGCTGGGTTCAGGGTCCGACTCTGAACTCATGCGCAACGAGCCATGCGGCGGAGGAGAAGTATCGCGGACGCGACGTAAAGAAAACTGGTTGCCGAGGCGATCCTGGCCTCGAAATCCTTTGCCAAGCGGCGATTGCGGTTGAGCCAAGCGAAGCACCGGTCGACGACCCAGCGGCGGGGATGCACGGCGACGCCGACCTGATTGGCTGGTTTGTGGACGATCTCGACGGCAATGCGGGTGGGGTCGGCTACCCGTTCGGCGGCATAGGCGGAGTCTGCGAAGGCGCGCTCGATGAAAGGAAAGCTGCGGCGCGAAACCTTCAGCAATGGAATAACCCCGTCGCGGTCCTGGATCGAAGCGGGATGGACATGCAGCACAAGCGGCCTACCATCGGTGTCGACCATGGCGTGCCGTTTGCGGCCCAGCACCTTCATCCCGGCGTCGTAGCCACGCGGACCACCGGCCTCGGTGGTCTTCACGCTCTGACTATCGATGACGGCAGCGCTTGGGCTTGCCTCGCGTCCGACCCGCTCGCGGTCAAGCATCACCAGCCGGTGCGTGACCGCCTTCCAC
>Ga0335075_10011340_pt1 | contig 13476 bp, 10 predicted proteins | sample Lox_Sample_24_FD_206723 | JGI IMG/M metagenome (GOLD analysis project Ga0335075, IMG submission 206723) | Soil microbial communities from Loxahatchee National Wildlife Refuge, Florida, United States - Lox_Sample_2.4 | ecosystem: Environmental > Terrestrial > Soil > Wetlands | place: USA...
GTATCGATATCGGGCCGGCCGGCGGTCACGCCGCCATGATCGTGCGCGCCGACAATGTGCGCATGGGTGAGGATGCCTGCCAGCTTATCGGCAAAGCGCTGGGCGGCAAGGGAACGGTCCTGTCGATGATGGGCGACCAGGCGACAACCAACGGCCGCGACCGCACCACCGGCTTTGCCGACTGCATGAAGAAGGACTTCCCGGCAATCCGCCTGATCCAGCAGCCGACCTACTGGAAGGCCGACAAGGCGACCGCGGTGGCACAGACCGTGGTCACGTCCACGCCTGACCTTTCGGCGATCTACATGCAAAGCGATTCGGTGATGCTGCCGGGCGTGCTCAACGTCCTCAAGACCTCCGGCAAGCTCACCAAAGTCGGTGCACCGCATCACATCATGCTGGTCAGCATCGACGGCACGCCGCTCGCGCTCAAGGCGATTCGCGAGGGACTGCTCGATGCCGCGATCTCGCAGCCGCTCAATCTCTATGTGAAGTATGGTCTCGAATATCTGATGCAGGCGGTGGCCGGACAGACTTTCCAGGTCGGCCCGACCAGCCATGACAGCCACATCGTCGCCTACAAGGGCAGCTTCATGGACCTCCTGCCGGCGCCCACGGTCACCAAGGCGAACGTCGATGATCGTTCGCTCTGGGGCAATCAAGTGAAGGAATGACCGGGACCGCGCCGCAAGCCCTCGCCGTGCCGGCGCGAGAGGCGCCGCGCCCGGCGGCGGAGGTGGCGCGCGTCTCCAAGAATTTCGGCGCCAATCAGGCGCTCCGCCATGTCTCGATGGACATTCCGGCCGGAGACTCGCGCGCGCTCGTCGGGCGCAACGGCGCCGGCAAATCGACCCTGGTCGCGGTGCTGACCGGACTGTTGGCGCCTGACGGGGGAAGTGTCGCGCTGGCGGGCGCGCCCGCCCCGCCGCTTGCCGACCGCAAGGCATGGCGGGAGCGGGTGGCTTGCGTCTATCAGCACTCCACCCTCGTGCCGACCCTGACAGTGGCGGAGAACCTCTTTCTCAACGCCCAACTAATCGCCGCCCGGTTCTGGATCCGCTGGCGCGCGCTCGAGGAACGCGCCGCCGAGGTGCTGCACGAGTGGGGACACGATATCGACGTCCAGAGCGATGCCGGCAGGCTCGGGGTCGAGGAACGGCAGATCGTCGAGATCGCGCGCGCACTCATCCAGGGCAGCCGCTTCATCATTCTCGATGAACCGACCGCGGAACTCGAAGGCCGCGCCGTGGCCCGACTGTTCGAGCGCATGCGCCGCCTGCAGGAGGCGGGCGTGACGTTTCTCTACATCTCCCACCATCTCGAGGAAATCTACGAGGTCTGCCGCAGCGTGACCGTGCTCCGTGACGGTGCCGTCGTCGCCAATGCGCCGCTTTCCGAAATGCCGCGCCAGAGCGTCGTTGCGGCCATGGTCGGCGATGCCGTGCGGGAAGGCGGATGGACCCCGTCCGTCGCCCCGGGCGCCCTGCCGCCCAGCCTCGCCGTCAGCGGGCTGCGACTCGAATCCGTCCTGGACGTGAGCTTCGAAATCGCGGCCGGTGAGTGCGTCGGCATTGCCGGCCTTGCCGGCTCCGGGAAAGAGGAAATCGGCGATGCCGTGGCCGGGCTGATCCGGCCGCAAGGCGGGCGCATTCTCATTGCCGGCGAGCCGCTGCCTCCGGCCGGCGTCGCCGCGGCACTGCGCGCGGGCGTCGGCTATGTCCCGCGCGATCGACGCGGCCAGGGGATCGTTCCGCTCCTGTCGCTGGCCGAGAACATGACGATGACGATCCAGGAACGGCTCGGCCCCTGCGGCCTGATCTGGCCGGCAGAGCGCGCACGGCACGCAAGGCGCATGATCGCCGATCTCGGGCTCGTCGCCACCGGCACGGAACAGCCGATCGGCGAATTGTCCGGCGGCAACCAGCAGAAGGCGGTGTTCGGGCGCGCGCTCGCCTCCGACCCCAGGCTGCTCGTGCTGGCCCACCCGACCCAGGGTGTGGATATCGCCGCCAAGGCGGCGCTGTTCGCGATCGTCGGCCGGGCGCGTGAGCGCGGAACGGGCGTGCTCGTGATCTCCGACGATCTCGATGAACTCACCATTTGCGACCGCGTGCTGGTGATCTTCAAGGGAGGCCTGGTCGCGGCGTTCGCCGCCGGCTGGCAGGATCGCGACCTGGTGGCGGCGATCGAAGGCGTGGCCGGGCATGGCTGAGAGCAGCCCGGCCTCCGCCGCGCCACAGGGGCTTGCCAGCCGGCGGCGCGGCGCGGCCTTCGCGCTCCGCGAATTGAGCCTGTTGCCGGCAATCGCGCTGACCATCCTTGCCGGCAGCCTGATCAGCAACGCCTTTCTCACCACGGCCAACTTCTTCAACATTCTCCAGCAATCCTCCGAGCTTTCGGTGCTGGTGATCGCCGAATCCCTGGTGCTGATCGCGGGCAAGTTCGATCTTTCGCTCGAATCCGTCGTCGGTATCGCGCCGATGTTGGGCGGCTGGCTGATCGTCAAGGACACGGCGATGGGCGGCTCGGGCGTCGGGCTGAACCCCGGGCTCGCGATGGCGCTGATGTTCGCGGTCGGTGCGCTGATCGGCGCAATGAACGGCTTCATGGTGGTGAGGCTCAGGCTCAACGCGTTCATCGTCACGCTTGCCATGCTGATCCTGTTGCGCGGGGTGACGCTCGGCATCACCAACGGCAAGACGCTGTTCGAGTTGCCGGCCTCCTTTCTCTATCTGGGCTCCGGCAAGTGGCTGGGCGTGCCGGTTTCGATCTGGGTCGCCGGCATTCTCTATCTGCTGTTCGGTCTCTTCCTGCGCTACCATCGGCTGGGGCGCGCACTCTACGCGATCGGCGGCAACCCCGAGGCGGCGCGGGTCGCCGGCATCCAGGTGGAGCGCGTCACCTGGGGCGCCTTCATCGTTGCCGGGGTGCTGGCTGCGCTGGCCGGCCTGATGCTCACCGGGCGAATCGCCTCGGTGGTGTCGAGTGAAGGCCAGAACATGATTTTCTACGTCTTCGCGGCCGCGGTGATCGGGGGCATCAGCCTCAACGGTGGGCGGGGCCGGCTGCTCGGCGCGCTCACCGGCGTGCTGCTGCTCGGTATCCTGCAGAACGTGTTGACCTTGGCGCTGATTCCGGCCTTTTGGATCGATGCCGCGTACGGCGCGATCATCCTGGTGGCCTTGATCCTGTCGCGTCTGTCGGGCGGGACCGCGCAGGATCAATGACCTGACCCCCGCCTCAGCCCGGCCTGCGGGCGGGGAGTGCGATCCTCCCGCATGACCTCGACGTGAATCTTTCTTCAGGCGCGGCGGCAAGCACGCAAAGCTTCCCCGCGGGGCTCGATCATTACAGCGATATCGCAATCAAGACATCACGCGGTTAGTTGCTTGAGACCAATGAGCGCCGCCCGCGCGGCCACCATGCGGGGAGGGTGGGCCTGGCCGCGCAGGCAGCGGGCGGTAAGCGTGGCCCAACGCGCGCGCCGCCCGCACCGGTTGCAGTCATTTCTATCCGGGTGCGCTCCGGGGTCGACCAAGGAAGCTCGCCACGGTTCTCTTGTCGTCAGAACTTCAGTTTCGTCAGAACTTCAGTAGAACTTCAGTTTCGTCAGAACTTCAGTTTCTCGTACAGCTCCTTGGCGTTCTGGGGATCGACGCGCATCGTCGGCACGGTGATCTTGCGGGGCACCGACGTCGCGCAGTCGATCAGGATCTTCTTCGCCAGTTCCAGCGCCTCGGCGGCGCCGGTCGGATAGATGTAGGTGGCGGCCCACTGGCCCTCCATCACTGAGCGGATGCCGCCCGAAGGTCCGGGAAGTCCATCCGTGCCGATGATCTTGATCTGGTTCTGCTTGCCCACGCTCTTGGCCGCGATATAGGCGCCGGCGGCGGCAAGATCGTTGCTGGTATAGACAAGCTTGATGTCGGGATGCGCCTGCAGCATAGCGGAGAACACGGTGACCGCCTTGTCCTCCAGCCAGTCAACCGCCTGCACGCCCACGACCTTCAGGTTGGGATGGTTGGCGATGCCGGCCTTGAAGCCGTCGAGACGTTCGATGGCCGGAGAGGAACTGGGCAGCCCTTCGAGGATGGCGATCTCGCCGCCATCGGGCAAAAGCGTGGCCGCGTATTCACCGGCCTCCTTGGCGATCAGGAAATTATCGCCGCCGACGAAGGTGGTGTACTGGTCGCCGATCACGTTGCGGTCGAGCGTGATGACCGGGATGCCGGCCTTGTAGGCGCGCGCCACGACCGGTGTCAGCGGTGCCGATTCATAAGGCGAGATGAACAGGATATCGACCTGCTGGGTGATGAAGTTCTCGACCTGCGAGGTCTGCGTGTTGTCGTTCGCCTGCCCGTCGGCGATGACGAGCTTGAACTGCGGGTAGTTCTTGACGAGCTCCTGCATCTGGTTGTCGACGTGCTGGCGGTACGGTTCGGTGTAATCGACCTGCGAGAAGCCGATCAGGTAATGATTGTTGGGCCCGCAGGTCTTGGCGATCGGCGTGCCGGCGGCCAGCGCCGGCGAGGCCAGCAGCGCCATGCCGGCGGCCAGCGTTCCGATGGTGTGCATGCGTGGCATCGGGTTTTCCTCTCTTTCGTGCGACGGTTGCTTGGTCTCAGCGTCCGCCGCCGTCGCGCCGGCCGACGAAACTTTGCAGCGCCGCCGCTGCGACGATGATCGCTCCGGTTGCCAGAAGCTGCATCGCGGCGCTGACATCGTTGAGCTCGAGGATATTGGCCAGCGCGCCCAGCATGACGCTGCCGGCGATGGTGCCGACCATGCTGCCCGCGCCACCAAACAGATCCGTCCCGCCGATGACGACCGCGGCGATGGCGGTGAGTTCATAGCCGGCACCATCGTTCGGGCCGCCGAAGCTGAACTGCCCGGCGTGGACGATGCCGGCGATGGCGGAGGCGACGCCGGTGATGGCATAGACGGCGATCTTCACCCGGTTCACCGGAATCCCGGAAAGCCGCGCCGCGCGCTCATTGCCGCCGACCGCATAGACATAGCGGCCGAAGCGGGTGGTGTTGAGCACCAGGGCGGCGACGGCGGCGAGCAGGATGAAGATGAGGCTGGCCACGGGAAGCGTGTTGTGGAAGAGCCGCGCGCCCAGCACGCCGAAGGCCGGCGGCGCCAGGCCAGGTCCATGGCCATAGGCGATGTTGATGTAGTTGTTGCCGGAAGCAACCAGGGCCAGGCCGCGGGCTGCCTGCAAGCCGGCCAGGGTGACGATGAAGGGTTGCAGGCGGAAGCGCGTGGAGATGGCGCCTTGCAGCGTGCCGAAGACGGTACCGGCCACCAGCACGGTCAGGATGGTGGGCAGGATCGCCCAGCCGTGCTTGATGAGCAGCGAGGCGGTGAAGACGCTGGAAAGGCCAAGGATCGCGCCGACCGAAAGATCGATGCCGGCGGCAATGATCACGAAGGTCATCCCGAGCGCGATGATGCCGGTTTCCGAGATCGAGCGGATGATGTTCGCAATGTTGTCCGGGGTGAGAAAGAGGACCATGCCGTGCCGGCGTGGCGAGAAGACGATGCCGCCGAGGACGACCACGATCAGCCCGATGAGGCTCTGAAAGCGCACCAGCACGGCGAGCGGGCGGAGCCGCGCGGGGCGTGCGGCGGCTTCGCTCCGGGCCTGCTCGCTCACGCTGCTTCCTCCACGACGCCTGCGCTGGCGCGGCGGAGATCCTGCTCGGCGGCATCAGGACCGAAGGTCGCGACGCTGCATCCGCCGCGCAGAACCACGATGCGGTCGCACAGCCCGATCAGCTCCGGCAGTTCCGATGACGCAACGAGAACGCCGAGACCTTCACGCGCCAGGCTGCGCAGCCGGTAGTAGATCTCGCTTTTGGCACCGACATCGACGCCGCGCGTCGGCTCGTCGAGGAGGAGCAGGCGCGGGTTGCCGAGAAGCTCCTTGGCGAACACCACCTTCTGCTGGTTGCCGCCGGAAAGCGTGCCGGCGGGAATTTCCGGGCGGCGAGGGCGGATGTCGAATTCGGTCATGGCGCGGTCGACGAGTTGCGCTTCGGCGGCATGCGAAACGAAACCCATCGGCGTCAGCCGCCGCAGCGTCGCCATCACGGCGTTCCAGCCGACCGGGTGGCGGAGGACGAGACCGCTGCCGCGGCGATCGTCAGTCACGTAGGCGATGCCGGCGCGCCGCGCCGCTGCGATGCTGCCGAGTTTTGCCGACTTGCCGGCGATGAAGACGCCGCCCCGCCAACGCCCGCGCGGGCCCGCGCCGAACAGGACCGAGAGCAGTTCGGTGCGCCCGGCACCCATCAGCCCGGCAAGGCCCACGATCTCGCCGGCGGCGACGGATAGCGAAATGTCGCGCGGGGCCTGCCAACTCGGGCGTTCCGGCCTCGGCGCGTAGCCGGCGTGCACAAGGCGCAGCAATTCGCCGGCGGGCTTCGAATCGCGCGGCGGGAAAAGTTCATCGAAGCGCCGCCCGACAAGCAGCCGCACCAGTTCCGCCTGTGGCGCGTCACCCGGGGTTTCGCCGACCACGCGCCCGTCGCGCATGACCGTCACGCGGTCGGCGACGCGAGGCACTTCCTCCAGCCGATGCGAAATATAGACGACGCCGACACCGCGGCCGCGCAGTTCGCGCACGACCCCGAAGAGGTGCTCGGCCTCGGCTGCGGAAAGTGCCGCCGTGGGCTCGTCCATGACGAGGATGCGCGCCGACGCCGAAAGCGCCTTGGTGATGGCGACGAGTTGGCGTTCGCCGATGCTGAGCGAGGAGACCGCTCGCGCCGCATCGAGATGGACGCCCGCCGCTTCGAGAAGTCTGCCCGCCTCCTCCCGCATCCCCCGCTTGTCGAGCGTGAAGAGCGGGCCAAGCCGTTCATGGCCAAGGAAGAGATTGGCGGCAACGTCGAGGCCGGGAACGAGATCGAGTTCCTGCGGGATCATGGCAATGCCTGCTTCCTGCGCCGCCCGGGGGCTGGCGAAGGAGACGGGCTGACCGGCAAGCGTGATGCGCCCGGCATCCGGCGCCACGACGCCGCAGAGGATATTCATCAGCGTGCTCTTGCCGGCGCCGTTCTCGCCGAGAACGGCATGAACCTCCCCGGCCGCGAGGTCGAAATCCACGCCCTTCAGCGCGTGCACGCCGCCGAATCGCTTTTCGATTCCGCGCATGGCAAGCAGTGCGGCGGTCACAGCCTGAACTCCGCTCCGGGCGCACAGCCGCAGGATTCGCGATGACGGAGCGCGGTCGGAAGGCGCACGCGGCGCGGCGGCAGGCCCGGTTCCGCGATGCGCGACAATAGAAGCTCCATAGCCGACTGGCCGATGCGCGCACAGGGCTGGGCAATGGTGGTGAGGCGCGGCTGGAACAAATCCGCCCATTCGAAATCATCGAAGGAAACGAGCGCGATCTCCTCCGGCACGCGCACCTCGCGCTCCGAGAGACCGCGCATGGCACCGAGCGCGATCAGGTTGCTGCCAGCGACAATGGCGCTCGGCCGGTCGCGCCGGTCCAGCAGGGCGCGGGTCGCACGACGTGCGGATTCGATGTGGAACCCGGCGCAGACGACGAGCGCGGGGTCGTGCGCGAGACCAGCCTCCCGCATTCCGGCCAGGAATGCATCGATGCGCTCGCGGGAGGTGCTGAGACCGTCGATCCCCGACAGCATCGCGATGCGCATGTGACCAAGCGCTGCCAGATGCCGCACCATCCGCCGCAGATCCGCCCCGTTGCGCGCCACCACGTAATCGGCGCCCGTCGAGGCCACGCGGTCGATCTGCACCAGGGGAACGCCATGCCGCCTGGCCTCGGCCACCGCCGCCGCACCGCCGGCCGATGGGGCGAGGATCAGCCCGTCCACCCGCCGGCCGATCAGCGCCGCTAGCGCCGCCATCTCGAGCGCCGGATCCTCCCGCACGTCGGTCAGGATCACCGTGTATCCGGCGGCGCTGGCGGCGCCCTCCAGGGCATGCACGACTTCGGTGAAGTAGGGATTGCCGATATCGCCGATGGCAAGGCCGATCGTGCGTGTCTCCGAGCGTTTCAGCGAACGCGCCAGTGTGTTCGGTGTGTAGCCGGTGGTTGCGATCGCTGCCAGGACGCGTTTTCGCGTCGGCTCCGGCACCGGCCGCGTATGATTGATGACGTGCGATATGGTCGAAACGGACACCCCGGCAACGGCCGACACGTCTCGCATCGTGACCGACACGTGCTGCTCTCGCTTACGACGTTCCTTCCTCCTGCGAAGCCTAACAGGGGCGCTGCCGTTCCGCAAACGTTTTCGCAACCTTCGCGGAGACCGCGCCTCGGCATCACGTCGCGATCCGCGGTCCCCCATACGATAAGACGAAGCTGTGCGATGAGCGACGAAGGCTGTTCTTTCTTGAAAGAAAGAACCAAAGAACTTTTCCTCCGTTTTCCGATCCGGCACCATGAACGAAAAACGGGAAAAGTCTTTTTGCTTTTTTTGTTCAGAAAAAGCAGGCTCTTCAATGCCTGCGTCTGGTGCCGGGCCTGACGACAGGTTATGAGACGCGCCAATGGCGATCTTTACGGGAGGCGATGGACATGAAAAATCGGCAATCTTCAGGGCTCGGGCGGCGATCGGTGCTCGCAGCGGGGCTGGCAGCGGGCGGCGGCCTTGGCCTGCCGCTCTTCTTTCCAGGGCTCGCGGAGGCGGCGAGCTATCCGCCGCTTGGAAACTTTCCCGCCGGCGTTGCGGGCGATTCTGCCTTCATCGGTATCACCCCGCCGCTCACCGGCGCCTACTCGGCGGATGGCAAGGACCACGCGCTCGGCTACCAGCTCGCGATCGCGCAGATCAACGCGGGTGGCGCGATACCCGCCGCATGGGGCCTCAAAGGCAAGGGCGTGCTCGGCAAGACGCTGCGCTACAAGATCGCGGACAGTGAGCTCAAGCCGAACGTTGCCGTTCAGGCGCAAACGCAGTTCATCGAGCAGGATCACGCGATCATGATCACGGGCTGCGTCAGCAGCGCGACCGCGATCGCGCTCGAGGAGCTCGCGCAGCGAATGAAGGTCCTGAACATGGTCGGCTGCAGCGGCTCCAACGATACCACCAGCAAGGACTGCCAGCGCTACGGCTTCCGCTCCCAGCCGTCCGCCCATATGGCAGCCACGGCGCTCGGCCCGGTGGTTGCCAAGGCGCTCGGCTCCAACCGCAAGGTTGCCTATCTCGTGCCTGACTACACCTATGGATTCTCGGTGTTCGATTCGTTCTCCAATGCCACCAAAAAATACGGTTGGACCACCACGAGCAAGCAGGTGGTGCCGGTCGGCGCGGCGGACTACAGCTCCGCCTTGATCAATATCGCGAACAGTGGCGCGGATATCTTCTGCAACATTGCCTTCGGCAACGATGCGGTTGCTTCCTGCAAGCAGGCGGATCAGTTCGGGGTACTGAAGAAGATGAAGCTGGTGGTGCCGAATATTTCCGCGTTCCAGGCGCAGGAGCTCGGTGCGAAGATCATGAGCGGGGTGTACGGCACGTTCGATTTCTGGTGGACGCTCGAGGACCGCTATCCGCTGGCCAAGACCTTTGTCGAGACCTTCGACGCCGCCAACAAGTACCGCCCGAGCTGGGGCGCCCACATCGCATACATGCAGACCTATGTCTGGGCCGTGGCTGTCGAGCGCGCCGGAACCTTCTATCCAGTGGAGGTGATCAAGACGCTCGAGGCCTCGAAGGCGGATCCGTTCGACTCCACGCTCGGCAAGGTCTGGTACCGCGCCGAGGATCACCAGATGGTCCGGCCGGTGCCGGTCGTGCAAGGCAAGATGCCCGCCGACATGAAGACCAAGGACGACTATTTCAATATCCTGGAAATGGTGCCCGGCGAGCAGGTGATCAATCCGCTGACCGACCTGATGGGCTGCAAGCTCGGCACCTATACCTGACGGCGTCCTAGGGTCGAGGCAGCGATCTCCCTCCCATGCCGGGGCTGCCGCTTCTTCTCGCGCAGGCCTTTAATGGCCTCGCTCTCGGCTCCCTGCTCGCCCTCTCGGCGAGCGGGCTGACCATCACGCTCGGTACGCTTGGCGTGCTCAACTTCGCCCACGGCGCCCTCTTCATGCTGGGCGCCTACGCGGTGTTCGTCGTGCTCGGCCACACGGACTCCCTCTTGCTCGCCGTCGTGCTCGGCGGCGGCTTCATGATTCTCGTCGGCCTGGTCTTCGAGCGCGTGGTTATCCGGCTCTATTACGATCGCCCGGCGGAAGATCAGATCCTCGTCACCTTCGGCCTCGGCATTCTGATCGTCGAAGGTGTGCGCTTCATCTTCGGCGGCCTGAGCCAGCGCGTTCCGTTGCCGTCCTGGGGCCAGGGAATCGTCTCGCTCGGTTTCATGATCTATCCGAAATACCGGCTCGAAGTGATCGGCATCGTCGCCATTGCACTCTTCGCGCTCTACGTCGTGCTCTATCGCACGCGCATCGGTCTCGTTGTCCGTGCCGGGATCGAGGACACGATGATGGTGAACATGCTCGGCATCAACGTCCGCCGCACCTTCATGCTGGTGTTCGCGATGGGGGTGCTGGCGGCGGGCTTCGCCGGCATGGTCTATGCGCCCCTGGTCTCGGTCGATCCCGATATGGGCGGACCTTTCCTCGCGGAATCCTTCGTTGTCGTCGTCATCGGAGGACTGGGATCGTTTCCCGGCGCGGTCGCCGGAGGCCTGATCGCGGGCGAAATCATCAGCCTGACCAGCGCGTTCAACCCCGACTACTCGTACGTCATGCTGTACGCGGTGATGGCGCTGCTGCTCGTGGTCCAGCCGCGGGGACTGTTCGGGCCGGAAGGCCGGGCGTGATCCCCAAGCACGGCGACCGCTCGGCGGCCTTCCTGCCCGAAGCAGCGCTCATCGCCGCTCTGGTCGCAGGATTTTTCGTCCTGCCTTTCATCGGCGGCTCGGCCGATCTCTTTGGCCGCATCCTGATCTGGGGCCTGTTCGGGCTCGGCTTCGACCTTCTGTTCGGCTACACGGGCCTGCTCTCCTTCGGCCAGGCGGCCTTCTACGGCACCGGTGGCTACGTCTCGGCCTGGCTGCTGACCACCCACGCCATCGGAAGCGTGTGGCTCGCGCTTGCATTCGGCACGCTCGCCGCCGGGGTATGGGGAGTCCTGATCGGCTGGCTGGCGCTGCGCCGCGTCGGCATCTACTTCGCCATGATCACGCTGGCCTTCGGCCAGATCTCGTTCTTTCTCGAGAACTCGCCGCTGGCTGCATGGACCGGCGGCGAGAACGGCCTTCCCGGTGTGCCGGTCCCGCGCATCGGGTTTGGTGCCGGTTCTTTCGCCATCACCAGCGGCTGGCGGATGGACACGCTGGTGGCTGCCTTCTTTCTCGTCGGCTTCGCGCTCGCCCGGCGTATCGTCCACTCGCCGTTCGGCGCCGTGCTGCGCGCGATCAAGGACAATGCCGACCGCACCGCCGCGCTCGGCCATGCGGTCGGCCGCTACAAGCTCGCGGTGTTCGTGATCGCCGCACTCTACGCCGGGCTTGCCGGCGGCCTGCTCGGCGTGTTCCAGAGCTACATGCCGCCCGAGGCCTTTTCGCTCGACACCTCGGGCCAGCTTGTCGCGCAGACCGTCATCGGCGGCGTCGGCACGCTCGTCGGCCCGCTCCTCGGCGGCGCCGTCTGGCTCTATCTGGAACAGAACCTGCAACGGATTCCGGGCGTCGGCGGCCTCTGGAAGTTTCTCCTCGGTCTCATCTTCGTGCTGTTGATCACGCTTTTTCGCCGCGGCATTGCGGGATCGCTGCGCGCGTTCTGGCGGCGCACCCGAATCGGCCGGCCCGACAGCCTTGCGGGTCGCGGGCCGGCAACCCTCGAGAGCACGCTGCCTTCCCTCCCTCCCCACCCTCCGCTGCCTTCACTGCCGCTTGCCGCTCCCGCCGTGCGTTCGGCCGGCGCCCCCGCGCTCGAGGCGCGCGGCCTCAGCAAGAACTTCGGCGGCATCAGGGCCGTCCAGAACGTTTCGTTGACGGTTGAACGAGGCACGGTGCAGGCCGTGATCGGCCCCAACGGAGCGGGCAAGACGACGCTCTTCAAGATGCTGCACGGCGAAGTGACGCCGAGTGCCGGCGACGTGCTCTTCTTCGGCCAGCGCATCACCGGCCTCGGCGTGACGGGCGCCTGCCAGGCAGGTATCGGCAAGAGCTACCAGGTGAATCAGCTTTTTTCCACGCTCACGGTTCGCGAGAACGTGCGCGTCGCCGCCCTCGCCCGCAGCCTCGGCGCCTTCCGACCGGCCCTTTTCGGTGCGGCCACGGCCATTCCGAAAGTGGAACGCCAGGTCGAAGCCGTGCTCGCCACCGTCGGTCTGGAGGGCCGCGCCGATCTTTTGCCCGGCACGCTTGCCTACGGGGAGAAGCGGCGGCTCGAAATCGGGTTGTCGCTCGCCGCCGGCCCGCACGTGCTCCTGCTCGATGAGCCGCTCGCCGGGATGAGCCCGGAGGAACGTGTCGCAACGAAGCGGCTGATCGCACGGCTCGGCGAGCAGTCGACACTCGTCATCGTCGAGCATGACATGGACGCGGTGTTCGAGCTTGCCCAGCGCATCAGCGTGCTCGCGAACGGCGTCCTGCTCGCCCAAGGCACGCCCGCCGACATTCAGAACGATCCGGCGGTGCAGGAAGCCTATCTCGGAGGATTGCACGCGCATGAACCTGTTGGAGGTTGATCGCGTCAACAGCTATTATGGCGATTCGCACATCCTGTTCGATGTGTCGCTCGCGATCGCCGAAGGGGAGGTCGTGGCACTTCTCGGGCGCAACGGTGCGGGCAAGACGACGACCCTCAAGACCATCATGGGTGTCCTCCGTGCGCAAAGCGGCAGCATCCGCCTGGCCGGCCGGCCCATCGAGGCGCTGAGGCCGTTCGAGATCGCGCGGCTCGGTGTGCAGCTCGTCCCCGAGGAGAGGCGTATTTTCGGCGGGCTGACGGTGGCCGAGAATCTCGAGCTTGCGGCGCTGACGGCGCAAAAGCCGCTCTCCATCGATCGGATCTTCGCCACCTTTCCCCGGCTTGCCGAGCGACATTCCTCGCGCGGACGAAACCTTTCGGGCGGCGAACAGCAGATGCTGGCGATCGCGCGGGCGCTGATCCGTGACGCAGAGATCATCCTGCTCGACGAGCCGTTCGAGGGGCTGGCACCGCTGGTGGTCCGCGACCTCGTCGAGGTTGCGGCAAAACTCGCCGCGGAGGGGCGCACGATCCTGATCGTCGAGCAGAACGTAACCGCCGCACTTGATCTGGCGCAACGCGTCTATGTGCTGAACAACGGGCACATCGTCTTCGAGGGCACGACGCAGGCGTTGCTCGGAAAGCCCGCGATCATGAAGTACCATCTCGGCGTCTGATGCCGGCCGACCGCGAGCGAAATGATCAAAAATCTTCCCGCTCTAGATCAATATGGCTTCTGGTGGAATCGCGGAGCGATCCGCCAAAGCCATGAAATTGATTGA
>Ga0335075_10011341_pt1 | contig 13475 bp, 7 predicted proteins | sample Lox_Sample_24_FD_206723 | JGI IMG/M metagenome (GOLD analysis project Ga0335075, IMG submission 206723) | Soil microbial communities from Loxahatchee National Wildlife Refuge, Florida, United States - Lox_Sample_2.4 | ecosystem: Environmental > Terrestrial > Soil > Wetlands | place: USA: Florida...
GACACGTACGACGATCATAACTCGTCAGTTCATGCCAGACCGAACGCAAGGCTTTCCCAAAGTTAAATCTTATTTGGAGATATCGCGTTAGTAGAGCGCAAAGGTGCAAGAATAGGTTTTCTGGAAAGGAACACTCACGGAGCCATTCCGAGGGGTAGAGCGGCTCGTAGGCAGGTTTATGGTGTATTGTCGATGTCTGCCAGGTTGACTATCGCGGAATGGCACGCCGCTTATGAGTGGTAGTGTGAATTCAGGTAAGGGAGTGAATTGAATACGAGCAGCGAGCGTGTCGGGGGAAATGTCTGACTGTGCCAGGCCGGTGTCCACGGCACTTCTTTCCTCCTTGGAATTGCGTCTTGAAGAGAGCCCCAGCTCTGATTAATTTGCGCTAAAGTATCGGCGACTGCCAAAAGCCCGCGCGTCTTTGTGGCTGATCAAACAAATTCAGAACGTGGCTACTAAGAACATTGCGATGTGAGTAGGTCCTGTACGTGAAATTACTGACCGAGGGTTGGTATTAAAAGTGCCTTTTCAAGGACTGATTAGACACATTTTGCCTGACGTACTGTACTCCTAATTATTGTAGAGATTGGAAAGTTGGCCCCTTCAAGCTGGACAATTTCGGCTCGAAAGCTGGTTTCCCCATAATAAGGCGACCAGGTTAATTATAGGTTATATGTATGGCTGTAAACGACGATCTTTAATCGCACTATCCCCTTTCTCGACGATCATAACCTCCTTCAGACTTATATGATGGATTTTTAGGACATCATTGAACATCAAATTGATGGTTGCATAAAATCCACCAATGTCAACGCGCAGGAATGGACTCATTTATACAGGCATCCAACGAAAGACGGGCGTTTCATATTTGCTTTTCTTCAAATCTCCCTTGCCGAACTTTTGTCCACCACCAACAGACGCAGGTTCCACCAGATGTCGTTGGTTACATTACAACAGACACGGGAAGGTGCCATGTTGGGTGTGCCTAGGTTATTCCAGTGGACGACGAGCCCCCTGAGTTGTGGACACCAACTTGGTTCGTTCAGGGAGGCGAAGGCGAGTGCTAGTCTGCGCTAATTCCATCACCACATTTGCAAAGTAGTTGATAGGCACAACTTTTTGTCTTGGTGACTCTTCCTTTCGATGATGTGTGGTTGTTCCATGGAACTCATACTAAGAATCATATTCCGGTCACTGTCTTATCGTACCTGCTAATCTGCTCCACAGCATCGACTCTTATTTTTCGAGGAACGACCTAAATTCTCTCTCAGCTCCATGATTATTGCAAGCCATGAGCAAACTCGTATTGGGATATCAAAGTTTTGAATACAGTTTTTGCCGAAATCGCATACATTATTATCAGTACAGTATCTCTAGCAGTATTGTCATCCAAGACAATGTCTGTGCGACTGCAATTCCAGACCCATCCCGGTTTGGAAACGGTTAATTATTTGCTTTTAACCGCATTGCTTCCTCTTCCATCTGCTTGATCGGTTTGAAGGTCTTTGTGAGCGACATATCCAGCATGACAACCGGGAACTTGAGCGGCTCATCTCTCTTAAACTCTTCGTCTTTTTTACCCTCTGCACCCTTAGTGCCAATGCCGGTCAGCTTCCCCCAAAAGTCCTCTTTCTTCGCCTTCGCCTTGCTCTCATCTATCTCTCCCACACTCTTCACCACCCCAAAGTTTCCCTTTACACCACTCAACTCTTCATTCCAGATATCAAAAAATGGATAACCGTGTTGCTGGTAGGTTTTCGCATCGATTGGCGAGCTGGGTGGGGCACGGCCAGTGACCGCCATGAAAGATTCTGAATTGAGAAGTTGGATGTTGAACATGATGGTTGATTCGGGGTCCCAGATTGAGGCCGGATAAGTGTCCGCATTGATGGACTGCTTGATGAGCCCACCCGCCGCGAGAGACATAGCTTGAACCTGTACAAGGGAAGCCGCCTCAGCGGCCTGGCCTGGCGCCGTGCTTGGTTCTACGCTTCTCCGTTTCCTTGCCGCTATTGGGCTACCACTTTCCTTTAACTTAGCAGAACTAGCTGGAGATGAAGCTAGTGGCGCGGGCGGAGGCAGTCCATGTGACTCTTTTTAGTCCCTGTTGTTAGCATTTTTACGGTATATCTATACTTCAGGGAACTTACTTAGCGACAAATGCATGGATGCACCAGGGCACATGGGTACAGCGTCGCTCAGCATGGCCGCAGCACCACAATATCCAGTCGCGTACACAGAAAGCTGAGAAACTTCCCCCCGATCCCGGCGAGACAAAAGATTATTGGTTGTCCATGCCACCTTCTTGCGAACTTCGAGGACAGCTGACTATTGAATGTTAGCTTCATATGCTTATAGTAAAGAACGAGAACCTACCTCTGGGAGCCATATTTCGGCGAATGTTAGTTGGTCGTTGTTGACATCTGGTGGGTAGCGCGAGTGATTTGGTATTATTAGACGTAAGTCTTGATCCAGTACAGCAAGGCCGAACTCTGCCTCAATCGCTTTCTTCATATCCATCATGGTACTCATGTCGCTAAGTCTTCTTTCGTGGAGGTTCAGGAGTTTATTCTTAGTGGTGTATGACGATGGTTGTTCGTAGACCTTAACATTCAAAGACTCCGGACATCCTCGTTTGACGGGTATAAGCTCGAATTGCATCCCGTCAATCTTTTCCTCGCCGGTGACTTGTGCTTCCACGCTATAGCCGCTGCCCTTTGGCATGGCCACGAACTGCTTGATACGTCCGTCGTCCGAGGCAATTCCATCAAGCCATGGCTGCTCAGGTAATACGACGTAGTCTTGCCTTACCTTATCTGATAGCTGCAAGCGCTTCAATACAGCTTCCGGGCTCTCCTTGATTGGTACACCTGATATGGCATTAACACCACCAACATAAATCTTGAGAGCGAATGGTTCTTTGGCTGAGAATTTGATCCACATGGCTATGTATTATATTAGCATTTCAAGAACTTCATGGCAAGAATAATTCAAGAAGAAAAAAACTACAAGACAAACCTTCACGTTGATACATGGGTAAGAAGATACCCCCTTTCCTTGCCATCCCCTCTGGCATCCGGTGCTTGTAGTCTGCAACTGAGAAGAGTGGAAATTGCCCAAGACTAGGAGGTAAATTATTGACAACTTGATTATCAGGTACTCGGAGAGTCCTCTCAAAACTGATAGTGGCCGCACCATTAGTACCGCCATGAGATATATTCATGCAGGAAGGAGTGTTGTTGCCGTATGTCCCGAGAGTGACTGCGAGCTTCTTGTGCTCGGCGATTGTATTTGATGCAACCATAGTGGTATTTGCTGAGGCTAAGGTACAAGCTATTCGGTATTGTTGATCCTCAGGTGCTCTTTTCTAGTAGAGGGATTGAGTCTTTCAAGAGAGAGAGACAAACTGGTGGGTTGGGATTGTTCTTTGCTGATTGTCAATTGCCTGTGTGGGGTCCACTTGCTGATTATAGATTCTTTGATGGAATCAAGTACGAATTACATCTTGTTATTTGGAGTAATGTATAATGTAGAAACCAGAAGCTCAATCTCAGGTTAAATGGGAGTTTATATGTTGGCAAGGCTGAGGCACCTCTTCCCTGCACTGACGCCTAGCGGGCCTGTGCATTTCACTGGCTGGTACCTGCATTTCGGTCGCCACAATGAGTCGCCGATTCCAGGCTCCCACGTTAACACAGAGCCACTACGGTTAAGGCTTGCGTACAAGGGATCAGACAGAAATCAAGTTTATGACTCAAGGTAGATTCTGCATCAAAAGGGCGAGCTCAACCCTGTAACGTGTCGTACATCTTAGTTAGGCACTCCCTTTGATGACTAATGTACGCTTCAAGGAGCCGGTGCCTAAATAAGGAGATATGTACTATCAACATATAAAACACATCGGCCTGAACCTAGCCTCATTCTAAACGCCGTGAAGTGCCAATGCCGCGCGGCATCTGAGTCCCTGTAACCAAAATGCGTAAAAGCAAAACTTTTGTGGTATACCTTACTCGAACCTAACGCCATTCTTATCGAAAACCTCCCGTATTTACGCCCATTTGGAAAAGTCGAGTGACTCGACCATGCTTTCTTCCAAAGACACCGTGCCGACCTCGGTATCCGCCATCGATAAGGCTTTTGATGATCGATCGTTCATTTCACTGTTATTGGTCAGGAACGTGGCAGCGGACGACCGCCGAAGACTGTTAAGACTGTCTCTGACATTTCGGCTGCCCGAGTCAGGTGAGCCCATTCCGTTTCCTTGACCAATACTCGCGGGTGACACTGGCGGGTTATGTCCAGCATGTTTAGAAGCATACATATCACGTAATCGTACAATTTCTCGCAGACGACTGCGCCACGACGATATATGTTCGCCACCTGCGCGGTTGTACCACACCAAGGAGAACACGGAAGCGTTCAAGGCGAGTAGACGAATGAAGCCTGGCAGGGCTTTCAGGCTCACAATCTTCATTTCGGCAGCTGGCGATATCTCAGGGAACCCCTGCTTGCTCATGACTCGGACCTTATAAAAGGCAGAATCGGCGTGTGAGCCAGACCGCAGGCGTGTTGCAACAAACGAAGCTCGCGATTCTGGGGTGATAACTATGTTGACATAATTGAACTCCGAAGGAAATGTGTCGAACCGGAATGGATTCCCAGAGTTGTTGAAAATAATGTTTACAAAGTCGTTTCCGATGTGCCTCTTCTTATTGCTACACTGAGGATCATGCTCAAGATTTGTAGGCATAAGTGTCGTAACATGGAAAACTATCTCCGTGACACGATCTCGCCAACAAAAAGTGTATTCACCATCTGTATTGTATTGCCGGTCTAGGCCTTGCGTATTGAACGTGGCGCCCTTGAGCTTGGTAAGGGTGCCAAGTTCAGAAAGAAAGTCTGTATAATCGCTGCTACCCATTACATTGGCGAGAATTTCGGTCTCTTGAGTTTGGTTCTCCCCAACGTAAATAACGCCAACCTTGTGGCAGTCCACTGTGGGAATTCGATCGAACACACTTATTACCCGTTTCATCTTTGCATCACTAGGCAAGGGAATCGGACGTAACGCTTCGTCAGTGAGGGGCATTGGTGCTGCCAGTTGTACAAGTAGATGACTTGGTTGGACAACATTGGGATCTGCATCGCCCAACTCTCGGAGAGCATCCGGAGATTTGATGACTTGATGAGCCGGAGGTCGGTCAAACTTCTCACACACCATGTAATGAGAAGTGCCTGATGGTTGCCGCTTTGTGACCTGGGCCCAGCCACCACGTATTGCTTGTTCAACTGTGACAATGCTATCACCAACGATCCATCGTCTTTTGAGAATCTCTCCAAATCGGTCTTCTGTAAAGTTTGGATCAGAGGCTGACTCGTCAACATCCGCATATGCAGTCCGCCGCATAAAGTTAATAGTGACATGCGCTTGCTCATCTACCACTTGCTTTCCCATATCATCCGTCCAGACTAGATTCTTCATAATCCAGCTGACCTGATTTCCACGTTCCGTAAGTCGTAATGACAAGAACCAAAAGATGATGACATGATAAGCCAAAGCGTAGACGTATTGAGGCAGGTCGTCAGACGCGTTGGGAACTAGATTACTATCTGCTGCACTCATGTGTGCCAAACCCTTAGGGCTTTCCAGCTGGGCACTTACGGGTCGACTAGTGGGGTTACTGATCCTACTAGCAGACCTTGAGTCCTGTGTCTTCTCACGCGCATATTGGAGATACCGAAAGCAAATACCAAAGACTGTCCGATACTGGTCCTCTCCGAAGTTAGAATAGAGTCCAGGCAGTCGAGCTAGACAAGCAAGAAACTCGAGAATATGAACAGCAACATGAGATTGTGTAATGATCTGAGACATCCTCCGTAGAATACTGACAAGCACAGATCTGGTAGAATTAGGCAGCTCGTGACAACAGATAGATAAGGCGTGTATACAGCATTTCGCAGCTTTGTCCCACTCATTCATACCTTGGACGAACGTCTTCACGATCTCGTCCTCTTCGTTCCTCTGGAAGTGCTGGTGATAACTCATTACCATATTCAATGTTTGAAACAAGCATATCGCTACATCCGCTTTCCTTAGGCCTGAGGATGCCGGCGGCTCATGGAAACTATTGTTCTTGATCTGCTGGCATATTACATTTCTGAGCTGCTTGATCTGCGGTATTGCCCCCCTAAAGAGCGCCTGGTTTGTCAATTGCGATGGGAGGTATACCAAAATGTAGCTGTAAACTTCCCAGTCGCAGCCTTGTTGTATAAGAGCCATCACTGTCTCTAACCAGGCGCTTAGTTTGAGGGCTTTACGATCCTTGGATATCGACGCGTCTCCATGTCCACTATCATCAATAACAGATACCAGCAAAGTGCTTGCTTTGCCAGATGCAAGTTCTGGTAGAGCTTCTGGATCTGGGTGCATCCATAATTGATGCCGCTGAATAGTTCGACTGATACTGTTTACATTTCTTAAACTAGCAGCTCCAGAAATGGTGTGTAGCTGTACAGAAGAGGCGTTACGTGTTGGACGTATGCTTCCTGATTCGTCGCCTCGAGTCATCCGATTTTGTGTTGCTTCATCTGCTGCCTGCTTCCTTGATAATGACGCTTGGGTTCGGTAAATCGATGAAGCAAGTCCCTCAGATTCTGTAAATGGAGAGAGAAAGATTCGATTTGCCCAGTCAGCCCTAAGCCGGAAAAGCATCTTGAGTGCAGAGAGTCGTGCATCCGTGTCGCATGAATTGGACTTGGCAATCCAGAGAATCTCATCAAAAACCCGTAAAGCCTTAGTGCTGGAGCTGTCCATAGACCTCATAAAAATCTGCACAATACCTCTGCATACAATACTTGCTGGGGTTGCTTGCAACACTCTCGCTTCACTGGTATCTGGAGATTGTGAAGACCCCATTATGCCAATTCGCGATCCAGGAGGGGAGATAGGAGAATGTAGTTGATCACTTGATATACTTTGGTGCAGTTGCTTGACGATGTATTCGAATATGATTGGCTCCGCAGTGTCAGCGACAGCTACGCCGAAAGAGACGACGTGATGAAGGACCGTGACCTCCCTTTCTTCGGGAAGGCTCTCAAGAATGCCGGAGACAAACTTATATAGGCAGTCGGGGTCTTCATATTCGCCCATTAACTCAATCATTTCGTATACATCAGTGACAGCCTTGAGAGCCTTTAGACGGACCTCAGTTGATCGAGAACGGTTCGAGAAGAATGCATCTAGTAGAAAGTTGACATTTTGATGCCACTCCGGGTCTGAAGGATAGCACAGTCGATATTCAGCATAATAATCGATGACGAGTTCTGTACAGGATTCAGGAAGATGAGCATGAACACGTGAAAAGAACGCGATGCAGCTCTCCTTCTGCAGAAAATCATTCGCTCTTGGTGTGTTCATGAGTTTTTCAATCCTAACGATGAGTCTGAAAAGCGTTTGCGCTATGGTCGTGGCAATATTTGCAGCACTTTCACCTGAAGCCTCGCTAGGTGCTGGACTCAACGCGCGAGGACGACCGTGAATTGGCCTGCCGTCAGAAGTCTCGGAGGCTCGTAAGGAGCATTTAGCAGCGATCTCAAACATTGTCGTCCAGTCTTCTTCTAGAAGATCAACCTTGGATTTGTCTTCGTCGCTGTTGAATAGAGATAGAATGAGGTGCAAGACTTCGGATTCCACCTTCGCATGGTCAATCGCCAGAACTGCGGTAAGGGCATCCATCAAGAGAGCAAAAGGTACCGTCGGGAAACCTGACCCTTCACCCTTGGAAATGGCCTTGGAAATGACTTTCTCCAGAATCAACAAGGAGCCACGGATTTCGCGAATACTGCTTGCACTGCCTTGAGTGACCGACCCACTAGAATGCCGAAGAATGTCCAACAGAATAATGACAGTGGTGTTCCCATTATGTGACCTGCAGAGATTACGAACCGTGTGCCAGGCATCTTTACGAGCCTCAGGTATGATGCAGTGTATAGAGCAGAGTACTTTTATACATTCTCGAAGTTTCTCGGACGGAATGGTGCTGTAAATAACTATGTGGTCTAAAACTCGCACAGAGTCCCGAATCTCATCTGGATATCTAGCATGTAGTGCAACGTAGATGGCGCCATCTATGAGTTGTCCAGTCTCATCCTCGGTGGAGACAATAGAGCTGAACTTGATGACATCGACAATGAAATTGAAGAGCTGGTGGAGGTTGGTCTCTTCCCCAAGAGGCGCCTTAACCTGGCCAGCCTTACTCGGTGCTTGCTTTGACCGTATTCGAGCTTCTTCAACTGCGTCCCAAGCCAAACGTAGCCATTTTGTGAGTAATGGTATTGCATCATAGTGGAAGCCAGAGAGATCTTTTCCATGCTTAGCGAGTTCCACGATGGCAGCTAATTGAAGATGAAAATCATCAGGGTCGAAACGGGTAGTGAGAGTATCGAAGTATTCTTTCCGCTCCAGATCAGTAGAGGAGCCATGTTTAACGCAGGCTGTAAGCAGTTCGTAGCCGGCAATACGAATCTCAGTAGGGTTCTTAGATTCTATCAAATCCTTTCCTGCATACCAAATTTTGGTGACCTGTTATATACAAAAATCAGCGAGTGATAGTCAGACAATTAACAAGACATACTCCACTTAGTGAATAGTCCGCAAGAGCAAGACGTAAAGTATCCGCAGCAGAGCGCCTCTCGGCAAAGGATTTCCCAGCTTTCAACTGCCCATATAGATGCTCGAATTCTAAAGGGCCACCGTAGACGCCGCCCCTTGAGGAATTTGAGATATTTAATTGTTGCGCGATCTGCAGACTCGCAGTGGTTGCTGAGGGATGAGAGTGGGCATTTGGGAGAGAGGCCTTGCTTGATCGATTACCGGTCAAGCTTTTGAATACACTCGCAAGACCCCCCGTGCTTCTCGGTTCTGGAGTCTGCGCTACATCCCCGGAGGACGGAGGCATATGAGTTGAAGCAAAGACAGCCGGATGAAGGTTGGGTTATCTAGATTAGTGCTTGTTAGTCAGTGATATTGACACCTTGATATCATGAACTCTTCTTAGATGGAGTATCATGGTGGATTTGGTATAGAGCCCATTGGCAGTAACGCAAGATCTCGGACTTCTCCCCTAAAAAAGCAAGAAAGCTCTTGTTTCCATTAAACAGCAACACAAATGCCGTTCGTGGAAATACGGGGGTCCTCAGACTTACTGTACACATCCGCAGAAGCATACACATCAGTGCGTCGGACGGGTCCAGCTAGAGTTGGCGGCGCACCGGCAGACACTCGAATGGTAGATAAGGCTTCAGGGACAGGACTATATACAGCTGGATTGCCGGTCTCTGAGTTCCATCAAAGAGAGTAAAAGGGGATCGCTCGGCTCGACTGCGGCTAAATGCGATGGATGAGAGTCAGGAGGTGGACGATTGCCAGAGATGGGAAGGGAATGGTCAAGGTTATCTTTCGACTGATTCAACTCTCTGCATAACGCCAGACCGGATGAGTCGTAGTGTCTCGGTTTTTTCCAGGTCGCGCCGATCTGCGCTAGACAGAAGCTTAATTCCGCATATATCACGTGAAATTCATATTTCTGCCAGATATTTCTGGCTCTACAATGTTTTTGTAGTGCGGATACTGCTAGAGCTCACGGCTCCAAGTTCTTAGGACTCAACACATAGCGTGGCAGCAAATCGACATGGCGGCGGATCTGAATACTGTTGCTCAGCTATTGCAAGCCACTCTCGATCCTAGACAGCACAAGCAAGGTATGGTCCTCACTGAAATCTGACAATACTGTTTGTTGATACTGACCATCACAAGCTGAGGCAGCACTGAAACTGGAAGAAACGAAGCCAAACTACTCATTACTGCTCCTTCAAATTGTTGCGAGCAATGATCTACCTATCAACACCCGGCTTTCCAGTGCATTATATTTCAAAAACTTTATTCGCTTCAATTATGTCGTATGTGCTCGTTTTGGTGTCTGCCATTCCTTTGTAACATAGCTCACAAGATATAGGACGAAGAGCGGAATTACAAGCTGCCTGAAGCGGAGGTATCAACCATCAAGCAAGAACTTATAAGCCTCATGATATCGGTACCGCCAAACTTACAAGCACAACTGGGCGAGGCCATCAGTCTAATTGCAGATTCCGATTTCTGGGATCGTTGGGATACGCTGGTGGATGTATGTCAAACCTCTCTCACGAGACGCGTGTGCTACTGTTAATTCTCTATCAGGATCTTGTCTCACACCTTACACCAGATAATGCCAAAATCAACAATGGAGTTTTGGAGGTAGCGCATTCCATCTTCAGACGATGGAGGCCTCTATTCCCCTCAGACGAGCTCTTCACAGAGATAAACCATGTCCTTGGGAAATTCTCCGAACCTTTCCTACAACTTCTTGATGTAAGATAACCGCAGGATTTCCACGGAACGATGCTGACTCGACGATTGCACCAGAGCACTGACCGGCAAATCGAAGCGAATAAAGATAGCAAAGATGCATTACAACAATATTTTGCGACGATGAACCTTTTGGTGAAGTTGATATACGATCTCTCATGTCAAGACCTGCCTCCTACCTTCGAAGAACATCTCCAACCAATTACCTCCTTGCTGCAAAAATACCTGACGTATGAAAATCCGCTCTTAAGCACCGATGATGATTCTGAGGCCGGACCACTCGAGTTTGTCAAAACCGAAATATGTGAGGTTTTGGTACTCTATGTTCAGAAGTATGAGGAGGAATTTGGATCATATCTTCAACCTTTCATCACAAGTGTGTGGCACTTGCTCACCACAATTGGCCCAGAAACAAAATTCGATCTTCTCGTCAGCAAAGCGCTACATTTCTTGACTGCCGTAGCACGGATAAAGAAGCATGCTGAAAACTTCAACAACGAGTCGATCCTTGAGCAGGTGGTGGAAAAGGCGATCATTCCAAGTATCAGTCTAAGGGAATCAGATATCGAGCAATTCGAGGATGAGCCTATTGAGTTTATTCGAAAAAATCTTGAGGGTGCTGATATTGACACGCGGCGGCGAGCTGCGACGGAATTTTTGAGGAGCCTTCTATCACAATTTGAGGGATTAGTCACGCAGGTCGTGGGCAAATACATCAACCATTTCCTATCAAGATTCTCACAAAACCCCAAGGAGGAATGGAAATCCAAAGACGCTGCTGTATACTTGTTTTCTGCTATCGCTGCACGCGGAGTAGTTACTGCTGGTCAAGGAGTGAAGACGACCAACGAAATGCTTAACGTTGTTAATTTCTTCCAGAACAATATCGCCAGCGATCTCGTCGACGAAAGCGGTGTTGAACCGATACTGAAGGTGAACGCAATTAACTATCTGTACACATTTCGAAGTCAACTCACGAGGGTACAATGGCAAGCAGCGTTCCCGCCACTGGTAAAGAATTTGGCCTCGCCGAACTATGTTGTCTACACTTACGCCTCGATTGCGGTAGAGCGAGTATTGTCTCTAACGGACGACTCGCAAAAGCATGTTTTTGGCAAGGAAGACGTAGAACCGTTCGCAAAGGATTTGCTCGAGCACTTATTCCTGTTGATCGAAAAGGTTGGAGCTTCCGAGAAAATCCAAGAGAACGAGTTCTTGATGCGTTGTGTGATGAGGGTATTGATCGTTATCAAAGAAGGCGTGATTCCTATCACCGACAGCGTCCTTCAACACCTAGTCAAAATCACCATAATAATTGCGTCAAATCCTAGTAATCCACGCTTTTACTATTATCACTTCGAAGCATTAGGAGCCTTGATCAGGTAAGTAAATACTTCGTTACTGAGACCTATCAGTCCTGACGTAATTAGGTATGCGGCACCCTCACAAGCAGAAAAACTTGAGCAGGCTCTGTATCAACCCTTCGCCGGCGTGCTCCACAACGATGTTGATGGTACGCAACTTTTTCCTTTAATATTGCCGTCTAGCTGACAATGACTAGAGTTCAAACCTTATATATTCCAGCTGTTTGCAGCTCTCCTTGAGGCACATCCATCAGGTGCTCTCTCAGAATATTACAAGGCATTAATCACTCCGATTCTTCTACCCGATTTGTGGGCTTCAAGAGGCAATGTACCCGCTCTCTCTAGGCTACTTTGCTCGATCATTCCTCGAGGTGTAGCGGAGATTACAGCGAATAACCAGATTGAGTCTGTCCTTGGCGTATTTCAAAATCTCATCACGAAGAAAACGAAGCTGGAATCTTATGGCTTTGATATCTTAGAAAGTATCGTTCTGTCCTTCAACAGGTTCGTTAATGGCTTAAGTAAAATGAGTGAACTTGGAACTGACAATATGACATTAGTTCTCAGCTGGTGAACTATTTCCCAGAAATTCTCCGGATCATCTATGGCCGTTTAGACTCCCCTACTGTCACAGAATCATTCAAGCTGCGACTAACTCGCTTCTACCACCTCGTCTCCGCCCTATACGACCCTCGACGAGGCTATGGCGCCGACTACTTCATTGAGGCATCAGACAGTGTGCAAGATGGTCTCTTCGTTCCGCTATACTTGAAGATTATCCTACCTCTAACTCAACAGCTTGCTAAGCCCCTACATCGCAAATGTGCTGCAATCTCATTAACCAAAACACTCTCTCACTCTAAGAAATTCGCTATTAAGTATGTGAAGGGTTGGGGTCTCACATGCGAGACTTTGATCAAGCTTGTCGAAATGGCGCCGTTACCGGTCGCAGATGACAGCGTTGTTGTGGAACAAGACGTTGATGATTTATCCTTCGGAGTGGGTTTCACACCACTCAACACTTGCAAGCCGCAACCAAGAGATGTATGGCCCGAGGTGACTGACATCAAGACCTGGGTGGGAACTTTCTACAAGGAAGCAGATAGAGTGCAGCAGGGTAAGCTTATAAAGTTGGCATCAGAAAGGCTGAGTCCAGATATAAGCCGGGCTTTCTTTTCGTATCTGAACCTCAGCAAGGCATAGTTCAACAATAGAGCAGGAATAAAATATTACTAGATAAGATACGGTAGAAAACCTGCTCTTTCAAGCATAGACAGACTAAAAGCAAGGTTTAGGTATGGTACTTTATATGTAGCTGTCATTGAGGACGAGCTAGAGTGAATCAACGGAATGTAATAGCCTAGTATATAAGGCGCCAAAATTGACCCCTATTGGTACATAAATATCGCTCTCTGCATGACCAGGTTCAATCGTGAGACAGACATTTGAGAGAATGGATAATGAAGCATTTTCTCTTGAGTTGGATGGCTTCGGAGGATTTTAAGTGTGCGTTCGAGGATGTTGATCGGAATTGCTGAAGCAAAGAGACCCTGCTGTGAGACGAGTTATGTTCAGTAAGTCATACTTTTCTCGTAACGGCTTTCTTGCAGCTGCTTTCTCGCGGATAGCTTTCTTCCTGTCGGCTGCGGAGCTATCGATCAAGTATACCTCTGTCGAGGGGTTTTCGACCGAGGTTTATTCTACCT
>Ga0335075_10011342_pt1 | contig 13474 bp, 14 predicted proteins | sample Lox_Sample_24_FD_206723 | JGI IMG/M metagenome (GOLD analysis project Ga0335075, IMG submission 206723) | Soil microbial communities from Loxahatchee National Wildlife Refuge, Florida, United States - Lox_Sample_2.4 | ecosystem: Environmental > Terrestrial > Soil > Wetlands | place: USA...
TCGAGGGCGGCGTGTTCACCCCGGACCTGATCGAGACCTGGCTGGACTACAAGCGGTCCAACGAGCTCGACGCGATCCGGCTGCGCCCGCACCCGCACGAGTTCGAGCTGTACTACGACGTGTGACCATCCCCGGTCCTGAGCGGCCTCGCCGGACGGCCACGGTTAGGCACGGCCGGCAGGGCTGGTCGGGCGCTACGCCTTCGGGGCGTTTCCCGACAACCGGTCAACGCTCCGGTCTTCGGGTCCGACGGCCGAGCGGTGATGATCGCGCAATGCGTGGAGGACATCACCGACAGGCTGCGCCGGTTCGTCGAGGGACTATCGGCGTGCGCTTACGAGTAAGCGCAGCTGCCCGCGCCCGGCCACGCTTAACCAGCACCCGTCTCGAGCTCAGCGTTGCGGAGCTCAATCTGTCCGGGGCCGGTCAGGAACACGCCGAAGCTTACGGTGGCGGCATCGCCGGGGATCTGTGCGGCAACCTCATGCGGGCTCCAGTCGTTGCTGCCGCTGATGGCGGCGAAGTGATTACGCGGGTCGAGGCGGGGGTCGTAGCGCGGATCTAGGTCGGCTGGCCGTGGCCCCGCGGGTCCGCGGCTCACGTGGAGCAGCAGCCCGGCACGGATTGCCACACCAGTGCTGTGTAGTTCGCCGCGGAAGGTGTTGTCTGGCCGCGGTAGTCCTCAGCGGCGATGTCCTGGCTAAGGAAGGCAAATCCGTACGGCTCGGGCACAGCCGCGGACAGGACCGCCCGCTGGTATTCGATTGCGCAGTAATAGTCGTGCTCGTGTGAGCCGACTTCGCCGCGCCTGAAGCTCCCGTCCAGGCGCCAGCTGTCGAGGCCTTCGGTGAACGCCAGGTTGCGCGGCTCATATCGCCGGTGCCTGCGCGAGGGTACGGGCGCCGGCAGTCTGCTGAGGAACGGCCCGAGCAGGTCCTCGCCAGTGACGGGCTCGGCGAGCCGGTCGAGCATCGTGTCGGCGATCGTGAACGGCGCGCCGGTGATGACTGCGAGGGCCAGTCCATCGGCGAGCCGGGTGGTGACGGACCGGGCCGCGCCGAGTTCGATGCGCGCGGCGGTCACGCCGGGGCCAAGCTCGAACAGGTTCACCCCGGTCACAGTGATCCCGGCTGCCTGCAGCAGCTGGCCAGTCATTCCCTCGACCGGCTCCTCGGGATCTTCGTCCTCAGGAGGCTCCGGGAGATCTTCCGGCCGGGCGAGCAGGCGCCAGAACCTGCCGTCGCGGCCAGGCAGCCGGATCGGCAGCGCGCGATGGCCGCCGTCGTCGGCGAGTACCACGATGACGCGGGCTACGGAGAAGTTCCCGCCCGGCATCCGTCCGGGCCAGGGGTGCGCGTGGGCGATTCTGACGGCGGTCATCGGCGTCCTCCGGGAATTGACCGGGATGAGGTCTGGCCGGTGCGTGCTGATGTAGTCGCGCAGCCGGCGCCGTGCCTTGTGCAGGCTGGCCTTGGCCGCACCAGGCGAGCCGGGAATCTGGCTGACCGGCTGGTCGGCGTAGTAGAAGAGCGAGACCGCCTGGCGTTGCCCCGGGGCCAGGTCAGCGACCGCGCGGCCGAGCACCTCGGCGCGGTCCAGGTCTTCGACGGAGGGCAGGTCGCGCCGCCGGGCGCAGCCTCTCCGGCCAGTCGGCCAGCAGCGTGAGCGGGGAGTGGCGGCGCTGCGCCCGGCAGACGTTGACCAGGATGCCGCCCAGCCAGGCGGCGAACCGATCCGGGTCACGCAGCCGCCCGAGCCCCACGAACGCCTGCAAGAACGCGTCCTGCACTACGTCGTCCACGTCGTCTGGACGCGAGCACAGCCGGGCCGCGCGGGCCCGGGTCATCGGCAGATGCCGCTCGATTAGCAGCCGGAACGCCGCCGCGTCGCCGTCACGGGCAAGCCGGACCAGGTCGCCGTCCGGGATCTGGCTGCTCGAGGCCACGGATCAGGCACCGGCCGTCAGTTCCGCGTTGCGCAGGTCGACGCGGCCGCGGCCGGTGAGGGACAGCCCGAACCGGACCACCTCTGCATCGCCGGGGACCTGCGCGCTGACCTCATACCGGGCCCAGTCGCTGCTGCCCGGGCCGGTCCGGCTGCCCGCCCCCCGCCTATACAGGTGGGCGCCCGGTGGTTCGTTCGCGCCACCGGTCGCCAGGTGCAGTCCGGCGTGCCCGGCGACATCCTGCGTCCGCAGCTCGCCGCGGAAGGCAACCGTGCGGCCGCGGTAGTCGTCGGCGAAGATCGTCTGCGCCAGGACGGCAGAGCCGTGGGGCTCATCGATTACGGACGCGAGTGTTACCGACCGGCTGTCCGTGGCGCAGGAATAGTCCTGCAGATGGGACTCCCCCGCGGCGCCGAAGAGTTCCCACCTGTCCAGGCCGCCGGTGAACGCGAGGTTGCGCGGCTCGAATCGCCACCGCTCCGCGCGACGCGCGAGTTGGCTGGCGGCTGCCGCCGGGATGAACTGCGCCGGCAGGTCTTCGTCCCTGACCGGAACAGCTAGCCGGTCCATCACGGCATCGGCCAGCCGGACCGGCGCCCCGACGCTGCCGCCAGCGCGAGGCCGTACCCGGCGCTCAGCATGACGTGCCGTGTCCCGCCGGCCATGCTGAGTTCGACGCGGGCGCAGACGTCCGCTGAGCACAGCTGGGTTGCGTACGGGTTGGTCACCCGCAGGTCCACGGCGGTCACGGTCACTCCGGCCGCATCCAGCAGCCGGGCTGCCGTCTCCTCCAGGACACCCGCCGTGACCGGGTCTCCGGTGGGCCGGTTGAGTAGCTGCCACAGCGAGTCGCCACCCGGCACCTGCAACCACAAGGGCAACGCCCGGCGAGCGGCGCCGGGGTGGTTCGCACCAGCGACTTCGGCGTCCTCGGAGGCAGTCTCGGTGAGCACGATGAGGTACTGGCTAACCACGAAGCTGCCGTCGGGCCGGGCTCCGGGCCTGGGCACGGCGTGCGCGATAGAGACGGTTGCCACGGAGATCCCCTGACGCTTTGTCGGCGACTGACTTCGGAGGCTAGCCCCACTGGTTAGTGTGCGGCGAACGGCCGGAGGTTACCTCCAGCGATGAATGCAATTCGCGCATAACCCTTTACACACAGTCATTACGGGTGTAGGAAACGATTGTTGACCAGGCTGATTACTCGTCGGTAAGGGGCAGGCACCAATGTGGCGGCGCAGCTTACGGTCCATCGATGGACTGGCAGAGCGGGCAGCGAAAGCCGAGCAGGAACGGCAGGACCTCACCGACAGGCTCACCGCGTTCGAGGCTATTGCCCGCGCCGCCGGAGTCCAGCTGGGCTCTGCCGAGGCTGACGTCGTCTCCGAAGTGCCGCCGTCTGTCATCGCGGCGGCATCGGGACCTAGGCCAGGCGGCCTGCCCCTCGTGGTGAATGTGGGAGCCAGGAGGGTCGTCGCAGTCACCGGGCCCGCTGGCGACCCGCGGGCATGGATGCCTTCGATTGAGGCGGCGGCGTCCGTGCCCCAGCATGCCGGGCAGGTCACCAAGATCGTCCGGGCCCGCATGCCCGCCGGGCTCCTGGCTGCTGCCGCAATCCCGACCGCCGAGGCCGCGGTCGCCGGGGTAGCTGAGCAAGTGCACGTTGCTGAGCCTGTCCGGCGACATCGGCCGGCCCACCGACGGCACGGTCAGGGGCGGCAGGGTGAGCGGCGGCATGCGCCAGAAGGCCCGCGTCGCGACACTGTCAATGCGGCCGGAGGCCTGGCCGTCCGGGTAGCCGACACTCTCACAGCCGCCCAGGCAAGACGCGCCGCTGCCGCTGCCGTCAGGGCCGCGCGCCGGAGCGGCTGGCAGGCGTCGCAGACCGCCGCGATCATCCCGCTGCTCACCGCTGCCGCAGCATGGCACACCGCTGCCATTCCCGTCCGGACGGCAATTTTCGCCGGTGTTGCAGCAGCTACCGCAACTGCGGCGGGTGTGGCCATGTCGGTCCTGCCCGGCCGCGCGGCCGTGCCACTGGTCCGCGTCACCCCGCCGCCCGTCGCTGCAGCCGATGCGCACGCGCATCACCACGTCCTCGCGCGCAGGGGCGCCCGGCATCTCATCGTCGATTCCGCGCCGGTCGCCAGCAGACCGGACTTCTCCCGAAGGCGCATTGCCGCACCCGAATCGCACGGCTCAGCGAAGCCCGCGCCGACAGCATCAGCACGGGCGTCGAAGTCCACCTCGCCGTCACCGCGGCCGACGACGCCATCGCCGTCGCCGACACCAAGTCCGAGCCCGTCGGCGGCAGCCACTGCCGACATGTGCGTCGGCATGCTCATCGTTAACATCTGCGTCCCCTTGTAACCCGTCAGCCCGCACGGCCGCTGGCGTAGCGGGCAGTGCAGAGCGGGACGAAGACGACCAGCAACAACGCGGTCCAGCCAAGCGCAGCGGCAGCCGGGTGTTCCAGCGGCCACGCGCCGTTAGCCGGCGTGGCCGGGTTGCCGAACAGGTGCCTGGTCGCCGCGGCAACGGCACTGACTGGATTCCAGTCGGCGATGGCGCGCAGCCATGCTGGCATGCCGGACGTCGGCACGAACACGTTGGACAGGCCGGTGACAGGGAAGATCAGGATCGCGGCCTGCGAAGCAGTTTCCTCGCGGCCGAGCACCAGTCCCAGATACATGCCTACCCATGTCATGGCGACCTGGAAGGCCACGAGCAGGCCAAACGCCATGAGCGCTTCGGCAGCACCGGTCTCGATGCGCCAGCCAACGGCGAGCCCGCAGAGCGCCATCAGGACCAAGCTCACCGCTCCGTAGACGGCAGTCGCTGCCGCCTGCCCGAACGGCACCGCTACCCGGCTGATCGGCATGGAGCGAAATCTGTCGACCACTCCCCGATATGCGTCACGCGCCATCGTGACCATCGAGGGGACGATGTTGGCAGCTGTCATGACGAACAATCCGGGCACCAGGAATGCGCGGTAGTTCTCCCGGCCGGGCACCGCGATCGCACTGCCGAAGACATAGCCGAACACCAGCACCATGACAACTGGCGCGCCGACTGTCAGCACCAGTGCGGTCTGATCGTGCCTCAGCTTTGTGAGGAGGCGCTCCGCCGCTGCCATGCCGTCAGACACCGGCCACCAGATCCTCGTGACGCTCATGCCACGGCCTCCGCCGCGGCCTCGTCGCGCGCGCTGTCGCTGGTGCGGTCGAGGAAGACCTCATCAAGCGTAGGCCGGCGGAAGCTGACGTCCCGCGCCCTGACACCTGCGGCGTCCAGGTGCCTGACGAGCTCGGGCAGCGTCACCGCACCCGCTGCGATCCGGGCCGTCAGCCGCAGTTGCTCGGTGTCGACGGCGGGCGGCCTTGTCGCCCACCGTGACGCGACTGCGGCGGCGGGTGAAAGGTCGGCAACGTCCTCCACCGCGACCACGACTCTGGTCCCGATCGCGTCTTTCAGTGCGTCAGGGCTGCCGTTGGCGATAGTCCTGCCCGCCTTCATGATCACGACGTCGCCGGCGAGCCGATCTGCCTCGTCCAGGTACTGAGTTGTTAGCAGAACGGTCGTACCCGTCGAAGCCAGTGAGCGGACCGACGACCAGATGGCCGCCCGGCTGCGCGGATCCACGCCGGTCGTCGGCTCATCGAGGAACAGCACAGCCGGCCTCACAATCAGGCTGGCCAGCAAGTCCAGCCGCCGGCGCATGCCACCAGACCACGTCTTCACCAGGCGGCCCGCCGCATCGGCCAGCTCATGCTCTGCGAGCATCTCATCGGCTCGCCGCCAGGCGGCGCGCCTGCCCAGGTGGTGCATGAGACCGAGAATGGCAAGGTTCTCCCGCCCGGTCAGATCATCGTCGACGGCTGCGTGCTGGCCAGCCAGCCCGATGCAACCGCGTACTAGTGTGGCCTGCCGGGAGATGTCATGGCCCGCCACGCTGGCTGTCCCGGCGTCCGGACGGGCGAGCGTGGCGAGAATCCGGATGGCCGTCGTCTTACCGGCCCCGTTCGGCCCGAGCAGCGCGCATATCGTGCCCGCGGACACCGACAGGTCGAAGTTGTCCAGCGCCCGGACTGTGCCGAAGGACTTAGTCAGGCCGATGGCCTCGATCGCTTTCACTTCCCGCCTCCTCAACTCGGCTCAAAACTGCGATCACTGTTCGCTATTCACGAGCCTAGATTACTGAGTACAGTGTTCGCAATGACGAAAGAGCCGGCGACTGCAGCCGGCGGGAGCATCTGGATGCGCCCGCCTCGCTCGGCGCGTGGCCCGGTCCCCGAGCACAGCGCGGCAGAGATAGCCAGGGCAGCCATCAGCCTGGCCGACTCCCGCGGCCTTGGCGCCGTCACCATGCGCGCAGTGGCCGCGGCCATCGGAGCCGCGCCAGCCTCGCTGTACCGGTACGTGAAGACCCGCGGTGAGGTGCTGGAACTGATGGCCGATCAGGCGGCAGGCGAGTACACGCTGGACCAGCCAGGCACCGGTGAGCCATTCACCGAGTTGCTGGCTCTGGCGCATCAGGTCCTTGCGATCTACCGCAGGCATCCGTGGCTGCTCGAGATCCCGCCCGCCGCCGGCCTGCCCGGGCCTAACGCACTCGCCTACATGGAGCACATACTCGCCACGCTCAGCGGCACAGGGCTGGGCCGGTATGCCAAGCTTGAGCTGATAGGCCTGTTCGGCGGCACGATCAGGGCATTTGCGCAGATGGAGGCCGACCAGCAACGTGCTGGCCAGGACGCCGCGCAGTGGCAGGACCTCGTGGCGACCTATCTGATCCAGGTGGCAGCCAACGGGCAGCATCCACATCTTGCCAGGGTGCTTGCGGATCCGGCCGGGCCAGACGATGCGCTAGCTCAGGAACCCATCTTCGACAGGGCGCTGGCCCGTATCCTTACCGGCCTGCTCCCAGCGCCGGATTCCGGAACTCGCCACGATCACCGGCAGTAGCCGGCCTGATGACGGTCAGGTGCGGCCCGCGGTCTCGAGCCAGTCCCGGTAGTGCGTAGGTGCCAGCTCTGCCTGCGTGCCTACGGTGAGCACGTCACCACTGACGCCGCCGAAAATGCCGGCCTGATCGTCGGTAATGACCCTGCGGCCGTCGTGGCGTGCTGCCAGGGTGATCCTGCCGAGATCGTCGAGGGCGAAGACGTCCGGCCCGGCGACATTCCGGATGCCCTTAAGCGGGGTACCGGTCGCAACTTCCACGACCGCGTCGACAACGTCTGCCGCGGCGACCGGCTGAAGGCGGGTGGCGGGAAGGCGGACCGTCGCGTCGTCAGACGTCTCAGCCACAACAGTGTCCATGAACTCGAAGAACTGGGTAGCGCGCACGATGGAGTACGGGGTGGGCCCATGGCGGAGCAGGTCCTCTTGCAGGGTCTTGGCCCGGTAATAGACGATCTGGGGCACCTGGTCCACGTCGACGATCGAGAGGATGACCTGGTGCCGGACGCCGGCGCGCTGTCCTGCGGCCAGCAGGTTCGTCGTGGAGATGCGGAAGAACTCCAGGGACGCATCATCGAATGTCGGCGAGTTCGCCAGATTGATCACGACGTCGGCGCCCTCCAGCGCCTGGTCCAGGCCCTGTGCCTTGATCAGGTCGACGCCGGTGGACGGTGCCGCGGCGACTGCCTGATGTCCGGCTGTGGCCAGCTTCCTGACTACCCGCGAGCCGATCAGTCCGGTGCCGCCGATGACTGTGAGCTTCATGTTCTCACCGTTCCCGGCGGCACCCGGGCTAGTCGTGCATCTGCCCGTCGTCAATCTCGAGTCCAGGCGGCTCGCATTCCTCGATCTCGAAGATCGACGCCCACGGTATGAACTTGTTCGGCGACCGGTCTGGCGTCTGCACGACTACACCAAGCTTCGTCAGGTAAAGCGAGCTGCGGCCGGGCAGATCCAGCGTCGCGCCGGCTCCGGCGTACACGATACGCGCGCACCGGAAGCAAACCATCATGCCCAGTTCATCGGTAGTCATCAGCCCGACGTAACTTTGGGCTGCTCGCTACGCGGAGTTCACACTTGCTCGCCACAGTGTTTCGTACTTGCTGGCAATTGGGGCGACTGTCACACTTTGCAACGACACTGGTTCGAGGGGGCCCGTTCAGCGGGCAGAAAGTAGCTACGCATGTCAAGGATCTGGCGATGGATCACGCCGATGGCGGTGGCCGGGGGCCTCGTCGCGGTTGTTCCGGCGATCCCGGCCGCGTCCGCCAGCACGGCCGCCAGCAGCATCATCACGATCACCGCCACCTCACCGCACTATCCGGGCCTGAAGGCCAAGGACCACGGCTTGGTCGACGGGCATCCGATCGTGATCTACAAAGACACCAAGAAAAGCGCGAACACAGCTGTCGTCAGCGGCAGTGTGACGACCGAAGCCACGAATGACACTGCCACCTTGGTTGCGGAGCCCTTCGGCGCCAAGAGCTATACGCAGGTCGGGACGCCGGTTGCGCTGACCCCAAACTCTGGCGGCACAGCGTCTTATTCGTTCCGCGTCAAGCCGTCACTGGCCACGCATTACGAGGTGAAGTTGTCCGGTACGGACACGGCAGTCTCAGGCGTCGTCACTGTCTACGTCAGCGTCGGCGGCCGAACCGCCGGCGGTACCTTTAAGTGCACCAGCAAGACCAGATGCAAGTTCTCGTTCCGGCTGTATACGTATCTGCCCTCGTCGGCCCTCAAGCACGAGATCGGCAAGCACTGGTACCAGTACCTGGCCGTCGGCTATCCGCGTCTGCCAAAGGACTACACCTTGACCAAGACGGGGACAGTCTCCAAGGCGAGGAAGATCAACTCAGGAGAGTACGTACAGACGTTCACGTACTACTTCACGCTGCGACACGGCAAGGCCAACCCAGCATTCCAGGCGTGCGTAAAGGACACCGAGTCGGTGGACGGCATGGGCCTGCCGGGTCATCACGGCTGCGGTGCCAAGCGGGTCAGCCGGAGCGTCATCTACCTCGGCTAGCGATTGAGCCGGTCAGCTTGCCCGGCTGCCTCAAGCCGGGCAAGCTGGCCGACGTGACGTCAAGCCCCGATCCAGATCCCGACGCTGCGCTGATCGAGCGGCAGCTGCGCGCAACCGGCTCGCCGCAGCGCGCCGCCAGTGAGCAGAACTACCTGAAGAGCAAGCTCGAGTTCACTGGCACCACGGTCCCGCAGACGCGCGTGATAGTGACGGCCTGGCGGCGCGCTCACCCGCAGCTGACGCGAGAGCGCCTCACTGAAGTCGCCGCTGCACTCTGGGACTGGCCGGTCTACGAGTGCCGGCTCGCGGCCGTGCTGCTCCTCACCGACCGGCGTGCCCTGCTGCAGGCCGCCGACGCGGCCCTGGTCGAGCGCATGCTTCGCACCGCCGGCACCTGGGCGCTTATCGACGGCCTCGCCGCGGACGTGATGGGCAGCCTTGTCGAGCGATTCGGCGACGACCTGCACCCGGTCCTCGATCAGTGGGCGACCGACGCTGACTTCTGGATCCGCAGATCCGCGTTGCTGGCGCTACTCGTGCCGCTCCGGCGCGGCGATCCTGCGAACTTCGAGCGGTTCGCCGGCTACGCCGACGCCATGCTCGCGGAGCGAGAGTTCTTCATCCGCAAGGCAATCGGCTGGGTGCTGCGCGAGACCGGCAAGCGCCAGCCGGGCCTGGTGGCCGACTGGCTCGCGCTACGGGCTCACCAAGCGTCGGGCGTCACCATGCGGGAGGCTGTCAAGTGGCTGCCAGCCGGCCAGCGGGACGCGCTGATGGCCGCATACCGGGCAGGTCACCGGAAGGCCGGGTAGAGCGGCAACTCCGGAGCATGCCAGCCAACGGTTGCTGCCAGCAGCGACCTGACCAGTTCCGCGATCGCTGGCAGGTCTCCGGCTGGTTCTAGCTCGGCGAGCAGCGACTGCCACCGGTACCGCATGAGCTGACGGGTGTGCGGTGAGGGCTGCTCGGCGTTCATCGGCACATCGGCCGCGAGCGAACGGCGGAGCAGCCACGACGTGGACGACATCGTCCAGGCGGCCACCGCGCGCCGCAGGCCCGGCTGCCAGACCGCGTCATCGGCCAGCTCAGGCCAGACCGAACTGACCTGCTCGCGGTAGGCCAACCCGGCCTCGGCGCTCAGCCCTGGCGGGAATCGGAAGACGCACCAGCAGGTGCTAAACGGCATCGTGATGTAGGCAGCGTCGAGGAATGCCGGATGGAACCCTGCCTCCTCGAAATCAATGAACCTGACGCCAGCACTCGTCAGCAGGTTGTTGTCGGGGCAGATGTCGCCCGGCGAGAAGACCGCGTACCGGTCAGCGGCTGCAGCATGGGCGACTTCGGCAAGCTCGCCAGCCAGCCCGCCCGGCGCGGAGACGCCAATCCTGGCAGCGTTGCCGGCAGCAGCAAGCACCCGATCGGGCAGGCCGGCCAGGTGCCGTTCGTCGGGCCGGCCGGCCAGGTACCGGGCGTTTAGCGCGTCGAATGCGGACCGGTGCGCGTCCGTCACGACCGACAGCCGACCGCAAGCGGCCGCCCAGTCAAGCAAAGCCGTTCTCGCCTCCGGCGCCGAGCCGGTCAGCAGCACGTCTGCCAGGCTGCGCCCGCCGCCGAGATCGGACATCACTACCAGGTGCAGGCCGACGTCGGCGCCAAGCAAGGCCGGCGCGAATGCGCTGCCACGAGCGACGTCAAGCCCCGCCGCCTCGGCCGCGAAACAGCTGGCACCTTCAGCCGTCCGCGGGTAGGTCTTCACCACTACAGTGCCGGCGGCATCGCGACAGCGCAGCACAGCCCCCTCTTCGCGGCCTTCGCTCAGCTCGACGGGGTCGGTAAGCGGCCGGCCCAGCAACACCGATGCTGCAGCGACAATCTCCGCTACCTCAGCCACGCCGGACTCACTCCGCTCGTTATCCGTAGAAAAGTCGCTGCATGACTGCCCTGGCCTGCCGGGCAGTCCGGCGCCAGTCCTCGACAAGGTCCTGCGCGCCGCCAGGCGGGTAGCCCAGTACCTGAGCGATGACGGCCAGGTCCACTGGCAGCGACGGCAGCGTATCGGACGGGCGGCCGCGAACGAGCATGACCGCGTCCCTGATCCGGCTCGCGAGCAGCCAGGATGCGGTGAGCGTCGCCGTGTCCTCGGACGAGATGAGGCCAGCCGAGCTAGCCGCGGCCAGGGTGGCATGCGTCCGGGTGGTACGCAACCCGGGTACCGCCCGAGCGTGCTGCAACTGCAGCAGCTGCGCGACCCACTCCACGTCCGCCAGGCCGCCGGGCCCGAGCTTCAAGTGCAGCGCGGGCTCGACTCCGCGCGGCATCCGCTCGGCCTCCATCCGCGCCTTGATCCGGCGGATCTCCCGGATGCTGGCCTGGTCGATGCCGCCCTCCGGGTAGCGGATCTCGTCGGCCGTCGCGATGAAGGCGGCGCCAACAGCTGCATCACCCGTCACGAACTCGGCCCGCAGCAGCGCCTGTGCCTCCCACGGAACGGACCAGCGCCGGTAGTAGGCCTGGTATGAAGCGAGCGTGCGAACCAGTGGCCCCTGCCGCCCCTCAGGGCGGAGGCCCGCGTCCACCAGCAACGCCGGGTCCGGGCCTGGCTTGCTGAGCAGCGCGCGGAGGTTTTCGGCCACACTGTGCGCGGCCCTGGTGGCGGCCTCCTCGGAGCCGCCTGGCAGCGGATCATGCACGAACAGCACGTCGGCGTCGCTGGCATAACCCATCTCATGCCCGCCGAACCGGCCCATCGCGATGACCGCGAGCCGCGTCGGCAGCGACCCCCCGCTGATGCGCGCCGCCTGCGCTACCGCGGCCTCGAGAACCGCCGCGATGCTCACCCGGGCGACTGCCGTCAGCGCCTCCCCGGTGTCCTCGACCCCGGCTAGCCCGAGGACATCGGCGGTCGCTGTCCGCAGGAGCTCACGGCGACGGATCGCGAGCACCGCCCGCGCGGCTGTCTCCGCGCTCTCATGCCGGCTGACCGCCGCCGATGCCTCGGCGAGCAGTTCGGAAGCCGGTCGCCGGGCTAGCTGCTCATCATCGCCGAGCGTCGCCACCGCCTCCGGTGCTCGCAGCAGCAGCCCGGTCGCGTACCGGCTCGAGGCCAGCAACCGGGCCATCCGCTGCGCCACCACCGCGTTATCCCGCAACAGTCGCAGGTACCACGGCGATCCGCCGAGTTCCTCGCTAACCTGCCGGAAGGCCAGCAGCCCCGCGTCCGGCTCGGGCGCATCCGCGAGCCAGCCAAGCAGCACCGGCAACAGCGTGCGCTGCATCGCGGCCCGTCGCGACACTCCGGCAGTGAGCGCCTCGATGTGCCGCAGCGCCCCCGCGGGGTCGGCGTAGCCGAGCGCCTCGAGCATGTCCCGCGCTGCTTCTGGCCGCAGGCGGGTCGCCTCCCCCGGAAGCCGCGCGACGGCGTCGAGCAGCGGGCGGTAGAACAGCTTCTCGTGCAGCTGCCGAGCCTGGCCCGCGTGCAGCCGCCACTCGGCAATGAGCTCGTCTGCCGGATCGCCTGAGGCGGAGACGGCCGCACCTGGTGCGCGCTGCAATGCGCCCCCCGCACCGCCCCCGCCGCCCGAGCCATCTGCGGCAACCTCGGCGTCGGCCGGGGAGAGCCGCATCCGGCGCAGCGCGCGGCCGATCTCTCGCAGGACCACCGGGTCCTCCGGCAGCAGATGCGTGCGTCGCAGCTGCCGCAACTGCAGCAAGTGCTCGACGCCGCGGAGGAACCGGTAGGCGGACGCCATTGCCGCGGCATCAGCCCGGCCTACGTAGCCGCCCGCCGCAAGAGCGGCGAGCGCCGGCAGTGTGCCGGGCTCGCGCAGTGTCTCATCACCCCGGCCATGCACAAGCTGCAGTAGCTGCACCGCGAACTCGATGTCGCGCAGTCCGCCTGGCCCGAGCTTGAGTTCCCGTCCGGCTACGTTCGCGGGCAGGCTCTCCACCACACGTCGCCGCATCGTCTGCACGTCTGTGACGAAATCGTCGCGCTGCGCGGCCTGCCAGACCATCGGCGTCACCGTGGCCAGATACTCGGCGCCGAGCTCGGCATCGCCGGCCACGAACCTGGCCTTCAGCAGCGCCTGGAACTCCCACGTCTTGGCCCACCGCTGGTAGTACGCGCGGTGGCTGGCAACGGTGCGGACCAGCGGGCCGTCCCGGCCTTCGGGCCGCAGGTTCGGGTCCACCGGGAACAGCGCGCCCTCCGGCGTGGATTGCGAGCACACCCGGATCATGGCGCTCGCCAGCGTGGTGGCGGTGCGCAGCGCGGCGACGTCGCTGCCGTCCGTGCTGTCGTCGGGGCCTGCCGGCGGGCCGGCCACGAAGATGACGTCGACGTCGCTGGCATAGTTCAGCTCCCGCGCACCGCACTTGCCCATCGCGATGACCGCGAGTCTCGCGGGCGGCAGCCCGGGTGCCAGCTCCGCGCGAGCGATCGCCAGCGCGGCCGCCAGCGCAGCCGTGGTGAGGTCGGACAGCCCGGCCATGACCTCGTCCAGCGACATGCCTCCGGTCAGGTCGAGAGCCGCAAGCTG
>Ga0335075_10011343_pt1 | contig 13474 bp, 12 predicted proteins | sample Lox_Sample_24_FD_206723 | JGI IMG/M metagenome (GOLD analysis project Ga0335075, IMG submission 206723) | Soil microbial communities from Loxahatchee National Wildlife Refuge, Florida, United States - Lox_Sample_2.4 | ecosystem: Environmental > Terrestrial > Soil > Wetlands | place: USA...
CACCGGCTCACCAAGAAGACAACCGTCCACTACGAGCTTCTGCCACCCGAGGCTGCATGAGTGTCCGCTAAGCGATCGCCCGACTGAAAGACGCCCGCGCCACCGCAGGGCCATCCGCACCTGCCGCTGCCGGCGGCGGGCATCGGCAGCCTTCCGTCGCGCTACGGCTGATGACGGGGCTTCCGGCATGTACTGCGCTCACGCGAGGTCGGACAGAATAGACCGGTACCAGCCAACCGAGGCGAGGGGTCATGTCGGCATGGGAAGAGGTATCTGCTGATGCCGTCCACCGAGCCAACACTCCGCCGGGCAGGCCGGGTTTTGGTGATCGACCCGACCAACCGGATGCTGCTTCTGGAGGGCTTTGACCCAGCCGAGCCGGAAAGCCGGTACTGGGTCACGATCGGCGGCGGCCTCGAGGATGGCGAGAACACAGCCGATGCCGCGCTCCGGGAGCTGCGGGAGGAGACCGGGATCACCGCGGCTGCCGATGAGCTCGCGGGGCCGGTTTGGCAGCGCAGCACGGAGTTCAGCTTCGACGGCACCCGCTACCGGCAAGACGAGGATTACTACCTTCTGCGCACCGGGCACGTGCAGGTCAGCCTGGCGGACCTCGACGACATCGAGCGCCAGACAGTGACCGGCTACCGCTGGTGGAGCCGGGAGGAGCTGGCCTCCACGGCCGAGGTGTTCTACCCGTCCGAGCTGCCCGGCCTGCTCCAGCAGCTAGCGCCTGGCGATGGTGAACAAGGCGGGTTGCATACATCTCCTCGTTGAGGCTGACCACGTTCCTGCAGGAATTACGGCGCCGAAGCTCGAAGACAGCAGGTCGTGCCATGCGAATCCAGAACCCCGGCCGAGCAGCTCAAGTCACCTGTCGGATTGCAGCAGCAGCGCCGCCTGCGTGTTAAGGCACGGGCATCCTTCACGCACTCATCTGGCTCCGCCGGTCGGTCGACCACTGCGAGTGGTCCGAATATTGCCTGGCAGCTGTCGGCTGCCGACGGTTACGATTCGTGTCGCCCATGGCCAGCTAGGAGGCAGGAATGTACCGCGGCCACGACGCCGAGGCGTCCTTTTGAGCCGACCAGTAAGCGTCGTCGGGGGTTCCCTCTAGCGAGTCTGGCGTCAAGCGCGGCGATCGCATCGTCGGCATCGATACCGAGCTGGTCGAGAAACTCGGCCGCAATGACCCGTGCCCGTGCGGATCCACTCGCCGCTTTCCGGAACTGCTGCCGGAGTACAGGTCGCTTCGACGGCGCTCCGGGGACTTACTACGTCCGCGACCGCCGACCATCCCGATAAGACCCGGATTTTCTGCCTCTGCCGGTGCGCCGATGGACATCAAGACCGCACCGGCCGGCATCGCATCTGCTCTTGCCGCGACCACGAAAATGGCATTCCAGGTCGCCGGCGAAGGCACACGGGGCACGATCGAGCCCGAAGTGCGGCAAGTCGATGCTCGTGCGCGACTGTCCCCGCGGGGCCGCCTGCCGACACGCTTGCGGGCTGACTGTTTCTGTCGCTGGCCGGACTTGACGTAGAGCAGGCCCGACTGGCATGGTCTTAAACGTGTTTAATTCTGTGGCGCCGCAGCCGTGACCACGGCACCCCGGCCGGAGCCTGAGACAGGGGCGACTCCGACTAAGGGGCAGCTGACGCGACAGCGGATCTACGCCTGCGCCTTGGAGCTGTTTGCTAGCAACGGCTACGAGAAGACGACCATGCGGATGATCGCCGAGCGCGCCAAGGTCAACGTGGCGCTGTCCTATCACTACTTCCCGTCGAAGGAGCATCTGGTCTTCGAGTTCTACCGGAACTTCACCCGCGACTTCATCCGGCAATCAGCCCCGGTCATCGCCGCCTCGGCTCGGCTCGAGACACGCCTTGTGGGGGTGGTCGAGACGATGTTCACGACCGCGCAGCCGTACCACTCGTTCGCAGGCTCGCTGTTCGCCACGGCCGCATCGCCGGCCAGCCCGCTGAACCCGTTCAGCAGCGACTTCACCGAGCTTCGCGACAGCGGCATCGAGTTGTTCCGTAGCGTCATCGACGGCTGCGTGCCGCGGGTGCCCGCCGAGGTCTCGGCCGAGCTGCCGTTCCTGCTGTGGCTGTTCGACCTCAGCATGATGTACTGCTGGATGCATGATCATTCCGCGCAGCAGGAGAAGGCGCGGGCCATCCTGCGCCAGTCTGCGCGGCTGCTCGCCGGCCTGGTCCGGCTGAGCTCCTCGCCAGGCGCCGGTCGCTTCCGGCGCCAGCTGCTGTCGCTGTCGCGCCTCATCCGGACCAGCATTCCGCTGCCAGCTCCGCCAGCCCCGGGCGACCCGCCCCAGCCCGCCGCCTGACTAATTCCGTTCCTGCCCGCAGCCACCCGCCGATGGGGGTTCCGCCATGCGCGCACGCATGATCCTGCCCGCCCTGACCGAAGCCACCAGCCCGCTGTTCCGCCCCATCAAGTACTCGCTCTTCCCGCCGCTAGGCCTGGCGACCCTCGCCGGCTACCTTAGCCCGGACGACGAAGTCGTGATCTCCGACGAGCACGTCGAGCCGCTGACCTTCGGCGACGAGCCTGACGTCGTGGTGATCCAGGCCTACATCACCTCGGCGCGGCGAGCCTACGAGATCGCGGACGCCTACCGGGCTAAGGGCGCTTACGTCTGCCTGGGCGGCCTGCACGTCACGTCCCTGCCGGCCGAGGCCGCCGAGCACGCCGACAGCATCTTCCTCGGGCCAGGCGAGGACACGTGGCCGCAGTTCCTCACGGACTACCGGGCCGGCTCCCCGCAGTCCTGCTACCAGTCACGGCACCGCTCGCTGGCCGGCCTGCCGCCGATCCGGCGTGACCTGATCAAGCGCCACCTCTACCTCGTGCCCAACTCGATCGTCGTGTCGCGCGGCTGCCCGCACGTCTGCGACTTCTGCTACAAGGTCGCTTTCTTCAAGGAAGGAAAGCAGTTCTACACCCAGGCCGTCGACGACGCGCTGGCGGAGATCGGCCGGCTGCCAGGCCGGCACCTGTACTTCCTGGATGATCACCTGTTCGGGAACCCGCGGTTCGCGGCATCGCTGTTCGACGGGATGGCCGGGATGGGCCGACTCTGGCAGGCAGCGGGGACCGTCAAGTCCGTTCTGGAACAACCGCAGCTGCTGGAGAAGGCAGTGGCATCCGGCCTGCGAAGCCTGTTCGTCGGATTCGAGAGCGTCAACGCCGCCAACCTGCACGACCAGCGCAAGTACCAGAACATCGGACGTGACTATAACGCGGCGATCCAGCGGCTGCACGGCCTGGGAGTCATGGTCAACGCCAGCTTCGTCTTCGGCATGGACGACGACAGACCCGACGTGTTCGACCGGACCGTCGACTGGGCAGTTAGCCAGGGCGTCGAAACCGCTACCTTCCACATCCTGACCCCCTACCCCGACACCGCCCTGCACGCAAGGATGGAAGCCGAAGGCCGGATCCTGCACAGCGACTGGGATCTGTACGACACCCGGCACGTGGTGTACCAGCCTGCCGGCATGGACGCCGCCACGCTGGAGGCCGGCTACTGGCGCGCCTACCGGGACTTTTACCGGTGGGGATCCATCTGGGCCGGAGCCGCGACCCAAGACGTGCTGCGCGGACGGCTACGCCACCTGGCCTACGCCGGCGGCTGGAAGAAATTCGAGCCGCTCTGGGACCTCGCAATCAGGTCCAGACGCGTGGTGCACGCGCTGCCGCTGCTGGAGACCGTCCTGACCGGCTTCGGCCGGCACCGGCCTTTGACCGAACCTGAGCGGCCCCGGCCCGCCCGGGCCAGTTGCCGCCAGGAGCGCTCGGAATCTGAGGACCGCCAGCCCGCCCAGCTGACCGCACCATGCGATCTCGCTACCAGCGCTATCGCCGCGGCCGCGACGTTTCCACGGAGACGCCTTGTGCGGGCCCTCACAAGCCGCTTCCGCGCGGATGGGTGGCCTTCGCCGTGCCGCCCTGCCCGACCTCCGCCACTGCCACCGAGCGGCCCTGATCACCGGACGCCCGGGCCAACGCGAGCAACTCGGACTCCCGCTGCTCCATAGTTCACTCGCCATGCCAGATGGTATGTGCGCCTGGTGACATGGGCGACGGACTAGGGTGCTAGCGGGCGGCCATAGTTGTGCGCCTACCGCCCCGACCGTCACCGGATCCACGCCCGCCCTTTGGCTGCCGCACCCTAACGTGCGGCAGTCCATTCGAAGGGAGGCGTTGCCAGGTCATGCTGCCGAAGTTCAGCGCCGCAGACCGGATGAACGAGAGGCCGCTCGCGACGGTACCGATTCCGCGCGGCAGCCGGGTGGGCCGACAGTCGTGGGCTCGCAGCGCATGTCGGAACCAGTCCCGATGGGTCACCGAGAACCTGGCCCGCCTCGAACTCGACCCAGCCGCCATGCGCCGGCGGTACACGCTGTCATCGGTCCCCGCCGTTTTAGGTAAATCCCGGCGAACTCCTGTCCTGGCGGGACCCCGTCTCCAGGAGGTCCCAGATGTAGCGGATCGCGTCCTTCTCACCGCGTGCCTCCGCGCCGGGCCGCGGCACGACGCTCAGAGCGGCGACGATGGGCGCACCTGGGATAGCTGGGGTAGCTGTCTCCTTTGACACCGGTTTGATCTTTGGCGTGCCATTCGTTCGCTGTCCCGGCAGCCTGGAACAGCGCAACTGACCGTTCGGCGTGAGCGAGGACGTCCTGACTAGCTGCCCCGCAGTTCCGTTACCCACGTGGTGTAGCTGGGGACGCGTGCCTGGCTGCGTCGTCGCCAGAGCTTGCGGTACAGATCGAGGGAGCGCTTCAGGCCTCGGATGCATCGTGCACCTCACAGTTGGCTGATGACCCGCTTCCCGCGCCCAGAGGCATAATGGTCTTGCTCGGAGAAATCTCGCTGTTCTTGACCTTGGCCAAAAGGATCAATTATATCGTGCTTAAAACGATTCGGTCTTGGGTGATGGGAATAGGTCATCGGCATTCTGCGCCTTTGTCGGCGAACCCTGGGGACGACTTAGCTGGGGAGCAGAACACAAGTCTTGTCGCCTCGGCGGTCGCAGCGGATTCGGTAAGAGGACTTACAGAGGCTGGTCTCCTGATGTTGTGGCTTCAGGCCTCAGCATGCATGCCAGATTCCTGGGTGACTCGCCGGGTTGAGCAGCTGGAGTTCCTGGACACGCGCGCGGTTCGTTGGCGGGTCAGCATCGACTTCGTTGTGCCAGAAGACGCGCCACTGATCGCGGACAAGACCCGGCTACTACCGGTGACGAGCGTATCGAAGGGCGGGCTCGTTGCATTCGACATGCGGGATGAGTCTGGTAATGCCATCTGGCTGCCGACCTCAGATTGGACTAGCCGCCGCCTCAGTTCGGCTCTTTGCTTTAACGCTTCCCGACTTCTGAACGGCGCACTCCCAGAGTCGGTCAACCACGACTTGTCCAACGTCGCTTCCAATGACGGGGCCGGGCGCCGTGCAGCACTCGAGGTGTTCGCCGCTGCAGGTGCCATTCTGGACGCCGAGGGCAGGTACCAGGACTCGCGAGCCGAGCTAACGGAGGCATCCAGGCATCTGCAGCTTCCGTGCCGACTTGGTGAGATCCGGAAGCGGTGGGCCCGGCAGCGTCGCTGGAACTGCGCACAGGACGAACTGGCCCGTGCTGACTTGATCTTGCGCCGTGCCAAGCAGCGGTGGCATGCCGTTCCACCGTCGGACACCCGCAGCATCGCAAGACGGCTCATGGGGGACGTGCTATTTCGCAGTCAACTCGGGGAGCTGGCGCACAACCTCGTTATCCTTGCACCGGTCGCTAGCGCGCCAGGCACCCGCCGGATCATCAAGCTGAGCTCAGAGAGTCCCATCAGCTTTCAGCGCCCGAGGGGGCGTATCCGTCGGCTCTGGCAGAGTCTAGGGTGGCGATGCTGGCCGGTAGAGGTGCTGATCGGAGGCCGTGGAGGTAGTCACCACCTAGAGGTAGCGGCTCCCCCAGGTGTTGACATCGTCAGCATCTGCGCCAAGCCCCTAGATCGCCGGAGTACCGAGGACTCGGTCTACGCGGGCGGTGGTACCCCGCACGTCCACATCCGACTGCCGGCAAATGGTGTCCGTTATCGAGCGCGGATACTCCTCCGGGTTGCCCGCCCCGGATGGCTTACCGTTTCCTGGCTGACCGTTGTCGTCATCGCGGGTGCGATGGTCGCGGGCAGGTTCAAGTTGGCGGCCCTGTACTCGACCTCAACGGCAGCCGGCACTGGAGCCGGTACCACTGCCACACTTATACTGACCCTGCTGGGCGTGATCGCTACCGCGTCCGTGCGGCCGCAACCGCTTGCATCTCGGTTGCTCCTCCTCGCGCGGTCGCTCATCGTCGTCGACGTGACAGCCGCTCTCATCGCCACTGGCGCCCTTGCCTTTCATCAGGGTGCGCACGCGCCCAGCGCCCTCTGGACAGTGCTGGCCGCGGTCACAACGACGGTCGCAGCAATGTTCACGCTCTCGCTGCTCCTACCGATAACACGCACACGTAGACCGTAGCTGTCAGCAACGAAGTGAGTTTCTGCTCGAAGGTGCTCCGTCATTTTGCGGCTTGGCGCTGGCCGACGAAGACCTGAGCCGAACATGCGTACACCGGGATTCTGAGGCCGCATACCAGGAGCTAACTGGCCGCGCACCGGGATTATCTCGTCGCCGCTAGCACCAGGTAGCGGGCTCAGGTATTAAAGCGCAGCCAGCCCAGCTGGTGCAGCAAGTCTTCGCCGACCAGCCAGCCGGTTTCCCTCGGGGACTTCACGGACCGCAGTCGCGGCGACCGTTTCACCGGGCTCACATTTCCCACCTGGCCACGGGTCCCAAATGCCGTCACGGTTGGCGAGATCGCCGCGGTCGTCGAGGAGAGCCTCGCGCAGGCCACGAAGGCGGCCAGGTGCGCGGTGTCCGGCAGCGGTGCCTGGTAGTCGGCCACCCCGGCCGGGACCGTGACCGCCTCGGCATCGCCGAGCGGGGCGATGCGCCGTGTCCTGGGCGAACGCGGTGACTAGCCAGCCCTGGCTCGCTCATGCCGACGAGCGTGTTGGCCGTGACAGCTTCGACGCGAGACAATCTCCCGGTGGCCGAGAGTGTTCCGGCAGCGTCTACACGGCTGCTTCGCGGGTCCTACGAGCCGTTGTTCGAACGCTTGCGCGCGCTTCTGAGCGAGCGGGATGTGGACGCCCAAACCGCCATCCTCGTCGACTGCTTTCCAGACGACGTCGACCAGGAGTTCGGCCTAGTCGTGACGCGAGAGCGTCAAGTGATCCAGTTCGTGGTCCGGTACGGCCGCCTCGGAGACCTCAAGCAGCAGGCGGCTGACGCGGTCATCGCTGACTGGAACGACATCACGTCCTTTTGGGATGCAACGCCTCATGCGTCTACCATCCGCATTGCCCTGGACCTCGTACCAGAGATGTAGCAGTAAGCCGCCGGAACGGGCGCTAATCCCGCGATCTGTTGCACGAGCCACGCCTCGGGAGCACTGCCCGGCGGCTATTGTTCGTCATCCTCCGAATCACGCATCAGTCGATCAAGGTCGCGTGGGTCGAGCCGCTTGATCTCCCGTTCGAGGATCCGGTCGTAGTGCCGATCGTTTGGATCTAGGCCAGGTCGTCGCGAGGTCCGACCGTACTCCCGAAGGAATGCAGCTAGGCGCAAGCGCAGCCGGTCTTCTCGCCTGGACACAGCCAGACGGTAGCCCCAGCCATATCACCTGGCTACCAGTTATCTGCGAGGCCCGGCCTTTCCGCTCGTGCCGCCGGCTGCGCGCGGTGCTCAGCCTGGCGATCTTGTCGAAGAGCGGAAGTCGCAGCGAGATGCGGCATGCTGGTCCGGTGGTTGACGACTCGATGATTGTGACGCACGACGAGCCTGCGGCGCGTTCTAGGGCGAACTACATCCTGAGGCTGAGCTTGGCCGCTGACGGCCTGCCCGGGCGGTACGAGCAGGTGTGGCGGGCGCTGTGCGGCACGAGCGCCGGTGGTCAGATGATCGCGGTCGCTCGACGGCGCGGGACTCCTTGCCCGAGCCCGGACCCGTTGGCCGCCGGTTCCGCCGCACTGTCCACCGGCCGACTGACTACCCGTGAGGAATGTCGCCGTCAGCGGACCATTGGTCATCGGAACACCTGCTCCGTCACGTACTTCTGCCGCAGGGCGATCGACTCGTGGAGCGTGCGGCCTGGGCTGTGCCGACCCTGGATACTGGCTCTCATGCACAGGAGCCCCAGCGGTGCTAGCGACGATTCCCACGCTATTCCCGCTGTGTATCCCGGAACAGCGGGACGGCCCAGGCCGGCGTTGTTCACCCTCGACGTCGATGGCGAACAGTTCGCCATCGGCCAAGGTGAAGACGGCGGCACAACCTACGACTGGCTGAGCGGGCCCAACAAGGGCTATGGATTCGCGTCGAGCGGGACACCGAATCGGTCGGCGGAGAAGCATCAAGAGAGCATCCGCGTGTTCCTCGCCATGATCGATCCCATTACGGGCTACATCGAGGACGAGTAAGCCGCGGAGTTTCGTTATGCCCGACGGCAACGTCCGGATCTGCAAGCCCAGGCCGACCGCGACTGGCTGAGTGATCAGTCACACCGCCAGGCTCAAGGCTTGGCCCCGAGCAACACCCAGTAACGCATCCGGAGGAACAGTCATGAGTGCTAACACAGCCAGGAGGTTAATCAAATGAGCAAGGTCATCGCCGGGTTCTCGATGTCACTGGACGGCTTTGTTGCCGATCCGGATGACGGGGTCGACCAGGTCTTCAAGTGGTATTCAGCGGGAGGCACGGACGCTGAGGTCATGACCGGCGACGAGACGTTCGAAATGTCGCGGGAAGGGGCCGAGTTCATCGAGGAAGCAGGCCGCGGCGCCGGGGTGCTGGTGACCGCGCGGCGGACCTTCGAACTCGCGCACGCGTGGGGCGGCAAGCACCCGATGGACGTGCCGGTAGTCGTCGTGACCCACCGGGTCCCCGAGGAATGGGCCAATCGCGAAGGATCGCCCTTCACGTTCGTCACCGAGGGTGTCCCGAAGGCCATCGACGTTGCACGGCAGATCGCTGGCGACAAAGACGTCGTGGTCGGCGCTCCCAGCGTCACCTGGCAGTGCCTGCAACTCGGGCTCCTCGATGCCATCCACATCGACCTCGCGCCGGTGGTGCTGGGACGCGGGATACGCCTCTTCGATCACCTGACAGCGCCGATCGAGCTCCTCATCACCGAGGCTTCGGGGAACCCGCACGTCACTCACATCACCTACCAGGTCATCAAGTAAGCCGCGAGTCCCGGCTCACCCGCCGAAGCTGAGGCCCGGTGCGCGAACCGGCCCTGTCACCCCCGCCGTCAACGAAGCGGCCGGCTAGCAGAGCCGACCCCTGGGAGGAACGCAGGGTCGGTGACCTGGGTCCGGGGAACGGGTGACAATCGAGCCAACCTCGTTCGTCAGTCCTCTCGTAGCTGAGCGGGTCAGCCCACACGGGAGTGCGCCGACCTCCGTCGTGTCCGATGAACAGAACTGACGATTATGCAGCGCGCAGTGGCCGAATTGTCAGCCAGTGTCAACAGCTCGTAATCGGCAACTTGTTTAGATCTCACGGTGGGAGCTCGGGAATCTGGGATTCTCGGGCGTTGAGCGAGGCGGGCTCGCTCGCGAATCGGCAACAGCCTCGTATGCTGGCCAAGCCACCCATCGAGCACCCTCGGTAACGGCACGGGCCCAGCTCTATTGCGGGCCGTGCGGCACCGCTCGTGTCACCCGTCGCGCAAGTTTCCAGGGGCACCCGCTGCAGCGACGCCGTCCTAATGGCACGGCGGCGTGGTCGGGGCGGTCACTGACGCTCTGGACGTCTCCTCCTGGTCGGCCCCGGCAAAGGTGACCGGGCTTCGACCAGCAGATATCCGCTGGTCAGCGGACTTTCCGTAATTGTGGGTGCCCCGCTAACGACTTCGGCCTGCGCACGATTTGCGCCGCGATCGGCCTCGAACTGGCCGACCGCGGGGCAAATCGGCAGGTCAGCGGCCGACAATCGGGCACCGGCTCACTCGTGGCAAGCGCGCAGGTTGGTGCCCTGGGTACCGCCCGAACGGGCCGTGGAGTGCGCGGCGAGCCGACGCCGAGGCCGACTGGTTTAACGCCCGCCCAGCCCGCCTCGGCTTCCCATGCGACGAGCTAGGCACCGAGGTGCGCGCCGACCCGGCGGCCGGGGCTATCGGAGCTGCCTGTCATCTGCAGGTTCGGGCTGGCGTGCGGGCTGCAGGCTCCACGCCTGCCAGGCGGCTGCCGACAGCCGGTCCCGGGCCGCGGCGAACAGCCACAGTAGGGGCGGGCCGTGTTCGGCGGCCATGGCGGGGCTGTGCCGGATGACGTCGAGCTCGTTGGCGGCGGTCAGCTCGAGGAATGCGCGGATGTCCCGCTCCGGCGGGGTGCGGGTGGTGCCGGTGAACCGGTCGCGGAACGGCACCGGCCCGTCTTGTTGCAGGGCCGCGTATACGGCGGCTCGGTCGCAGCTGGCGTACAGGTACACCAGTGACTCAGCTCGTGGCCCGATCAGTTCGGAAAGGACGGGCCGCTCCGCCAGGCTCAGCAGCGCAGGGGCGTAGCCGTCAGTGCCGTAGCACGCGTGGCATAGTCCTGCCGCCTGCACTTCCTCGGTGGCTCCCCACTCCGCAAGCAGCCCGGCGACACGCCCTACATGCGCGTAGAGCGTGCCTCCCGGATGCTGCAGGCGGTCGGCGCCGCGTGCGATCAGGAACGCGCGAATCGGATACCTTTCGGCGGTCACAGTCCCCTCACCAGTCGTGCGTTATCTCAAGCCTCGGTCACCCCGGCCCGGTGGCTGGCCGCCGGGCTGCGTGCCACTGCCGGCCTGGAACCGTGTGATGCCGTGGTCGCTGGCGAACGGGTAGAGCCGGGGCATCTCGGCGGCCAGGAAGCGCGCGGGGACGTCGTGGAAGGTGCCGTGCCGTTTGGTGTAGCTCATCGTTGCGCCGCTGCCGTCGAAGGACTGCAGGAGGGCGTCGTGCTGGCCGTCGAACGCCAGCGCTGGGACATTGGCGCGGCGGCAGGTGGCGGCATCGAACGTGGGGCTCACGCTGACCCAGCGGCCTGCGAGGAAGAGCTGGGCGTAGGCATGCCAGGCGAACACGTCGGTGCCCATCGCGACCAGCAGACGCGGCGAGGCGAGGTGGTTGCGGACATCGGCGAAGCCCAGGCGGGCGGGGATCCCGGCGGCGCGGGCCAGCGCGACGCACAGCGCGGCCTTGCCGACGCAGTAGCCGTGCCCGGCTGCGAGCACGCTGCTGGCCCGGTAGATCTCCAGATCCTCGAAGTCGCCACCCTCGTATTTCAGGTCGCGGACGAAGTAGTAGACCGCCTCGGCCGACTCCGGACTCCCGTTAGCCTCGCCGCACAACTGGCGTGCCTGCGCGGTGACTGCAGGGTGGTCGGAGTCGATGTAGTCGGCCGGGGCGAGGTAAACCGCCATCGTTCTTGTCGGGAAGCGGCCCGAGGGCTGACCTCCGGATTGCTTTATGGATGCCACGAGACATCATCATGAGTTTGGCCAGCCGCCGTTGTCTTGCACAAACCGGCCATCGCGCCGTGCCCGCCATGGGCTGATACTGAGATCGTGGCGGTCCCTCTCCAGCTGGATGCCGTCCGGTCGCGGCAAGGCCAGCCGCCGGCGCTCTCGATCTACCGCGAGTACCAGCCCGACCCGGCGGTCGCCGCAGCGGTCGCCTGCACCTGGCAAGGCGTCGCGGGCTGGCCCCGGCCGATGCGGCTGCTGCCCGATGGCTGCCTGGATCTGGTCTGGGACGGGCATCATGCTCGGGCCGTCCGCCCGGCAGCACGCCCGGTCCGCCGTCCGGTAGGCGAGACCGCGATCGTGACGGGCATCCGGGTCCGTCCCGGCTGGGCGGCCGCGGTCCTGGGCATGCCCGCCCGTGACCTTCCAGACGTCGCCCCCCTCGCCGACTTTTGGAGCCCGCTCGCCGCCCGGCGCCTCCAGACAGCGCTGGAGGCAGTCACGACCCCGGCAGAATGTCGCGCTCTGCTGACCACGGCGGTCGCGCGCCGCCTCGCCGACTCGACCGGCCCCCACCCGGCTGTGCTGGGCGCGGTCAGCCTCCGCGGCGAGCCGACCGCCACCGCTAGCGATGCCGCCCGCTGCACCGGGCTAAGCCCCAGGCAGTTGCGCCGGCTATTCGACCATCATGTCGGCCTGCCGCCCAAGGCACTGCAGACCATCCTGCGCTTCCAGCGGTTCCGCGCGTGGGGGCAGGCAGCCGGGCAGGAGCGGATCCTGCTCGGCCGGGCCGCCGCCGAATGCGGATACTTCGACCAAGCCCATCTGTGCCGTGACTGCGCCCGCCTCGCCGGAGTTACCCCCTCGATCCTCCTGGACCGTTCACCATCGCCTCGGGGGTTTGATACTGCTGGCGGGCGTATCGGTCGTGGCGCTGCAGCGGTGGCCGGGCAGTACGCGCATGCCACCGAGCGCTGACGCTGAGGGGCGCCTCCAGCGCGGGCCGAGCCAGCTCATCAGCGGTGACTGATGACCGCGGTTTATCCACGACGTCTCCGGGCCGACCTTCCTGAATCCTTCCCAGTCGCCTTTGCGGTTCCCGGCTAGCGGGCACGGTCGCCCTTGATGGCCCGGCCTCCAGCACGATCCCGCGAGGAGACGGCTGGCTCCCGAGCACGCCGGGCTCATCGGTGACGTCGACCAACCGCTGCCATCCGGACCGCAGCACATGATCACTACATCGCTGGTGCAGCCGGCGCCGCAGCGGCCAACCGCAGCCGCGCAGATCCGGCCGCTCTCAGGGTGGTCGGCTCCTGTGTCGAGCCAATCCCGACTAACCTAAATCGGAGATCGGGTTTGGCCCAATCAAGCTGCTGCCGCGCACGTTCGGTGAAGTGTGGCGGCCACGGCCCGATGATCCGGACCCGCCGATCTGCACGGCAGCTCGACCGTGAAGATGGCTGCCTCAACTGTGTCCCGAAGTGGGCGATCTGTGCCCGGCGAATTCTAGGAGGGAGAGGGTGGAGGACTAGGCGATCCGGCTGGCGGTTGGCCGTACGGTGGGTCCGATGCAGCGGACCTGCCTGCGTCGTCCGAGTCGGACCTTGGCCCCTGGCTGGGCCGTCAGCTGATGTCGTGCCGGACCCAGATGTTGGGCTCGGTGTACACGCCGAGGTCACGATCCAGGTCCAACTCGACCGGCGCCAGCGCCCGGGGCACCACGTAGGAGCCGGAACCGGGAATGGCCAGGCCGCTCCACTCCTGCCAGTCGCTCACCGTGCCCGGTACGACCATGGAGCGCTGGCAGGCGTGCAGGATGGTGCCGCCCAGGCGCCAGTGCACACGTAGCCACGGATCAAACGGCGCCTGGCCGTCAGCCAGGGTCCAGCAAGCGTAATCCTGCATGTCGATCAGCGGATA
>Ga0335075_10011344_pt1 | contig 13474 bp, 12 predicted proteins | sample Lox_Sample_24_FD_206723 | JGI IMG/M metagenome (GOLD analysis project Ga0335075, IMG submission 206723) | Soil microbial communities from Loxahatchee National Wildlife Refuge, Florida, United States - Lox_Sample_2.4 | ecosystem: Environmental > Terrestrial > Soil > Wetlands | place: USA...
GCCCGCGGCGTGCGTCAAGTAGCCGAACGAATGGAGGATGATTTCAGGCTTCATCGCGCCGAACCCTCATCCGGCCGCGCGTTCCGCGCGTCCACCTTCCCCCTGAGGGGGAAGGGAAGCGGCCACCCCTCGCCCACGCCAAGCGTCGCTCGCATAATCGCGGCTTGGCGCGCACCCCTTCTCCCCTCGGAGAAGGTGGCCCGAAGGGCCGGATGAGGGCGCGTCAAATGGTCGGCGCGGGCACCGTCTTCGGCAGGTTCATCGTCTGTCCGAACCAGGTCTTCTGGATCTTGGCCATCGTCCCGTCGGCCTCGACCTTGAGGATCGCCGCGTTGATGGCGTCGATCAGCGTCTTGTCCTCGAGCCGGCCGACCCAGGAGAAATAGGTCGGCTCTCCGAACGGCGGCGCCACCACCGCGAATGTGTCGGGGCGCAGCCGCGCGGCGTAAGCGAGGTTCGGCAGCGAATTGACGGTCGCGTCGACCCGTCCGGCGGCGAGGTCGGCGGACGCCTGGTTGTTGTCGACATATTCCTTCACCTGGACCGGCTTCGGCAGTTTCGCCGCGAACGCCTTGAGCTGCGCCACCTGCGAAGTGCCCTTCTGGCCGCCGACCGTCTTGCCGGCGATATCCGCGGGCTTCATGATGCTCTTGTCGCCGGCGCGCTTCATCAGGGCCGCGGTCGCGTCGGCGATCGGCACCGTGAAGGCGTAGCGCTTCATGCGCTCTTTCGTGATGGTCACCGGCGCGATGCAGAGATCGAACTTCTTCGCGTCCAGCCCGGGCAGGACGCTGGTCCACGGCAGATCGAGATAGGACACCTTGACCCCCATCTCCTTGCCGACCGCGTCGACGAGGTCGCGATCGACCCCTTTGTAGACGCCGTTGTCCGAGATATCGAACGGCGGGAATTGCATCTCGGTCGCGGTGCTCAAGACGCCGCGCTTCTTGACCTCGGTCAGCGTATCGTCGGCGAAGGCCAGGCCCGTCGGCCCGAAGAAAGCGCCCGAAGCCGCGAGCGCGGCCAGTCCGCGCTCAAGCGCGCCGCGCCGCGTCACGGCGAGTTTGTCGAATGTCGTCATTGCCGAGCTCCCATTCCTGACGTGTCCGAACCCTGCGCTTCCGGGCAGCAAGTTCCGCGCCATCCAGCCCTTGCGCCTCGCGCTCCGTCGTTCAGCCGGACCTTATGTTGACGACCCTCGTGCGCGTGTCAAATACGTTGCTCCTTCTCCCCGCCCCGGTTGCCGCATCGTCGCGAACGTGCATTTCTATCGCCCGCCAAAACACATGAGACTCAAGGCCCGTCATGATTGAAGAACCGCCCCCGCTCGCCTTCGCCGCATCCCTCGAACGTCCGCCGAGCGCGCTCGTCGAGCGTTTCCGCGGCATCCCGACGAGCTTCATCGTCGACGCCATGAACGGCATGGGCGCGCTTGACTGGCGCATCAAGCGCCTCGTCGGCGGCTCGCTCGTCGGCGTCGCGCTCACCTGCGACTGCGGCCCCCTCGACAATCTCGCCTTCATGGCCGCGCTCGCCCAATGCAAGCCGGGCGACGTGCTGGTGGTCGCAACCGGCTTCTATACGGGAGCGGCGGTGACCGGAGACCTGCTCATGTATGTCGCGCGCAATCGCGGCGCGGCGGGCTACGTCAGCGACGGCCTGGTGCGCGACCTCGATGATCTCGACGCCGTGGGCCTGCCGGTCTTCGCTCTTGGCGTCACGCCCAATTCGCCGCAGCGGCGCGGCCCCGGCTCGGTCGGCCTGCCGGTCGTGTGCGGCGGCGTGACCGTCGCCTCGGGCGATGTGGTGATCGGCGATCGCGACGGCGTGGTCGTCGTGCCTCGCGCGCGCATCGACGAGACGCTCCAGAACCTCGAACGCGTCAAGGCGATGGAGGCCGCGACCCTCGAACGCGTGCGCGGCGGATTGAAGGAACTGCCGGTCGAGGTTCCCGCGCTCAAACGGATCGGCAAGGCGTAAAGCCCGCGCTGCGACAAGGTTCGAACGGGAGGAGGGCCATGATCGATTTTCCCATCATCGATTCCCACATCCATCTGCTCGACCAGCAGCGGTTCGGCTACCCCTGGGCGAAGGACACGCCCGCGCTCAAGCGCGACTGGACGCCCGACGACCTCGTCAATCGGGCGAAGCCGATCGAGATCGAAGGCTTCGTGTTCGTCGAGGTCGACGTCGACAGGCCCCAATATCTCGACGAAGCCGAATGGGCGGACGGGCTTGCGAAGCACGATCGGCGCGTGCTCGGCGCCGTCGTCTCGCTGCCGCTCGAGCGCGGCGCGACAATCGAGCCCGAGATGGCGCGGGTCGCGAGGCTCAAGTCGGTGCGCGGCGTGCGCCGTCTGATCCAGGATGAGCCCGATCCCGAGTTCGTGCTGAAGCCCGGCTTTCTCGAGGCGATCCGCCTCTTGCCGAAATACGGCCTTTCGTTCGACGTGTGCATCTACCATCCCCAGGCGGCGAACGCGCTGAAGATGATGCGGCAATGTCCCGAGGTTTCGTTCATCCTCGATCACATCGGCAAGCCCGGAATCAGGGCGGGCCTCATCGACCCGTGGCGCGAGCATATTCGCGAGATGGCGGCGCTGCCCAATGTCGTGTGCAAGCTCTCGGGCGTCACCACCGAGGCCGAGCACAAGACGTGGACCCGCGATCAGCTCAAGCCCTACATCGATCATGTGATCGCGTGCTTCGGCCCCGATCGCATCCTCTACGGCGGCGACTGGCCGGTCTGCGAACTCGCCGGCAGCTATCTCCAATGGCTGATGACGCTCGATCTCGCGACGGCGGGTTTTTCGCCCTCCGACAAGCGCAAGCTCTTCCGCGACAACGCGATCAAGGCCTACCGGCTCGATGTGTGATGATAAGGCGAATGATGCGCCGTCGCGCCACCGATCTCATGCCTCAAGGAGCGAGGCGAAGCCTCGCGTCTCGAAGGATGCTTGAGGGCTGCGTCGGTTCGGCGCATACTGGAGCGCGCCCTTCGAGGCCGCTTTGCGGCGCCTTACATCAAAGTCCTCGCGACTCGTCGGCGGTCCCGCCGCGCCTCCTCCCCCCTTGTGGGGGAGGATCGAGGAGGGGGGTTGCGCCGGCCTACGCAATAGGGGAGCGGCGGCGCACCCCGATAATCTTCCAGGTCGGCGCGACCCCCCACCCCTGCCCGCCCCCGCAAGAGGGGGCGGGTGCGCCAACGGCCTCGATTCTGCTGGGATGCCACCAGGCCGCCGACTGGACTTTGGCGCCCAGCGGGTCGGCTCCGCCGGTGACCAATTCAGGGCGAGGTCGAAAGACACGGCTTGCGAGCGGCTCGCCCTACGATGGATAAAGCCACCCTCGAGCGCAAAGGCTACAGCGTCGCCGCGCTGCGCGAGATGGCCCGTCGCGAGCTGCCCCGCACCCTGTTCGACATGGTCGACGGCGCCGCCGGCGACGAGATCACCATGCGCGAGAACGAAGCCGCGCTGGCCGCGCTCGAACTCGCGCCGACCCTGCTCGCCGGCGCAGCCGTTCGCGACCAGTCGGTCGAATTGTTCGGCGCCCGCCTGCCCTCGCCCGTCATCATCGGCCCGACCGGGCTCGCCGGCCTGTTGTGGCCTCACGCCGAACTCTGCGCGGCGCGCGCGGCGGCGCGGTTCGGAACGGTCTATTGCCTGAGCCACGCCTCGACCGCGACCATTGAGGAGATCGGCGCCGCGACGGCGGGGCCGAAATGGATGCAGACCTTCCTCTACAAGGATCGCGGCCTCACCGCCGAATTCGCCGCCCGTGCGGCCGCGGCCGGCTACGAGGGGCTCATCCTCACACTCGACAATCAGGTGATGGCGGGGCGCGACCGCGACGCGCGCAACGGCATGACCTTTCCGCTGCGCTGGGGTCCGCGCAGCGCGATCGACTTCCTGAGCCATCCGGGATGGATCGCAAGGATGCGCGCGACACCCTCGCCGACCTTCGTCAATTACGGCAAGCGGACTTCAATCGGCGCCTTCGGTCCGCTGATGGTCGAGCAGCTCGATCCCGATGTCGGCTGGAGCGATGTCGAGCGGCTGCGCGGCCAGTGGCATGGGGCCCTCATCCTGAAGGGCATCCTGCGCCCGGACGAGGCGCGCGAGGCGATTGAGCGCGGCGCCGACGGCGTGATCGTCTCCAACCATGGCGGGCGCCAGCTCGACGGCGCGGTCGCCTCGATCCGCGCCCTTCCCGGCATTGTCGAGGCGGTCGGCGGGCGGGCGCCGGTTCTGGTCGACGGCGGCTTTCGGCGCGGAATCGACGTGGTCAAGGCTTTGGCGCTCGGCGCGCGCGCAATCCTGATCGGCCGCCCGCAACTTTGGGGCGTCGCCTGCGCCGGCGAGGACGGGGTTTTCTGGGTGCTCGAACTCTTCCGGCGCGAGATCGACCGGGCGCTCGCGCTCGGCGGCTGGGACGGGATCGCGCGCCTCGACCGCAGCATTTTCTTCGCCGGCAAGCCGTCGCCGGGCGCCTGTAGACGCGATCGCTGATCGCGTCCGCCGCGCGCGGCGCCATTCGCGCCAGTCATGGACCGAGCGCAGCGCAGGCAGCCGTTTCATCAGTCCCGTGCAAGCGCGAATCTAAAAGCCGCATCAAAGTCTTACTGGACGCCCAATGATCGCAGACTTGGCTCTTGTCGCATTAAGCGTTGGCCTGGTTATCCACGATCAGCTCGGCGCGTCTTGGCCGTCCCCGGACTCGATCTGGGGATTGACCCGGCCATCTAAGCGGCTCCGTGCCTCTTGCTCTAATAGATTGATTCTAAAGCCTTAGTTCTCGGGGCGACCGACCGCGGAGCCGAGCGGCGTGGATGGCCGCGTCAAGCGCGGCCATGACCGCGAAGGCGGCCCGGCAACGCATAACGCTATAAGAGCCGCAGGCTTGTTCGCTGGTAGCAGAAAATAGATAATCATCTTGCTATAAGTCGAAAGTCATGGTATTCATCGACTCGACTGGCCAAAAGCGAACCGGGCTTTCCCGCCCGCGAGGAGAAAGGCGCCCATGCAAAAGAGCTTGAGGAGCGGCGAGGCCGGTCCCGCTTCGGCGGAGGCCGCACGGAGATATGCGTTTAGCACATATGTCCGCAGTGCTCGGGCCGAGCGGAAATTTTTTTATTTTTTTCGCCCGTAACCCATTGAAAAACCCCAATTCGGAAAAATTAATGAAAATAAAAGAAAGCCATCTTGCTTGCCCGTATTTTTCATTTGCTTTCATTAATTTGAGCGAAGCCATGCGCAATTCGCAAGTCGTCTGGCGCCGAGTTCGTCCTCCGTCCCGCGCCACGCCTTAGGGGGCGCCGCTCCAGCCGGCCAAAGCCTTGATCACGCCCTCGGAGTTCGACACCCAGCCGAAGATGCCGCCCTGCGCCGCAATCATCTTCAGACCAAAAGCGTGGAACTCGGGGAAATAGGAGCCGACGCAGTCTTCGAGCACGAGGCATTCATAGCCGCGGTCGTTGGCCTCCCGGACCGTGGTGTTGACGCAGACCTCGGTGGTCACGCCGGTGACGACCAGCTGCTTGACGTCGCGGTGCTGCAGGATCGCGTTGAGGTCGGTGGCGTGGAACGCGCCCTTGCCGGGCTTGTCGATCACCGGCTCGCCGGGCTTCGGATAAAGCTCGGGAATGATGTCGTGGCCAGGCTCGCCGCGCACCAGGATGCGGCCCATCGGACCGGGGTCGCCGATCGTCGTCTTGCTCCTGCCGCGGATCTTCTTGGCGGGGGGCAAATCCGCGAGGTCGGGCCGATGGCCCTCCCTGGTGTGGAGCACAGGAAGGCCGGCCGCGCGCCATGCCGCAAGCAGCTTCCGGTTCGGCTCGATCGTGCGGCGCAATTGTGAGACGTCGTTGCCGAGCATCTCGCCAAAGCCGCCCGGCTCGAGAAAGTCGCGCTGCATGTCGATGATGAGGAGCGCGCAGCGCTTGGGATCGAACGCGAAGGGATAGGGTTCGGCCGCGAGGTCTATGGTCTTGTCCATGGTCGCAGCCCTTCGGATCGGCCGGTTCTCTCGCCTCACGCAAGGACCGTGCCTATCGCCTGGGCGCGGAGCGCGGCGCCGCCGACACCCGCCCGATGCCGGCGCCGATATTATTGGCTGCGCCTGCCCAAGGACCGGGCGCGGACCGGCGTCAGCGCCTCGATCAGTTCCGAGCGCCGACGATCGCCCGCCAGAAGCCGCTATAAGCCAGCTCAAAGCCGACGATCTGATAGTCGAGGTCGATGGCGTCCATCACTTCGTAGGCCGAGTTGTTGCAGATCGAAAAGATGATGAGCCCGTCCTTCGAGACATGACGGCGCGCCTGGCGCAGGTAGGATTCGGTGATCCGTCCATGCGGATCGCAGAGGCTGAAGCGCTCGATGTCGTTCTCGGGGTTCTTGTCGACCAAGGGGGTGTTGAAAACGATGAGGTCGAAGTCCGTCTCGTCGATGTTCTCGAACAAATCGGACTGAAAAGCGGTGAGAGCGACGTTATTGAGCCTGGCGTTGGCGATCGTCGCCTCGACCGCGATCGGCGAAACATCGGTCGCGACCGTTTTGGACGTCCAGTTGGCGGCCATGTAGAGCGAGATGATGCCGCAACCGCACCCGATCTCGAGCGTCTTGGCGATCAGCTTGGGGTCCATCGCCTTGATGTTGCGGATGAAGAACTCCGAACTCGAGTCCGGCAGCGGGTGGTAGACTCCGGCCGGAACATCGACCACCAGGCCGTCGGCGTGGATTCGCTCCGGAACCGCCTGGCGGCGGACCAGAGCTTCATGCGCGGCGGCGATGTCGAACTTCGCGGTGCTGACCAGGTTGGAAAGGCCCAGCTTGCGGAGAACAGAGGCCCGCGGCGGCGCAATTCGCCGCTCGACACTGAGATACCCGATGTTCATATGACCTCGCCTTCTTGTTGTCGGCGCAGAATTCGCCGTCCGGCGGCGCACCGGACACGAAAGGGCCCCCGCCGTCTTAAGTCATACGGTTAACGACCTTGCTTGTTCAGTTTTCTCGCCCGCGCTCGCTGTCATGCCAATCGCGCAACAACCAATGCGACAGCGCAGTCAACATGAGATGAATTGTGATCCCTGCCACCGAAATCAAGAGCAATGCGGCGAACATTCGCGGAATGTTGAGGCGGAAGCCGGATTCCACGATGCGATACGCAAGGCCCGACCCTTGGCCGGCCGATCCCGCGGCGATTTCAGCGACGATCGCGCCGATCAGCGCGAGCCCGCCGCTGATTCGCAGGCCGGCGAGGAAATAGGGCAGCGCCGAGGGCGCCCTCAGCAGCAGGAACTGCTGGATGCGGGTCGCCCGATACATCTGGAACAGGTCAACCAGGTTGTGGTCGGCCGACGAGAGCCCCAGCGTCGTGTTGGCCAGCAGGGGAAAAAACGCCACCAGAAAAGCACAAACCAGGACCGCAACGCCGGGAGTGAGGTAAATCAAGAGCAGCGGCGCAATGGCGACGATCGGCGTCACCTGCATGGCGACCGCGAATGGATAGAAGGCGCGCTCGACCAGCCGCGACTGCGCAAAAATAACCGCGAGGGTGACGCTGCCGACGACCGCGACCGCGAGCGCCTCGAGGGTGATCGACAGCGTCACCCACAGCGACGCCGAAAGCGTGGGCCAATCGCTGATGAGGGTGGCGATGATGAGGCTCGGCGCGGGCAAAAGATAGGAGGGCACGGCGAAATACCGGACCAGCGCCTCCCACGCGCCCAAGCCCAGACCCAGCGTAATGGCCGGCACCGCGTAGCCGACAAAGTCGTCTCTGCTCACTGCGCCTCGGTCTTGAGCAATTTCGGCGGCCGATCCCCCATCGCCACGTGGAGCGCCTCTGAAGTCCGGACGCAGGTGTCGGCGTAGGCTTGGCAGAGCCGAAACCCCTCCTGGCGCGACGCGGTCGGCGATTCGACCATGATTTCCGCAACCGCCCGCCCCGGCCGCGCCGCCATCACCACGATACGATCCGAAAGATAGACGCTTTCGAACACGGAATGGGTCACGAACACCACCGTCGCCCCGAGCGACGAGCGGAGCGCCGCCAGATCGTCATTGAGCTTGAGGCGGGTGATCTCATCCAAGGCGGCGAACGGCTCGTCCATCAACAGCACCGTTGGGCGCGTCACGAGCGCGCGGGCGATCGAGACCCGCATCTTCATGCCGCCGGACAATTGGCGCGGATAGGCCTTGGCGAAACCCGCGAGCCCGACCAGCTCCAGCGCCTGTTCGACGCGCGGCCGAGCCTTTTCCTTCGACACGCCGGCGAGGCGCAACGGCAGCCAGACGTTGGTGAAAACATCGGACCACGGCGTCAGCGTCGGCTCCTGAAACACGAAACCGAGCGCGGGGCATTGCGTACGCCAAACGATCTCGCCGTGCGTCGGCGCGGTCAGACCCGCCAGCAACCGCAAAACCGTCGACTTGCCGCAACCGGACGGCCCCAGCAAGGAAAGAAACTCGCCCGCCCGGACATCGAGGTTAAGGCCCTCGAGCGCGGTCACGTTATTGGCGAAGACCTTGTGTATTCCCCGCAGCGTGACCAGGGGCGGCGCCGTCACGCGGACCGCGTTCTCGTTCGTCCTCACCGTCGCAATCGTGTTCATCGTGCGAACCTGTCGTCTTTCGCCGCGGCGGTTCAGGCCGGAAATCCCACCTTTTCAAACGCAAGTTGCATGCCGCGCCTCACCCAAGCTCTTCGCACTCTTCCACCTTGACCTTCACCGTTTGCATCCGGCCCTCCCAGGTCGTTCCACTCAATGCGCTCGAACCACGGACCTTATAGACCTCGCATTTCCGGGTCAAACATCAGGTAGTGCCAGAGCAGGCCGAGTACAAGCGTCGAGGATTTGCTGCATTGCGGCGCCGCCGAGCTCAGCAGGACTGCCGTTCTTGACGCTGGGCGCCGCAGCGTGCCATTCGCCTCAATCTGCCGGCCCGGCAGGCCTGAACGGTTGCTGATCGAACGCCCCCGCGGCCGGTTTCGTTCCTTCGCTCGAGCCCCCGATCCATGGCCAAAGACTACGTCGCCGCCCATCTTGAAGCGCCGGTTCTCGATCATCTGTTTCCCAACATGATCGAGGCGGACAAGAGCGCCTCGACCTGGCCCTATTTTCGCAAGCAGATCGACCATCCGTTCCGGGTCGACAGACGAAATCCGACGGTCGGCTTCATCAATCGCGACGAAGCCTCGATCCTCTACGCCAATGCCCGCGCGTTCAAGGGACGCAGCGGGATCGAGATCGGCGCCTGGCGCGGCTGGTCGACCGCCTATCTCGTCGCCTCCGGGCTCGCGCCGCTCCATGTCGTCGAACCCCTGCTCGCGGATAAGGACTGGCGGCGTGAATTCGAGCAGGTGATCCGCGGCGCGGGCGGCGCACCGACAACGATACTCGTCGCCGAAGCGAGTCCCGGCGCTGTCATCCGCCTCAGCGAATCGGGCGCGCGATGGTCGTTCGCGTTCATCGACGGCGACCACGACGGCGACGCCCCCACAAAGGATGCGCTCGCTTGCGCGCCCTATCTCGAAACAACCGCAATGGTGGTCTTTCATGACCTCGTGTCGCCGCATGTCGCGGCCGGCTTGCGCGCGCTCGCGGCGCGAGGCTGGAACGTGATGGCCTACCAGACGGCGCAGATGATGGGCGTGGCCTGGAGGGGAACGATCGAGCCGGTGGCGCACAAGCCCGATCCGACCCAGCCCTGGGGGGTCCCCGATCATCTGGCCGGGATTCCCATATCCGGTGGCGGCGCGCCCTCGGCGCCGGCCCGAATCTGAAAGGGAAAGACCGATGAAGCGGCGCCTCTTCCTCATAACCTTCGCCGCGGCCCTGGCCGCGTTCGGGTCCGCCTCGCCCGCCTCGGCGGACAGCGCCCAAGCCGAGCGCGGGCGCTATCTCGTCATCATCGCCGGCTGCTCGGATTGCCACACGCCCGGCGCGTTGCTTGGGGCGCCAGACATGAAACGCTATCTCGGCGGCTCCGACGTTGGCTTCTCAATTCCCGGCCAAGGCGTGTTCGTCGGCGAGAATTTGACGCCTGACAGGAAAACCGGCCTCGGCGGCTGGACGAGCGAGCAAATCATCGCCGCGATCCGCACCGGCAAAACGCCGGCTGGAAGGAAGCTGAGCCCGGTCATGCCTTACCCTGCCTTTTCCCATCTCACCGACGCCGACGCGGAGGCGATCGCCGCTTTTCTCAAGAGCCTCCCTCCGGTCAGCAACGAGGTCAAGAATTTCGGGCCGAAAGAGACCGTCACAGTCAGCGTCTCCGCGGTCCTGCCGCCCGCCGTCTACAACGGCCTGCCGGCGTCGCAGAAATAGCGGCGGAGGCCGGCCGGCGGGCGAAGCGCGCGTCCTGATTACTTGGGCGACGGCAAGTCCTTCGGGCGCAAGTCGAGGCCGACGCCCTTGTTGACGAACTTCAAGGTATAGGCCTTCTTGTAGTCGATACCCGCCTTGACCACGCCGGCCTTCACCATCGTCTGGTAGAAATCGGCCCAGCGCTTGTCGGTCATGGCGCCGATGCCGAGTTTGAGCGTGTCGCCGGAATCGACGATGCCGTATTGCTTCATCTTGGCGATCGAAAAGGCGATCTCGTCGTCGGTGAGTTCGGGATTCTCTCGTTTGATCGCCTCATTGGCCTTCTTGTTGTCGCCGTAGAGATAGTGGTACCAGCCGATGGTCGAGGCGTCGACGAAGCGCTGGACGATGTCGGGATGTTTCTCAACGAAATCGCGGCGCGTCTCGACGAGAGTCGAATAAGTCGTGTAGCCGTAATTGGAGAGGAGGAAGATGTTGGGCTTGAAACCGCCCTCTTTCTCAACCGCGAGCGGCTCCGAAGTCAGATATCCCTGCTGGATCGAATGCGGCTCGGCGATGAACGGGGCCGAGTTGAAATTGTAAGGCTTGATGTTCTTGTCGCTGAAACCATAAGCCGCGCGCATCCAAGCCCAGAACGTGTTGACCCCGCCGGCGCTGACAAAAGCCGGGTTCGCTTTGGGAAGGTCTTCCCATTTGTCGAGGCCGACGCCGGGATGCGACATGAAGATCTGCGGATCTTTCTGGAAGTGAGCGGCGACCACGATGGTCGGAATGTCGTGCTCCACGTCAAGAAAATTGCCGATCATGTCGCCGCCCATAAAGAACTCGATCTTGCCGGCGATCAGCAGCATGGCCCCGTTCGACGTTGGGCCGCCCTGCAGAATGGTGACGTCGAGGCCGTATTTGGCGTAAGTCCCGTCGACGAGGGCCTGGAAATAGCCGCCGGCTTCCGGGTCGGCGACCCAATTGGTGCCGAAGGTCACCTTGTCGAGGGCGAAGGCCGGTCCGGCGAATCCAATCGCCCCGGCCAACGCGGCCATGATCGCAACGCGCATTCAAAATCCTCCCGAAGTCCATTCTCGCAGGCGGCTCAGCGACCGCGGCAAGGCGGCTGTTGGCTGATTGACGCCCGTCTCGCACATGGTCGCTCTCGCCCCGCGGCTCACCATAAGGGCCGAAATTCCGGGCGTCGAATCCAATCTTGCGCACCGCCGAGGCGCGCAAGGCCGAACGCCGGCGCGGGGCCCAAGGCTTTACCTTTCGCTTGGCGTCGCCTAATGCGCCCCCTCTCTCGCCGCCTTCATCGGAAACGGAGCCGGTCGCCCCATGCGCTTATGGATCAAGGACCCGCTCGCCATCCTCGCCGCCGACGCCGAGCGCGGAATCGTGGTCGAGGGCGCCGAGATCGTCGAATGCGTCGCCCGGGGCCGATCGCCGTCGACCCCCGCCGACGCGACCTTCAACGCCTCGCGCCATGTCGTGCTGCCCGGGCTCGTCAATGCGCATCATCACTTCTACCAGACGCTGACGCGCGCCCACCCCGCTGGCTTCGGCAAGGAGCTCATTCCCTGGCTGGTGGTGATGGAGCGGCGCTGGGACCGCATGACCCCAGAGGCCCTGCGCCTCGCGATCCGGATGGCGCTGGTGGAGCTCATGCTCTCCGGCTGCACGACCGCGGCCGATCATCACAATCTCTTCCCCCCGGGGCTCGAGAACGCGATCGACATCGAAGTCGAGGAGGCCGCGAAGCTCGGCCTGCGCATGACGGTGACCCGCGGCTCGATGGGCATATCCGAGAAGGACGGGGGTTTGCAGCCGGATTCGATTGTGCAGGATTCAGAGACGATCCTCGCGGACAGCGAGCGGGTGCTTAAGCTCTATCACGACCCCAAGAGAGGCGCGATGATCCGCGTCGCGCTTGCGCCCTGCTCGCCGCTCGCTGTGCCCAAGCGGGTGATGGAGGGTTCGGCCGAACTCGCCGAGCGCTACGATTGCCGCCTGCACACCCATCTTTGCCAGTCGCTCGACGAGGACACCTACAGCGTCGAAACGTTCGGGCTGCGCTCGGTCGACCTCCTGGAGGAGGCGGGCTGGCTCGGGCCCCGGACGTGGGTCGCGCACGGAATTCACTTCAACACGAACGAGATCGAGCGGCTCGGGAAAGCGGGCGTGAGCGTTTGCCATTGCGCCGCCTCCGACATGGCGTTCGGCATGGGCGTCTGCCCGGTGAAGGAACTCGAGGCGGCGGGGGTCGCCATCGGGCTTGGCGCCGACGGGTCGGCCTCCAACGATTCGTCGAACATGATGGAGGCCGTGCGTCATTCGCTCATGCTGCAGCGCCTGAGCTACGGGCCCTCGGCGGTCACTCCCTACGACGCGCTCCACTGGGGAACGCAAGGCTCGGCGCGCTGCCTCGGGCGCGACGACATCGGCGCGATCGCGCCGGGCATGCAGGCCGATCTCGCGCTCTATACGCTCGACGAGCCGCGCTTCTCGGGCGCCCAGGACCCGATCGCGGCGCTCCCGCTCTGCGGCGCGCATCGCGCCGACCGGGTTATGGTCGCAGGATCATGGCGGGTCATCGACGGGAGGCCCGAGGGCGTCGACCTGGCCGCGCTCATCGCCAAGCACAAAGCCGCCGCCCGCGCCTTCGCCTGACGCGGAGCAGGACGCCAAATGCAGCCAGGGCTGGAGCCAAGGGATGGGCGCCAATTTCTTATTCTGGGCCGGCATCTCCTGGCGGCCAAGCTCAGGCCCTCGAACATCGACACAAGCGCCGGATCAGTCGAGGAAGCAGCGCGGATCGTCGGCCAGATCCGGACGCGCTGGCCGAAAACGCGCATTCTCTTGCGCGCCGATTCCGGGTTCGCCCGTGAAGCGCTGATGGCCTGGCACCAAGCAAACCGGGTGGACTTCGTGTTCGGCCTGGCGCGCAACGCCCGGTTCGTCGCGGAGATCGCCGTCGAACTCCTTGAGGCCAGGCGGAGGCGGCCTCGACTGGCAAGCCCGCCCGCCGGTTCAGGGACTTCCGCTATGCCACGCTCGACAGTCGATCGATCGGATGGATACTCGACGTCGGTCGATCCATACCTACGGTTGCGGCAGCCTCGGCCGTAAAGCCGCCGGCAACGATGCTGAGAACGA